>JAEEGK010002561.1_pt1 | contig 45540 bp, 29 predicted proteins | sample 8958771 | NCBI WGS metagenome assembly JAEEGK01 (sample SAMN16246547, study PRJNA631951) | gut metagenome | biome: gut microbiome; feature: rumen; material: SC-attached | host: Bos | place: Iran: Karaj | collected 2018-10 | reverse complement strand
GTGCAGGACGGCATGGAGGAAAGCAGCTCAGGCGGACGCAAAAAGCAGTATGCCCGTCCGACCATCAACAGCTACATGGCAGCCAACGCCAAGGCTTTAGGTCAGATTTCACTTTTGGAAAACCGTCAGCAGGAAGCAACGGAATACGACAACGATTTCCGGGAGCAGCTGCGCCTCATCGAGGAGAAGCTGTGGAACAATGACCAAAAGTTCTTCGAGACAATGCGCGGCGACTCTTCTGCCCAGGTGCGCGAGGCCATCGGTTACATGCCTTGGTATTGCAACCTCTTTGAAAAGCAGGCAGACAAGGCCAAGTATGATGTGGCTTGGAAACAACTGACCGACGAAAAAGGATTCAGCGCCCCCTACGGACTGACTACCGCCGAGCGCCGTCATCCGCTGTTCCGCTCACACGGTTTCGGCAAATGCGAGTGGGACGGAGCTATCTGGCCCTTTGCCACCAGTCAGACGCTGACAGCCCTGGCCAATTACCTGAATGAAGGAACCACCATTCCCGGCATCGATTCATCTGTCTTCTTCAAGCAGATGAACCTTTATGCCCAGTCGCAGCACATGCGCGGCAAGCCTTATATCGGCGAATATCTCGACGAGACCACCGGCTACTGGCTGATGGGCGACCGCGAACGTTCGCGCTATTACAACCACTCCACCTTTGCCGACCTTGTCATCACAGGCTTGGCTGGTCTGCGTCCGCAGGCCGACGGCAGTATCGTGGTCAATCCGTTAATACCTGCCGACAGTTGGGATTACTTCTGTCTCGACGGTATCCTTTACCGCGGACAGCTGCTCACCATCATCTGGGACCGCGACGGCCAGCACTATCATCAGGGACAGGGTCTCACGCTGATGGTCAATGGCAAAACGATGGCTAACCGGAAGGATATTGGGAGGATTGAATTTAAATGAAGAGTGAAGATTTTTCGTCATAACGTTATAACGAAATGACGTCATAACGATAGAAAGCAAAAAAGATATGAAACAAGAAGAAAATAATAGGGAGAGACGAAACGTGAGGATGAGAGTGAAGTTGCTCGGCGCAGCATTCTTCATTCTTCACTCTTCATTCTTCACTTTCCCTGCCAGCGCACAGAGTTACGAAACGCAGTTCACCCGTTCGCTGAGCGATGTGTTCGAAGATGTACAGAAACAGTTCGGCATCCGGCTGAAATATAATGTGGATACCACGGGACTGAAACTCCCCTATGCCGACTTCCGCATCAGGCCCTATTCCGTGGAGGAAACGCTGAAGAATCTCTGTGCTCCCTTCGATTTCGTGCCCTGGGACCAAGGCAAAGGCCTCTGGAAAATAAAGCCTTACGAATATCCCCGCCGGAAGCCTGAGGACGGCAAGAAACTCATTGCCTACCTCAATACCTTATACAATAATAAGGCTGAGTGGGAAGTCCGCAAGGATTCGCTCCGCCGTGAAGTGCGCCAGCGCCTGGGCATTGACCCGTTGCTAGAACAGTCGCGTGCCCAGAAATCCAAGATGCAGTTGGGCAAAAGCCGCAAACACGACGGTTATGCCGTACAAAACTTCAACCTACCCACAATCAATGGACATACCATCAAAGGCTCCATCTACACGCCCCAAGGGAAGAAACAATATGCTCCCTCCCTCATAGGGAGGGCAGGGGGTGGGTCTCTGGCAGGGGGTGGGCGCCCTCTCATCATCTGCCCCATCGGCCACTGGAATAAAGGCCGTTACAACGAAGACCTACAGCGCCGTTTGGCCTCTTTGGCCCGAATGGGTGCCATCTGCGTCACCTATGACATCTGGGGCTGGGGCGAATCAGAGGACGAAGTGGGTGCTGAAGCCCATCATACGCCTGAAGCCCATGTGATGCAGACACTTCATGGCATCCGCATCCTTGACGAAATGCTCAAGCGGAAAGATGTCGATAAGAACCGAGTGGCTGTGAACGGAGGTTCAGGCGGCGGCAGTCAGACCGTACTTCTCTCTCTGCTCGACGACCGTTATACGGCGGCCTGTCCCGTGGTCAGCATGGCGGCTTGGTTCGACGGAGGTTGTCCTTGTGAGAGCGGTATTCCCATTATGCTCAGTGCAGGAGGCACCTGCAATCCAGAATTGGCTGCCTGTTTTGCACCAAAACCCATGATGGTGGTCAGCGACGGCGGCGACTGGACAGAGTTCACGCCCGTGAGCGAATACCCCTACCTGCAGCGCGTATATGGTTTCTATGGAACACAGGAAAACGTGAAGAACGTGCATCTGCCCAGCGAACGCCACGATTTCGGTCCAAACAAACGACAGGCGGTCTATGACTTTTTCATCGACGTCTTCGGTCTTGACCGCAGCAAACTGAATGAAGAAAAGGTAACTATTGAAGAGGAGAACACCCTCCGCTTTTCACCAAAGAAAAAATAGCATCCATGAAATCAATGACCGACCATAAAACATCCGGACAATCCGCTTTTTCTGACCTGTTCACCGAACGTCCATCGGCAGGCCAGATTGTCCTTGTCGTGCTTATCCTATTGATTGCGCTTTGCTCGCAAACCGCCAAAGCCGGCAGTCCATACCAGTTGTGGTACGACCGTCCGGCCATGACATGGACGCAGGCATTGCCCGTCGGCAACGGCACCATGGGCGGCATGGTGTATGGCACGCCGGCCGTGGAACGGATACAATTGAACGAGGAGACCATCTGGGCCGGACAGCCCAACCAGGTGTGCAACCCCGCAGCCAAGGAAAACCTGCCAAAAGTCAGACAACTGATTTTCGAAGGGAAATATAAGGAAGCCGAAAAACTGGCCAACGAGAAGGTGATGCCGCTGGGCGCCAATCAGAACTGCGGCATGCCCTACCAACCATTCGGCGACCTCTGGATAGCCATGCCCGGTCATGCCAACTATACCGAATATGAGCGTCTGCTCGACCTCGATAATGCCCGTTCGGTGGTACGTTATACCGTCGACGGCGTGCGTTACGAGCGCGAGACGCTGGCACCGCTGGGCAGCAAGGTAATCACCATCCACCTGACGGCCTCCCGCCCTGGCATGATTTCATTCTCGGCTTCGTTCAACACCCCTCATTCTGATGTGCTAACAGGCGGAGAAGGGATGGAAGCCACGCTTACGGGAGTCACCTCCAAGCACGAAAACCTGAAGGGAAAGGTACGCTTTCAAGGCCGCATGACGGTGCAGACAAAAGGCGGCCAATCAAGTCAGGCCGATGGACAGCTCTCTGTGAAAGCCGCCGACGAGGCCACCCTCTATGTGACCGTGGGCACCAACGTCGTCAACTACAAGGATATTACAGGCAACGAGGAGGCTCAGTCGCACCAGCGCCTCCGTGATGCCGTGGCTAAAGGGTATGAACAGCTGAAGAATAAGCACGAGGATTTGTATCACCGGTACTACAACCGCGTGCGTATCGACCTTGGCAAAGACCTGTATGCCGACATGCCCACCAGCAAACGCATCGAACAGTTTGCCGCCACGGAGAAGAACGGAAAACCCGACAACCACCTGGTGGCCACCTATTTCCAGTTCGGCCGCTACCTGCTCATCAGCTCGTCGCAGCCCGACAACATCAACCCCGCCAACCTGCAAGGCATCTGGAACGAGAAGATGTTCCCCTCGTGGGACTCGAAATACACCACGAACATCAATCTGGAGATGAACTACTGGCCTTCAGAGGTTTGTAACCTGACGGAGATGAACGGTCCGTTGTTCCGGCTGATTCGTGAAATCAGTGAGACAGGCCGCCAGACGGCACGTGATATGTACGGTGCCGAGGGCTGGGTTTTGCACCACAACACCGACCAGTGGCGCATCACCGGCCCCGTTGACCATGCTTCTACCGGACTGTGGTCGACGGGTAGCGGCTGGATTTGCCGCCACCTGTGGGAGCATTATCTGTATTCGGGCGACAAGGATTTCTTGCGTGAGGCCTATCCCATCATGCTCGAGGCCGCCCGTTTCTATACACAGACCTTGGTGAAACATCCCCGACTGGGTTATCTGGTCATCTGTCCGGGCGAGTCGCCTGAACACGGAGGCAAAGGGCGCGGTTCTACGCTCGATGCCGGTGTGACGATGGACAACCAGATTGTCACCGAACTGTTCACCGAGGTGTTGCAGGCGGCCAAGGTGCTAGATGACAAGAATCCGCTGCTGCAGACCATCCGCGAACAGTTGCCGCAGTTGGCGCCTATGAAGGTGGGCAGCTGGGGACAGTTGCAGGAATGGCTCGACGATGTAGATGATCCCAAGGACGACCACCGCCATTTCTCCCATCTCTACGGACTCTATCCCTCCAATCAGATTACGGCTTCGCGCACGCCCGAACTCTTCGAGGCAGCCAAAGTATCGCTCCAGCATCGCGGCGATGTATCCACGGGCTGGTCAATGGGATGGAAAGTGTGCTCGTGGGCCCGTTTCTTCGATGGCAACCACGCCTACAAACTGATTCAGGACCAGTTGACGCTGACTGCCGACACGTTCCTGATTTTCGGTACGACAAAACAGCATGGCGGCACCTATCCCAATATGTTCGACGCGCATCCGCCCTTCCAGATTGACGGAAACTTCGGCTGCACCGCAGGTATTGCCGAGATGCTGCTACAGAGTCATGAGACTACGAAAGAAGGTTTGCCAATACTCCACCTGCTGCCAGCCCTGCCCGATGTATGGAAAGACGGCAGCATCAGCGGTCTCCGTGCCCGTGGCGGTTTTGAGGTCAGCATGAACTGGAGCGGAAACCGCCTCCTGTCGACTGTCATCAAGAGTATGAACGGCGGCACGCTGACCGTCCGCACCACTACGCCTTTGAAACAAAAAGGAAAGAAAGAAGGCAGCTATTACCTTTATAATATAAAGACCCGGAAAGGTCAGACCATCACCCTCAACGCCAAATAAAAAACAAAAGATATGAAAAAGAACATCCTCACCCTCATCCTTTGTATGGTATGTTGCTGTATCACAACAACTCAAGCCGCCAAACCCTGGGACAACGGCCGCCTAAAAGTCAGTGACAACCACCGTTATTTGATCCACGCCAACGGCACGCCCTTCTTCTGGCTGGGCAACACCTCATGGCTGATGCCCGAACGCCTCACCCGCGACGAGATTGAGTTCTATCTCACCAAGGAGCATGAGGCCGGCTACAACGTGGAACAGATCCAGGTGCTGAACGCCATCCCCACCTTTAACATCTATGGCATGCAGGCCAACGACGAGAGTTTCGACATGCAGAAGTTCTCCAGGAAAGACCAGTACGGCTACTGGGAACACCTCGACTACATCGTGGACTTCGCCGCCTCGCAGGGCATCTATATTGCCATGGACTGCATCTGGGGTTCGCAAATCAACAAGATGACACCCGAAAAGGCTGCGAAATACGGCCGTTTCCTCGGTGAACGCTATAAAGACAAGCCCAACATCATCTGGATGATTGGAGGCGATATCCTCGGCGACAAGGGAACACCCTCGTGGGATGCACTGGCACGTGCCATCCGCAAGGCTGACCCCAACCACGTGATGACGTTCCATCCACGCGGGCGCACTACCTCTGCCCGTTGGTTTGCCGACCGTGAATGGATGGACTTCCACATGTTCCAGAGCGGACATCGCCGTTACGGCCAGCGCAATGGCGACGGCGACTACACCATCAAGGACAACACCGAGGAAGACAACTGGCGCTATGTGGACCTCACCTGGGAAGGCAACGAGGTGAAGCCCGTCATCGACGGAGAACCTTCCTACGAGGATATCCCACAGGGACTCCATGACTTCTCCGCACCCCGCTGGATGGACTACGACGTGCGCCGCTATGCCTACTGGGCAGTGTTTGCAGGATGCTTCGGCCACACCTACGGACATAACAGCATCATGCAGTTTATGAAACCCGGACTGCTGGGTTCCTTCGGAGCCGAAAAGCCCTGGTGGGATGCGATGAAAGACCCCGGCTTTGGTCAGATGAAATACCTGAAATGGCTCATTCTCGCCTTCCCGTTTGAGGAGCGCATTGCCGACCAGAGCGTCATTGCCGGACAAAACGGTGAGCGCTACGACCGCAACATTGCCACCCGCGGCAACGACTACCTGCTGGTTTACAACTACAGCGGCAAGCCCATGCAGCTCGACCTGACCAAAATCAGCGGACAGAAAAAGAACGTGTGGGTGATGAATCCTTCGGACGGCAGCCTGAAATACCTTGGCGAATACGACTCGAAGGTTACCGAGTTTGCCAACGACGGTGCCTACCTGCGTGGTTCCGACCGCGTCTTCATCGCCGTGGATGCCCAGAAGAACTACCTTGAAAAGACTGCCACCGCCCTAACCCCCAAAGAATAATGAAGCGAATATTTCTAGTTTTTCTAGGGTTCCTAGTATTTCTTGTTCACCTAGAAGCCAAGGTCACGGTGACCAACCTGCGCACGGAGCGCATGGAATCTCCGATGAGTCTCGACACGCCTACCCCGCGTTTCGGCTGGCAGATAACCTCTGACCAGCAAGGCGTGATGCAGACAGCCTATCATATCATCGTGGCTTCCACGCCGGAAAAGGCCGAACGCTGCCAAGGCGACCTATGGGATGCCAACGTGAAGAGCGGCCAGTCGCAATGGGTTCGCTACGAGGGTCGCCAGCTTCGCGCCAATACCCGAGGCTACTGGCGCGTCAGCATCGAGACCAACAAGGGCAAGTCGGAATGGAGTCCCGTAGCGATGTTCAATGTGGGACTGCTCAACGAAAGCGATTGGGAAGGCCAGTGGATAGGCATGGACCATGCCAACGCCTGGGACAAGGAGGAAGAACACTCGCAACTCTCTGCCCGATACCTGCGCACCGAGTTTGAAGTTGAGTCAAAAGACATCCGCCAGGCCACGCTCTACGTGAGCGGTCTGGGTATGTACGAGGCTTTCATCAACGGACAGAAGGTGGGCGACGATGTGCTGGCACCTGCTCCCACCGACTACCGCAAGACCGTTCTCTATAATGCCTACGACGTGACGGAGCAAATGAAACAGGCACAAACTGACTTGGGGAAAGCAGGTCTTGGTCTTGTTCTTGGCAACGGCCGCTACTACACCATGCAGCAGAAGAAGAAGCCCTACAAGATTACCAACTTCGGGTACCCCAAACTGCGCCTAAACCTCATCATCGAATACGCCGACGGAAAGCGCAAGGTGATTTCCTCTTCAGAGAAATGGAAAATCAATGCCGACGGTGCCATCCGCTCGAACAATGAATACGACGGTGAAATCTATGACGCCACGAAAATGTTTGCCGACTGGACGAAACCAGGTTTCGACGACACGCAGTGGGAGAAAGCCGAACGTGTGGCCATTCCGCTGGGCACCCTTCGCGGAGCCATGAGTCCCAACATGAAGGTGGTGAACACCCTTCAGGCCAAAAGTGTCAGCCAAATCGGCGATGCCGTTATTGTGGACTTCGGACAGAATTTCGCCGGATGGCTTAATCTCCGCCTCAGCGGGACCAAAGCCGGCGACACCATCACCATCCGCTATGCCGAGAAACTCGACAGCGCAGGCAACCTCTGGCGCGAGAATTTCCGCCATGCCTTCAGCACTGACCAATACATCGCCAACGGCAAGGAGAACAACACCTGGTGGCATCCCACCTTCGTCTACCACGGCGGCCGCTACGTCGAAATCAAAGGTCTCAGGTCCCGTCCCTTATCAGGTGATTTCATCGCCGAAGTCGTAACCGATGCCATTCCCACGACAGGCACCTTCGAGACCACCAACACCATCCTGCAGAAAGTGTTCCATAACGCCTACTGGGGCGTGCTGGCCAATTATAAAGGACTACCCGTTGACTGTCCGCAGCGCGATGAACGTCAGCCATGGCTCGGCGACCGCACCCGTGGCTGCTACGGCGAGGCCTTCCTTTTCGACAACAACACGCTCTACGCCAAATGGGCACGCGACATTACCGAGGCACAGCGCGAAGACGGATGTATCCCCGACGTGGCTCCCGCTTTCTGGAACTACTATTCCGACAACGTGACATGGCCTGCTGCCTTGCCGATGGCCCTCGACATGATGATTCGCCAGTACGGCGACGACCTGCCCATGCGTAAGTTCTACCCCAACGTGAAACGATGGCTGGAACACCTGAAATACCAATACCAGCAGGACGGACTGATGCCCCGCGACAAATACGCCGACTGGTGTGTGCCCCCCGAAAAGGAGGAACTCATCCACAGCGAGGACCCCGCCCGCGTCACCGACGGCACGCTCATCGCCACCGCTTATTATTATAAGATAAACCTTATGATGGCTGATTTCGCACGGATGCAGGGACTCACGGCTGATGCCCAGTATTTCACGGATGAAGCAGCACTGACCAAGGATGCCTTCAACAAAAAGTTCCTGACCGTGAAACGCGGAACAACCACCGTGCCCGGCCATATTCTCTACCCCGACAGCACCTTCTATGGAAACAACACCGTGACGGCCAATCTGCTGCCACTCACCTTCGGCATGATTGACGACGACTACGTGAAACAGGAGGTGCAGAAAAACATCATCAAGAACATCATCACCGACAACGGCGGACATGTATCCTGCGGCGTCATCGGCATCAGTTGGCTGATGCACGGACTGACCGACATGGGACGTTCCGACGTGGCCTGGCTCCTGGCCACCAATAAGAGTTATCCCTCGTGGGGCTATATGGCAGAGAAAGGTGCCACCACCACATGGGAACTCTGGAACGGCGATACTGCTTCGCCAAAGATGAACTCAGGCAACCATGTGATGCTCTTGGGCGACCTCGTTTCATGGCTCTACGAGGATGCTGCCGGCATTCAGAGCACCGACGGCTTCCGTCATATAACACTGAAACCCGACTTTACGGTGCCCGAGATGGACAACATCCGCGCTTCCTACCAAAGCATCTATGGCACGATTGTCAGCCAGTGGAAGAAAGAACAGGGCCGCCTGCTCTGGCATGTGGAGATTCCCGCCAACACCGAAGCCACCCTCTATCTCCCCGACGGCACCAAGAAAACCCTCGGTTCCGGCAGCTACGACCTCAACGAGTCAGCACCTGCCCGCATCGCCATGATGAATGCCGGTCAGGTGACTAGCAGTCCCACAGCCGGAGAAATCCTCGCCGATGAATGGCTCTACACCGAAGCCGACTTCCCCCAATGCCATTCCGCCTCCATCGTGGAAACCACAAAGGGCGACCTCGTGGCCACCTATTTCGGCGGCACGAAAGAGCGCAATCCTGATGTCTGCATCTGGGTGAGCCGCAAGCCCAAGGGCAGTAAGACGTGGACGGCTCCGCAGATGGTGGCCGACGGTGTGGAGTTCAAGCCCCTCAAGCCTAATCCCGAAGGAAAGGTCAGTCAGGTGGTCACACCTCAGAAACCTGCTTTCAAGGGTCAGTTCATGGCTATCCCCGAATGGGCTTCGTGGAAAACCAACCGCGGTGAGGCAGCCATCGGCAACAACTACCGCGAGGCCTGCTGGAACCCTGTACTATATCAGGTACCGGGCGGCGAACTGCAGCTCTATTTCAAGATTGGTCCCAATGTGGCCGGATGGAAAGGATGGATATGCCGTTCGAAGGACGGCGGCAAGACGTGGAGTCAGCGTGAACCTTTGCCCGACGGCATCTACGGTCCCATCAAGAACAAGCCCGTCCTCTCGAAAGGTCGCCTGATTTCTCCCACAAGTGATGAGCGCGATGGTTGGAAGCTCTATTTCGAATACTCCGACGATATGGGAAAGACGTGGAAACGCTCACCTTTCGTGGAGGCCGACGAGGGCGTGAAAGCCATCCAGCCCTCCATCATATTCCTCCCCGATGGTCGTCTACAGGCTGTCTGCCGCACCCGAAGCCGTCACATCGGCATCACCTACAGCAGCGACAACGGAGAAACATGGAGCCGTCTGCAACTTATCGACACCCCGAACAATAATTCAGGCCTCGATGCCGTTACACTACAGGATGGTTCCTTTGCGATGATCTGTAACAACTGGCCCATCGAACCCGACAAGGAAAAGGGTGCCCGCACCCCATTGTCCCTGATGAAATCGAAGGACGGCATCCATTGGGAGCACTGGATGACCTTGGAGGATTCGCCCATCAGCCAGTACAGTTATCCGTCGATTATCCAGACCAAGGACGGCCATGTGCATGTGGTATATACCTGGCGCAGAGAGCGAATAAAACACATAGAGACACTCCCCTAAAGACCCACCCCCGCCCTCCCTATAGGGAGGGAGCAATTACTTTTTAAGTCAATAAAAACCATTACTTATAATATGAAAAAATATTCTATGCCAAGACTATCTACTCCCCGCCCTATAGGGAGGGGCCGGGGGAGGGTCTTTTTTCTTTTGTTTCTCCTGTTTTCCTATTTGTCTGCTTTTGCAGACAATTCTGTTGCCGGACTTTTCCCATTGGAGGGCAGCGACCGAGTTATCTATAATTTCAATCAGGGATGGCGCTTCCATTTAGGAGATGCACCGGGAGCCGAGGCAAAATCCTACAACGATGCGCAGTGGGAGGTGGTATGTGCACCCCACACAGCCATGCTCGTGCCCAGCGAAGCCAGCGGTTGCCGCAACTATCAGGGCGTAGTATGGTACCGCAAGCATTTCACCATGCCCGCCGACATGCGTAACAAGGAAATCACCCTCTATTTCGAAGCCATCATGGGCCGGCAGGAAATCTACGTCAACGGCCAGAAAGTAAAAGAGAACAAGGGCGGCTATCTGCCCATCATCGTCAATCTGACGGAGGCGGGCGTTAAAGCGGGCGACGATTGTCTGATTGCCGTCATGGCCGACAATAGCGACGACAAGACCTACCCGCCGGGCAAGAAACAGACAGCCCTCGACTTCGCCTACCACGGCGGTATGTATCGCGACGTATGGCTCATTGGCAAAAGTGCCGTGGCCATCACCGATGCCAACGAAATGAACCAGGTTGCCGGTGGCGGCATCTTCCTGCACTACGACAAGATTAGCGAGAAGAGTGCCGATGTCTTTATCAACGTCAATCTCCTTCTGAGCAAGAATCTTCCCAATGCGAAAGAAACCGCAACGGCACAGGTGACGGCAAAAATCAAGTCTCAGGAAGGCCGTATAGTGGATATCCTCAGACTGAAGCTCCAACTCAAGAAAGGTGAAAACAAGACGGCAATTCTTAGAACCACACTCCGAAATCCACACCTCTGGAGTCCAGAAGACCCATATCTATATAATGTGGAGATAACGGTGGCTTCGCCCTCACACACCGGAAACATAAAAGAGGGACTCGACGGCGGCATCATCCGCATGGGCATCCGCAAGGCTGAGTTCCGCGGACGCGACGGATTCTGGCTCAACGGCAAACCCTACCGCCAGCTGATTGGCGGCAACCGCCATCAGGACTTCGCGCTCGTGGGCAACGCCATGCCCAACAGTCAGCAGTGGCGCGACGCCAAACGACTGAAAGACGCCGGAATGAACATCATCCGCGCTGCCCACTATCCGCAAGACCCGTCGTTCATGGACGCGCTCGACGAGCTGGGCATCTTCATTATCGTGCCTACGCCCGGTTGGCAATACTGGAACAAAGACGAATACTGGGCAGAACTCGTGCACGAAAACACACGACAAATCATCCGGCGCGACCGCAACCACCCCTGTGTGCTGATGTGGGAACCTATTCTCAACGAGACCCGCTATCCACAGGAATTCGCAATGAAAGCACTCAATATCACCCGCGAGGAATTCCCCTACCCCGGTAGGCCCGTGGCGGCTGCCGACATGAATTCCGCCGGCGTAAAGGAGAACTACGACGTGCTCTACGGATGGCCGGAAGATGTGACTGGTCCCGTCGAGGCCAAAGGCTCTCAGCAACCCACCATCACCTATCAACCAACACCCAACGACCTACTTCCCAACAAATGTATCTTCACACGTGAGTTCGGTGAGATGGTCGACGACTGGTATGCCCACAACTGTCTGAACCGTGCTGCCCGCGGATGGGGCGAAAAGCCCATGCTCACGGCAGCCCTCTCACTTGCCGAGACCTACGGCACCATGCGCCATGGACAACGGCAGTTCATCGGCGGTTGCCAGTGGCATCCCTTCGACCATCAGCGCGGCTATCATCCCGACCCGTATTTCGGCGGCATCTACGATGCTTTCCGTCAGAAGAAATACGCCTACGAGATGTTCCGCTCGCAAATTTCCCCCTCGGGGGAAGTCGGAAGAGGGGTCTTCATCGCCCACGAAATGACGCCTTTCTCCGATCAGGACGTGGTAGTGTTCTCCAATTGCGACAGCGTTCGGCTCTCCTTCCTCGAAGGCGACCGCAAGATGACACTTCCCGTGGTCCACGATCCCAACGGTCTGCCTAATGCACCCGTGGTGTTCCCCCACTTCTGGGATTTCTGGGAAGCCCGCGAATACAGTTACAAGAAACGCGACTGGCAGCATGTCTCGCTCCTTGCCGAAGGCATCGTCGGCGGCAAGGTGGTGACAACCGAGAAGAGGATGCCATCACGCCGCTCCACAAAGATTCGCCTCTATGCCGACGAGATGGGTAAGAAACTCGTTGCCGACGGTTCCGACTTCATCGTGGTCGTAGCAGAGATTACCGACGATAACGGTAACGTCCGCCGTCTGGCCAAAGACCAGATTGTGTTCACTGTCGAGGGAGAAGGCCGTATCATTGGTGATGCCTCCATAGCCGCCAATCCGCGCGCTGTGGAATGGGGTTCGGCACCCATATTGGTACAAAGCACCAACCGCGCCGGAAAGATTACCATCACAGCCCGTTCCCAATGGCCCGGCACCTATGCCCCCGCCGCCGACACCCTCACCATCGTGAGCATCCCCTACGAGGGCAAAATGTGCTATAAAGAGAAGCCCAACCCCTCCCGAGGGGAAGGGAGTCCGGCGTGGCTTGCCAATCCCTCCTCGCAACATGGGCAGGGAGTTCCCCTGACCGAGGAGGAAAAGCGCCGCACGCTGCAAGAAGTGGAACAGCAGCAGAAAGACTTCGGCATACAATAAACAGACAGGAGAAGACCCTCCCCCTGCCCTCCCTATAGGGAGGGAGCAATTACCTTCAGGCCCAAGGTGCTCCCCTCCCATCGTAGGGGAGGGGCAGGGGTGGGGTCAGTAATCAGAAAAGAGGCTGATATGTTAGGCAGATATCAAAAATTACACTCCCCACCCCTAACCCCTCCCCTTCAGGGGCGGGGAGTTCTAGAAGCCTGTTTTATTGATGTAAAATAGTTTTAATAAAAAAGTTAATAAGTGTTGACTTTTGCCAATTACACAAAAGTCAACACTTATTTTTTTGGAAGGAAACAAAAATTAGCATATCTTTGCAAATATAATTTTACTTAACTTAATACGTATGAAAAAGCTACTCCACATCACCCTTTTGGTGTTATTGGCATGTCCTGTGCCCTTGTTATCATGCGGTTCTTCATCTGCCCCTAAGACGGAATCAGTCGGAGCCGCCGAAGAAGCCTCCGCAAACAGTCTCGCCAACGACAGCATTGCCACCTTCACCGTAAAAGGCATCACGTTCAACATGATTCTTGTCAAAGGCGGCACGTTCACCATGGGCGCAACACCCGAACAGGGCAAAGACGCTGTCAAAGGCGAAAAGCCCGCTCACCAAGTCACCCTCTCCGACTACTATATCGGTGAGACCGAAGTGACGCAAGCCCTCTACGAAGCTGTTATAGGCGAAAATCCGTCGGACAAGAAAGGGGCTGAGCTGCCAGTAGAATCGGTAAATGGAGGAGACTGTGAATGGTTCGCCGAAAAACTCAGCGAACTGACTGGCCGCAAATTCCGTCTGCCCACAGAGGCCGAGTGGGAATTTGCTGCACGCGGAGGCAACAAGAGCAAGGGTTATAAATATTCCGGTTCAAACAACCTTTCCGACGTGGCATGGTTCAATGACATGGAAAACAGAGAGCAGCCGGTGAAAGGGAAGGCACCCAACGAACTGGGCATTTACGATATGAGTGGTAACGTAGATGAGTATTGCGCAGATGATATTGCCCGCTACAGCAAAGAAAGCCAGACTAACCCGTTGATAGACGTGGAAGACAGCGAAGGCCAGGTAATCCGTGGTGGCAGTTTTGCCGATGATGACGGCAAAACCTGCCGAGTGTCTTCCCGTGGTTTTACCAACGGTTACGTTTTCGGTAGCGTGGGTTTCCGCATCGCAATGTCAGCCGAATAGTTAATAACCCCGATTATAATTTCTTTAAACCATAAACAATTTATCGTCATGAAGAATAAAATTTTATTTGCTGTTATTTCATTGGCCATTGTTGCAATGATGTCAGCCTGTAAGTCAAAACCCGCCGACAACACAAATGCAGAGCAGCAGGAAAGCGCAGCCACGGCAGCCCTTGCGAACCTAACTCCCGAGTGTTTGATTTCGTTGGTAAATGCCGACTGGGACGCTGTTCCTCAGGGTTTGCTCGACTCCATGGGCGTGAAAGTTCTGAAATCGTTCAAAGAAGAAGTGAAAGATGCACAAGTCGACAACCTGCAATACTATTTCGGCAGAGGCGCATCGGTTGAACTCGACAACGAGGGTCAGCCCGTCAAGATTACCGACGACGATGAGAATGCCATCGTCATCTATCTCACAGCCGAGTCTGTGGCCTATGGCTCCATCGCTTTCCGCAGCGAGGCCGATTACAACGAATTCATGAAGAAAGCCAATGCCTTCAGTGAAAAAGCCGGCGAAGAACCAGAAATGGAGTTCACCGACAGCGGCAAGAACACCGAGGAAGATAATCCGGGATTCGAGAAAGACAAGTGGTTCTTTGTAGATTTCACTTCCAACAAATAACAGTATCAGGCACAATATCAAATACCGAGTATTATGAAAAAGATTCTTTTAATGACAGCCATGCTCATCATTTCCATGGCTGTGGCAGCGCAAACCTACAATAACCCGCGCCAAAGATCAAACGATAGGAATATTAAGGTAACAAAGGTGGAAAGAACGTCTAATTCCACTATACTCTATTTGAGATTTTCACCTAATGACCCTGATGATAGGAGTAGGCTTCAAGCTTATCCCAGATTGATCGACGAAGCAACGGGTAAAAGATATTCGGCTACGGATGCATTGAATTTCAAATGGGGCACAGTGTATACAGGAAATGCCACATATAAAATTGAATTCCCGCCATTGCCAAGAAATACGTCTGTGGTTACATTTAGAGAGGCAGCCAACGAAGAAAATCCCTGGGTTATTAGTAACATCGCTTTGCCTATCCAAAATCAACAGAATCAATCAAACTCTTCTCAATCTGGTTATAACAGAGCAAACAATAGTAATGCCGGCCAAAATCCTTCCAACGGCTCAATATCGGCAAGTGTAGAACGCGTATGGGTTGATCACGGCGTGTATAAGAACGAGTTGAAAGGCATGATGATTCATGTCAAGTTTAATGTTAAAAATGCATTAGGAAGAAAAGGAAAGGTTATTGCCTATTTCAACTATCAAGACGGCTCTGCCCTTGAAGACTACAATGGAAAGTACTGCACTTCAGGTGGTAAAGTTTGTGCCAGTTCAGAGTTCAGTCCAAAATATAGCAGCTCCAATTACAATGACTTTAAGATTTTCATGCCCTATAGTGAACTACACATGGGTAAAGGAAGCTCGAAACTTGATTTCTATTTAAACATCTGGATTGATGGTAAGAACTATTACAAGGGCATTCGTCACAAATTCAATTATAATTCAAACTAATCAGCACCAAGTTGGCTATATTTGGAAAAAACGATGAATAACCACCGATTTTTTCCATTCAATCTAAAAGTATGACTATGAAGAAAATATTATTAACAGCGATGTTCATCGCGGCAAGTGTGGGGCTGGCAAATGCCCAGGCAGACCAGAGACAAGTAGTGGAAGGTGGTGGCACCGGACCGTTCAAGTCGGAAGTGGTGGGCGACGCCTCGTGTCCGCGCTTTACGGTGTATCGTCCGCAGAATCTGAAAGAGGTGGTTGCCAAGCAGGGAAAGCTGCCCGTGATAGTCTATGCCAACGGCGCCTGTTACGACAACAACGTGGAGATGCGCCTGCTGTTGAGCGAGGTGGCCTCCTACGGTTATGTTCTCGCCGCCATTGGACCGTACGATGAAGAGGATGTGATGGCACAATGGAGAGATGTATTGTTGTTTAATTATCCCGAAACCAAAGGCGAGGTGATCATGGCCAATGGCGAGAAAATTGAGCGACTGACGGAAGAGCAGTTGAAGGCCCGTCATGAGCAGCAGTTAAAAGAGAGTGAGAAGGCCGCCAAGAAGGCGAAGAAGAGCAAGAAGAAGCAGGAAGCACCACCCAGCTCTATCTTCACCACTTATCCCAGGATGCTGCTGGAGGTGCTCGACTGGCTGACCGACCAGAATTCCATCTCCGACTCAGAATACTACCATTGTCTCGACCTGGACCATGTGGCAGCGATGGGGCAGTCGTGTGGAGGCGCTCAGGTGCTGGGTGTGGCCCACGATCCGCGCATCAAGACTTGCGTGATGCTGAATTCAGGTATCGGTGACATGAGTATGATGGGCTCTACCCAGGAAACGCTGAAGGACCTTCACCAGCCAATGTTCTATATGATTGGAGGCCCCGCCGACATTGCCTACGAAAACGCCCAGCTTGACTACCAGCGCATAGCCGACAATATCCCCGTGGTGATGCTGAACTCGAAAGACGGCCACAGCGGCACGTATTACGAGAAGTATGGCGGCAACTACGCCAAGGCCGTGGTGAAGTGGCTGGACTGGCAGCTGAAGGGACAGGTGGGGCAGTCGGCCCTGTTCCTCGACGATGAGTACCTGAAGATGAAGTTCCCCGAATGGCAGGGCGTCCGTAAGAATTTCTGATTTAACCATCATCATCTTGTAATTCAATAAATAATAGACAATAGCAACAATGAAAAAAGTATTGGCAAAATCCGTTTTGTTTGCAATCATGGCTATAGGTCTGGCATTCGCCTCATGCACCAGCAAGGCACCTGTGAAAGACCAGCCAAGTGACGAACCCGCAGCAGCTCCCGACACCGCCCTCGTGTCAGCCGCCGAGAGCAACATCCAGGCACACCAGGAGGACATCCAGGCATTGTGGGAGTCGTTCTATGGCGAGGAAAAGAAAATCGCCCACTACAGTCTTGCCGGCGACGACGTTTTCGTGTGCACCGAAGACGGCAAAGACGGACTCCTGCTCTCGTTCTACAAGGACATGAAAGACATCGACAACTTCGATGGCATTCCTGTAGCTGAAGGTCAGGAACTCTCATTCCAGGGCGACGCGCTGATTGTCAAAGGTGGCGACAAGACCACCTACTACGAGAAGACCGAAAGCGAAGGCTTCAACGAACTTTTCTCCGTGACCGAGAAAGACGGCAAGAAAACCTATACCAACGATGATGAGCCTTACGACGAGAAAGAAGCCCAGGCCTTCATCGACAAGATTGCCCAAGAGGCCGTCAAGCCACTTGCCGACATCCTGAAAAGATGGAAGTAAGTCAACTCCTAAACTCCCAAACTCCTAAACTCCCCAAATTATGGATAAAAGACTGATGCTGCTATTCACCACACTCCTGATGTGTGCTGGATTAAGTGCCCAGAGCATGAAGATGGTTGTCGACAACAAGGGTGAAGTTGTTGGCCGCCTTGTGAAAATCAATGCCACCACCTATACCGTGTCAGTACAAGACGACTACGACGTTCCCAAGCAGGGAAACAAAGTGGTCACCTTCAGGGCCGACAAGGGCCAGGGCATTGTTTACCCCAAGAACCATGGTAACATCAACGTGCGCAAGGCGCCGACAGTCAAGTCGGCTGTCGTTGCCAAGATTCCGGCATTCGAAGACCTGCCCGACCCCTACGACTGCCTGGGCAAGACGAACGGCTGGTACAAAATCAAAATCGACGACAAGATAGGCTACGTGCGTGCCGATTTCATGGAATGGGACGGCATGTGTACCTTCTGAGAAACCTGCACACCCCCTTTTAGCAAGGCATTGGGCGCGAAGCAAACGTTTTGTCCCCAATGTCTTCTTTTTTGCTCCCGTCAATCATGAAACATTGGCGCGAGTCAATCATGGCGAAGTTGTCGAACTCAATCTTGTCGCAGCCCTCAACAAGCCTTGAGTGCCCGAACACCTGGAACACCTTGTCCAGACCATACGCCTTGGGCGCATCCGGAATGCTATGCTCGTCCACGTCAGCCCAAAGCACGCCCCCCGTTTTCTCCCCGAACCACGAGCGGCGCCTTCCCACAACGGCCAGCAAATCCTGCCCCTTGCCGTAATCGTCCAGTTGGTTAATCATTTCTATGATTTCCGGATTACCCACAGACACATTACTGTCAGGATAATGCCACAGATTCGTATTCACCTTGTTCAGCCAATAGGCCGTCAGTCCCGCATGCGAGAACACGTATGGCCGCCCATCAATCAGTTCCAGGTGTGCAATCTTGAACAAATCCCCGTATTCCGAAAACGCCTCATGATACTTGTTCCAGTTCAGCTGGTCCATGCGCGAACCGCCCGCCTGTTCCTCAAACCGTCGCGAAGCATAATGCTGGTCATGATTCCCTTTCAGCAGCACAACCTTCTCCCCATTGTCCTGCTTCAGCCATACAATCTCCATCATGTTCTCAAAAATATCATCCGCCAGTCCATCCTCCCCTTCATACGGGTCAAGATAGTCGCCCAGAAACACCACCCTGTCCACCGTCTCCAAATACCTCTTCACAGGCTCCTTCCAAAACAAGCGCCCATGCACATCAGGGATTACCAATATTCTTTTTGCCATTATCTAACAATTAAATGAGGACGATGTTCGTCGTTATATTTCTATTATGGTGGCAAAGTTAACAATAAGAATCGAGAATAGCAAGAGTAATTGGGGTATTTTGATAAACGAGTGAATTGGGGGACTTTCAGTTTTAATGAACACAAGATGACCTATTTAAAAGCTCACAGTCACCTCATGAGTAGGTATTTTCACCTTTTAATTGAAATGAGGAAGTTTGAAGTAGTATCAAGATTGCTGTGGCGGTTATCTTATTCACCATCAAAAGAAAACAAAAATAGAAAAAAAAGTCTATCCGCTTTGTACTTTCAACTCTTATTAGTATCTTTGCACTGTTTTCATTCCATAGCCCTGCTAGTGGGTGGGGCTATTGGGTATGAGGATTTATATAAAAAAAGCGTTACTTGCGCTTTGTACTTGACGCATCGGAATCTGGCAGTTCCAAACTACTTGTCAAGAATCAAAGCAACAATGACGCTCATGGGTATGTAATATCCGTTTGATAATAGCTGTTAGCAATTATTGACTCCATGCTATATCAAACATTTTACATACAGGCGTGGGCTTCGGCGTTGCTCGTTCTTACAAGTAGGGCGATGCCAGAGCCTCGATGCGTGGGACGAGTAACAGGTAGACTCCCACGCTTCTTTTGTATATGTAAGCCAAACGATTTTATTTACCCTGATTCGGGAGTATACGGGAATTTGTATTATGTTATGCATAACAGGAATACATACATTACATCAATGAAAGAATACATCGATTGGATTATACAATCGAGAAAAACTGAAATTGACAGAAATAAAGAAGACAAGTTAAGTTATGCTGATGGTCTTTATAATGTGTATTATAGAGGGCATGCTAGCATTAGTTGGGAACTAAATGCTAGTATTTTTCGAGAACCTTATAAAGATGATATTCTCTCAGAATACAAATTGTTAAAAGAAGCTCGTGCCAGATTATGGAATGAGTTAAACAACTTTTCCACCCATTTAGAAAAACTGATTTACTTACAACACTATGGAATGGCAACTCGACTTCTTGATGTTACTTATAATCCACTAATTGCTCTCTATTTTGCTTGTTGCTCTGATGAAAAAGATGATGGAGCCGTCTATAGCGGGTTCAAGTATGAAAAAGAGAATCCCATGATAGCAGAATTGACAGCAGAATATATTTTTACATACGCATGCACAGATATTGAAGAAGGTCTGAAACAATATGCAATAAAAAAAGGTGTACAGTTGAATGACTTCTTAGAGACATTGTTTATATGTCCCCCATTTAATAATCCCAGACTTAAATCTCAAAATGGAGCATTCATAATGTGTCCTTTGATAAGAAATAATGGAGGCAAAATTATACACAATAATGAGTCTTTGAACGACAGTCCTTTCTTTAGCTGTAATAAAGCCGTAGTTCCTCATGATAAAAAGGAAAGATTACTGCAAGAACTTCATATATTTGGCATAGATGAAGGGAGTGTATTCCACGATATAATCAGTAGGATAAATACTATTATGAAAGTAGAAAAATGGAAGATAAATAAAATTAACAATTTAATATTCGAATGAAAATGAAACAACTTAAAAAATTTACAAGTATTATTTTGCTTGGAGTATTCGTGAACCTACGAGGTTATTCTTATGACTTTGAGATTAATGGGATTTATTATGGTTATAACACGAATAATCAGACGGTTTTCGTTACTAACGACTACACTAAAGAACAATCGTATGAGGGAACCGTCGTTATCCCCAATACTGTCACTTATAACGGAAGAACTTTAGATGTTGCAGGAATAGGAGAAAGTGCTTTCTCGAATTGTAAGGACTTGTATTCTGTAAGTTTGCCTAATTCTATTATAACTATTGGTAAAGATGCATTCTATAACTGCGAAGGAATAGTTTCTTTATTCTTGCCAAGTAGTATTATGAGCATAGATGAAGGAGCATTCACTAATTGTACCGGATTACGATCAATAAACCTACCCGACAAATTAGAAGAAATAAACGTAACTGTGTTCTCTAATTGTACCTCATTGGAAAAGATTACTATTCCAAATGGGGTTGAGAGAATTTGGTATAGTGCCTTCGAAGGCTGTATATCTCTAAAAACTTTGACTATTCCTTCAAGTGTAAGAAGTATAAGTCGTTATGCTTTTAAAGGCTGTTCTAATATTGAAACGCTAGTGTTTGAAGATGGCGACAAAGATATATGGATAGAAGGATTTTCTGGTAATACTTTTTTTTCGACGTTTGATGGTGTAATTGTAAAAAACTTATACATTGGGAGGGCCTACTATCAATACAATGACTATTCCGCTAATTATCCTATAGACTTTTCTCAGACAAAAGTCTTATCATTGGGAGAACATATTAAAAAGATAACCACTTGGAGTCAGTCCATTGAAACAATTTATGCTTTTTCAATAAACCCAGATAAAACAACTGTAGAGTTTGACAACAGTACTTATATCAATGCTAAACTCTATGTGCCAACTGGAACAAAGGAGAAATATATGGCGGCAGATGGATGGAAGAATTTTTTCAACATACAAGAAATGGATATTGATAAAATGTGGAAAGGACAAGGCAATACTGAAGATGACAGTCAAAACAAACAAAAATGTGAGAAGCCTACTATAAGCTATACCAATGGTAGATTGATTTTTGAAAGTGCAACAGATGGCGCAATTTGTCAATCAACAATTACAGATACAGACATTTCTTCTTTTAGTGGAAATGAGGTTCAGCTAACAGCAACATACCACATTAGCGTCTATGCTACTGCAACAAACTATGAAAACAGCGACGTAGCTACAGCCACACTATGTTGGATAGATTATCAGCCAAAGACGGAAGGTATAACCAACAGAGTTGCAAATTTGCCAGCTAAGGCGTTGCTTATTCAAAGTAAAGGTGGAACAATTAACGTGCAGGGAGCTGACGATGGAGAGGCTATTAGAGTGTATAACGTGAATGGAACACTAGCGGGTTCTGCAATCAGCCAAAACGGTAATGCAAATGTTATAACCTCTTTGAAACCTGACAACATCGCTATTGTAAAGGTTGGAGAGAAAAATGTAAAAATAATGGTGAAGTAAAAAAATACATAGGAACTGGCTCCATTTTTTGCTAACTTTGCAACCAGTAAGATTTTTCTACATCTTATCACAATAAGGCTATATGCCGAAGGATTTAATCCTATATGCCCTCTTCCGGAGGGCATTTTTGTTATTGACTTTTCTGATAAATCAGGAAATTTATCGTGCAGTTTATCCTGCAGTTTATCCTGCAGTTTATCCTGCACTCCCTCGTAATCTGCATCTTCTTCGGGTTTGTAATTAAGCACTTCTTTTTTCAATGTTATTTTAGAGTACAAACTAAATTACTTTGTTCTTCAAATAATAGGTTTTTGAGGTTCATCTAATAGGTTTTTGATGAACAAACTAAATTAGTTTGTTGTTTTGCTGATGATATTTCCATACGCGTAAAAAAGATTTTTACCTACTATTCCTACTATCTTTGAAATAATACGCTGTGTTTCAAGATGTTATTGGTAGTAGGTAAGGCCTTTTTACCTACTACCTTCCTACTACCGTACCCCCTACTGGAGACCCACCAAAAGGAAAAAGACCCTCACCCTGCCCCTCCTGTTATCAACCACCCCTGGCCCCTACGGACCCTCCCCCAGCCCCTCCCTATAGGGCGGGGAGTAGATAGTTTTGGTTTTCAACTGCACAGCACGATTATTTTTGAGAGATTTTTGTGGATTTTTGTCCATAGGTTAACAGGTTCTGTGTCCCCGTCTGGCAATAATTATGTGAATTACGTGAATTTCTTTCCATTTTCTCGACTTTTCGTAACTTTACGGCTCTTCGAGCCGTGAAGATAGGCTGCATTCAGGAAAAACCAAAAACAGTTTTGGTTTTTCCATTCATTTGCACTATCTTTGTAGCCATGAAGAAGATAATGGGGTTGTTGCTCTTGATGGTGCTGGCATTCTGGATGCCCATTCATGCCCAGGACGGTATGATTGTGCAGCACTACACGCTGGAAGAAGGACTGCCCAGCAACACCGTGTATTGCTCGCTGAAAGACAAGGACGGCTTCCTCTGGTTTGGCACATGGTACGGGCTCTGCTCGTTCGACGGCAATAAGTTCATGCCTTTCGTAACGCGCAGCCGCCAGCAATCCGACGTGCCCCCGCGGAAAGTGATTTCGCTGGTCGACGACGGCGACGGCTATCTGTGGATTCGCAACGTGGACAACCGGCTCTATCTCTACGACAAGTATGCCGACAACTACAATGAGGTGTACGACGAGCTGAAGCAGATTTCGCAGAACGTGCAGGTGATAAAGATTCAGCAGGCCGGCAACGGCCACGTGCTGCTGCTCACCCGCAACAAGAATCTCTACGAGGCATCCGTGAAGAAGGAGGGGGAGATTGTGATTGAGCGCATCTTCGACGGTTCGCTGGCCATCGACCCCGCAACGTTCAAGTTGCAGCGCAACATCCTCGGCGTAAACGACCGCTACCTGTACTGGCTGGGCACCGACTTCAAACTGGATGTGGTTCCGCGCCCCAAAGGCAACCAATACCTGTCGCTTGTCAAACCCGACAAGCACTACACCTACTACCATCACACCGACAACCGAATCTATCTGGGCAACGACGAAGGCGAGGCCTACGTCATAGACTGCGAGAAAGGCTCCGTGAGCACTTCCACGGCGCTGGAGATTCCGGTTCTTATCGACAAGCAGCAGCGGCAGTGGCTATTTAACCGCATCACGCAGACATTGATTTGCCAGCATCCGCAAACGGGTGCCCAGCAGCGGTTCCCTGTTCCGCAGGGCGAGAAGATTGCCACGCGGAAGGTCTGCGATGCCGGGGCCAACGGCCTGTTCTTCCTCCACGAAAACGGAGATGTGTGGCGCTACGACCACCGAACGGGACAGATGCAGAATGTGGCCGATTTGCGGCAGTTCTCGTCAACGGCCGTCAATGCCCTCCGATTCTACGACATGGACATCGACAGCGAGGGGCTGCTCTGGCTGACATCCACCACCAACGGTGTATATAAGGTGAACTTCACACCTTCGAACTTCACGTTCTTTATGCCCGACCAGCTCTCGCAGAAGCATGAGACGGGCGACTCGCAGGGCATTCGCGCCCTGTTCCAGCAGAAAAACGGCGACCTATGGATTGGCACCCGCAACGGCACGCTGCTCTGCATCGACCCCAAGACGCAGACCGTGAAGCCGTCGCTCGTGAACAACATAGGCAACGTGTATCACATCATGGAAGACCATGCTGGCAATCTCTGGTTCTGCACGAAGGGAAATGGAATAATAAAAGCCCACCCCCAACCCCTCCCAAAGGGAGGGGAGTCTCAGCCCACCTCCACCAACTCAGGTAATCATAACTCTACACTTTCCCACTTTGTTCACAACCCCGACGACCGCTATTCGCTGAACGACGACCGCGTGTATTACATCTTCGAGGATTCCCGCCACCGCATCTGGGCATGCACCTTCGGCGGAGGTCTGAACCTGATTGAGGAGCGCAACGGGAAGGCGCTGTTCATCAACCGCAACAACGAGTTCAAGGACTATCCCAAATACGAGCTTTACCTCAACGTGCGCGCCATCACCGAAGATACCGACGGCCGACTGTGGGTGGGCACCACCGACGGACTGATGTCGTTCTCGGGCAAGTTCCAGAAACCGCATGACATCCATTTCGAAATCTATCGCGAACAGCAGGATGCCGGAACGGTTGACAACGATGTGTTCTCGCTCTACAAAGACACAAAGGGGCGCATCTGGCTGGGAATGTTCGGCGGCGGCATGAACCTGCTGGAAGGTTACGACGAACAGACCCACCGTCCGCTGCTGAAGAACTATCCCTTTACCGAGCGGCTCTCGGGTGGCGTCGTATCCAGCATCATCGAGGACCATCAGCACCACTTGTGGCTCTGCACGGAGAACGGACTGGCCAGTCTGAACCCCAGCGAAGAGACGTCCATACGCAACTACGACCGCTATGCCGGATTCCCCGTGGTGAACGTGGAGGACAACACCATCGCCTGCCTGCACGACGGGCGCATCCTCATTGCCTGCCGACAAGGTGTGCTGGCTTTCGACCCCAAGGTGGTGATGAGCGAGAGCAGCCGCCAGTATCCTATCTACATCGTCGACTTCCGCGTGCAGAACCGTTCGCTCAACGATTTCCAGCCTGCCATCTATAACGGGTCGGTGCGCTATGCCAAGGAAATCGTTCTGGAACATAACCAGAACATGTTCTCCATCGAGTTCGCCTCGCTTAACTTCACCGACCAGAACCAGGTGTCGTACAGCTATATCCTCGACGGCTACGAAGACCAATGGCATGCCAACGGACTGAACCGCATTGCCTCGTATGCCAACGTGCCGCCGGGGCGCTACACCTTCCGCGTAAAGACCTTAGGCCATGATGCGCCCGAGCGGGTGCTCGAAATCAGGATTCTGCCGCCATGGTGGGCTTCGTGGTGGGCCTACATCATCTACACGCTGCTGCTGCTCGCCCTGCTCTACGGGGCCTTCCGACTGGTGCTCTATATGATTAAGATGCGCAACGAGACCTACGTTAACGACCGTCTGGCCGAGCTCAAGATACGTTTCTTCACCAACATCAGTCATGAACTGCGCACGCCGCTCACCCTCATCAAGAGTCCGATTGAGGAACTGAAGAAAAACGAGCGTCTGTCGTCGTCGGGAAAGGAATACCTGGCCCTCATCGACAACAACGCCAAGAAGATGCTCCAGCTGGTGAACCAGATTCTCGACTTCCGCAAGGTGCAGAACGGAAAGATGAAGATGCACGTGGCCTACACCGACCTCAACGAAGTGCTGGAGATGTTCCGGCAGGAATACCGCATCCATGCCCAGGAGCGCGACATCAGCTACGAGTTCCTGCTCCCCGACGAGCATGTGATGGCCTGGTGCGACCGTCAGAAAATCGGCGTGGTCATCAACAACCTTATCAATAATGCCTTTAAATATACGCACGAGGGAGGGACGATTACGATATCGATAACCCCCCACCAACTCCCCCGGGGGGGAGAGCAGGAAGCCTCCCCTCGGGGAGGTTTGGAAGGGGTTATTATCCGCGTAGAAGACGACGGAGCCAGCATCCCCGAGAACAAGTTGGAGGAAATCTTCGAGCGCTTTGCCATGGCCGATAACCGCAACGACGACACCACCTCAACTGGCACTGGCATCGGACTCTCGCTGAGCCGTGAGTTCGTACTGATGCACCACGGACATATCTGGGCCGAGAACCTGGAGAAAGGCGTTGCCTTCGTCATCGAACTGCCCACGCAGAAAGAGAATTTCAGTGACGATGAGATTGAGGAATATGTGGGAGCCCAACCCCAACCTACAACCCCTCTCCAACTCCCCCGAGGGGAAGAGTCCAACTCCGACACACAAAAAGCCTCCCCTCAGGGAGGTTTGGAAGGGGTTTCCCCCACTTTACTTCTCATCGAAGACAATATCGACCTTTGCCACATGTTGAGCCTGCAGTTGCAGAGCAAATACACGGTGCTTACTGCCCACGACGGCGAAGAGGGACTGAAAAAAGTGTATCAGTATCATCCCGACCTCATCGTCAGCGACCTGATGATGCCCAAGATGGACGGCATGGAACTGCTGAAGCGCATCCGGCAGGACTTCAACATCTCGCACATCCCCGTCATCATCCTCACTGCCAAACAGGGGGACGAAATCCATACGCAGGCCATCTCGACGGGTGCCAATGCCTATATCACCAAACCCTTCTCGAGCGACCTGCTGCAGGCGCGTATCAGTCAGTTGCTTGAAGAGCAGCGCATCTTCCAGCGCAAGATGGTGCTGGCACCCCAAGATTCTTCACTCTTCACTCTTCACTCTTCACTTTCCACCCAACAGTCTTACGAATCCCACCTCATTCAGAAAGACCTGGAATTCGTGCGCAACGTGCATGAGATTATCGAGAAGAATCTGCAGAACGAAGACTTCAACGTGAACACGCTGGCCGAAGAGATGGGTCTCTCGCGCTCGCCCTTCTTCAAGAAACTGAAGAGCCTGACGGGTTTTGCCCCTGTGGATTTGGTGAAGGAAATCCGCCTCACCAAAGCCCTCAGCTACGTGGAGACCACCGATATGAACTTCACCGAGATTGCCTACATCGTAGGCTTCCGCGACCCCGGTTACTTTACCAAATGCTTCCGCCAGAAATATGGTAAGACGCCCAAGGAATACCGCAACGACCTGGGCAGGAAGTAATCCCGTTACCCCCGTAGAACTACTAACCCCTTAAAATAATCTATATGGAACAAGAAGCCCCCAAAAGAAGAAGCGGTCTTGCACGAATGGTAAGATGGTGGTTTCTGCTGACGGCAGGAGCTATCGCATGCTTCTTCCTCTCCGTGATATCGGTCATTTCCGACTTCAAAGATCTTTTCTATGCGTTTCTCTTCCTGGGCATTTTCCTCATCATCGTCCAGGGCGTGTTTATGATTTTTGCCCTGTTCACCCGCCAGTGGGGTCATGCCTTCGGCATCTTCTGCGGCATCATAGCCTCTCTGGGAATCGGTTTCCTCTGCATGATTGTGACTGCCGTAGGCCAGCATCACCCGCCCAAGATTAATGATGAGGACATGATAGTGGAAGACTCGCTGCTGGAGGTCGTTGAAGATTCACTCGAGGTTACCGATTCAGAAACCCCGTAGCTTAGTCGCCCGGCGGACAAACCTCCTGCATATAGATGGCATCGAGACTCCAGGTGGAGACGCCGTTGGTGCTGATCATCTGAGTTTCGTCCTGAGGGATGGGAACCTCGGGAGGCAGTAGCTGACGGTTCTCGTAGCGCTGGTCGCCTTTTCGGCCAAGGGCGCGTAGAATATCGCTCCAAGCCTCATCGGCCTTCTTTCGGTCACGCTGATGATAGGCGGCGTATGCCAGCAGACGGGAGATGCGGAAACGGTTGTTCCTTACCTTCAGGGCCATCTCCTTGTCGCGGGCGGCATGGTCGAGCCAGGCGGCATTCCATTCCGGCACGTCTATCATGCGCATCATCTCGTTCATCATTTCAAATCCGCCCATGATGGTCATCAGGTGGTTGGTGGAAAGCAGCGACGTGTCGCACTCGGTGGTGATGACGCCCGTGGCGGGGTCGTAGCCTAAAGCCAACGGACCGGTAAACATCTGATGGGGCAATGCGGCAATACTCTTCATGCCGGCCACTATCTTGTCGCGATAACGGTTGTCGCGCGTACGTTCCCATTCGGTCATCCAGTTTCCGGCGTAGGCCAGCCAGTCAGGACCGATACGCAATCGGGCGGGAGCCGTGCAGGGATATTCGCCCCGCGGCTGTGCCAACCGCATGGGGTCGAGCGTGTAAAGCATTTGGTCGGCATCTTTCACGTCGGTCATCAGGTCGCCCGTTCGCTCGTCGGTGGTCAGGTAATAATAGAAACGGTTCCAGGCGGCCTGCGAGATACGTGCTTCTTTCGCGCCACATCCCCAATGGCTCACATTATGACGACTGCCCAGCATGGCATTGGGTCCTGTATGATAGACGTCCACCTCGGCCGTATGGCGCGTCATTGCCTCAGCCATTTGCCAGATGTCGGCCCTTCCCGTACGCAGGAAACTGTACCACAGCCACATATTGCTGGCCAGTTCGGTATTGTCCCAGGCAAATCCACCCACGTCGTAACGCCATTCGTGACGCTCGGCATCGTAGGCATGCATCATGTCGCCATAGTTCCAGAACCCGTACCAATGGTGCTGTTCTATCTGTTTCTGGTAATAGTCGATATAGTCGCTCAGCTGTTTCTCAATCTGGGCACGCTCTTTATTCGACGTGTCGGGCAGACTCCAGACGCCGAAGGCCTGCTTCTGATGCAGGTATTCGGGTGTTGGCAACAGCAGGGCATCGTTGGTCATTCGCTGTGCATCGGCGGCAAAAGCCTGTTTGCCGTGATAGCCGTCGGCAGGCAACAGCATGAGGGTAGAGGTACGGGCAATGCCCACCGGGGTGCTCATTCCCTCCTGCACATCCTCGTAAGCGGAATTTAATCCGTGGGCCACATTATCATAATGGCGCAGGTCCATGGGTTCCGCATCAGGACTCCATAGCCAAGCCGTCAACGTGGCCTTGTCGCCCTTGGTACCGGTAATCTCCAGCGCCGAAGGATACGACTGCCAAAAATCCTTCATGGCCACACCCATTCCACCGGTCATATCGCCCACAAAGGCATAGCCGTCGGACCGATGGCCGTCGAAAGTACCAATCCATGGATTATCATCGTTGGCCCGTTTGCGTAGGGTAAATCCTTCCGACGACGGTTGCGACAGTCTGTAGGTGTTCCATGCAGCCCATTCGTCGATGAGTTTCTGATTAGCTTTGTCGAATGCGTCGTAGGCCGGCACGCGCTGACCCAACATCTGTTGCTGCTGCACGGTGAGTTGTCCCCGATGATCTTCGGGCAGACTCTCATCGGGACGTGGTTGCCGGTTCTCACCCGATTGCGGATGAGGCAGCCGCAGTTCGCGCCTTCCGTCGAGGGGTTGCACGGGTTCGCTCCACACGCCGCCATTGCCGGTTGAGAAAGCTACATGGCGGTTATAGAGTTCGTCGCGCAGCGGAACGTCCATCTTCACGCCCAAGGCTCTGATAAAGTCACGGTTCTGATCGCCGTCGAACACAAACGAATGCACCATCTTCACCTCACGGCTGCCCTGATAGAAATAGAGGCGGACTGTGAAGGGGAAAGGACCCACCCCACCCCTCCCTGTGAGGGAGGGAGATGGAGTAAGCAATGGTACATGCACGCCCTCAATTTTTACCACCGCACTCACTCTGCCTTTCCGTTCCACGATGGCCGAACGAATCTCACTCTGATAGTCGGAAAAATTAATCTGCCGGGTGGTTTCCCTATAGGGCTCGCTTTGCGTGGTGCAGACCAACCGCAGTCGTTCGGCCACCTTCCGATTCTGCAACATGAGGGAATCCATCAGGAAGGCTCCCTGCTTAGGAATAAATGCCGTAAGCGAATCGGTCGTCACCCGCAGCCCTGCTGTTGTTTCGGCGATCTGAAGAGTAGCCTCACGGGAAGCTTTCTTTTTACCTTTCTGAACAGAAAGGAACAACTCTCCCCCTCGGGGGAGTTGGTGGGGGGTCGCCGCCGCTCCCAACCATTTCACCGAACCGTCTGGCCAGTAAGCCAACGGCCATGTATCGGTAGGCACCGACTTTCCCGAAGCATCGGTAAGCGCCATCGGCATGTTTTCTTTCACTTCCCCTTCATCGAAAGGAACACCGAAAGCCACGGGGCGCGCCACCGTTGGCTGCTCCCCCACCCAATGCAACGGTGCTTTCTGCTGCTGCATGGATTCGCAGGTATAGCGGAAGTTTGTGATGCGAGTATGCGACAAAGTAGTGCGGAACCCGAACCATCCCTCCCTGTATGGCTCGGCATCACGGAAGTCAACCAACCGTTGTCCGTCGATATAATAAGCCACATGATTCCCGTCGCTGACTAGTCGGATATGATACCAGTGGTTCGGTTTCAGCAGATGAGCTTCGTCGGTATATTCCTTCAGGATGGCCGGCCGCTGGGCAGCATCGGTGATGCCAGCCTCATTGCCGTCGTATCTGCGGAAGCGGGTAGTCGAGTTATGGTTGCCGCCATAGCCCATATAGTAAAGCCGCAAGGCATAACTGTTCAGGAACACACCGCCACGCTCTTTCATCCTGCGGAAGATGTCATCAGGATATTTCGGGTCGCTGGCCATCCAGAAGCAGTTCAGGTCGCTCAGTCGGTTGGTTGGCTCATTGTTTCCTTCCTCCACCACCACGCAGGCATCATATTCTATCGTTACGCGCCCCTTCATCTTCTCCTTACGCCAGAGCGTCAGTCCCTTTGGCGAAACGATATCAGCCGTATCGCCCCGGAACGTCACCCGATAGTCAGCCGATTCCGACTCCACCACCCAGTGCTTCGCAAACTCCTTCTTATTCAGCGCCGAAGGCGTTTGGGCAAAAGCGTTCTGGCTTATCAGCCAACACCCAACACTTAACACCCATGCGATAATCTTCCTTTTCATAAAAACGATGTAGTTTGTTATTTCTGGCACAAAAATAGTAAAAAAACGGGACTTCCAAACGTTTTTACAGCAGAAAAATCAAACACCCAAACTCCTAAGTATCCAATTACTCAAATGTATTCGGATTTTATCAACCAATACTGCTATAACAAATATAAATGACAAGAATAAGAGTAGGACAATCAGAAACAGCATAGTTCCCCCCGTTGCACTTGTAATAGATTCCAGATAGTTGACTATTTCACAAAAATAACCAATTGAATATTCATTGCAATGCATCAGGTAAACAGAGAAGCATGAACTCGACAGGAAGAATATATACTTTCTTGGTTTGACTTCCAACTTTTCAAAAAACAAAAAAAGCATGATTGTACCTGTCAACACAAAAGGTGAATTATAGGCAATAAATAAATTTGCATCACTCCCTACATGTACAAAATAAATAATGGAAAAAGCAGAGACGGCAGAAACAAGTAAATATAGCAAGAGATAATAACGCTTCTTTAAGTTGAAAGTCTTATAACGCCTTAAATAACCTGCTAAAAGGTAAAGACCAATAAACGATATAGTAGAATAACCAGATTGGAACCACGACACTCCCGAATACAGCCAACCGAAAATTAACTGGAAAGAGAAAAAAAGAACTAAAAAAACAAGATACTCTTTTTTCTCTATCTGTTTTATGAATGCATTCAGTACGGGAGCCATGATGAATAGTAGTAAATAGGACTTTACAAACCAATATCCTCCATTGAGCATGAAAATATTTGAAACCGCATCCTCATCGAAAGCACCCCCTTCATATATGAGAACTATCGATGTAGCTAAAATACCCCAAAAGAGAATTTGGAAACAAAAACTAAATAGTTTATGAAAAGAAACATTAATCCCCCAATAACCAGAAATCATTACAAAGAGGTTTACGGCTACCAGACACAATGTCTCAAATAAAGTCCGCAGGATAAGTGCTGTAATAGGAACGGTTGCCTCTGGAATTTCTGCGGGAAACCCGAATGAAAGAAAATTAGCATGAAGCATAAGAATCATAAACATAGCAATGATTCTTAATACTTCAAAATTGGCTTGCCGTACTGTTTTCATATATGAAAAGTGAATGCAAATCTATCTCATTGCTTACAGGTTTATTCTTTATATGTGATTTCAAGATAATCTAACCGATTATCCAAGTCATCATATTTTTGCACAAAAACCCATTCTTCATCATCTATAAGAACAACTTCGTAAACTGCATCGTACGAAATCACGCCTTCTTCCTCGCGCTGAATGTTTGTAAGTCTTACCCACCAAGGTTTTTCTTCTTCGGTGGCTGGTCTCAATACATACCCTATTCTTTCAATTTCTTCTTTGTTCTTCTTCTTTTTTACGTAGAAAGGCAAGTTTCCGAAATCAGTAAATTCGTCGTATGATTTAGAACTGTCGGCTATATCATCCCAAAATTGTCGAGGGTAGAAAGCCAACGACTTAACGTGGTAATATTTGGCTAAGGTCGCGCAATACTGATAGTCAGGATTTAGAGCATGAATACCCTTTTTATTTACATCAATAATAAATGATTGAAAGATTTTTGGTTTTTCAAAGTTGTCATAACAAACAACCTGATTGCCCGCAATTATCTGGTCTTCTATTCGAAGAAATTGACGCCGATTGAGCTCCGACCAATAAAGAACACATGAAAGAAAAATGATAATTATGGTTCCAAACATCATGGTTCCAAAATAAATGAGAGTGGAATTAGGTAAGAATTGAGCGGACTGATGAGAACAAAGATACTTTATTAATACGTATAATACTCTTAGAATCAGTAATAAAGATGCATATTCTATCATATAGGCAGTGCGAATGTACCAAACTCCTGCTATATAAATGATAGGCACAGTCATCAAGATAACTATTAACCATGAAACATTCTTCCGCAATACGGATAGCACTATGTTTTTATTAATGAAGAGCCCTATGATGATAAGTGTAATTAGTAAATATACCAAATGTAATTGGCTGAAAATGGTATAACCTTTTTCTATTCTGTCATATATTATCATTTGAAATTCATCATACTCTGGCGTTGCACGGTGAACAATAAACACAGCACAGATAAAGGCACCAATCGCAAACATTACCAGCATCCAAAAACGTTCTGTATGGCGAATCTTCCTGTAACTCGGTAATGCTACAGCCAGTAATCCGACTGCAATGGGAACTGAAATACCCTCATGCGAACATCCGGCAACGAATGAAAGAAGTAGAATCTTCCATGATGACCAGCCTATGAGACGATCTTCGCGTCGGTCTAGCTGAATCAAGAAAATGAGAACTACAACCGTTGTCCACAAGTAATTCATACTCCCAGCCATCCATATATACAAATCAGCGAAAGTAGGCATAAAGAGAATAAGTGCAACCGTCGCGACAACTGCAGGAAAATTAACCTTTCCTAATGCATAGTATGCGGTAAGTAAGATGTATGCCAGAAAAAACAACGGGTTGAGCAGATTGAAAAACCACTTCCCCAAAAATGCAATGATAAACTGGAGGACGAAATGAACAATAAACCTACCATTTACAGTGAGCAAATGATTATACTGTGAAACAAATAAATCGTAGATATTGTTTATCTGACGATCCGAATCAATCCCGTTTTCAATAACATAATTATAGATATAATCATCGCCTATAAATGGCAGATGCCATGTCAGTATAGCTATCGCCAAAGTAATCAAGGCTAGGAATAAAACCGTTAACCACTTTTTATTTCTATGAAAACTATACTTTAAACAATGAACTTTATCCATAATTGTTGATCACTTTCCCAATTTCCCAACTTTCCTGACCACATACACAGGCCTGTTCTTAACTTCATTGAATGTCTTGCCCAGATATTCACCGATAATTCCGAGCGATATCAATTGTACACCTCCTAAAAACAACACCAGCACCACAATAGTAGGAAAACCCGTGACGGGTTCGCCCCACAATAATGTCTTTGTTATAACCACACACATATAGATAAAGGCAGCAATGGATACCAGAAGGCCAAGAATTGTGGAAATGCGTAGTGGAGCTGTAGTAAACGACATAATTCCCTCGATTGCCAAGCCTATAAGTTGCCGATAACTCCAAGTGGAACTTCCTGCTACGCGATCGTTTGTTTTGAAAGGAATTTCTTTTTTCTTGAAACCAATCCAACAATACATACCCTTGGTATAACGCTCCTGTTCGCGCAGACGCCTCAGTTCTTCCACGCATCGGCGATCGAGCAGGCGGAAATCACCTACATTGGGAAGTATCTCGACATGGGCCATACGCTGTAACAACCGATAATACCAGAGAGACAAATGACGGCGCAGCCAACTTTCGTGCCCCCGCGATAACCTTTTGCCATAAACGTCATCATAACCTTCCTCCCATGCTGCCAGCATCTGCGGAATTACCGATGGGGGATGCTGCAAGTCGGCATCCATAATTATCAGGGCATCGCTGTCAGCATAGTCAAAACCAGCCAGAAGAGCAGCCTCCTTACCGAAATTACGCGAAAGACTAACAAAACTGAAACGACTATCATCGCTGTGCATCTGCTCTAAAACAGACAGCGTTCGGTCTTTGCTGCCATCATCGACAAACAGCACTTCCCAACGATAGTCTGCCTGCGCGTCCATCAACTGCAGAAGGGCCTCGCACATGAATGGCAAGGCCTCTTCTTCATTATAGCATGGTATGAGAATCGTTACACTTTTCACTGCCCGATAACCAGTTGATAGAGATTGTTGAGTGTACCATGCGCCTCGCCATCGAAGACCATGGTCTGGGGGAATTTCACTATTCGGCCACGCTTACGGTGGTAACAATAGAAGTCTATCTGCTCGTTTGCAGGCTGATTACTGTAGATACGGAGCTCCAAATAACTGGTGCCGCCATGATTCTTGATGACACCATGACCACGAACCTCTTCGCCCACCATGGCACAAACGTCCAGGTTCTCATTCAGCTGTTCACCATTTACCACCACGTTGGCATAAACCACCATATCATATTGATAATACTGGGGAGAAAACTTCCAGCCTGGGAAGACATTGACCCGACATGAATCGGTCAGCTGTTCTGACACAGAGATGGCACGAATCATTGCCACGCCCTCGCCTACTGCCCTGATCAGTCCGTCCTCCACATTGGCAACATTGACATTGCCCGACTCCCAATAAACACCCAAACCCGTGACGGAGTCGGGAGTCCAAATGGGAAACAGCGAACAAGTGTCGCCGACCATCAAATACAGATTGTCGGTATTCAGATGCATTTCGGTGGCAACAACGATATCTGGATTGTCAAATTCAAAGTCGAACAGTTCACCACAGCTGACAGTTACTGACAGCAAGCCGCAGACAATCAGTTGTCTGCCTATCTGAATGATTCTATTTCGATATGTTTCTCTCATCATAATTCCTTTTTTTTAGGTTATTCATCACTCTCATTCCCTTCAGAAGAAGATGAGGTGGCTGACTCTTCCTTGCTTTCAATAAGCGGTTTCAGATCACTCTTATCAGTATCTTTCTTGAAACGGAAGGTAAGCGGTTCGCTCATTCCGTTGTGTTCTATCATCACAAACGAACGTTCCATATTAGCATCGCGGGCATGAGCCGTGACTTGTGCAACATAGTAGCTTTCCTTATCAAACATTGTCCTGATGACAGGAATCGGAATCCGGCAACTTGGCACCAAAAGTCCTTTACGCTGATAGACTATCGGATTGTAGGTGAGGGCATCCTCGTGCGTCTGTCCTTCCATGAGTCTGACAATCTTAATGTCGTATCTGTAGCGGCGGAAAGTATTACAGTTCATGGCGGGCTCCATCCAGGTGAACTGCGGATCGTCGGCATCAAGAATAGCCACTTCGAAGCGTTCTGGCAGCACACCCGCCATGGCATGGGGTAACCAAGTTGGCGAGAGGAAACGGGGAGCCTGAGCCCTGTAGCAAATCTGGAACTGACAGAAACCCGAATTGGGATTGCTCAGCACGTATGGATGGCGCAGCGAGGGGTCGTAGCGGTAAGCGGTAATACGTCCCGAATAGGTTCCTTCGGGCAACAGCGCCATGATGCCGTTTGTATAGTCGGTCAGCACGCCTCCCGACATGGATACTTCGCTCAGCAACAAATGGGCAAACAACTGGCGGGCTTCACCTCTGGTAAGAATCTTTGTCTGGTTAGGATTCAGCGTCAGCGGATTGCGCGGCATGCGCATGGGCGGTGTCTTCATGCTCATGCGGTTGTCGGGAATCACCTGAGTAAGGTCCAGTCCCAGATAGATGTTCTGCACTTTTGACGTGAGGTTCGTAATGCGTATGTTGAAGAATTTACTGGGATTGTCCAAATACAGCAAGGCTTGTGGAGGAAGTACAGGCTGAGTGGGCGACACCGTGACAAGTATCTCCTGGGCAGCACCAACTGCCGGAAACATCATCAACATCAATATTATTATATACTTAATCCTTTCTTTCATGGCTACAGGGAATTACATGTTTCTGTTTTTTCTGCTGAACTTGTTCTGCAAATCTGCAAGCGAGAATGTGTAGGTGTAGTTCAGGCTGATGTTCACGTCCGAGGCATTAAAGTATTCTCCTTCTTCTGTAATGTTCACGTCGTAATACTTGTTGAGGCCTGCTGTAAGCGTAAAGTTATGCACCTCGTCTATCACATAGCCGAGTGTCATGTCAGCACCGATGCTCGAGTTGTGCCGCTGTCCGGTGATGTTGTTGTTGCAGAGATTGATGTTGGCACCAGCCGTCAGGTTGTCGTCACGCAGGAAAGAGCGGCTTGCACCAAGCGACAGCAAGTCGGTGGTGTATCTGCTATCATAACCTTTCGAAGTCTGATGGCTAAATGTTGTCGAGAAGGTGGTTTCAATTGACTTCACCAGCATGTCGTATGTCAGTCCGGCCGACCAAGTCGTCACGTCGCTCTCGCCTGTGGCAAACTGGTTCAGGTCTTTATTCTGTGTAAAGCTGCCAGCGAAGGCAAAGGTGTGGTTCAGCGTCTCTGCATCAATCTCATACTGGGGCTTTACCGTCAGACTGTGCATGACACGGCTCACCCTTGTCGTATCGTTAACGGGCATCGTTCCGGCACCCTGCACCTGACGATAACCGTTATAGCTTAGGGTCATGCTCAGATTTTCAAGGATGTTGGCCGTGGCCTCAGTACTATAGACAAAGGCGCGGGTCGTGTACAGCTGATCGTTGGTCAGGTTGTCTTCCTGTGCCGAGAAAGAACCCGACAATGCCACTTTATTAAATAATGTGGTAGCCAGCGAAAGGCCCAGGCTCTGATAGTTGTTGGATAAGTTCAAGACTCCCAGGCTGGTATAGTCGGGCTGTACCATTCGATAAGAAAGAACAGCGTTGAAATTATTAAACGAGAAGTTGGCATTCAGGTCACCAGCAAAACGCATCAGCGAGCTATACTTGGCATCGAATATGTCATCGTATTTTGCCACGCTTTCCACGTCAATCTTGCTGGCATCCAAGTCGGTGGAGAAAGCCGATGTGGCAGCATTGGCCGTGAAACTCAGCCAAGGGGTAACCGTGACGCATCCGCGGATACCTGCCACGAGGTTTTCCTGAGCCTGCACCTGTTCGCGCCATTCCTCATGAAGCGAACCTGGCCTGTCGAAAGCGCGGAACAAATACACTTCCACATAATTCTTCTCGGAGCCGTAGCCAGCCTTCAAACCCCATCCCAGGCGTTTATACTGAGGATAACGAGCCTCTGGGTCGGTCGGGTCATCGTTGATGGCCCGGTTCAGAATACCATAGAAGGCCCCAAAACGAAATCCTCTTTCCTGCTGATACTCCACTCCTATTCCCTGGAAAGACATGTCGAAGGTATAGGGGTTAAACGACAAGGAACTCTGTCCGATATAACCAGTCCAGTTCTTATATTTCGGGTTAAGACTGAACATGAAATGCGGATGACTGAAATTATCGTCACGGTTGGCATAATAGAGTGTGAACGGCATGGTCAGTCCGCGCAATTGCATCTTCATCTTGGCTGTCAGCGTATTGCTCATTGGCGAGGCATAGCCTTCACCCACCGACGAATGATAGTATGTGTTCTGCGAGGCGATGGCGCCCGTCATGATGAGCGGATTACTGTTGGCCAAATCTGACACATCCTGTGCAGCCACCTCGTTCCCGTCCCCCACGAAGAAAGGCGAAATAATCAGTGTTGCTGCTAATATCCGTTTAAGCTGTTGCTTGATCATACGTTAAGTGTTTTTTGATATGATTATTTGGCAATTTTGAGCGTGGTTCCGTCTGAGTGGCGCATGAGGCGCACACCCTTCTGGGGCGTTCCTACGGTCATCTCAACTCCCTGAAGATTCCAGCTTCTGCTTTGTCTGGTTGAAAGATTGGGGTTGACTGCTTCAATACCCGTGGTCTGGTTACCCAGATTCAACAGGAACGGATGGTGAATACTACCCAAGTTCCGTTGCAACACAACGTTCTCTTCAACCGTAAAACATTCATTGGTGGCCTTGTTGCGAGCAACAAAGTTCACTTTCTCGCCCAGGTTACCATGTATGGTAATGAAGAGACGCCCGTCGATAGCCTTTCCTTCGCCTCGGCATTCGTTTCCCACAAATGCACCGATGGTATAGTTGTCAGGATAACCGACATCCTTCAACTGTGCCACCATACTCATATTATCGCTGAAACCTGCAGCATCGTAGTTCCATTCAGCATCCATTGTCGCCGATTTAGCCGCAGCGTCGTTCCCCTGTGCCATCTGCGCTTCTCCCGGATAGCTCAACAAAGTCTCATTGCCGCCACCGTTAAAGAACATATAGCCCTCGCCGGCCCGCATCAGGCTGAGCGTACCCTGCCAGCGGCCGTTAGCATATTCGGCAAAACCATCGTTCTTCGACACCACTCGGTCGCCCTCGGTAAAGCTTCCCAAGAGCACATCTGCAAGACGGCGGTCATAATTATACGGACTATGAATCCAAGTCCATCCCTTGCCGAGCGATGCCGTACTGGCATTGAGATTGAGATTTGCACCATACAGGATGTATGAACGGTTCTCCGTCATCTTCACTTTATAGCACTCGTTCTGACGGATACCGGTTTCGCTTATCGAGCCAAAATAGCCACTTTGGGGGTCATTGTAGAGCAGTTCTCCCTGTGAACGTATCTCCACCAAGCCCGTTCCGAAGACATTATTCAATTCACCGGCTCCGATACTGGTATTAGTCAGCGTAATCCATTGCCAGCCTTCTTTCACGCTGAAAGGCATCCCTACGTCGATGTCTTTACTTCCCGCCGGCTGCCCGTCATAGCTCACCACAACAGTTGCCTTTCCCGGTAATAATGGAGTCGCACTGAAGCGCAACCCTGTTTGGTCGCCGGGCTCTGGAGTCACATCCGCAAAATTCCATCCATCGGGCAATCCCGAAACGGGTTTTACCTCTACACTAATCTTAGCGACGTCGATGGTCGCATCTGCTGGCAGGGGAGTGAGTGCGATAGCCGATTCCTTGCCACGAATTGTTTCACCTACGTTAATGTCGAAGTGGTCTAAGGGTATCACCGGATCATTAATAGTCAGATTGGCCATGGCCGTCACATTGTTGTCTAAAAAGAGCCAAAGCTCAGCATTAGTAATCGGCTGCTGTGCCGTCAGTACATCGTTGGCGTCAATGCTAGCCACATTGGGGTAGTTTCCCAAACTCCAGTTCAGTTTACCTTCGGGCAGCACAGCGTCAGCGGGTGTAACACTGACCAACTGGCGCAGATTCAACGTTTCACCTACGTTCAACTCTATATTGACAGGAAGCGCAATGGCCGTGGGCACTGTCAGGTAGAGTTTAAATAAGATATTCGGATTGCCAGCTAGGTTTCCCGAGGTCCACTTCAAATCACTCTCGGGTTTCAAGACATACTCCTTTTGCGTCTGATTGTTATAGACCTTAAATGTTATGTCTTTTCCGTTATCCTGAGAGGGGTCGCCGCCAATATTTAAATAAAAAAAATAAGGTTGTCCTTGAGGTCCTGCCTCAGCCGCCCCGCGGCACTCGCCGTCGATAAAGGCACCGACCTCATAAAAATCCGCAGGGGCATTCTCGTTGTTCACTATTTCTGCATAAACAACACCTTGGTCAGGATATGAACCTGCTACAGTCCAGTGGCTTTGGGCACGAAGACTGACTACCGACAACGACAAAATCAATGCTAGCAAATACGACAGTTTTTTCATAGTCATCTGCTTTACGGTTTGGTAAACGAACTATCACAGGTCAATGCTATTTACGTCTCGACCCTCCATATACAAAGAAAAGCTGCACCGCAAAAGTGCAGCTTTTCCTCTATTTATAAACTAAAACGATATTATCTCCTTTTTGACTGGGTCGGCTTTAATAGTGTGATGGTTACAGTCTCTTCCTTTGAAGAAGAAGGTCTAGACGGCCTGGTAATGGGTGTCCTGTTTCCTGACTGGGTCGGTTTTAATAGTGTGAGGGTTGGACTTGGGTCTTCCTTTGAAACAGAAGGTCTTGACGGCCTGGTAATAGGTGTCCTGTTTCCAGACTGGGTCGGTTTTAATAATGTGATGGTTGGACCTGTCTCATCCTTTGAAACAGAAGGTCTTGACGGCCTGGTAATAGGTGTCCTGTTTCCTGACTGGGTCGGTTTTAATAATGTGATGGTTGGACCTGTCTCATCCTTTGAAACAGAAGGTCTTGACGGCCTGGTTACTTTGGGGCTCTGGGTTCTTGGTTGTGCGAAACCGGCTACCCCTACAAATAGGAAAGCAAAAAACATAATTAAGAATTTCTTCATAGCTTTATAGTTTTTTTTAATTAAAGAATGATTCAGTGTGACCTGTCGTTTCTATTGCCAACAGATTCACTTTAGTTATTATTCTCAAACGCAAAAATATAACATTCCCTCAAATAATGCAAATTAATGCTTTTTTTCGTTTGGTATTTTTGCAAAAAAAAACAATTTTGTTGTTTGTTAACATGTTGGTTTTGCAAATGAATGCCTGAGAAACATCCTTAACTCAATAATTAGAGCATTCCTTATTAATTACCTTAATCAAAAGAAAAAAGTTTAACTAATCCACCTCAAAACCTGTAACTTGGTATTCAAACTGAGGAATCTTTTTAATAAAGAGATAGTCGGCATCTTCAAACTTGACTTGTTGGAAAAAGGGAGAAAGCCGATGCTCATCGTATCCCCATACCCATGAAGGAAGCCAACGCTTGTAAAATGGCCTTACACCTTTTTCCTCATCCAAAACGTATTTAACATTATGTATTTCATTTATGTTGCTCAATCTCAAGACATAAATAGGTAAACCACCGCAATCCGTAAACGAGTCGAACGACTCAGGATGACTATCCATCAAATCTAACACTTGCCGGTGGCAAAAAGAGACTTGCTCTAACCTATAATAGGCAGCAAAATAGCGGCATAAGGCACCATTCGGGTCAAAGATGTAAGGATGAAAAGTGAATACATTCACCGTGCGACAAACGTTCTTTTCTATCCATTTCGGCATCTTCCTGCTGTCGATAACCACCAGCTGATTTCCATTTTCTATTTGTTTCTCAATGCTTTGATGCTCCTGATAGTTCACATATGAATAATAACACACAGGTATGGTATATACCGCCAGAATTATCATTACAAGAGAGACGAATATTTGTTTCGGACCTCTTTCCAAATGAATGCCACTCAGCATGCGCAGAATAAGTACTAAAGAGCAGAACTCCAAATTGTAGGCAGGACGGACATTATCAGGTATTCCAGCATAGAAGACAATGAACAGGGTTATCACCATTGCCACCAATAATGGAAAATTATCGAAAACAAACTTACGTATATGGATTTTCCTTATGACTGCAAGTATCAGGAAAAGAATAACAAACAGGTATATCAAATATAGCTCGTGCATCACCTGCATACCTATCATCCATTTGAAAATAAACTTATCGGTCAGAGAACCACTTTCCCCATTTTGCTCCTGCCGTAATGAAAACAGCATACAGACGAAGGCACCTGCAAAAAAGGCAACCTTCATCCACAAGGACTCACTACGGCGGTCGGCACTTCCCAAAATGATGGCTGCAGCAAGCATACCTACAGATAAGGGTATGGTGATTCCCTCGTGTGTCCAGCCTGCCATCACTCCTAATAACAGCAATGGCCAGGAATACCGGTTTAAAGTCTTATCCTCATGATGTTCCAAAATCAAGAGAAACCACAGCACCAATACAGATGACCACAGGTAGTTGACACTTCCAGACATCCAAAGGAAGAATTCCTGGAAAATAGCCATGAAAATGAATACTAGTGAAACCGTGACAACCATCGAAGACAGGCTAACACGACCAAGGGCATACTTGACGACCAGAAAAAGATAAACACATAAAAAGAACGGATTCAAAACATTGTACAGCCATTTGCCTGCAAGGCAAAGGATACTCTGATAAATAATTTCAACCCATATACGTCCGTGATGATAAAGAAAGTGGTCAATCTGAGAAAGAATGACTTCCCAAAATGTATGTATAGGATGCGAGATGTCTCCACAACCTTTAATTATAAAAAACTGATAGACGTATTCGTCACGAACCATAGGCGTAAGCCAGTTCAATACGGAAAAGACGATGAAGACAACGATGATAAACATCCACATGCCTTTCTTCTCTGCAAACTTATCTAATGCTTTCATATAGGTATTCTATTAAAAAAATTGTGGTTAGCATATCGTCTTTTATATCTTGATGAAGACTTTTTGTTTATAAAGCAACAAACCTACAAAACCAAAGGTTGAAATGATGGTCAAAGCAAAACAGAGTGACGCAAAGCAGCTATTGGTGACATTGTCATGAATACAATCGAAAAGCGTGCCGTAAATTCCTGTTTGCCAGAAAACAATTGCCGAAACCTCGCTAAGCACATAAAGAAACAAAGGATTGACGCCAAAGACTATAAACGGGGTCATCCAACGGCTTTTATGTTGAATGTCAATGACGTACATCAAAACAACTTGTAAAAGCGAGGCAAGTCCGCATGTCATTAACACAAAACTAGGACTCCAGATTGTCTTGTTAAGTGGTAATCCAAAGGATAACAGGTAAGCTGCAAACACAAAAATGGCTCCAGAAAGCAAAAGGGACATTATTTTCTCTCTAGTGGTTGTTTTCATACAAATGATGCGACCGCACCAAAAACCTATCAATGTGTGGGCAATGGCGGAAATGGTTCCTAATAGTCCTTCTGGATCTACGGATAAATGGGTGTAAACGTGCTTATATCCCCAAACGGCTCTGTCGATGTGTAAGGCTATATTAGATTCATCCGTAGCATAGCCATTACCAAGCAATAGTATGACAGTGTAGATAGCCAACAGGCAGAATGCGTAATATAGTGTGTACTTATGATTGACAAAGAGGACAAGCAGCGAAACCGCAAAGTAGCATAGTGCAATGCGCTGTAGCACTCCCATGATACGTAGATAGCTTAATTGCCAGTCTCCTTCAAATCCATTACCCAACCAATTGAGACATAACCCAATAAAAAAAATCAGTATTGTGCGTCTGACAATCTTTTGAACCACCATTTTTGAACATTTGAACTGGAACTTTCGCAGTGAAAGGTAAGTGGAGATACCCATTATGTAAAGGAAAAAGGGAAACACCAAGTCACAGGGTGTCATGCCGTTCCATTCCGAGTGTTTCAGAGGAGCATAGGGTTCACCGGCACTATTATTCACCAGAATCATGCCAGCTACTGTGATTCCTCTGAGTACGTCAAGTGACAAGAGGCGTTTATTTTCTTTCGGGTTTCTCATCAGTACGATTTTCTGTGGACAAAGGTACGATAAATTGAGAAGAAAACAAAAGTTTTTTCGTAAAAGAAATGCCACTTTGCCACTTCCCCTTTATTTATCGGGGCTGAGGCGGTGACATTAAGGTGGCATTAGTAGCATTATTTGGTATTTAGGGGTGAAAATATCACGCTGAAATACGGTATTCACGGTATGTTTTTCAGACAATATGCCAAATGAATAAGTCAACAAATCTGCGAATGGCATTCGTTCTTCGTGAGAACAAAAAAAATTCTCTAGAAAAATTCTTCCGTCCGATATTGTTTTGAAGAAATTTTTCTAGAGAAATTTTTTCATCCGATGATTATTTGCATTCCTTACAATGATAGTTTGAAGATTTGATGCAGTTTTTTAGATGATTAAGACTCCCTGGAGCCCATATTAAAGGGGCGTGAAGCGCAGACGGAGGGTGTGGGGACGCTGGGGAATGGCATACTTGGTGAGTACGCCGGGACCACAGGAACTATTGCCTAAGCCCATCACGGCACAATCAAGATTCAACCACACGCCGTCTTCTTCCTTCAGTTCGTAGTCGTGGGTGGCGTTGTAGAGTTGCTGCACGCTGTAGGGAAGGGCGGAGAAAGAGAAGACCCCCTCCAAACCTCCCCGCGGGGAGGCTTCTGCTTCTATGAGCCAGCCGTGACCATTATCGTCGGTGATTTTTAGCCATTGCACATCGTCGTGGTTGCCGGAATCTTGGGGACGCGGATAATGGAAGTATTGTTCGCTGACCGTGCTCTTATAGATGTCCACGAGGGCGGCGGCGTGACGATCGGGATAGTTGTCCCACGGGCCGCGACCTAAGTACTCAATGTTCTGCAGTTCCTTGGGGAGCTTCAGGGTGATGCCTAAGCAGGGGAGCGGCGGGAGCTGGCCTTCGGGAATAAGTGAAGAGTGAAGAGTGAAGAGTGAAGAATCTTTTTCCTTTACTATCGAGACGGTCATCCGTATCTGGCCGTTGGCGGTTTTATAGATATGGGTGCTGTCGTTGACGATGCTGTCGCGGAGATTGTCAAGGCCCTGCTGCTTCCAGTCCTTGGCTATCCAGTTGCCAAAACCCTTGTCGTTGTCAGTCGGTGCGCGGAAGAGGTGTGGGGTGAAAGCTAAAGGGTGAAGGGTGGGGGATGAAAGTATGGCGGAGTCCCACTCTTCGCTTTTCACGTCTACCTTTGCCTTTTCATTTAACACGAACTGCTGGCGACATATCTCATAGCCGGCAGGAGCCCAAAGTGTCTCATGCTTCAGTGTGGCATAGACATCGAGCAGTCCGTCGTGCTGTTCATGGTGAATCTCATAGTTGTCAAGACAGCAGGTGCTGTCCAACAGTTCGATGGCCCATTTCTCCCTTTTCCCTTTTGACTTGTCATTTACAACGAACCGCAGTGGCGCATACACCTGCTTCACTTCCCAGTATTTGGGGGTTGGCTGGCGGTCGCTGCTGACGATGCCTTTCACGCAAAAGGCCTTCAGATTAGGCACGTCGCCAAAGTCACCACCATAGGCGGTCATCAGCTTACCGTCGGGTCGGCGGACAAAGATGCCCTCGTCGGCCCATTCCCAGATGAAGCCGCCAAGCATGCGGGGGTGACTGTATATCTCGTTCCAGTAATCCTGCAGGTTACCCAAGGCGTTACCCATGGCGTGGGCATATTCGCTCGTCAGCACGGG
>JAEEGK010002560.1_pt1 | contig 45551 bp, 37 predicted proteins | sample 8958771 | NCBI WGS metagenome assembly JAEEGK01 (sample SAMN16246547, study PRJNA631951) | gut metagenome | biome: gut microbiome; feature: rumen; material: SC-attached | host: Bos | place: Iran: Karaj | collected 2018-10 | reverse complement strand
CAACGGCGTCCTCACCGGCAAGGGCATGAGCTACGGCGGCAGTCTGGTCCGGACTGAGGCCACGGGTTACGGCGCGGTGTACTACACCGTGGAGATGCTGAAGCACTTCGGCGAGACCCTGAAGGGCAAGACCGTTGCGGTCTCCGGCTACGGCAACGTGAGCTGGGGCGCCATCAAGAAGCTCACCGAGTTCGGCGCAAAGCCGGTCACCATCTCCGGCCGTGCGGGCTATGTGTACGACAAAGCCGGCATCACCACCGATGAGAAGATCGATTACCTCCTGGAGATGCGGGCTTCCGGCAAGGACGACGTGCTGAAGGCCTATGCGGATAAATTCGGCGCGAAGTTCTACGCCAAAAAGAAACCCTGGGGCGTGAAGGCGGACATCGTGATGCCCTGCGCCACCCAGAATGAAGTTGGCTTGGCCGATGCGGAGAAGATCGTGGCCAACGGCACCAAGTACTACGTGGAAGTTTCCAATATGCCCACCAGCAACGAAGCCATCGCCTTCATGCAGCAGAAGGGCCTTGTGGTCGCCCCCTCCAAGGCGGTGAACGCCGGCGGCGTGGCGGTCTCCGGTCTGGAGATGAGCCAGAACTCCATGCGTTACAACTGGAGCGCCGAGGAAGTTGACGCCAAGCTCCAGGGCATCATGAAGAGCATCTATGAAAACAGCGTCGCCGCCGCGGAGCGCAACGGACTGGGCTACAACCTGGTGGCCGGCGCCAACATCGCGGGCTTCGAGAAGGTCGCCGACGCCATGATGGCTCAGGGCTGGATCTGATCCTGATCTTCGTCTGACATGGATAAAACAGGGGGACCCGGGAGCGATATGCTCCCGGGTCCCCAGCGTGTCGACAAAGTCTTGTCGCCCCGCTGAAGCAAGTTTTTCGAACAGGGAATAGGGAATAGATTGTTCGAAAAACTTATGATTGAACGCGAAAGACACCCCTGATGGGTTTCTTTCACACTTTCTTCCTTTCCGGTATCGTGCCGTTTACGGGTTTGTCTACAGTCTGAGGACCCGGGAGCGATATGCTCCCGGGTCCTCAGCATTATGGTTATGGTGAAGATCGTTATGGTTTTCTGCTCCTTCCGGCACGGAAGACGGGTTCCGTTCCGGCGATGATCCGCTTGATGTTTTCCCGGTGGGTAAAGAAGACCAGAACCAGGATGAGGAAGCCCAGGGCCAGCTGATGCCAGTCAAAGCCGCCCAGCAGAAGCATGGCAAAGGGATAGGCCAGGGCCGCAGAGAGGGAACCGACGCTGACCCGCTTGGAGACGAAGGCCAGGATCAGGAAGACGGCGATGAGGATGAGGATGAGCCGCCAATCCAGCCATACGGCGATGGCGCCGGCCACGCTCACGCCCTTCCCCCCCTTGAAGCGGAAGTAAACGGGCCAGCAATGGCCGATCAGGCAGGCGGCGGCGCCCAGAGAAGCGCCGGGTTCACCGGCCAGGAGGGTGCCCAGCCACATGGCAAGGGCGGTCTTGATCCCGTCCAGCAGCAGGGTGAGGAGCCCCATCCAGATCCCATAGGAGCGGGCCACGTTGGTGGCGCCCGCATTTCCGCTGCCCTTGTCCCGAATATCCCCGAAGCGGGTATGGGTCAGAAGAACGGCGGAGCTGATGGAGCCCAGCAGGTATCCAGCCGCGAGGGCGGCAATGAGCTTCAGCGCAAACATGTTATTTTCCCTGATCTACCTCAAACATATGTTTCAGCATCTTCATAGCCATGCAGGTGTAGCCGTATTCGTTGTCGTACCAGGCGAACAGCTTGGCGAAGTGTTCGTCGACGCTCAGACCGGCATAGGCGTCGAACACGCCTCCTACGGTGATGCCCAGGAAGTCGGTGGAGACAAGGGGTTCGTCCGTATAGCCCAGGCTGTCCTTCATCTCTTCGTTGGTGGCCCGGCGGATCTCCGCGCAGATCTCCTCATAGGTCGCGGGTTTTTCCAGCTCGGCGGTCAGATCCACCAGGGACACATCCAGGGTGGGGACCCGGATGGCCACGCCGGTAAGCTTTCCGGCCAGCGCGGGAATGACCTTGCCCACGGCCTGGGCGGCGCCGGTGCTGGTGGGGATAAAGTTCACGGAAGAGGCCCGGCCCATGCGCCAGTCGTCCTTGGGCGGCTTGCCGTCCACGGTGGTCTGGTTGGTGGTGACGGCGTGGATGGTAGTCATGATGCCCCGGCGCAAGCCGTAGGCGTTATGGATGATCTTGGCCAGAGGAGCCAGGCAGTTTGTGGTGCAGGAGGCGTTGGATACGACATGCATATCCGGCCGGTAATCGTCGCTGTTCACGCCGTAGACGTAGTTGGGGCAGTCCTTGCCGGGAGCGGTGATCAGCACCTTTTTCGCCCCGCCCTCCAGATGGCGGGCGGCGTCCGCGGTCTTCTTGAACTTACCGGTGGATTCCACGATGTACTCCGCGCCTGCGTCCCCCCAGGGGATCTCACCGGGATCGTTGCAGTTGAAAACGGGGATATGTTTGCCGTCAATGATGATGCCGTGATCATCGTGGCTCACTTCGCCGGGATACCTGCCGAAGACGGAGTCATACTTAAAGAGATAGGCAAGCAGATCCGGCGACTTGTGGTCGTTGATGGCCGTAAAATTGAAGCCGCCCAGCTGCATGCCTGCGCGGATCGCAAGTCTCCCGATCCTGCCGAAGCCGTTGATGCCGACGTTGACGTTCATTCTCTGCCTCCAAAAACAATGTAATATATGTTTCCCGAAATCGGGGGATACGCTGATGTTCAGAGAGCCATGGCGGCGTCGAAGCCGCCGGAGACCGCCTTGAAAATGGTGCCGCCGCTCCCGCTGCAGTCCCCGATGGAGACCACCTGAGGCGCCAGCCCCTGCACCTTTTCCTCCAGGCTGCGGTCCGGCCGGACCCCCAGGGAGAGGACCACCGTGTCGCAGGGCAGAAGCTCCTTCGTCCCGTCCTCATGGGAGACGACAGCTCCTTCGGCGGTGGCGTCCTCCAGCCGTACCTGACACAGAAAACGGACTCCCGCCTCCTTCAGGGCGGCTTTCAGCCAGATCATGCTGATGGCGACGCCGTCCGCTCCGATGCGCTCCGCCGGGAGCAGATCGATCACCGTGACCTCCCGCCCGTGCTGTGCCAGATCCAGGGCCATTTCCAGACCGGTGAAGCCGGCTCCGGCCACGACCACCCGCTGACCGGCCTTTTCCGGCGCGCCTTCCAGTTCACCCACCCATACGGCCTTCTCCGGACAGGCGGAGATCTTGGGGATGATGGGCCGGGCGCCCACCGCCAGCAGGACGGCGTCCGGCTTCAGCTCCCGCAGAAGCTCGGGAGTCGCCTCGGTATTCAGCCGCAGGTCGATGCGCCGGTCTTCCTCCACGGTGCGGATGCTCCAGTCCAGATAACGCTTCATATCCGCCTTGAAATCCGCCGCCGCGGCAAGATGTAGGGTGCCGCCCAGCCTGTCGCTCTTTTCCAGCAGGGTGACCTGATGTCCCCGCTTCACCGCGGTACGGGCTGCTTCCAGCCCCGCGGGGCCGCCGCCCACGATCACCACCCGCTTGCTCACCGCCGCGGGCTTCGTCAGATCGAAAAGGGACTCCCGGCCGACCAGAGGATTCACGGCGCAGCGCACGGTGACGTGCTCGCTGTGGGTCCTGCCGATGCAGGTGTTGCAGCGGAGGCAGGGGCGGATCTCCGCCTCCCGCCCGGCTTTGGCCTTGGCTACGAAGGAGGGATCAGCCAGAGCGGTGCGGATCATGGCGGCGGCGTCTACGTCTCCCGCCAGGATGGCCTTCTCCGCCGTATCCAGATCCATGCCGCAGACCACGGACACGGGGATATTCAGCCGCTCCCGGAAGATCCGGGCATAGGGGATATTGGTGCCCCGGGGCACGTAGACGGGGGAATTGAGCACAGGCAGGGTGGCGTCCTCCTCCAGCAGGCCCCGGCTCACATGGAGCAGATCGATCTTATCCTGGATGCGCTCGGCAAAGGCCAGGGTCTCCTCGAAGGTGGTGGTGCCGGGCAGGACCTCTTCCGCGCTGATGCGGTATTCCAGGGCCATGCCGCTGCCCATCTCGTTCCGTACGGCGTCCAGCATCTCCAGGGCGAAGCGGCTGCGCTTCTCCGGGCTGCCGCCGTAGGCGTCCGTCCGATGATTGATGTAGGAGGCGAAGAACTGGGCCGGTACGTTTCCGTGGCCGCCGTGGATCAGGATCATGTCGAAGCCCGCCTCCCGGGCCCGGCGGGCCTGGAAGGCATAGGCGGCGATGATGTTCTTGACTTCGCTCTCCGGGATCGAGGTGATCCGATCCCGGGGACCCATCATGTACCGGGAAACGGTGAGCTCCACCCCGGCGAGACAGCCGTCCCGATGGAGGGTATCCACCAGCTCCGGCAGGTCCTCCAGCTTCATGACGCAGCAGGCGGGCCGCACCATGCCCGGGAAACGGGGATCGTCCTCCAGAGACCCGATGCCCAGGTTGATCAGGGCGGCTCCGGAGCCCGCCAGAGCGGTGTAATAGGATTTCAGAGGCATGCGGCCGTCCTCCTCACGCCAGGTGAGGAAGGGGGCGGCGGGGGCGATCTCGATCCGGTTCCTCCAGGTGAGGGGACCGACGGTCAAGGGCTGAAAAATGGCGGAGTATTTCAAGGAAGCCGCTCCTTTCGCATTTCTTTTTTCCGAATCTATGGTATAATACTGCCGGGAAAAGGAGGTATGTCCGGCGTGAAAGCATTGCAGGAATTTGCGGAAAATATGCCGATCCTTTATGCGGTCATCAAGATCGTTCTGGTGCTGATCATCACCCGGCTCCTGGTCATCCTGCTGAAATTCATCCTGAAAAAGGCGGAGAACGCCAGGGCCAAACTCACCAAGCGGCCGAACTACATCGGGTATAAGCTGCTGAACAGCGTGCTGATCATCGCCCTGTACATCGTGGGGGTGGTGGTCGCCGTGAAGCAGGTGCCCGCCCTTTCCACCGCAGTCACCGCCATCCTGGCGGGCTCCGGCCTCCTGGCGGTAGCCCTGGGCTTTGCCGCACAGGAGAGCGTGGGGAACCTGGTGAGCGGGGTGTTCATCTCCATCTTCCGGCCCTTCGACGTGGGGGACCGGATCCAGATCCGCACCCAGGATATCACCGGGTATATCGAAGATATCACCCTGCGGCATACGGTGATCCGCACCATCCTGGGCACCAGGCTCATCGTTCCCAATTCCGTCATGGGTTCCGCGGTGGTGGAGAACACGAATTTCACATCCGGGGAGCCGACGCGGAATTTTGTGGATGTCCAGGTAAGCTACAGCAGCGATCTGGCCCTGGCCAAACGGCTGATGGAGGAGGTGGTGACCTCCCATCCTCTGTACGTGGGGCCGAAACCGCAGACGGTTTTCGTGCGGCAGTTCGACGCCAGCGGCATCGCTCTGCGGGCCATTATGGCCACCAGAACGGTGGATGAGAATTTCATCGCCTGCAGCGAGGTCCGCCAGCGGCTGAAGGAAACCTTTGACGCCAACGGCGTTACGATCCCCTTCACCACCGTGACCATCTCCAACCTGGGGGAACTGTCCCTCGGGCAGGAGAAGCCGGAAAAGAAGGAATCGCCGGATCGGCAGGAACTTGTACGAAACAAGTCGGATGATTGAACAGACCGGATCAATATGCAGATTGCCAGAAGCAGAGCTCCTGGCAAATCTTTTTTGCTGATCCGATTATACACCGGATTGTGGTTCTTGGCAAGGGATTATCCCGTATTTTGCGGTTCGGAGGAAAAATGGAAGAGATGGGTGTTGACAAAAGCCCCCAGCAGGATCAGCACCATGCAGAGATAGACCCAGAACAGGGCCAGAACGGCGCTGGCCAGGCTGCCGTAGAGGGTCACGCCCCCCAGTCCGGTGACATAGCTTCCGAAGAGCCAGGTGATGAGCATCCAGAGCAGAGCGGCCAGCATGGCTCCGGGAAGCTGGCGGAGAAAGCGCATCCGGCGGGAGGGGAGAAAGGTGTACAGCAGGGCAAAGAAAAGCGCCAGCAGCATCATCGCCAGAAAATACCGCATGCGAAGGAGGGACAGGAGCAGTCCGCCCCCCGGCGGCCAGACCGCTGCCAGCAGGCGGATGAGCCGCCGCCGGAACAGGGCGAAGAGCAGACTCAGGATCACCGTCAGCAGAAGCGCGAGGGTATAGAGTCCGGAAACCGCCCGGAGACGCAGAAAGCCTCCGGGTTTTCCTGCGCCGCAGATCCGGTCCAGCCCCTGGATCAGGCCCAGGAAAGCCTTGCTGGCGGACCACAGGGTGAGCAGGGCGGAGAGGGAGAAGACTGCGGCTCCGTTTCCGTACACCTGATCCAGGATCTCCCGAAGCAGCTCCTCCAGGGCGTCCGGCAGGACGGTGGAGAGATATTCCAGCACCATCTCCCGGGTGAGGGGAGTCATGGGCAGAACGGAACAGACCAGCGCCGTCAGGGGGATCAGGGAGAGAAAAAGGAAATAGGCGCCGGAGGCGGCGTACAGTCCCAGCTCCGTCTCCGCCAGGTCCCGGAAAAGCCGTTTCATCCGGGACCGGCCTTCATCCGCTTGCCCGTCTTTCTCCCGCGGCAATCCCTTCACCTCCTTTCCGAACCTTTCGCGGATTACAGTATATGCGGTTTTTGCCCGGAATACCGATCCGCTGCGGAAGGCGCCGAAAAACGCAATTCTCTTATTGACAAAGCTTCCGGCCCTATGGTATTATTGCTGTCGGCATTTCAGGGGCCCCAACCCATGCGGGCGTAGTTCAATGGCAGAACACCAGCCTTCCAAGCTGGATACGTGGGTTCGATTCCCATCGCCCGCTCCAGAGGCGGGGCCCTTCTATACGCGCCAATAGCTCAGCAGGATAGAGCAACTGCCTTCTAAGCAGTAGGCCGGGGGTTCGAGTCCCTCTTGGCGTGCCAGTTTCCTATGGTGGGTGTAGCTCAGTTGGTTAGAGCGCCAGATTGTGGCTCTGGAGGCCGTCGGTTCGACTCCGATCACCCACCCCATCCGCCCCAGTAGCTCAGTCGGCAGAGCACCTGCCTTTTAAGCAGGGTGTCCGGGGTTCGAATCCCCGCTGGAGCACCAAAAAATACCCGCCATTCGGCGGGTATTTTTTGGTGCAGTGGATTCCGATTCGAGGCGGGCTCCGCCCCCTCGAGCTCCCCCTGTCGCATTTTCAACATGGAATAAGTTTTTCACACGATTGTTCCAAAGGCAAGAGCCGTCCCCTTGTGGGGGGCTCTTGCCTTTTCCTTAGAATCGCGGGGATTCGAAGGGCACGGGAGTGAATGACATGCCGGTGGCATGACAGAGCCGTGCCCCGGCCCGCCCGGAGGCGGGCTCCGTCCCCTCGAGCTCTCCCTCCCGCATTTTCAACGTGGAATAGGTTTTGTAACGAAGCCGCCCCTGTCGGAGCATCACTTGCCCGTCAGGGCAAACATCACGGATCCCTGAATCGTTCAGCCGGTTCCTGCGGATTTCCTTGAAAACAGGAGCTTTGCACGACTGTCTGATGTCAACGGAATCCCAAAACAGGTCTTTGATCATAGACATGATCGGAGTTCTGTATAATTGTTTATGCGGGAGAAGACCTTAGTCCGAGATCCGCGCCTGCTTGAGCTGACTGAACGCAAAAGCGCGGGGAAAAGATAAAAAACGCTTGACAAGTTAGCTGTAGATAACTATAATGGCAGATAGTTAGCGAAAGCTAACAAATTGCACGCCCTGAGGTAAGTGAATGCTAACTTTATTTTGGCCTTGATGATATCTGGACTATTCGGAGAGGTGTTCGGTATGACGTTAAGGGAGATCAAAGAAGGACAGTCCGCCCGCGTGATGAAGGTGGGCGGCAGCGGCGCGCTGCGTCAGCATTTTCTCGATATGGGGATCATCCCCGGCACCGACGTAAAGGTCGTGAAGTATGCGCCGATGGGAGACCCGGTGGAGATCTGCCTCCACGGTTATGAACTGACGCTCCGGCTTGACGACGCGGGCGAGATCGAAGTGGGACCGGTCCCTGCATCCGTGCCGCAGAGGAAGCACTATCCGAGGATCGTGAACGAGCATCACGGTTTGGGGGAAGGCGGACGGTTCCATCCGAAAGGCAGCGGCGATCCGCTTCCCGAGGGAACCGTATTGACTTTTGCCCTGGTCGGCAACCAGAACAGCGGGAAGACGACGCTGTTCAATCAGCTCACGGGTGCGAAACAGCACGTGGGCAATTTCCCCGGCGTTACGGTCGACCGCAAGGACGGCGCGATACTGGGGCAGGCAAACACGCTCATAACCGACCTGCCAGGCATTTACTCCATGTCCCCCTACTCCAGCGAGGAGCTGGTCTCCCGCAACTTCGTGCTGCACGAAAAGCCGAAGGGCATCATTGACATCGTCGACGTTACCAACATCGAGCGCAACCTGTATCTGACCATGCAGCTGCTGGAAATGGACGTCCCCGTGGTGGTAGCGCTGAATATGATGGACGAGATGACCGGCAACGGCGGCTCGGTGGACGTGAACGCGATGGAAGCCATGCTGGGCGTGCCGGTCGTGCCCATCTCCGCCGCGAAAAACCAGGGCGTACATGAGCTGGTGGATCACGCGATCCATATCGCCAAGTATCAGGAAGGGCCGCTGAGACAGGATTTCTGCGAAGAAAGCGATCACGGAGGCGCGGTACACAGGTGCCTTCATGCTGTGATCCATCTGATCGGGGATCACGCGAAGGCAGCGGGCATCCCGGTGCGCTTCGCCGCCTGTAAGGCGATCGAGGGAGACAGCCTGATCATCGACGCGCTTCGTCTGGACGAAAACGAGAAGGAAATGCTGGAGCACATCACGCTCCAGATGGAAAAAGAGCGGGGGCTGGACCGCAGCGCCGCCATTGCCGATATGCGCTTCTCCTTTATCATGAAGGTCTGCGGCGCCTGCGTGACGAAGCCGAAGGAGAGCAGGGAGCAGACGAGAAGCCGCAAAATAGACCGGGTGCTGACCGGGAAGTACACAGCGATCCCCGTTTTCCTCGGCGTGATGGCGCTGGTGTTTTACCTGACCTTCAACGTGATCGGGGCCTGGCTCCAGGATCTTCTGGCCATGGGGATCGAGGCGCTGACCGACGTCGTGGACGCCGCGCTGAGCGCAGCGGGTGTGAGCGAAGTGCTGCACGGGCTGATCATCGACGGGATCTTTGAAGGTGTCGGAAGCGTGCTGAGTTTTCTGCCGATCATCGTGACGATGTTCTTTTTCCTCTCCCTGCTGGAGGACAGCGGCTACATCGCCCGGGTGGCCTTCGTCATGGACAAACTGCTCCGGAAGCTCGGACTGTCCGGTCGAAGCATCGTCCCCCTGCTGATCGGCTTCGGCTGCACGGTCCCGGCGGTCATGGCGACCCGCACCCTTCCCAGCGAGCGCGACCGAAAGATGACGATCCTGCTCACGCCCTTTATGAGCTGCACCGCGAAGCTGCCGATCTACGCCTTTTTTGTGGACGCATTTTTCCCCAGCCGCAAGGCGCTGATCATGATCGGCCTGTACGTGCTGAGTATCCTCGTGGGGGTCCTGGTCGCTTTTCTCTACAAGAAGACGCTGTTCAAGGGCGAAGCCGTTCCCTTCGTGATGGAGCTGCCGAACTACCGGCTGCCCAGCGCGCGGAACACGCTGCAGCTTCTCTGGGAAAAGTCGAAGGATTTCCTGCACAGGGCTTTCTCCGTCATCCTGATCGCGACGATCGTCGTATGGTTCCTGCAGAGCTTCGATTTCCGCTTCAATCTGGTTGAGGATTCTCAAAACAGCATCCTGGCTGCGATCTCCGGCCTGATCGCACCGGTGCTGGCGCCTCTGGGGCTCGGCGACTGGCGCATCGCTACGTCCCTGATCAGCGGCTTCATGGCGAAGGAGAGTGTCGTTTCCGTGCTGGAGGTGCTCTTCGGTGCGCAGGGCGGCGTAACCGCGGTCATGAGCTCCCTGTCCGCCGCCTCCCTCCTCGTGTTCAGCCTCCTGTACTCGCCCTGCGTGGCGGCGATCGCTTCCGTGCGCCGGGAGCTCGGGCGCAGATGGGCGCTGTACGTGGTGCTCTGGCAGTGCGCGGTCGCCTGGATCGCCGCCCTGCTCGTTCGTCTGATCGGAATCATGACCGGTATAGCTTAGGGAGGTGTGAACATGAGTATCATCGAAATCGCGATCGCAGCCGTCCTCTTCGCCTCCGTTCTTCTCGCGCTGCGCCGCATCTTCAAAATGAGGAAGAGAGGCTGCTCCTGCTGCTGCGCCAAATGCAGCGGATGCTGCGAGACGTCGCGAAGGAAAGAAGAGCAATCGCAGGCGAACCCACAATATAAAGCAAGTCCCTCCGTTATCACTGATTCCTGTGGTATACACCAACGTGCAGGCGGATCATAATCATCCTACCAGCCGAAAACAAAAAGCCCCGAAACCATGCAAAGCAGCGGTTTCGAGGCTTATTCTTTTATTAAAGCGGAAAAAGAGGAATGGTCCGGGGAACGGACTTCGGCGACAGATCCGCCATACCGCCGACGGCGTACGTTCTCAGCCCAGGGGGATCTCCACGACCTCCGCCATTTTGGTCAGACAGGTCTCGATCTGACCGGAGATATCCGCCACCAGCTTCTCCGTGATATCCTCATTCTTTTCCTGCTCCAGCTTGGCGTAGAGGCTGGACTTGACCTCTCCGCTGATGCGGTCCGCCCGGGAGCGAAGATAGCTCTTGGGCATCAGCTTGCGCATGGGCTTGGGTATGTTCATGCGGAGGAAGGCGCCCTGCATCTGTTCCCGGCCCAGGGCCAGCACCAGAGCGGAGACCACGAAGCCGATGAGGATCCCCTGTACGCCGGCGGCGATGAGCGCCAGCCCTCCGCCGCCGCACAGCAGTCCCACGATGACGGATACGATGGCGTCGATGAGCCAGGTGATCTCCCGGATGGCAAACAGATCCTTCGCCTCCACATGGATATCGATATCCGAGAGGGAAAGATACGAGGTCAGGTTCAGGGCGGTGAAGGGCACGTTATGGCGGATGCAGATGGGCATGGTGTACGCTTCCAGACCGTTGGAGACCCGTTTCAGCCAGGCGGCCACGGTTTTTGCCAGAAGCTCCCGGCCCTCGTCCGAATGGAGATACCCGTCGATATCCTTTTCCAGGATCCCGTCGATCTCCTCCAGACGTTCGATGGATCCATCTCTCCAGCGGTCGATGACCGGGATGGCGACATGCTCCAGGATCGGATCCACGATGCTTTCCACCGTGCTCCGGTACAGCTCCTCGATATGCTTTCCCACCACGTCCTCCACCGCGGTGGAGTCGATCAGCTGGGCGATCTCCGCCTTGAAATCCCGCAGCTCCTCGTCGATGAGCCCGCATTCCGCCAAGCCCTTGGCCACGGAGTATTCCGGTTCGCTGCCGCAGATGACCACCGCCTCGGGGAACACCTCCCGGCACCACTGCCGCAGCTCCTGCATGCGTGATACGCCGCCGGTCATGAAGATCAGCTCGGGCTGGCGGTCGGAGATGTTCTCCCGCACCTGCTTCAGACTGTCGGTAAACACCCGGCGGAAGGATCTGCCCCCCAGGCGGTCCGCCTTCTTGTTCAGGAGCTTGTCCGCGATCGCCGGACTCATGGTCAGCTTCAGCCGGGCCGGGATGAGCTGCGTGCGGATGCTGATGGTCTGGGTCAGGGGCTCGTTCTGCCAGTATTCCACGTCGGAATAGTATTTCTCCTTCAGCCGGCGGGCGGCGAACTCGCAGTAGGTGCGCCAGGCCTCGTTCTCCGCGAAGATCCTGCGGATCCGCTCCGGATCCGGCGAAGCCTCCACAGCCTCCTCCAGCAGGATCTCGTCCATGATCCCGCCTCCCAGGGCCACCTCGCCTCCGGTTTTCAGCTCCACTTCTTTGCCGCTCATGATATAGGCAAAATCCGTGGTGGAAGATCCGATATCCACCACCAGCACCGGTTTGGACAGGATATCGTAGCCCACCTGCAGATGCCGCGACCGGCAGGCGCTCACCAGGGCGGCTCTGGATTCCGATACGATCTTCAGCGGGGGATACCCGGCGCTCTCGAAGATCCCCCGGTATTCCTCCCGGGCGGCCTTGTCCCATCCGGCGGGACAGCCGATATAGAAGCACTGGTCGTCTCCCCGCACCAGATCGCCGGAAAGAAGCAGTTCGCCCAGCACCCCCGCGGCAAAGCTCTTGATATCTCCTCTCGCCGCGCTGTCCGTCAGGAAGCGGCTCTTGAATCTCAGCCTCCTCACCAGAACGTCCGGGTCATAGCAGGCCCCTTCGCCGATGAGCAGCTGACCGTCCCGCTTCATGGCGTAAGCCGTGATGAAGCTGCCGGCTTCCTGCACGGGAATCACCCCCGGGACGTCGTCCTCTCCTTTAATGAGCCGGGTGACGGCGCTTTCCGCGTCCCCCAGGTCAAATCCATAAAAGCGTTCCATCTTTATCCTCTCCCGGCGGAAGCCATGCCTTTCTTCAGGAGTACGCCGTCGGCCGCCAGCGCGGGACGGATGGTGCCGCCGGAATAGGCCGGCATCATGTCGAACCAGCCTCCCGGGCCGGTTCCCTCCGGGGTCCAGTCAACGACGTCGATGTTCTTCCTGTGCAGATAGAACCGGATCTGGGAGATCTCCTCTTCCGCCTGCCCGTCTTCGCCCCTCCTGCCGTAGGCGTCCTCCAGCAGACGGGACAGCAGCTCCAGCTCCTCGGGATCCATGGCGGAAGCCTGCTCCTTCTGCCGCTCCTTTTCCTCCATCCGGACGGAGCTTCTGACCTCCTCCAGGCGCTTGTCCATCACCAGGATCATGGACAGAAGACGATTGCAGACCAGCGAGGCGTCCAGTTTCGTTTCGGCGTGGAGGGTCTCCCCGGGGCTCTGTTTTCCGCGTCTGAGCAGCATCCCCGCCAGGAAGAACAACGCGACGGTCAGCAGCGGCAGGGCCGCAAGCAGCCAGCGGGGCGGCAGACCGGCGGAAGCCGCTGCCGCGGAGGAGGCGATCAGCTGAATGCCTGCCACCGTGACGGCTGCGCCGATCAGGCCCAGGATCAGGAGCACGAGGCCCCATTTGGGCAGCTTCCCTTTGACCGGGGCGGCGGCGCCGTATTCCGTCCTCCCATAGATCTTTGTATCTCCGGCGGTATCCACCAGGGAGCAGGCGGCCTTCGCCACCTGGATCATGGACCCGGCAGCCTCCCGGACCCTGGCGTTTTCCTCCTGATCGTTGTAGGTATACAGGATCCGGTCCAGCTCTGCGCTCAGCACAGGGATCGCGGAAGCCGTATCCGCGCCGCTGACCGCCGATATCAGCCGTTCCCGGTTCTGTTCGAATATGGCCTGCAGTGTCATCCAGGTCCCTCCCAGGAAAAAGATCGATCATATAATATTATCATATCATATTCGGTCGGGAAATAACAGATGGAACCGGAACGCCGTCGCGTCCGCAGCAGGCGCGACGGGAGGTCATCCCGGTTGACAATACAGTTACCAACCTATATATTGAGATCAAATACATATGATCAGGGGGGAGAGGAATGAAAAAAGTCGCTGTGATCTGGTCCAGTCCCAACACGGACGGCCTGACCGCTTCGGCCAAAAATGAATTCATCGGCGGCCTCACGGACGCGGGGATCCGGGTGGAGGAGATCCATCTCAACAGCAAAAAGATCGAGCACTGCCGGGCCTGCGGGAACGGCTGGGGACTGTGCCTCAAGGAAGGCAGCTGCGTGATCCGGGACGATTTCGCGGAGGTTTACCGCGCCCTCACGGAGGCGGACGGCATCGTCTGGATCAGCGCCGTGTACTGGTGGGAAATGACGGAGTGTTTCAAGGCGTTCTTTGACCGGCTGCGCCGGTGCGAGGGAATGAAAAACCGCCTTTTGGCGGAGAAGCGCTGCGTGCTCATCGCCTGCGCGGGCGGCACCGGACGGGGCGTTGTGGAGTGCCTGCAGCAGCTGGAACGGGGGCTGACCCATATGGGCATGCGGGTATATGACCGCATCCCGGTGGTGCGCTACAACAAGGACTATATGCTGCCCGCTCTCCGTCCGGCCGGTCAAACCTATGCGGACCGGCTGGAGAACGGATTCGACATGTACTATTGAGCAAGGATGGAAATATGAAAGACTATCTGCACGCCGTACAGTATTACGAAACGGACAAAATGGGGATCACGCACCACTCCAACTATATCCGTTGGATGGAGGAGGCGCGCATCGATTATCTGAAGCAGGTTGGCCTGCCCTATGAAAAGCTGGAGGAGATGGGCGTCTTCTCCCCCGTCGTGGCGGCGGAATGTAAATACAAGGCCGCGACGACTTTTCCGGAGATTGTTCGGATCACCGTTTTTCCGGAGAGCTTCAACGGCGCCCGCCTGCGGTTCCGGTACGAAATGCATCAGGGTGATCGGCTTGCTGCCGTGGGCCATTCCGAGCATTGCTTTGTGAATGGGGAAGGAAAACTCCTGCGGGTGAGGCGGGATCAGCCCGAACTGTATGAACGGCTCAAAGCGCTGACGTCTGCGGGTGAAGGATCCGCAGATCAACAATGAAGGAGGATAAAAAATGAAGATCGTCGTATTGAACGGAAGCCCTCGACCCAAGGGGAACACCGCCGCCCTGATCGCCGCCTTCCGGGAAGGGGCAGAGAGCAAAGGACACCAGGTCACCGTCCTGCCCGTCGGTACCATGAAGATTGGCGGATGCAGAGGCTGCGAATACTGCCATACGAAGGGCGGCGGCACCTGCGTCCAGAAGGACGACATGGAGCAGGTCTATCCCGCCCTGGCGGAGGCGGAACTGTTGGTGCTGGCTTCGCCGGTGTACTATTTCGGCCTGACCGGGCAGCTGGAGTCCGCGGTGTCCCGCTTCTATGCGGTAATGGCTCCGGCGGCGAAGAAATGGGCGCTGCTCCTGACCTCCGGGTCCCCCAACGTGTACGGCGCCATTGAGGCGCAGTACAAGGGCATCCTGAATTTCATCCAGGCGCAGGACCTGGGCATTTTCGAGTATGACGGCAAGCAGGTGGGCACGGAAGCTGCCTTGGATGAAGTGAAAGCCTTCGGCGCCTCCCTGTAAACAAGAGGAAGCAGCCGTGAGCCGGACGGAAAAAACGACCTTTACCAACATGTGCATGATCCGGGAGGGCGATCGGGTGCTGCTCCAGGACCGGAGGGACCCGGACTGGCCCGGAGCAGCCTTTCCCGGCGGCCATGTGGAGGAAGGGGAATCCTTCACCGACGCGGTGATCCGGGAGGTGCGGGAGGAAACGGGGCTCGCCATCTCCGCACCCCGGCTGGCCGGAATAAAGGACTGGTACGCGGAGGGGCGGCGTTATGTGGTGCTGCTCTATTGCGCAGATCAATTTACCGGTTCGCTTTGCGCCTCTGAAGAAGGTGAGGTCCGGTGGGTATCCCTGGAGGATCTGCCGAAGGAAACCTTGGCGGCGGATATGGAGGATATGCTCCGGGTCTTCCTGGAGGCTGATCTGAGCGAGTTCTATTACCGGAAGACCGATACCGGTTGGATCCGGGAACTGAAATGACCTTGGGGCGGACAGGAGGAAGCACGATGAAAACGAGATTCGATCCCCTGGCGCAGCGGTACCCCTCCCAGCGGTATCCCATCTACGCCCGGGGCGGGATGGTGAACTGCTCCAGTCCCATGGCTTCCGCCGCGGGGATAAATATGCTGAAACGGGGCGGGAACGCCGTGGACGCCGCGGTGGCGGCGGCGGCCGCCCTGACGGTGACGGAGCCCACGGCCAACGGCATCGGCTCCGACGCCTTTGCCCTGGTTTGGATCGAAAAGGAAAAACGCCTGTTCGGCCTCAACAGCAGCGGTCCGGCACCGATGCTGGCCGATGCGGACCGGATCATCGGGGACGGCAGAGATCGGCAGGGGAAAATGCCCACCCACGGCTGGACGCCCGTGACCGTTCCCGGGGCCCCGAAGGCCTGGGCGGAGCTGGCCGGGCGCTTCGGCAGACTGACCTTGGCGGAGGATCTGGCTCCCGCAGTGGACTATGCCCGGGAGGGCTACCCCTGCGCGCCGAATCTGGCCCGGACGTGGAATGGCGCTCTGGAGAATTATGGAAAAAATCTGCAGGGACCGGAATTTGCGGCCTGGTTCAGAACCTTTGCCCCGGAAGGAAAAGCCCCGGAGGCGGGGGATATGATCTGCCTGCCCGACCATGGGGACACCTTGGAAGAGATCGGCAGGACCGGGGCGGAGAGCTTTTACCGGGGGGAGCTGGCGAAACGGATCGACGGGGAGAGCCGGAAATTCGGCGGCTATCTCCGGTATGAAGATCTGGCTGCCTATGAAGCCCGGTGGGTGGAGCCTATCAGGCTGAATTACCGGGGTTATACGGTCTGCGAGATCCCGCCCAACGGGCAGGGGATCGTTGCCCTGATGGCGCTGAATATCCTGAAAGAATTCTCTTTTCCGGAAAAGGATTCCCCGGAAACCTGTCACCGTCAGCTGGAAGCCGTCAAGATGGCCTTTGCGGACGCCTTCCGCTACGTGACGGACCCCGGGGAGATGGAGATCGATTATCACCGGCTCCTGGATCCCGCCTATGGGGCGGAGCGGGCGCGGGAGATGACGGACCTGGCGCAGGTCTGGTCCCATGGGATCCCGCCAAAAAGCGGTACGGTATACTTGTGCTGCGCGGACGGGGAAGGGAACATGGTCTCTTATATCCAGTCCAATTACAATGGCTTTGGTTCCGGCATCGTAGTGGACGGTACCGGGATCGCCCTGCAGAACCGGGGCGCGGATTTCTCCCTGGATCCCGGACACACCAATTTCCTCCGCCCCGGCAAACGCACCTACCATACCATCATCCCGGGCTTCCTGATGAAGGACGGACTGCCGGTGGGACCCTTCGGCGTGATGGGCGGGTATATGCAGCCCCAGGGCCATGTGCAGGTGGTCATGAATTATGTGGATTTCCGTCTGGATCCCCAGCAGGCCCTGGACGCGCCGCGGTGGCAGTGGATGAGGGACGGCAGCGTCACGGTGGAGGGCCGTTTCGATCCAAACCTGGCCAGGGCTCTGCAGCGGCGGGGACACCTGCTCAGCTATGATTTGGAAACCGCGTCCTTTGGCCGGGGGCAGATGATCGTCCGTCTCCCCAACGGCGTATTGGCAGGCGGGACGGAATCCCGCACCGACAGCAACATCGCCTGTTTCTGAACCGGAAACCGATACGCGGAAGCACATCCCGAGCCCCGTCCGGATGTGCTTTTTCGTGTTTTTCGGATCTTTTTTTCGGAACGATGAACCTTTTCCCGTTTTTCTCTGTCTATACAGACGGAAGGAGGTGGTGAGATGGACAGCTTTGAGACCCTGCTGGAGACCCATCGGGGGGCGGTGGAGCGCTTCGTGCGCTGGCGGGTCGGGAACCGGGAGGACGCGGAGGACATCCTGCAGGAGACGTATCTGGCGGCCTTCCAACGATTCCGCCAGCTCAGAAGTCCGGACAGCTTCAAAGCCTGGATGCTCAGCATCGCCCGGCATAAATGTGCGGACCACTGCCGCGGACGCCCGGAGGAAGTGCCCCTGGAGGCGGTGCCGGAGGGGGCGCTGGTGCAGAGCCGGTACGGCCTGCGGGAGGAGAGTCCCGTGGGAGAGGCATTGGATGCCCTGGGAGAGCGGGAACGGGAGATGCTGCTCCTTTACTACTTCGAAGAGCTGAAGCAGGAAGAGATTGCCCGGCGGCTGCAGATCCCCCTGGGTACGGTGAAGAGCCGTTTGCACAACGCGAGAACGCAATTCAGGAAACACTACCCCTATCCGCCGAAAGGAGAGATGAATGTGCAGAAAAAGACGCTGCCGGAGACCATGCCGGAATACAGGATCATCCCCGGGACGGAAAGCCCCTTTCCCGTCATCTGGGAAGAGCTTATGGGATGGTTCATCGTGCCGAAGGAGGGAGAGAAGCTTGCCTGGGCCATGTACGATTTCCCGGAGCGGAAGCGGGGAGAATACGTGGAGCTGACCTGTGACGGCAGGGCGGAGATCCACGGGATCGAAGGGACCGTGATCCGGGCGAAGGAATATAACGCCATGCCCTGCAACCGGATCGACGAGACGGATTACGCCGCCCGGACCTTTGTCGCCCAGCTCACGGACACCCACTGCCGCATTCTGGCGGAAAGCCACAGGACAGACGGAGTGGAGCGCCTGCATACTTTCCTGGACGGGGATGAGTTCCTGCCCAACTGGGGGTTTGGGGAGGACAACTGCGGCAACGAGACCCATATCGCCCCCCGGGGGGATATCCGGCGGCAGGGAGACCGGATCACCGCGAAGAACAAGCCCTTCCTCCTGGACGCGGTGGGCCGCTATACGGTGGAGATCAGGGGAAAATCCTGGGACACCGTATGCGTTATGGATATCGAGACCTATGACGAAGGGGTGGCCACGGAGCAATTCCTGGATCGGGCGGGGAGAACGGTGCTCTGGCGGCGCTTCAACCGGGACGACTGGCAGGTGAAAGCCGGCGGCCGGCCCTGGTCCGAAAAGCTGCCGGAGAACGAGCTCCTGTGGATAAACGGGGAAAAGTACGTCCACTGGTATGACTGTATCACCGACCATATCCTGTGACCGCCGATATTGTACACCGCTTCGGGATATGCTATAGTTGGATCTGCAACAAAACGCAATGGAGCTGAAGCAATGCGTACAAAAGACGAGATCAGCGCGGAATACGCCCGGTGGCTGGCCGCGGTGAAGGACCCGGAGCTGGCCGCCTCTCTGGGGGAGCTGGACAGCGCCGGGATCGAGGACGCCTTTTATCAGGACCTGGCCTTCGGCACCGCCGGCCTCCGGGGCGTGATGGGGCCGGGAACGAACCGCATGAACCGATATACCGTGGCCAAGGCCAGTCAGGGCCTGGCCAATTACGTGAAGGGACGGGACAGCGCCCCTTCCATTGCCGTATCCTATGATACGCGGCGGCTGTCCGAAGTCTTTGCCCGGACCGCCTGCGGGGTATTTGCCGCCAGCGGCATCCGGGTGCATCTGTACCCGGAGCCCATGCCCACCCCCTGCCTGAGCTGGGCGGTGCGGGCGCTGAACTGCTCCGCCGGTGTGATGATCACCGCCAGCCATAACCCGGCGCAGTACAACGGATATAAGGTATACGGGCCGGACGGCTGCCAGATCACCACCGAAGCGGCGGAGGCGATCCTGGGGGAGATCGAGAAGCTGGATCTTTTCCGGGATGTCCGGGAAATGGGTTTCGATGAAGCCGTGGAAAAGGGAGCGGTCACCTGGGTCTCCCGGGAAACGGAGGATGCCTACCTTGCCAGGGTGCTGGACCAAAGCGTCCTGTACGGAGATGAAGCGGACCGGGACGTGACCATCGTCTACAGCCCTCTGAACGGGACCGGGCGGAAGCCGGTGCTCCGGGCGCTGCAGGAGAGCGGATTCCGGAACATCGCCGTGGTGCGGGAGCAGGAGGAGCCGGACGGGGATTTTCCCACCTGCCCCTATCCCAACCCGGAGAACCGGGAGGCCATGGAGCTGGGCTTGGCGTATTGCCGCCGGCTGGGGGCGGATCTCTTCCTGGCTACGGATCCGGACTGCGACCGCTGCGGCGTCGCCGTGCGGGATGGGGAGGAATACCGCCTCCTGACGGGGAACGAGGTCGGTCTGCTCCTGCTGGACTATCTCTGCAGGCAGCGGTCCCGGCACGGGAAACTGCCCCGGGATCCGGTTTTCGTGAAAACCATCGTCACCACGGATCTGGCGGAGAAGATCGCAGCCCGTTACGGGGTGAGGACGGTGAACGTCCTCACGGGCTTCAAGTTCATCGGCGAGGTCGTGGGCCGGCTGGAAGCCGAGGGCAGGGAAGAGGACTATATCCTGGGCTTCGAGGAATCCTGCGGCTACCTCACCGGCCCATACGTGCGGGATAAGGACGGGGTGGACGCCGTCCTGATGATCTGCGAGATGTACGCCAGATACCGGGCTCTGGGGATCACCCTGCCGGAACGGCTGGAAGAACTGTATCGGGAATACGGCTATTGCCTGAGCACCGTGTATTCCTTCGCCTTCCCGGGATCTTCCGGGATGGAGCAGATGGCGGAGCGCATGGCAGACTTCCGCAGGGAGCCTCCCGCAGTCTGGGGCGGCGAAAGGGCGGATCAGATCCTGGATTATTCCTCTGGTCTGGACGGCCTGCCCCCTGCGGACGTGATCAAGGCGTTCACGGCCTCCGCCTCCGTGGTGATCCGCCCCTCGGGGACGGAGCCGAAGCTGAAGGCCTATATCACCGTCACAGCCCCGGATGAGGAAGCCGCCCGGGAACGGGAGCAGCGCATAGCCGCTGAGGTAAAACAGCGTATTCGATAGAGCCGGTCGGCTTATCCTGCGGCCCTCCGCTTCCGGGCGGAGAGGCCGCAGTTTTCTGTTCCGCGCCCTGATTCAGAGAAGTGGGATCCGTTAGGAAAATGTATTTGCGCTTTTCCTTTTCCTATGCTACAATATAAAATTACTTGAATAGGCAAATCTGCAGATCGGCGAGGGACCGGAAATGTGGGTCAGCGACAACTGGAAGGATTATGCGCTGCTGGACTGCTCCGACGGGGAAAAGCTGGAGCGGTGGGGCAGGTATATCCTCCGCCGTCCGGACCCCCAGGCGATCTGGAGCACCGGAAGGGAAGGCCTGTGGGACCGGGCGGATGCGGTATACGTGCGTTCTTCCTCCGGCGGCGGCCGATGGACCCTGAGCAACGTGCCGCCCCAGTGGCAGGTAAGCTATGGGGAACTGACCTTCCGCATCAAGCTGATGAATTTCAAGCATACGGGCCTTTTTCCCGAGCAGGCGGCCAACTGGGATTTTATCCGCAGCTGCATCGCCGGGGCGGGAAGACCCATTCGGGTGCTGAACCTGTTTGCCTATACCGGGGCCGCCACTCTGGCCGCCGCCTCAGCCGGAGCCAGCGTCTGCCACGTGGACGCGGCCAAGGGCATGGTGGGCTGGGCGAAGGAAAACGCACAGGTATCCGGCCTGGGGGAGAAGCCCATCCGCTGGATCGTGGACGACTGCCGGAAATTCGTGGAAAAGGAGATCCGCCGGGGCAAACAGTACGACGCCCTGATCATGGATCCCCCCTCCTACGGCAGAGGGCCCACCGGAGAGGTGTGGAAGCTGGAGGACAGCCTCTATGATTTTCTGGAGCTCTGCACCGGCGTCCTGTCCCCGGAGCCCCTGTTCGTGCTGATCAGCTCCTATACCACCGGCCTGCAGCCCGCCGTGCTGACCTACCTGACGGAGACGGTGTTCTCCCGCCGCTTCGGCGGTCGGGCGGAGAGCCGGGAGCTGGGGCTGCCGGTGGAGAAAAACGGCCTGGTCCTGCCCTGCGGCGCAGCCTGCCGCTGGGTGAGACAGACCTGTGAGGATGATTGAACCTTGAGCACCATCATCAAGACGGAAAAGCTCGTCTATACGTACGAAGGCGCGGAAACGCCCACCCTCCGGGGCCTGGACCTGGAGATCGAGGAAGGGACCTTCGTGGCGGTGCTGGGGCATAACGGCTCCGGCAAGTCCACCCTGGCCAAACATCTGAACGGCATCCTGATCCCCACTTCCGGCCGGGTGCTGGTGGACGGGATGGACACGGCGGAGGAACAGAACCTCCTGGCTGTGCGTCATACCGTAGGCATGGTCTTTCAGAATCCGGACAACCAGATCGTAGCCAACGTGGTGGAGGACGATGTGGCCTTCGGCCCCGAGAACCTGGGCATCGAACCCAGGGAGATCCGCCGCCGGGTGGACGACGCCCTGACCAGCGTGCAGATGTACGAATACCGGAACCATGCCCCCCACCTCCTCTCCGGCGGGCAGAAGCAGCGGGTGGCCATCGCGGGCATCCTGGCCATGAAGCCCCGATGCATCGTGCTGGACGAGCCCACGGCCATGCTGGATCCCGTGGGCCGGGGCGAGGTGCTGGATACCATCACCCGCCTGAACAGGCAGGAGGGGATCACGGTGATCCTGGTGACCCACCATATGGAGGAGTGCATCGGCGCGGACCGGCTTCTGGTCATGTCCCAGGGCAGCATCCTGATGGACGGCAGTCCCAGAGAGCTCTTTCCCCGGGTGGAGGAGATGGAAGCGGCCCACCTGGGCGTGCCGGATACCACCCGGCTCATGTACGCCCTGAACCGGGAGGGGTATCATCTCCCGCTGGAAGCCATCACCACGGAAGAATGCGCCCAGGCGCTGCTGCGCGCCTTCGGGCATAAGGAGTAAGGGACCTTGACACCTGTTTTGCAGACGGTCCGGTTGACCCATCGTTACAGCGAGGGCACGCCCTTTGAGCGGGTGGCGCTGGACAGCGTGGATTTTTCTGCCCAGCGCGGGGAATTCATCGCCGTCATCGGTCATACCGGTTCCGGGAAGAGCACCTTCATCCAGCATCTGAACGGGCTGTTGAAGCCCAGCTCCGGCACTGTGCTGTTCGATGGGAAGGACATCCATTCCAGCAAGGGATTCACCCGGCAGGTACGCTTCCGGGTGGGCCTGCTGTTCCAGTACCCGGAGTACCAGCTCTTTGAGGAGACGGTCTACAGGGATATCGCCTTCGGCCCGAAAAACATGAAGCTGAAGGACGACGAGGTGGACGAGCGGGTCCGGGAGGCTGCGGGCTTCGTGGGGCTCGGGGAGGAGATCCTGGAGAAATCCCCCTTCGACCTCTCCGGCGGCCAGAAGCGCCGGGTGGCCATCGCCGGCGTCATCGCCATGCGTCCGGAGGTGCTGATCCTGGATGAACCCACCGCGGGACTGGATCCCGGGGGCCGGGAAGAACTGATGGAAAACATCCTGCGCTACCACGACGGGGGCAAGCGCACGGTGATCTATATCACCCACAGCATGGAGGACGCCGCCCGCACCGCCCAGCGCATCGTGGTGTTCAACCATGGCCATATCGCCATGGACGGAACGCCCGGGGAGGTTTTCCGCCGGGGCTTCGAGCTGATCCAGATGGGGATCATCGTCCCTCAGATCACCCGGGTGATGATGCGCCTCCGGGAACTGGGCCTGGATGTGGACGACGGCGTCTACTCCGTGGATCAGGCCATGGCCGCCCTGCGGGAAACGAAGGGGGGCGGGGATCATGCTTAAAGACATTACCCTGGGCCAGTACTACCCGGGAGATACCCTGGTCCACCGGCTGGACCCCCGCACCAAGCTGATCCTCACCCTGATCTATATCGCGGCCCTGTTCACGGCGATCGTTTATGCAGGCTACGCCCTGGTGGTCCTGTTCCTGGCGGTGAGCATCCTGATCTCCCGCATCCGGCTTCGGAATATCCTCAGCGGGCTGAAGCCCCTGATCGTCATCGTGCTGATCACGGGGATCCTCAACCTCTTCTATACGAAGGGCGAGCATCTGCTGGTGCACTTCTGGCGCATCAGCATCTACTGGGAAGGCGTGGAGACCGCGGTGTTCATGGCGCTGCGGATCATGCTCCTCATCGCCGGCACCCTGCTCCTCACCTACACCACCTCACCGCTGCAGCTGACGGATGGACTGGAGAGCCTGCTGAACCCCCTGAAGAAGATCCATGTGCCGGTACACGAGCTGGCCATGATGATGTCCATCGCCCTGCGCTTCATCCCCACCCTCATCGAGGAGACGGACAAGATCATGAGCGCCCAGCGGGCACGGGGAGCGGATTTCGAGACCGGCGGCCTGATCGCCAAGGCCAAAGCCATGCTCCCCCTGCTGATCCCCCTGTTCGTCAGTGCCTTCCGCCGTGCGGATGAGCTGGCCACAGCCATGGAAAGCCGGTGCTATCACGGGGGAGAGGGCCGGACGCGCATGAAGCAGCTGTCCATGGCCCGGCGGGACTGGATCGCTCTGGCCGCGGGGGTCCTGCTCCTGGCGCTGGTAATCCTGTTCCGGAGGTTGGGGATTTGAGACAGCTTGCCTTGCGCCTCAGCTACGACGGCTCCGCCTACCACGGCTGGCAGCGGCAGAAGGGGCTGCCCACGGTACAGGAGACTCTGGAGGAAGCGCTGACAAAGCTCTGCAAAACGGAGACCCGCGCCCTGGGCTGCGGCAGGACGGACGCCGGGGTTCACGCACGGAAATACTGCGCCGGTTTTCGGACGGAGTGCGCCGTGCCCGCCGACCGGCTGCCCCTTGCCCTGAACGCCCTCCTGCCGCCGGATATCGCGGTGCAGGCGGCCTGCGAGGTGGAACCGGAATTCCATCCCGTGTTTTCCTGCCGCAAAAAGGAATATACCTATTATGTGCGCAGCGGCGTCATCCGGGATCCCTTCGAGCGGGACCGGGTCTGGTTCCGGCCCGGAGAGCTGGATCTTGGCCGGCTGCGGGCGGGAGCGGAGCAGTTCCTGGGCACCCACGATTTTGCCGCGGTGCGCAGCGTGGGCACCAATGTGAAGACCACCGTGCGAACGGTTTACGATTTTTCCGTGGAGCAGGAGGGAGACCTGTTTTCCTTCCGCATCTGCGCCAGCGGTTTCCTGTATAACATGGCCAGGGCGATGGTGGGCACCGTGCTCTACGTTTCCCTGGGGAAGCTGCGGCCGGAGGAGATCCCGGAGATCCTGGAGACGGGGGACCGCTGTCTGGCGGGGCCGACCGTTCCGCCCCAGGGCTTATACATGACCGGCGTCTGGTACGACGGGGAGGCAGGGAGGATGATGCAGGCATGAGACCCGTATTCAAAGGCGCGCTCCGCTTTCTGGGCATCCTGTTCCTCCTGGGCCTGGTGGTCCTGGCGGTCGTGGGCATCATCCAGAGCGGAAAAACGGCGGAAAAGACGGAGACCACAGCAGCCTTCAGCTTTGACCCATACAGCGAAAACCGCTTCACCGCCGTGGGCCGAGGCCTTCTGGTGAGCGCGGATTCCGGCCTGACCCTTTTCGATGAGGAGGGAAAGCTCCTCTTTTCCCAGACGGTGGGCTACGCCGACCCCCTGACCTTTTCCCGGGGCAAGACCGCCGCGGTCTGGAGCCAGGAGAACAGCATCGCCCTGATGGTGAAGGAAACCGGAGAAACGGTGGAGGTCGGCCTTCCCGGCAGCGTGCTCACCGGAAGGGTGAACGAACAGGGCTGGGGGATCTTCCTGGCCCGGGAGGGCGGCAGCAAGGGCGTGGCCATGGTCGTCAAGCCCGATGGACAGCCGGTCTACCGGGTGCGTATGGGCAGCAGCTATCCCATCGACGCGGATCTTTCGCCGGACAGCGGAAATCTTGCCCTCCTCACCCTTCAGGGAGAAGGCTGCCACCTGGGAATATACAGTCTGAACCAGGAAACGGAGCTGCGCGGCTGGACCGGAGAGGACGAGATCTTTTTCGAGGCGGAATATCTGGGCGGGAACACGCTGCTCCTGCTGAGCACGGAAAAGGCGCTGTTCCTGGATGAAAAATGCCAGCCCGTCGGCGAATTTGCCTTCGACGGTGAATTCCTGAAGGACTATGCCGTTTCCGGGGAGGGCTTCGTCGTCCTGGCTCTGGGACGGCACCGGAACGGCAGCGCAGCCCGGCTGCTCACCCTGGACCGGAACGGCCGGGAGCTGGCTTCCCTGGATATCCAGGGCGAAGTGGAGGGACTGAGCGCCGCGGGGCACTGGATCTCCGTGCTGTATCAGGACCGGATGGCGCTCTACGATCCGGACCTGCAGGAAAAAGGCCGCCTGGAGAACGCTTCGGGCGTGCAGGCATCCCTGGTGCGGGAGGATGGCAGCGCCATCGTCGTCGCCGGAGGCAGTGCCACAGTCTTTCAACCTTAACGATTCTCAAGGGGCTCGGCGCCGGAACGGCGGAACGAGCCCGCATAAACCGGCGGGGGTTCGGGCCCCCGGCCTGAAGGAGGCAATCCCATGGTACATTGGATCATCGACATCGTTCTGCTGCTTATCCTCATCGGCTGCGCCTGGAAGGGCTACCGTAACGGGCTGATCCCCGGGATCTTCATGCTTCTGGCTTTGTTCGCCTCTCTCTACGGCGCAAAGCTGGTGGCGGAGACCTATTCCGAGGAATTCATCTCCATCCTGGAACCCTTTGCCAGCGGCATGACGGACCGGGCCATGCGCGAGCTGGAGGATGAGGATGTGCTGAAGGGGAACGACGTATATGCCGCCTCCAAGGCGATCCTGGAGGAGATCGGCTTCATGGGCAGCGCGGCGGAGAATATCGCCGGGGAGCTGGATAAGGAGGTAAACGAGACCGGGCACGTGCTCCGGGCTGCCATGGTGAAGCGGCTGTGTATCGACGTGGCCTACGTCCTGACCCTGGTCATCGCCTTCGTCCTCCTGGCCATCGCCTTCGCCGTGATCGGGAATCTGATCAGCCTTTCCTTCCATATCCCCGGTCTGGAAGTGATCGACGGCATCCTGGGCGCCATTTTCGGCCTGGGAGAAGGCGCGGTGTTCGCCTTCTTCATTGTCTGGCTCCTGCGCTTCGGGGGCATGCTCCTGAAGGCCGAGGTGGTGGAGGAGACCATCCTGCTGAAGTGGCTCCAGTCGGTCAATCCTCTGGTGGAGTTCTTCGGCCTGTAACGGAGAAGCGAAAACCCTCTTCTTCCGGAATGGGAAGAGGCGAGGCGTTATCATCAAGCGATACATTCATACCCGGAAAGGGCTTCGGCCTTTTCCTTGCTCGGAAAGGAAGGTGGACAGATGCAGCCGCCGATTTGCGCCAGATGCAAAAAGAACGTCGCCGTGGTCTTCATCACGAAGATGGAGAACGGCAAGACCGTGAACGAAGGCCTTTGCCTGAAATGCGCAAAAGAATTGAATATCCGGCCCGTAGAGGACCTGATGCAGAAGATGGGCATCTCCGATGAGGATCTGGACGGGATCAGCGAGGAGATGACGGAAGCCCTCAGCGGCGTGGACCATATCCCCGACGCGGACGGAGGAGACGACGAAAGCGGCAAGACCGCCACGTTCCCCTTCTTCAATAAGCTCTTCGGGGCCAATCCCCCCAGCCAGGAAAACCGGCCGGGACGGGAACCCCCCAGACCTGAACCGCCCCAGCAGCCCCGGGGATCGAAAAAGAAATTCCTGGAGAACTACTGCCAGGATCTCACCGGGAAAGCCCGGGACGGAAAGCTGGATCGGATCGTAGGCCGGGAGACCGAGCTGGAGCGGGTGATCCAGATCCTGAACCGGAGGCAGAAGAACAATCCCTGTCTCATCGGCGAACCCGGCGTGGGCAAGACCGCCATCGCCGAAGGCCTGGCCCAGAAGATCGCCGACGGGCAGGTGCCCTATAAGCTCCAGAACAAAGAGGTCTGGCTCCTGGACCTCACCGCCCTGGTGGCGGGGACCCAGTTCCGGGGCCAGTTCGAAAGCCGGATGAAGGGCCTCATCGACGAGATCAAGAAACAGGGGAACATCATCCTCTTCATCGACGAGGTGCACAGCATCGTAGGCGCGGGGGACGCGGAGGGCAGCATGAACGCCGCCAACATCCTGAAACCCGCTCTCTCCCGGGGGGAGATCCAGGTCATCGGCGCGACCACCTTTACGGAATACCGGAAGCATATTGAGAAGGACAGCGCGCTGGAGCGCCGGTTCCAGCCGGTGACGGTTTCCGAGCCGGGCATCGAGGAGAGCGTCAGCATCATCCGGGGCATCGCCCATTATTATGAGGAGTTCCACTGTGTGCGCATTTCGGAGGAGATGTGCCGCCAGGCGGTGACCCTTTCCGAGCGGTACATCACGGACCGCTTCCTGCCGGATAAGGCCATCGACCTGATCGACGAGGCCTGCAGCGATGTGAACCTGAAGAATATGGATATCGCCCGCAGCGTCAGCATCCATGAGGAGATGGAGAACCTGGTGAAGGAGCGGGAACGGATCCTGGCCGCCCCCTATGGGGAGAGCAGCGGGGACTATGCCCGCCTGGCGGAGCTGCGGAGCAAGGAGCTTCAGCTGGACGAGGAGCTCCATGATCTGGAGCAGCGGGGCTGGCCGGAGCTGACCCTGGAGAACCTGGCCCGGGTCATCGAGCTCTGGACCAAGATCCCCGCCAGCAGCATCAAGGAGGACGAGTTCCAGCGCCTGAGCAAGCTGGATGAACGGCTGAAAGCCCATCTCATCGGCCAGGATGAGGCGGTGGACGCGGTGTGCGCCGCCATCAAGCGGAACCGGGTGGGCATCTCCCCCAAGCGCAAGCCCGTTTCCTTCATTTTCCTGGGCTCCACCGGCGTGGGCAAGACCGAGCTGGTGAAGCGTTTGGCGGCGGATCTCTTCGATTCTCCCGAGTCCCTGATTCGTCTGGATATGTCCGAGTTCATGGAAAAGCACACGGTCAGCCGTCTGGTGGGCTCTCCTCCGGGCTACGTGGGCTATGACGAGGCGGGCCAGCTCACGGAAAAGGTGAGGAGACGGCCCTACAGCGTCATCCTCTTCGACGAGATCGAAAAGGCCCATCCGGACGTGATGAATATCCTGCTCCAGATCCTGGACGACGGACGCCTGACGGACGCCCACGGCCGGAGCGTGAATTTCGAGAATACGGTCATCATCATGACCACCAATGCGGGCAGCGGCGAGCGCACCGGCAGCGTGGGCTTCGGCCGCACCGTTTCCGAGCAGGGGAAGGAAAAGGCCCTGAAGGCCCTGAACGAGTTCCTGCGGCCGGAGTTCATCAACCGGGTGGACGAGGTGGTTTCCTTCAACCGGCTGTCGGAGGAGAACTTCGTGGAGATCGCCCGGATCATGATGAACGAGCTGAAGGACAGCATGGCCGAAAAGGGCTACAGCCTGAGCTTCGACGAGGAGCTGCTGAAGTACCTGGCGAACAAGTCCTACTCCGTCACCTATGGGGCCCGGAACCTGCGGCGGCTCATCCAGCGGGAGGTGGAGGACGTGATCACCCAGCTCCTGATCCAGAATTACGCTTCCAGCGTGAAGATGATCGCCGTCACCATGCGGGACGGGGAAGTACAGGTCGTAACGGCGTAAAGAGAGAAAGGGGCATCGAACATGGGCAGATCCAACGACGAGCATCTGGCAAAACTCAACACTCTGGGCATCCCATGGGAAGAGATGACCGAGGAGCAGAAGCTGCAGCAGCGCAGGGAATGGGACCGGATCGTCAGCGACCCCAAGAACCTGCAGTGCACCTGCACCATCACCGGCTGCCGGAACAACCACAACTGCCAGCAGTGCGTGACCCTGCACCGGTATTTCGACGGGTATCCCAACTGCCTCCGTCCCCTGGAGGACGTGCTGGAGGCGGGGGTGCCCCAGGAAAGACGCTACAATATGCACTACAAGATCCAGTCCGCCGGGGGAAACGACAAGACCGGCTTGGTGGATCCCCATGATCCCGATGGTTCCCGGAAGCGCCTGGTCCAGCGGAGCGATCCCAAGGATATGATCGAGAGGATGAACACCTGGCAGAAGATCTCTCAGGACCCGAAAAACCGGGCCTGCCGCTGCAAAAATGTGGACTGCTGGTACCACGGCAACTGCGTGAAGTGCATGGCCCTGCACCGGTATTTCGGCGGATTCCCCGCCTGCGACCGGTACATCGTGGATATGATCGACGATATCGTGGACGCCTACTGGGCGGAACAGGGCGGAAGGCCCGAAGCCTGAACGGAATAACGAAAGGGAGGGAGCGGCATCTGCCGCTCCCTCCCGGGTTTTGAACCGTTTAATGCGCGCTCAGGGTGATGAAAACGTAGGGCTTGTCTATCTTCTGGAAGTACAGGGGCAGGTGAGGCGCGTCCTTCTGCAGAGCCATGACGGTGGATTTGGTCAGGATGTAATGCTCCAGCTCGTCTTCCGCTCCGCAGCAGATATCCACCTCTCCGTGGAGATCGGTCAGGTTGTCCGTATCCATGCTCAGGAAGACCAGGGCTTCCTCATAATCCTTGTGGGCGTGGGGATGGTGTTTCCCGTCGGGTCCCCAGGGCCCCAGGAAGGCGGGCTGACAAATGGAGGTCCAGGCCATGGTGATCTTCTTTTCCTCACCGGCGCTGTAGAACGTGGAATAGCCCCCCAGGGCCTGCTGCCGCTCGGAGCCGTAGTGGTAGGGCTCGTAGGCGGAGAAGTTCAGGGCATGGACGTTCTTGGAGAACTCGCCGAAGAAGCGGGCCCAGGAGCCGGTCTCAGGCTTTGCGTCCGCGTCTGCCACGTCGGCGGCCATCTTCCCGGTACCGTTGAGGGAGATGAAGAAGAAGGGCCGGTCCACGTTTTTGACGATGGGGGAGAAATGGGGCATCCCCTTGGGGATGTAGATCGTGTGGGGGGTGGCAAAGCGATGGCGGACGCCCTCCGGCCCCAGGTCCGCTTCCAGCTCGGCACCCAGATGGAGCATGTCCTCCGGATCGGCGCTCAGGAACCAGAGCACCTGGTCATAGTCGTGGGTGTGCAGCTTGTCCGTCTCCTCCGGGATCATGCCGCAGCCGTCCACCAGGCAGTAGCGCACGGAAATGCCGTCGTAGTCGAAAAATTCCTTCTCCAGCACCGCGCCCAGCTTCACGATCCCCTCCCTGCCGTGGATGGGGATCTCTTTTTTCATGGATTCGTACTTTCCGCTCATTGATATTCCTCCATTCTGTTATATTGTCCTTTAACAATATCATAACAGAACGGAGAAAAAACACAAGCCCCGTGTATCAGATATGCACCGGATACACGGGACTTTGGTTCGGCGGATAAACAGAATAAGGAGCTTACAGCGCCTGGAATCGCTCTGCCCCCCGGGTATCCAGCCAGCGCAGGAGGAGCACGCCCAGGGCGGCGAACAGAACGGTCCAGATGAGCAGATACGGGACCGCTCCGATCCGGTGCCCGCCCAGGAGATAGAGACCCGCCATGGCGATGCACAGGATCCAGTCGCCGAATAAGACGATCACCACAGCGCCGCTCTGCTTGATGGGGACCAGCTCGTTCGTCCAGGAGAGCAGGGGCATCCGGACGCCCAAAGCCGTGCAGCAGCCTGCGTAGAACAAGCTGAAGGCCAGGGGCAGCAGCACGCAGAAGAGCCTTGCGGCAGGGGAGGCGTCCAGCACGATCGCCCCGCAGACCGAGGCAAAGACCAGGGGAACGCCGGATAGGAGCAGCTGCATTGCGCCCTTGGCCCGGAGCACGGTCCCGGGTTCCACGGGCAGGGATTGGGGGATCCACAGGCTCTTTCCCTCCAGCGAAACGGAAGGGGCCGCCATGTTGTTCATGGAGGCGATCATGCACAGACCGGTGCAGAGCAGCACGGCGGCGGCATCCGGCATGGCGGCGAACACGTCGTTCAGGGCGGAGAGCATCTCCCCTCCCTTGATGAGCAGCAGAACGCCGCAAATCGGAATGATCAGGACGCCGAGACCGCAGTTGAGCATGTAGTTGGGGCTGGAGGTGAACCGGATCAGTTCCTTGCTCAGCAGCGCACGGAAGGGCGTTTTCGCTTTTACCGCCTTTTCCGTGTAACGCTTTTTCGCGGCGGCGCCCCCGGCGGTTGCCAGCTTCAGGAAGCTGCGGGTGATCCCGATCCAGATCAGGAGAAAGAGGATCGCCGTCACAACGGTGAAGAGAACCGTGCTGAGCCAGTCCCCCTCGCCGATCCGGCCGAAGAGGTAAAGAACATGGGCTGCCCCTTTGATCCGGGATCCGTAAACTGCCGCGTTCGTCAGCATATCCCGGATCAGGAAGTTCGCCTTGAAATAAATGAAGTAGTAGGCGGCGATGAATACCAGGGCGGCCAGAACGGTGATAAAGCTCTTGTTCTTCAGCTTGACGCTGATCTTCGCCACCACCCAGCCCAGCAGGCAGGAGAGAATGAGGACGAGGAAAGACACGATGAGGAACAGGAGGATCCCGCAGATCACCCGGGCCGCCGTCGCCCCGGCCACCGCCCAGCCGACGATCAGGGCGGGGAGCAGGGCCATGGACGAGTACAGGGTCCCCATCAGGTAGACATTCACCAGCCGGGCGGTAATGACGGTGCGCACGGGAATGGGCAGGGAGAGGAGCTGGTCGTTATCCTTGGCCAGATACAGGCCGGAATAGGTGTTGAACACGCTGCCGAAAGCGCCGAGGATGACCGCGATCCCGCCCATCAGCAGGAAATACAGCCAGCCCACGCCTGCCTGGGTCAGCCCGCCGCAGAGGCTGAGGGAGAGGGCGGTGAACATGCCGCCCAGGATGCAGATCATGATGACGCCGAAGAAGACGAACCAGGCGATCACGGCTCCCTTGGAGCGCATCCGGTTTTTCTTCGCATCGTAGAAATAACCCTTGAAGACCTCCGCCAGCTGTTTTTTCAGCAGGACCTTCAGCATCTCACTCTTCCTCCAGTTCCAGGAAGACCTCTTCCAGGCTGTCGTCCCCCTTGACCTCTTCCATGGTCCCGGCCTTCACCAGTTTGCCCTGCTTGATGATGGCTACCTTGTCGCAGAGCTTCTCTGCCACCTCCAGCACATGGGTGGAGAAAAAGATGGCGCCGCCCGCGTCGCAGTGTTCCCGCATCATCTCCTTCAGCAGGTGAGAAGCCTTGGGGTCCAGCCCCACAAAGGGTTCGTCCATGATGATAAGCTTCGGATCATGGAGCCAGGCGGAGATCAGCGCCAGCTTCTGCTTCATGCCGTGGGAATAGGCGGAGATAGGCTGGGCCAGGTCACCGGTGAGCTCAAAGATCCCGGCATATTTGCGGATGCGTTCCTGCCGCACGCCCGCGGGGATGGCGAACACGTCCCCGATAAAATTCAGATACTTGATGCCGCTCATGAAATCGTACAGGTCCGGGTTGTCCGGAATGTAGGCCAGCTCCCGCTTGCATTTCACCGGATCCTCGGCGAGAGAGGTCCCGTTGATGAGGACGGAGCCCGCGTCGAACTGCAGGATCCCCACCGCGCATCGCAGCGTGGTGCTCTTGCCCGCGCCGTTATGGCCGATGAAACCGAAGATCTCCCCGGGAAGGATGTGCAGGGAGAGGTCGTCCACAGCCTTCTTCTCCCCGAAGGATTTTGACAAATGTTCGATATTCAGCATGGTTTCAGGTTCCTTTCTTTCTCTCTGATCCAGTCGTCCAGGAAGACCGTCTGGGCCTCTGTGTGGAACCAGTGCTCCCCGCCCTCCATGACCGTCAGGCCCGCGCGGTGGGCTTTTGCAAAGGCCTCCGTCGTTTCCCGGGGGGTAAAGGTGTCCAGGCTGCCGTACAGGATCTCCGTGGGGGCGTCCCACCGGAGAGGATGGGCCCGGACCCAGCACAGATACGCCCAGGACAGGTCTTCTCCGAAGGAGGTGGGGATCACGCCCTTCAGCTGCAGATCCGTCTCCGTCACCCCGGCCTGCGCCATCATCCCGATGATGAGCTTCTCCATGTCCAGGATGGGGGAGATGAGATAGGCCCGGCGGACCAGGGGATCGATCCCGGCATGGAGGCTGTAATAGGCCCCGATGCTGTTGGCAATCAGGGTGATCCGCCCCGATTCCGCGGCGAGCTTTTCCGCCGCCGCCCGGATCTCCGCCCCGGTCTCCCGGGGGTGGTCGGTCCGGTAGTCCAGTCCCAGGACCTTCGAGCCGGGGAATAAAGGTTCATAATGCGCCGCTTCACCGGCGCTGCCGCCCCTGCCGTGGACGTATAAGACCGTTTTCATATCCCTGTCCTCACAGCGTCCCGTTCACGATCCGGGCGTACTCCTCCTCCGGGATCATGGGGGAGGCGATCCGGGCCAGCAGGGCTTCGCTGACGGCCCCGGTCTCCCCGTACTCCCGCCCCGCTTCCCGAACCAGCTCCAGCCGGGGCTCTGTGACGACCTTTGCCTCCGGCGCGTTGAACATGGGGCTTTCGGGAACCGTGAGGATCGTGTTCCGGCCCGGGAACATCAGCCGGAACTGGGCTGCCGCGGGCTCGAAATTCTGCCGGCTGTTGGGGAAGCCGCAGCCGCAGATCATCAGGAAGCGCAGACGGCTCACGTCCGCCTGGCCCGCGTGGACGTACCGGTCTCCCGCCTTTTTCATGGTCATGCCGGTGAGGGGGAGGAGACGGTCGGCCAGCGCCTTCAGCGGCGCGGGCATACCGTAGCAGTACAAAGGAAAGCTGAAGATCAGCAGGCCGCTTTCCGTGATCTCCTTCAGGATCCCGCCCATATCGTCGTCGTGGATGCAGACGCCCCCGTTCCGCATGCAGGCGAAGCAGCCGGTGCAGTATTCGATATGCCGGTCGATCACGCGGATCAGCCGGATCTCCTGTGCTGCCGCATCCTCCATGCCGGCCAGAAAAGCCCGGGTGATATGCATGGTATCGCTCTTGTCCCCCTTGGGACTGCCGTTCAGAACCAGGATCTTCACTTTTCCATCCTCCGTTTCACGGGGATCCGCGCAAATATCGCCGCTGTGTCTATTTCAGCTCCGCCGTCCATTCCCCGTCCTTGGCTTCCGTGCTTCTCATCTGTTCTTCTCCCATGCGCCGCAGCGCAATTCATGACGCGAGCGTCGATTTATGGCAGGCCAATTCACGCATCCGAAGGACGCGATTCATTCTCCAGTTCCTTCAGCAGCTCCCGGTCCTCCTTGGTCAGAGGGAAACGCTCCAGCATATCCGGCCGCCGGTCCCGTGTCCTGCGCAGGGCTTCCTTCCGCCGCCATCGGGCGATCTTGCCGTGGTTGCCGCTGACCAGCACCTCCGGAACGCCCCGGCCCTCCCATACCAGAGGACGGGAATACTGGGGGTACTCCAGCAGCCCACTGTAATGGCTCTCGTCCTGGAAACAGCTGACGTCGCTGAGGACGCCGGGCACCAGGCGGCATACCGCGTCGGCAATGGCCATGGCGGCCAGCTCCCCGCCGGTGAGGACGAAATCCCCCAGACTCAGTTCCTCGTCCACGCAGGCTTCGATGAACCGCTCGTCCACCCCTTCGTAGTGACCGCACACCAGGATCAGGCGGGAATAATCCCGCTGGAGGCGGTTGGCCTCCTCCTGGGTGAAGGGCTTGCCCGCGGGTGACATATAGATGGTGTGCACCCGCTCCCCGGCCTGACGGCAAACGTCCCGCCAGCAGTCGTACAGGGGCTGGGCCTGCATGATCATACCCTGGCCGCCCCCATAGGGAGCGTCGTCCACCTGTTTCTGCCTGTTCAGGGTATAGTCCCGGATCTGGTGGGGCTCGATGCGGATGATGTCGTTTTTCTGGGCGCGGCCCAGGATGCTTTCCCCCAGCCCTGCCCGGATGGTATCGGGAAACAGGGTGAGGATATCGATCTGCATGGTGACCATGTTTACATCCCCTCGATCAGGCGCACGGTGAGCTTCCCGGCCTCCGGGTCGAAGGAGCGGATGAAGCCGCCCTGCTCCGGGATCAGGTGCTCCGTTTTGCCTTTGACCACATAGATCCTTCCGGCGGGATAATCCAGGATGTCCGCCAGGATCCCCAGTTCGGTCCCGTCCTCCTCCACCACCGGCCGGCCGATGGCGTCCTGGAGGAAGAAGGCTCCCTCCGCAATGGGGATGGAATCCCGGTCCGCAAAAAGGATCTTTCCCTTCAGCGCCATGGCCGCCTCCACCGAGTCGATCCCCTCCAGCTTCAGGAGAGCGAAGCCCTTGTGCACCCGTGCGCTCTCCACCCTCCGGGGCTGACCTTCCAGATAGACGGTATCCAGACCCGTCAGAACGGAGGGCTCGTCGGTCCAGGTCTCAGCCTTGATCTCTCCCCGGACCCCGTGGGTGTTGATGATCCTGCCCGCCTCAAGGTATTGTTTTTTCTCCATGGGTTTTTGCTCCTTTGAAAAATTGCCGGAGTTGAACTCCGGCAATTCAGTCAGTCGACGATATCGACCGAAACCCGCTTCTGACTCCGCTGCGCCAGCGATTTCACCAGAACGCGGATCTCTTTGGCTATGCGGCCCTGACGGCCGATGACCTTGCCCATGTCTCCGTCCGCGACCCGGAGCTCGAGAACGGTTTCGCCGTTCTCCTCCCGCTCCGTTACCGTGACCTCGTCAGGGTGATCCACCAGGTTCTGGGCAACATACAGTAACAGCTCTTTCATGAACGAATGATCCTTTCGGGGGGATTTAGATCACACCGGCCCTCTTCAGCAGGTTTTTCACGGTGTCCGTGGGCTGAGCGCCGTTCTTGATCCAGGCGAGGGCGCGCTCGCTGTCCACCTTGATCTCGGCGGGCTCGGTGAGAGGATTGTAGGTGCCGATCTCCTCAATGAATCTGCCGTCCCGGGGGAAATGGGAATCCGCAACCACGATGCGGTAGTAGGGGGCCTTCTTGGCGCCCATTCTGCGAAGTCTGATTTTGACCATCTTGATTACACCTCTGCGTTCATTTTGTGTTGATTTATCGGAAAGCCCCGCAGGGCTTGACCTTCGTTACATCATGCCGAAGAGACCTTTGCCGCGGCCGCGCATGAACTTCTTCGCGTTTTTGCCGCCCATCTGCTTGGCCAGGACCTGCATCTGCTCGTACTGCTTCAGCAGGCGGTTCACATCCACCACCTGGGTGCCGCTGCCCCGGGCGATGCGCTTTTTCCGGCTGCTGTTCAGCAGGCCGGGGTCCTGCCGCTCCGCGGGGGTCATGGATTTCAGGATGGCTTCGGTGCGGGCCAGAGCCCTTTCGTCGATGGAGGCGCCGCTGAGCTGCTTCGCATCGATCCCCGGGAGCATCCCCGCAATGTCGGAGAGGGAACCCATGCTCTTCAGGCTCTGGAGCTGCTCGTAGTAATCCTCCAGGGTGAAGCGGTTGGACAGGAGCTTTTCGCTCATCTCCCGGGCCTTCTGCTCGTCGAAGCTCTGCTCCGCCTTTTCGATGAGGGTGAGGATATCCCCCATGCCCAGGATCCGGGAGGCCATGCGGTCCGGATGGAAGGGCTCGATGCCGTCCAGCTTTTCCCCGATGCCCGCGAATTTGATGGGCTTGCCGGTCACCGCCCGCACGGAGAGGGCCGCGCCGCCTCTTGCGTCGCCGTCCAACTTGGTGAGGAAGATGCTGTCCACCCCCAGGGCCTCGTCGAAGGCTTTGGCGGCGTTCACCGCATCCTGTCCGGTCATGGCGTCGATAAAGAGCATGATCTCCGTGGGCTGGATCTGGCGCTTCAGCTCCTTCAGCTCGTCCATGAGGGTCTCGTCCACATGGAGACGGCCCGCCGTATCCAGCAGGAGGACGTCGTTGCCGTTTTTCGCCGCGTGGGCAATAGCGGCTCTGGCGATGTCCACCGGGTCCACCTGCCCCATTTGGAAGACGGGGACGCCCACCTGACCGCCCACGGTCTCCAGCTGCTGGATGGCGGCGGGACGGTAGATGTCGCAGGCCACCAGAAGGGGACGCTTGCCGCTCTTTTTCAGCCAGGCGGCCAGCTTGGCGCCGTTGGTGGTTTTGCCGGCGCCCTGGAGGCCCACCAGCATGAGGATGGTGGGGGGCTTGGGGGAGATGTTGATCTTTGCGTTTTCCTTGCCCATGGTCTCCGTGAGTTCTTCGTTCACGATCTTGATGACCATCTGGGCGGGGGTGAGGCTGGCCAGAACGTCCTGCCCCAGGGCGCGCTGGCTGACCCGGGCGATAAAGTCCTTGACGACCTTATAGCTGACGTCCGCCTCCAGCAGGGCCATGCGCACGTCCCGCATGGCTTCCTTGATATCCGCCTCCGTCAGACGGCCCTTGCTCCGGAGCCGCTTGAAGGTGGCGGAGAGTTTTTCAGATAAGCTTTCAAATGCCATATGCTTTATCCCGTTTACAGCTTCATTTCCTGCAGGGTTTCCCGGAGTTTCCGGCAGCAGGACTCCAGCTCCCGTTCCCGAGGCTGACCGGCGCTCAGCTCCAGGAGCTCCTCCGCCAGCCTTTCCGCTTCTCCGATCTGCCCCAGCAGCGCCGTATGCCGCGCGGCGAGGCCGGTCTTCCGTTCCACGTCCAGCAGCGTATTCTCCGCCCGGACCAGGATATCCCGGACCCCCTGGCGGCTGATGCCCTCGTTTTCCCCGATCTCCCCCAGGGAGAGATTATCGTTGTAATAGAGGTCGATATACTGCCGCTGCTTCTCTGTCAGCAGTTCCCCGTAAAAATCGTTCAGCAGGGAGATATAGACGTTCTTATCCACAGGCACCTCAAGTGTAAAGCAAAAATCCCTTACAGGGGGTGATTCTATCGGAAACCCATACTCTTGTCAAGTGGGAATTTGCCCTTTTTCCGGAATACTTCCATCCGGCGGGTGGAAAACTGGAAGCATGATGGAGAAAAAACGCTTGGAAACGATGAGACCCGAAGCCATGCGGGCGCTGGGAAGACAGTGGGGGACGGACGCAGCCGTCTCCGGAAGGGGAAGGAGCGGAAGAGCACTCCGGGAGCTGGCCGGGCTGGAAAAGACCCTGGAAAAGCGAAGGGCAGCGTATGCGGGGGAAACGTCCCCTGCGGCGGAATGGCTCCTGGATAACTTCTATCTGGTGCGCCGGGATCTGGGCCGGATCCGGGAGGCGCTGCGGCGGAAGAAACGGCTGCCCCGGCTGTCCGGGGGCGGACTGCGGGTCCTGGCTCTGACGGACGCCTTTACGGAGGCCTGCGGAGGCAGGGCGGAGGCTTCGGCGCTGCGGGCTTTCCTCCGGGGAGCCGGTGAGGAAACGGATCTGGAGGAGACGGAGCTGGGACTGCTGGAAAGCGCCCTGCGCATGAGCCTGCTGAAGCGGCTGGCCCGCAACCCGGAGTCGGCGGAGGCGGTGTTCACCGGCATCCGGGTCCTGGACGCCCTGGAGTTCTCCTCCCTGCTGGAGGAGGTCAGTCCGGTGGAGGCCATCCTGGCCCGGGACCCGGCGGGAGTCTATCCCCGGATGGACCTGGAGAGCCGGGGAGCATACCGGCGCCAGGTGAGCCGCCTGGCCCGGCGGAGGGGGTTGACCGAGATCGCCGCCGCGAAGCGCGCCATGCTGCTGGCGGAGGCGGAAAAAGAACACGTGGGACGGTATCTCTTTTCCCGTCCCCTGGGGGAAAAGCCTGGCAGGAAGGGGTACCTTCCGTACTTCGCCGCCTGCCTGCTCCCGGCGGCGGTCCTCACCGGTCTGATCCTGGCGGCTTTTCGAAGTTCCGCGGGGCTCCTGGCCCTGCTGCCTCTGCTGGAGGGGAGCAAATATCTGGCGGATCGGCTGGCAGGCCGCCTCTGCCGCCCGGTACGGCTGCCCAGGCTGGATTATTCCCGGGGCATCCCGCCGGAGAGCCGCACCCTGGAGGTGAGCGTTCTGCTCCTCCGTTCCCCGGAGGAGGCGCGGGAGGCGGCTGCCCGGCTGGAACGCTTCCGTCTGGCCAACCGGGATGCGGGGGAAAACCTGCTCCTGGGGATCCTGGCAGACCTGCGGGAAGGTCCCCGGGAGAGGGAGGAAGGGGACGGCCCCATCCTGAAGGCGGCGGCGGAGGAGATCGAAAGGCTGAACGAAAAGTACGGCGGCGGCTTCTGCCTCCTGTGCCGGGACCGGAGCTGGAGCTCCCGGGACCGGGTCTGGCGGGGCTGGGAACGGAAACGGGGAGCCATCATGGATCTGCTGGACCTCCTGGAGGGAGGGGAGAGCCGGGTGCGCCTGGCCGCGGGAGACCCGGCCTGCCTGCGGGACGTGGTATTCCTCCTGGTGCTGGACGGGGATACGGGCCTGCCCCCCGGTGCGGCGGCAGCCATGGCGGCCATCCTGGCCCATCCCCTGCAGCGGGCGGCGGTGGACCGGGAGACCGGCCGGGTGAAGGAGGGATACGGGATCCTTCAGCCCCGGGTATCCGTGTCCCTCCGGGATGCGGATCGTTCGGATTTCGCCCGGGTCTTCGCCGGACGAGGCGGGCTGGATCCCTACGGCAGCCCCGGCGGCGAGCCGGGGATGGATCTGTTCGGGGAAGGGAGCTATACGGGCAAAGGCCTCATGGACGTCCGGGCGGCCCGCCTCTGTCTCAGCGGCCGGTTCCCGGCGGAACGGCTCCTTTCCCACGATCTGGTGGAGGGAGCCTGGCTGGGCTGCGCCTATGCCGGAGACCTGGAGCTCAGCGACGGCTTTCCCGGCAGCATCCTCAGCTATTATGAGCGGCAGCACCGGTGGATCCGGGGAGACTGGCAGACCATACCCTGGCTCCTGCCCCGGGTGAGGAACGAAGCGGGGGATCGGGAGCCAAATCCCATCAGCCCCCTGAGCAAATGGAGGATACTGGAGAACCTGCGCCGGAGTCTGCTGCCCCCGGCGGTGTTCCTGTCTGTTTTTTTATACGGCGTCCTGGGTACGCCTCCTCTGGCAGCCGCAGCGGCGGCGGGGATCGCGGCCCTGGTCCTGAAGGTGGTCCTGGGTTCCCTGGAGCCCCTGAGGGGGGGAAGACGCTGCCGGGGCGGGACCCTGGCCGCGCCGGTATCGGAGCTGCTCCAGCTCCTGCTGCTTCTCCTGTTCCTGCCCTACAGCGCCTGGGTGCATATCTCCGCCGTCTGCACCGCCCTGTGGCGGATGCTGGTCTCCCGGCGGAAACTGCTGCAGTGGGTGACGGCGGCGGAAAGCGGGGAAAGAAAAAACGACCTGGGCAAATATCTTCGGCGGATGTTTCCCTGCACCGCCGCGGGCCTTCTGGGCCTGCTGAGCGGGGATCCCATCCTGACCGCCCTGTGCGTCCTCTGGCTCATGGCCCCCTTTCTGGGCTGGGCCGTGAGCCGGGAGCGCAGCGGCCGGGCCCGTCCCGGGGAGGAGGACAGGGTCTTCCTGCTCCATGCCGCCGGGGATATCTGGCGGTATTTCCAGCGCCTGGTGACAGAGGAACGGCACTGGCTTCCCCCGGATAACCTGCAGGAGATCCCGGAGGAGGAGATCGCGGAGCGCACCAGTCCCACCAATATCGGCCTGGCTCTGCTCAGCGCCGTAGCCGCCTGGGATCTGGGGCTCACGGACCGGGGATCCGCCTTTGCCCTGGCCGCTCATATGCTGGATACGCTGGAGGCCATGCCCAGATTCCGGGGACACCTGTACAACTGGTACGATATCCGGAGCCTCACGCCTCTGGAGCCGCCCTACGTCTCCACCGTGGACAGCGGGAACCTGCTGGCCTGCCTGATCGCCCTGGCCGGGGCGGCGGAGGAGGCGGGGGAGCTTGCACTGGCGGAAAAGGCGAGGGTCCTGGCCGGAGAGATGCCCCTGGATTTCCTCTATGACCGTGAGCGGAAGCTCCTGCATATCGGCTGGGATCCCCGGGGAGACCGGCCCTCCGGAGGCTGGTACGACCTTCTGGCCAGCGAGGCCAGGATCACCAGTTATATCTCTGTTGCCCGGGGAGAGGCGGAGCTGAAGCACTGGCGGCGCCTGGGCCGGGTCATGACCGGCAGGCGGGGCCGATACGGTCTGGCCTCCTGGACCGGCACCATGTTCGAGTACTTCATGCCGGAACTCTTCCTGCCCGCATGGCCCGGTTCCCTGCTCTGGGAGAGCGGGCGTTTCTGTGCGGAGATGCAGCGCAGGGCGGCGATACGGGGAGTATGGGGCAGCTCGGAGTGCGCCTGCGCACGTATGGATGCGGGAATGCATTATGTCTACCAGGCCCAGGGCGTCCAGGCCCTGGCCCTGAAACGGGGAATGGATCGGGAGCAGGTGATCGCCCCCTATGCCTCGTTCCTGGCCCTGTGCCGGATCCCCGGGGCCGCGGTGAAAAACCTGCGGCGGCTCCGGGCCCTGGGGGCGGAGGGGATCTGCGGCTTTTACGAGGCGGTGGACTTCACGTCGGAGGGGGGAGAAACGGTGCGGGTGGTGCGTTCCTTTATGGTCCACCACCTGGCCATGAGCCTGCTGGCTGCGGACAACGCGCTGAAGGATGACTGCATGATCCGCCGTTTCCTCCGGGACCCGGAGATGGACGCCTATACGGAGCTGCTCCAGGAGCGGAGCCCTGCCTGGGACCGGGTGCGCCCCATACGGGAATACCGGGGAGACGAAAAGCCGGAGCGCCGGGCTCTGGAGGGCTGGAGCCTGTGCCGGGAGGGCTTCGATCTGGTGCGGCCCGCCGTTCTGCCCCTGTCCAACGGCCGGTATCACCTGCTCATGACGGAACTGGGGAGCTCCCGCTCCCTGTGGGAAGGCCGCCTTCCGGCGGCATCGGATCTCCGTCGCTTCGGGGAGCGGCAGGGACCTCTGTTCTTTGCCTCCGCGGGAGGACGCTTTTTTTCCCTTCAGCCCGCGCCGGAGTACGATGGGGAGACGGCGTACCACTGGGAGTACGACGGCAGCCGCTTCATCCAGTTCTCCGCCCGGGAGGGCTGGCAGTTCCGGGTGGAGACCCGGGTGCCCGGCAGCGGTTCCGGGGAACTGCGGAAGGTCACGGTGAAGAACCGGACCGGGGAGCGGAAGGAGCTCACCCTGGCCCTGTATTTCGAGCCCGCCCTGTGTTCTCCCGAGGCCTGGGCAGCCCATCCCGCCTTTGCCCGTCTGGCCCTGGAGAGCCGACTGGGGGAGGACTGCCTTCTGGTGCGCCGGAGACCAGGCGGAAGGGAGCCGGAGTGCGCCTGCGGGGCGGCCTGTTCCGAAGCCTGCGACTGGGAGACGGACCGGGACGCGCTGTTCGGCCGGGGCGGGATCCGGGCCATGCCCGCCGCCCTGCTCCGCCGGGGGAGCCGGATCAAAGCCTCCCAGGATCCCTGCGTGCTGGCCAGGCTGCGCCTGGATCTGCGGCCGGGGGAGAGCCGGCAGGTGACCTTTGCCCTGGCCATGGGGCGAAACGAGGGGGAAGCGGCGGCGGCGCTTCGGGAGCTGCGCCGGTCCCGCGGGGAAAACGGCCTTTTCTCCCGCTGCGCCAGGGCCTTCGGATTGGCGGGAAGGGAGCTGGAGCGGGCCGTCGCCCTGGCCACGCCTCTGTTTTTCACCACCCCCGAGGTGCGGCGGCAGCGGGAAACGTATGGGGAATGGGACCGGGGGCCGGACGGCCTCTGGCAATACGGGATCTCCGGAGACCTTCCCGTTGCGGCGCCGGGGCCGGAGGGGGCTGAGCGGATGCTGCGCAGCTGGGCGCTCCTGCGGAGTCTGGGGGTCTCCTTCGACCTGGCCCTGCCGGTGGAGGACGAGGGGATCTACGGCAGGCCGGATTGCGCCGCCCTTCTGGAACTGGCGGGGAAGCTGGGGGTCTCCGGCGCCCTGGACCGGCGGGGCGGTTTCCACCTGGCGGGAGGTACCCGGGAGCAGCGCCTGGCTCTCCTGGCCCGATGCAGGGTCCTGGGGCTGCCGGAGGGGGAGCGGCAGAGGGCGGTCCATGGCCTTTCCCCCTGGTTCCTGCCCGCCGGAGCGGAGAACCGGGAGCGGCGCAGCGGCGGCCCCGCAGGGGAGAGCTGGGTGTTCCGCACGGAAAAAGGGGTGGGCCTGCGGGCCTGGTCCCATATCCTTGCCAACGGGCGGATGGGCTGGATCGCCACGGACGCGGGCACTGGGAACCTTTTCCTGGATAACGCCCGGGAGAAGCCCCTGACCCCCTGGGAGAACGATCCCCTGACCCTCCGGGGCCCGGAACGGCTGACCCTGCGCCGGGGCGGAACGGACCATTCCCTGTTTGCCGACGCCGACGGGTTTCCCACGGAGATCGAATTCGGCTTCGGTTTCGCCCGGTGGAAGCGCAGGCTGGGACCGGTGGAGACGGAGGTCACAGCCTTTCTGCCACGGGAGGCCCGGGGCCTGGTGTTCCTGATCCGACTCCGGGGCTGGAGACCCGGGGATCGGCTGCGGTTCTTTGCCCGGAAGGCGGAGACGGCGCCGAAGGCTTTTTCCATCTATGCCCATATCCCGGTGCAGGGGGAGGAAGACGAGCTCCGGTGGTTCACAGGCGCCGCCGGAGGTGAAGAATGCGTTGCCGGGGAGCTTCCTGCGGCGGACCGGCTGGTGCTGGCGCTGGGCCTGGAGGAGGCGGAGAAGTTTGCCCGGCCGGAGGAAGCGGAAGCGGAGCTGGAGCGGGTGAAGGCCCTGTGGCGGGAACGGACGGGAGCCTTCCGGCTCCGGAGTCCCTCCCCCCGGCTGGACGCCTATCTCAACGGCTGGGCGCTGTATCAGACCCTGGCCTGCCGGGTGATGGGGCGCAGCAGCCTGTATCAGAGCGGGGGAGCCTTCGGCTTCCGGGACCAGCTCCAGGACGTGTGCGCCCTGACGGATACCCTGCCGGAGCTGGCAAAACGGCAGATCCTGCTCGCCGCCGCACACCAGTATCGGGAAGGGGACGTGATGCACTGGTGGCATCCCCGGGCCGATGGGGATCGGGGGGTCCGGACCCGCTGTTCGGATGATCTCCTGTGGCTGCCCTATGCCCTGACGGTGTATGGGGAGAAGACCGGGGATCTGAGCATCCTGGAGGAGGAAGCCCCCTGGCTGGTCTCCGCCCCCCTGGGTCCGGAGGAACGGGATCGGTACGAAGCCCCGGCACGGGAGGGAAGCGGTACGCTGATGGAGCACGGCCTGCGGGCCGTCGGCCTGACGCTGGAGCGGGGCTGCGGCCCCCACGGCCTTCTGCTTATGGGGAGCGGGGACTGGAACGACGGCATGGACGCGGTGGGCGGGGAGAGCGTATGGCTCACCTGGTTTGCCGCCCTGGTGCTGGATCGCTTCGCCTCTCAGACGGGGCGGGAGGACCTCCGCGCCAGAGCCGCCGGATTGGGAAAGAGCGCCGACGCCGCCTGGACAGGAGAATGGTATCTTCGCGGCTGGTATGCCGACGGGCGGCCCCTGGGCGGGCCCGGCAGCCGGGAGTGCGCCATCGACTCCCTGGCCCAGAGCTTCGCGGTGCTCAGCGGCTTCGGGGACCCGGAAAAGAGCCGGAGAGCCGTGAAAAAGGCGGCGGAGCTCCTCCTGGATCCGGAGCAGGGAACGGTCAGGCTCTTCACACCCCCCTTCAACGGGCTGGAGAGGCCGGGCTATATCCGCAGTTATCTGCCCGGAGTGCGGGAGAACGGAGGTCAGTATACCCACGCCGCCGTATGGCTGGCCGCGGCCTGCCTCCGCTGCGGGGAGACCGGGCTGGGCTGGAGGCTGCTGGAGACCCTGCTTCCCGGGGAACGGCCGGAGGAGATCTACCAGGGGGAGCCCTATGTACTGGCGGCGGACGTATACACCCATCCGGACATGCCCGGCCGGGCGGGCTGGACCTGGTACACCGGCGCCGCAGGGTGGTTCCTCCGCACGGCGGCGGAAGAGCTGCTGGGCCTGCGGATGCGGGCGGGCAAGCTCCATGTCGAACCGAAACTGCCGGAGTCCTGGCCGGGATATGAGGCCCGGATGAAAGCCGGGGACAGGAGCTGGCAGATCCGGGTCCGCCGGGGGGAGGAACCGGAGATCCGGGAATCGATCGGGGAATGAACTGCGCCTGCTGGCGCGTGAAATGTTCCTTCGGAACGTGCATTGACGCTCCGCGTCATCAATTGTGCTGCGCACATGAATTGCCCTGCGGGGCACGAAGGACGGGGAGGGAGGCGGATGCTTCCCTCCTCAGCGTGTCGACAAAGTCTTGTCGCCCCGCTGAAGCAAGTTTTTCAAACAGGGAATATGGAAAAGATTGTTTGAAAAACTTATGATTGAACGCGAAAGACACCCCTGATGGGTTTCTTTTACACTTTTTTCCTTTCCGGTTTCGT
>JAEEGK010002557.1_pt1 | contig 45588 bp, 41 predicted proteins | sample 8958771 | NCBI WGS metagenome assembly JAEEGK01 (sample SAMN16246547, study PRJNA631951) | gut metagenome | biome: gut microbiome; feature: rumen; material: SC-attached | host: Bos | place: Iran: Karaj | collected 2018-10 | reverse complement strand
CATAAGTATAGCATTAACTGTAAATGATCCACCATAACTTAAAAGTGGTAATGGAACACCAGTTAAAGGCATTAAAGCTAATACACCAAGTAAATTAATCAGGATATGTAATCCTAAATACCAAAATGCTCCATAAGCAATCATGCTACAACGCATATTCTCTGCTTGTTTTGCAACCTTTAAAATACGATATAGGATAAATCCATAACCAAGGATTACTATTATACCTACTATTAAACCTAATTCTTCAACAATAATTGGGAATATAAAATCAGTATGAGCCTCTGGCAAATATAAATACTTTTGTGTTGAATGATTTAAACCTACTCCAAATAAACCACCATTATTAATAGCAATAAAACCATTACATACTTGATAACCGGTCTCTTCAGTATATCTAGAACATGGATTTTGAAAGTTAAATCTACTAGTACGAATACTACTTAAAAACCGATCTTTCATAGCAAAAAATATTATTAAAAATAATATTAAACCTATACCAAATACTTTAGCTATCTTACCAAAGTTCTTATGAACTATTGGTAAGGATAAAAACATCATTAAAGATATACCCCCAATAATAAAGGCACTACCTAAATCAGGTTGCATTAATACTAACCCTACTACCCCTAAAGAAGCCCCTAGAGGAACGAAATAAGCATAGATATTACTTACCTTTCTTTTAGTTAAAGTATTGTAATATACAGCTGAGAATACTATTAAAATAGATTTAGCAAATTCACTAGGTTGAACTTTAAAGTATTTAAAATCAAACCAACTAATTGAGGAGTTAGTAATACGTCCATGAGCAAATAATAATACTAATGAAGCAATAACAATTATTAAACCTGGCCAAGCTAAAGTATTATAGACACTAGTAGGCAATTTTAATATTATTATTACTCCAACTAATAATGCAACAAGGACGAACGCTGACTGACGTACAAAAAAATATGATGGAGAAACACCATAACGAACTATTGCAGTAATATTAGAGGCACTATATACCATTACTAAACCTAATATTATAAATAAAATCATGGTAATTAATAATGGTATATCCATTTTTAAAATAAATTTACGCATATTTAGTCTCCTACTACAATTTTAACATAATATATACTATATATAATATTTTTTTATTAAAATGGGTAAATTTAATGTCAAAAATTGACAATTAATAATAAACTATATTAGATATAAAGGAGGTAAGTATATGTATTACTATGGAAATAATGGATATTATGGTGGATCACAACCATGTTATCCTCAATATGCTGGATATACTAGTGGTTATGGTTTAGGAGCAGCAATATGGATAGTACTATTTATATTATTAGTAATCATTCTAGGTGCTGCTTGGAACTTCAATAATAACAATAATTAAGTAATGCTAATGCATTACTTTTTTATATCAAAAAAAAAGATGATTTTAAATCATCCTCTTATTCAAATATTGCTGATAAAACACCTTCAATAGAGTAGTTATAAGCATATGTGAAATCTACAAATCCTAAGAACTTTTCTACCATTTGTGTTTCTCCACGTTTAATTATTAAATAAGCATTATCTGTAACTTCTTCTTTTAAATATGTTACACTTAAACGATTAAAGTCATTAAATTTAACTTTTGAATAATCAGCGATATTATAATAATCTAAGAAATCTTTAAATTTAATACCAATAAATTTACTTTCGATATCTCCGAAGAATATTTTTAAACTTCCTTGGAATTGATATACTTTAATTCCAGAACTTTTTAAATCTTCATCAGTAAATGTTCCAGTATAACTACCTCTAACTGGCATTGCAAAATCAGGAATTTCACCAGTATATTCTACCATATCAGCAGTTGTTCCACCTTCAAGTGCTTTTTTGTTATGTCCTTCATCAATTGATGTTGGAGTCTTTTTGTCATATATACTTTTTGTAACAAAGAATGTACCACAAGCTACAACTAAAAGTATAACAACATATATAATTATATTTTTTGCTTTCATTTAATCAAATCCTTTCATTCTTTTTATTAACAACTGTATCCTGCAGCATAAGCTTCAGCAGCACCCATTTGTTTTTCACCATTTACAGTTATTGATGAAATATTTCCATATTTACATTTAATCTTTATTTCATCACCATTGTTTGTAGTAATAGTTGTTGTTCTACCATTTTTAACTACTTCATAGTTATTGTCAGTTGCACCTTTATCATTCATTACATTTCCAGAAGTATCAGTCCAAGTACCTGGGTTTGCATTGTAATTAGCAGGTACATTATTTTCATTAGCATAATTTACACTATCCTCATGTATTAAATTTTGTACAATTTTAGTTACATCGCCAGACAAACCACTTTCTGAAACATTGTACCAGTCAGCTCCATTATTTGACAAATAACACGTAGCATCACAATCGTTCGTTTGAACTGGTGGTGTTGTATTATCATTCACTGTTGGTGTTATCCCAGTTTGTGGTGTTGGCGTTGGTGTTGGCGTTGGCGTTGGCGTTGGAACTGGATAATTATCTGGAATATTATATGGAAGATAGAAATAATCTATATATTCAGCAACTTGATTGACATTTCCAGCGTTATCAACACCTCTAGCAAATACGTAATATACATTTCCATAAGATAATGAAAATGAATTAGTTGTTGACCATCCTGATGCTGTAGCACTAGGAGCACTAGAAGAAGTACTTAAATAATACTCTACTTTACTAACTCCAGAGTTCGCATCTGAAAAATTTGCCTTGAATACTACCTTTCCATTTACAATACTATATACAGGTTCGATTTTGTATGATACATCCTTGTTTTCAAACATCATTTGATGACTTACATTATCTTGATCTGTATAAGTTTTATTAATTCTTTGGTATGCAAACATACCCGCTACTGCAAATACAATTAAGTATAAAAATGCAATAGCAATTTTTTTCTTTTTCATCTTTCCCTTCTTTCTATTGTAATAATATCATTTAAAGCATGCTATTTCAATGCTTTAAATGATATATTAACATACATTTTACATATAACTAGTCTTTACCATTATATGTTGGTGCTGTCTTATCAACATAGACATTTGCTGTTCTGGCTGCACAACTTGTTGTATTACCTACAGCATCTTTAATCGTATAAGCAGCGATTGTTGCTGTTTTGGTAGTTGTTGAATATGTTGTTGAACCACCACTATATGAGGCATTACATCCGGAATGAGCATCACTACAACCATAAGTTATTGTTCGATTACTTTTGGTCCAAGTTGTTGAGTCTCCACTATTCGTACATGTTGGAGCGGTCTTATCGACGTAGACATTTGCGGTTCTTGCTGCGCAACTCGTTGAGTTACCAGCATTATCGGTTATGGTATAAGCAGCTATACTTGAGGTTTTAGTTGTTGTTGAGAAGGCTTTTGATCCTCCGCTTGCCCCAGATTTACATCCTGAGTTAGCATCACTACAGCCATAAGTTATTGTTCGATTACTTGCTGTCCAGGTTGTTGAATCTCCACTATTCGTACATGCTGGGGCTGTTTTATCGACATATACATTAGCTGTTCTTGCTGCACAACTTGTTGAGTTACCGGCATTATCTGTTATGGTATAAGCAGCAATACTTGAGGTCTTTGTTGTTGTTGAGAAAGCTTTTGATCCCCCACTAGCTCCAGATTTACATCCTGAATGCGAATCACTACAGCCATAAGTAATTGTTCGATTAGCATTGGTCCAAGTTGTTGAGTCTCCACTGTTAGTACACGTTGGAGCTGTCTTATCGACATAGACATTAGCTGTTCTCGCCGCACAGCTTGTTGAGTTACCAGCATTATCGGTTATGGTATAAGCCGCTATACTTGAGGTTTTAGTTGTTGTTGAGAAGGCTTTTGATCCTCCGCTTGCCCCAGATTTACAACCTGAGTTGGCATCACTACAACCATAATTTATTGTTCGATTGCCATTCGTCCAAGTCGTTGAATCTCCACTATTGGTACATGTTGGAGCTGTCTTATCGACATAGACATTAGCTGTTCTTGCTGCACAACTTGTTGAGTTACCAGCATTATCGGTTATGGTGTAGGCAGCAATACTTGATGTCTTAGTTGTTGTTGAGAAGGCTTTAGATCCACCACTAGCTCCGGATTTACATCCTGAGTTGGCATCACTACAACCATAAGTAATTGTTCGATTAGCATTCGTCCAAGTCGTTGAATCACCACTATTCGTACATGTTGGTGCTGTCTTATCAACGTAGACATTGGCAGTTCTCGCCGCACAGCTTGTTGAATTACCAGCTTTATCTTTGATTGTGTAAGCCGCTATACTGGCTGTCTTAGTGGTTGTTGAGAAGGCTTTTGATCCGCCACTTGCTGACGTATCACAACCAGAGTTAGCATCACTACAGCCATAATTAATCGTTCTATTTCCATTCGTCCAAGTTGTTGAATCTCCACTATTTGTACATGTTGGAGCCGTCTTATCAACATAGACATTAGCGGTTCTAGCTGGACAACTTGTTGAATTACCTGCATTATCCTTGATTGTGTAAGCCGCTATACTTGAGGTTTGTGTCGTTGTAGTAAATGATTTAGATCCACCACTCGCAGAAGTATTACATCCGGAATTGGCATCACTACAGCCATAATTTATTGTTCTATTTCCATTCGTCCAAGTTGTTGAGTCCCCACTATTCGTACACGTTGGTGCTGTTTTATCAACATATACATTAGCTGTTCTAGCTGGACAACTTGTTGAATTACCAACTTTATCCTTTATTGTATAAGCCGCTATACTGGCCGTCTTAGTTGTTGTTGAGAAAGCTTTTGATCCGCCACTCGCAGCTGTATCACAACCAGAATTAGAATCACTACAACCATAAGTAATTGTTCGATTAGCATTCGTCCAGGTTGTTGAATCTCCACTATTCGTACATGTTGGTGCTGTCTTATCAACATAGACATTAGCTGTTCTAGCTGGACAACTTGTTGAGTTACCAGCTTTATCTTTTATTGTATAAGCAGCTATACTTGATGTTTGAGTTGTTGTTGAGAAGGCTTTTGATCCTCCACTTGCATTGGAATCGCATCCCGAATCAGTATCACTACAACCATAATTTATTGTTCGATTACTTGCAGTCCAGGTTGTTGAATCTCCACTATTCGTACAAGTTGGTGCTGTTTTATCAACATAGACATTAGCGGTTCTAGCTGGACAACTAGTTGAATTACCAGCAACATCCTTTATTGTATAAGCAGCTATACTTGATGTTTTAGTAGTTGTATTAAATGTTTTTGATCCGCCACTTGCTGTAGATAAACAACCAGAGTTTGTATCATTACATCCGTAATTAATTGTTCTATTAGCATTCGTCCAAGTTGTTGAATCTCCACTATTCGTACAAGTAGGTGCTGTTTTATCAACATAGACATTGGCTGTTCTAGCAGGACAACTTGTTGAATTACCAACACTATCCTTAATTGTATAAGCCGCTATACTTGATGTTTTAGTAGTTGTACTAAATGTTTTTGATCCTCCACTATAAGATGTATTACATCCTGAATCAGTATCATTACATCCGTAATTAATTGTTCTATTAGCGTTCGTCCAAGTTGTTGAATCTCCACTATTCGTACACGTTGGTGCTGTTTTATCAACATAAACATTTGCGGTTCTAACAGGACAATTTACTGAATTACCAGCTTTATCCTTTATTGTATAGGCCGCTATACTTGATGTTTTAGTAGTTGTACTAAATGTTTTTGATCCTCCACTATAAGATGTATTACATCCTGAATCAGTATCATTACAACTATAATTTATTGTTCTATTACCAGATGTCCAAGTTGTTGAATCTCCACTATTCGTACATGTAGGTGCAGTTTTATCAACGTAAACATTAGCTGTTCTAGCAGGACAATTAGTTTCATTACCAGCTTTATCCTTAATTGTATAAGCAGCTATTGTTGAAGTCTTAGTTGTTACATTAAATACTTTTGATCCTCCACTAGCAGTTGGATTACAAGTTGATGTTGCATCATTACAACCATAATTTATCGTTCTATTAGCATTACTCCAAGTAGTACTATCTCCACTACTTGTACATGTTGGATCAGTTGTATCAACTTTTACTGTTATAGTACATATTCCTTCATTACCAGCACTATCCTTTACAAAACCATAAAAAGTTTGACCAGTAGTATCTGTATCCTGTTTCAGACTACTTACTCTATTGTAATATTTATTCTCATCTTTTGTTAAACCAAATGCTAATACATCACTGCCATCATCATTAATTATTTTAATTGTAATAGTAGGACTATTTAAATACCAATCATCTAATCCATCAGGTTCTGCAACTTCAAGAACACATTCTGGAACACTATCATCTATTTTAGATATTTCAAAATAATTATTATCTGATACATTACCAGCACGGTCTTGAACACATACATTATAAGTACCATTATTAAATTCATCTACATAGGTATCTTCCGTTAAAAGAATCCAACCACTATCTACATTACTACAATCAGTATTTCCATCTACTACTATAATACCTGCAATACCTGAACCATAATTATCACTTACTTTAATAGTAACTTTTTTATTTACATTTGTCCATTGATGCTCTTTTTCTATCTTTATACTATTAACAATAGGTTTTTCTAAATCTATATTAATCGCAGCAGTATCAGAACCCTCAAAATGTTTTACTATTTGATTATTATTAGGATCTACTACATCATATCGTACATCAACTGTATAAGTATTTTTACTAACATTTATAATATTGGTTGTATATGTTGGCTGATTAACAGTCTCTCCCCCAGTCCGCCATACAACATTAGCTTGAGAAGCCAATTCAGTACTATTACCAATTTTAACTCCCATTTTTATGTTAGTATTATACCAATCTTGGAATGCGTTAGTACATTCACCATTTTTATATATACATATTTCAATTTCTTTATTTACTTCATAAGAATTACATTTACCAGTATTATCTTGACCAATATCAAATGCCATTTTTGCTTTATAATTTTCATCTTCAAATGTTGAATCAAATATATAACAATTCATACTTGTTTTATCCATAGGATTATATAATATATTATTATCATCAGCATCCACATAACCAGTTTCAATTAATCTTTCAACTGTTACATTAAGTTCCCCAGTTTCCTCAGCATAATTTGCAGCCTTAGTTTCTAAATATGAAACAAGGTTTTCATAATCTTTTTTTAAAATTGATCTCCTTATTCCTACAAAAGATACAGTAGCTAAAGATACAATAATTGCAATAACAACTATAGCTCCAATCAACTCTGTTAAAGTAAAGCCTTTTTTGTTCATTCGGACACACTTCCTATCATACTAATGATACTTTATCTACCCCTAAAAGTCAATTATTCCCCCGTTGTTTTTTGCATTTTTTTAAAAAATTTGTTACAATTAATGACGGGTGAAAAAATATGAGATTACCTAACATAACAATATTAGATGAAAAAAATAAAATATTACATCAAAAAAGTAAAGATGTTAAATTTCCTGTTAGTCAAAAAGATCGAAAATTAGCACTTGATACAATTAAATATTTAAAGATGAGTCAAAATGAAGAATTAGCAGAACAATATGACTTAAGAGCTGGAATGGGAATGGCCTTTCCTCAACTTGGTCAATTAAAAAGAATATTTGTTATTGCCTTAGTTCGAGAAGATGAAACCGTTGAAGAACATATAATCTGTAATCCTAAAATAATAAGTCAAAGTGAAGAAATGATTTATGTTGGTGAAGGAGAAGGATGCTTAAGTGTTAATCGTGAAGTTGAAGGAATAGTTCCTAGACACGCTCGAGTAACAGTGGAATATTATGACTTTGATGGTAACAAAAAAACTATTAGAGTTCGTGAAGATATAGCAGTAGCTTTCCAACATGAAATAGATCATTTAAATGGTATTCTATTTGTAGATAGAATCGATAAGAAAAATCCTTTCAAGAATGCTGAGAAAATGCGAGAAATATAAAAATCTACCAAAAAGGTAGATTTTTTAATTTGGTACTGTAAATGTACCAGTTCCTTGATTAGTATAGAATATATCATTTACTACATCATACATACCTGCTACATTATCACTATTTCTTACACATGGTATCATATAACGTATTATTTTATTTGTTGAGTTATTAGATATTTTAAATGAGTATACCCTCATTTGAGCATTTCTATTATCAATATTACTACCATCCCCTAAAACAAAAATATGAATTTTTGAATCATTTGATGTAAATGGATTTGGAGCACTTTCTATTAATGATCCATTCAAATAATAATTAAGACCAACATTTTTCATAACATATCTATCTGTTGTATTAATCGATGGGAATAATGAATTCTCACTAGGATCCCAATTACCATTTTGTGGTGCTAATTGTTTACTATTTTTATCAATCCAAAAAGCAAATGATGGGTTTTTAACACCACATAATGCCACCCATTGTTTTGAAGTACTGGTACCTAAATATTGAAAATCTATTTCCATATTGGTATTAGCATCAGCTGATATTCCCGTATTAATATATTGATTTCCACTACTCTCTAAATATAATTTTTTAGTAAAATATTGATTATTATCAAATGCTGTAATTAAACCAATTAAATTACTCTCTGTTATATTTTTTTCTGGTACTCCAAAATTTCCTGTCCCAGCATTTTGATAGAACACTCCATTTACTACATCATACATTCCTGGTACACCAGTTGTTTTTTTTATTACTGGTATTAACCACCGAACCAATTCATCATTACTCCAAAATTTAATATAATACATATTGCCTTTTAAGTAGTTTCCACCCGATCTATGAGCAACACTCACATTATTATTACTATTTGTATTAGCCCTATTTAAAGTACTAATTAATTCACCATTAATATAACTTAATAAATTACTTCCAGTATTATCATGGGTAATTGTATAAGGCGTATTTAAACTTAGTCTTTGTATTACTTGTCTTCCTGTATTTGGAAATCTAACTATATAATCTCCGTTTGAATCTATCCATACTTCATTATTGGTATCTGTTACTGTTGAAAATCCTAACATATTATTATAATTATAGTGTTGTGAAACATCAAATTTATACTCAATCTTCCAATTACCATCTTTCCATATTGGATATTCTGGATCTATATATTGGGTACCAGTTAATATTAAATAATCTAGTATTTCGTAATTTGGATTATTTCTTAAAGCCGAAAGTGCATCTTCAACTACTATATCTGTTATAATTGCATTTTCCTGAGGCATTATAAATGTATTACCATTTACCAAAACTCCATTTAATTTAAAGGAATTAATTGTATATCCTTGATTATTTAAAAAACTAATACTGACATTTTTTCCTGGTATAGCACTACTTGGTAACAAAATATTATCATTATTACTATTATTTTTTATCTTATATACTTTTATATCAGTTATTTCAACATCTTCATCTGGCATTATAAATGTATTGCCAATAATAGTTGTGCCATTTAATTTAAATGATCCAACTATGTATTTATTATTAGTTATCGTTATTTTTTCACCTTGTACTGCTTTCTTTTTAGATGCTTTATAATTAATATCATTTAAAGTAATACTATTGCCTACACTAATTACATATGGATTGGTTGTGCTTCCATCCCCTTGACTATATTCTAAAGATGATGAAGGCAAAGCAATTGATGGTCTTACTCCAAGATTACGTCGAACACCGCCTTGTTCAGCAAATGAATAACAATTAGTTCCTGAACCCATACACATACCTGAAGCACCAGTGTTTGTTTCCATTCCACCGCTATATGTTCTAGCAACAATCCCACCACTATAGATGCCTGCTGAACCAAAACTTAGTGGATCATTGAACCAAAATGTTTTAGATTCGCCTAACTTCTTTGGATCATTCACATTAAGCATAATGATTGCTTCTTCTACTGTCAATAAACCTATTGGATATGTTAAATCTCCGTTTCCATGAGTAGTTTCTTCTGCACTATATGAATCCTCCTTATAATAACAATTAATATTTCCTCTAATAGGCCCTGAATTAAGAATTGTATTATTAATAAAATTTATATCAGTTGAAATATTATTAGCATTTAAATTCCAAGAACCATAATTATTATTTGTTCTTTTATCATTACAATATATTTCTTCACCATCAATATATTCAGAATAATTAATTAATTTTGTTTTATACCACCAATCAATAGTATCTTTAATTGTAGAATTGTTTGTATTAGTATGTAGCATAGAATATAAAGCATTATCATTACTTTTAAATTCACTTTGATTGCTTTCATCAGTACTTACATATTTACCATCCGCAAGTGTTATATATATAGCATTATTATTTTGAAATGAATAAACATAATTGATTTCACTACATGTACCAGTAGTATTAAAACATGTATAATGTGCTTTACCAATTGCATTAAATCCATCTAATTGTTCTGGCAAATTAATAGCATTATCATTAGTCATATCTAAAGTATATATACCATTATTATATGTAAATTTATTACTATATAAATTTATCGTTGCATATCCATAACTCCAATTTGCTGTTGGATAGTTTATTATATATCTTAAATCACTAGCTGAACATGTTGGACTACTGCCAACACATAAATAATAATTACTATAATCATTATTGGCAAATTCCCATGGCCCAATAGTTATTGGATTATTAAGAACATAATTATTACCATTTTTTGTTACACTTGTTGCTAACGTATATTGAGTATTATACTTAGGAAGATCAAATCTAAAACGATCATATCTAGTACTTGAAATACGTACCATATTAGAATAACTACAAGTAGTACTTATGTAATCACTACACACATAGTATCCCACATAATTAGAATAAATATTCCACCAATCAAATCTATGAACATTAGTTGGATTATCCAAAGTATATGTACCGTCGTTATTATCGATTAAATTATTACTCATTTTATATATATCGTCATTAGTTGCTGGATCACTAATCCTAGCATTACTGGCAACATAATAAATAGTTGTGCCATTAACTCCTATAATATAAGCTATATCTTGATTAGCAGATTTTGTTGCTGAATTACTGAATAATGTATATTTTCCAACTAAATCACTATAATCACCATTGGCACTATTTTCTTTTATAGAAAGAGCTGTTTGTGGTGTACCTGATAAAGATGTGTTTGTTCCATCTAAAATATAACCATCAGAAAAATATCTATCATAAATATAACCTCTTTCTCCAAAAAAATTAATGGAAGTATTAGCCCCTATTGAACCAATCCACTGACCATTATCACGACCAGATATTTGAATATCATCAATATTATTTAAAATCCTTGAATTTCCACTATAAACATCACCATACATATATCCAACCGATGATAATGATTCATAATTGATATTATATGAACTATTCCCAATAATATCCCTATTTTCAGTATTAATAAATGATATGGCATATGCACTACTATCACTAATATATTCATCAATATAATACAAGGTATCGCATGATGCATCACTAATGCTACTTTTACAAGTATATTTTCCCTCTAAACTATTGCCATTACTAGATTTCATAGTTATTTTTTCATTATCTGGGTTTACTAATATAAATTTTTTAGTATTACTATTATATTCATATAAATCACTATAATAATAACTATCACTAAATGATACTATTGCCCTAGTATCTATCCCAAAATTGTTAGACCTATTATTACTACAATCATAATTTATCTGTCCTACATCATCAATGTTAATAATAGGTTCACCATTGTATAATAACTTAACTCCTTCATTATCAGTAGTTCTAAATATTTGCCAACATGATCCACCAAAAACTACATTCCAATTATTCTTAACTTCATTTAATTTACTTGTACTTGTAGCATCCCAATAATAAATTGGCCTAGTAAAATATGGATGTTCAGTATCTTTATCACTTTCATCATGATAATATCCTTCTCCTCGATATTCCTTCATTAAACTAGTGGGAATTATCTCATTTTTTACCACTGAAGCTAAATTACCAGCTAAATTCCCCCCTGGAGTATATGGATCTTTTTGCATTATTACTTCAGCAATTAATTCTTTACCTGTATTATCATTTTGGTTAATATCTAAGTTTATTAATGTTACTACTACTTTCCATTCTTGAGTAGTTTGGGTATTATTTGTTGCTACTATCTCTTGATTATCTAAAAGTGGTATTAGTCCTTCGAATCCAGTTATATCATAGCCGGTTACTCCTTTTACTGTTACCATTTCATCTAAATAATCGATAGTTACTAATTCATTATTTCCATCATATAATTGCAACATTAATTCTGGTAATTCATTGGTATTAGTACTACTATAATCAATTTGATTATTTTCGATATTTAAATACATATAATAATTCATGGTGGCATTACCAGTTTTATTATTTGGTACTAATATTGCTCTAGCATTAGTATATCCTGATTTGTTATTTCCACCGCTGACAAAATCCTGTTGAGAAACTTCAAAATCGATATCATTATCTATTTGAAATGTAAGTAAATCTGTTGTATTACTTGTTACTATGGCATCATTACTAAATATTCCTGTTATACTTCCAGCAAAAAAAGAATATGTTAATCCAACTGTTACAAGTACTAAAAAAATGATTAAAATTAAGCTATATTTTTTACTTATATTTTGCTTCATTCTAATCACTTTCCATTCTATTATAATTATATATTATATAATTTAATTTTACAATATTAACACTAAGAATTCCTATTTACTTTTACTTCTGTTATTTCGACATCCCCATTTGGCATTATGAATGTATTGCCATTTGTTAAAACACCATTTAACTTAAAAGATGTAACTTCATGTTTATTATTTGTTATTGCTATTATTTCACCTTTAACTGCTTTAGTTTTATTTGTCCTAAAATTAACATCGTTTAATACTATATCATTACCAATATTAATTACATAGGGATTAGTTCTACTTCCATCTCCTTGACTAAATTCTAGTGTTTCTTCCTTTAAAGCAATGGCAGGACGAACACCGGTTGCATCGCTATAAGAGCTTCCTCCCCCAAGGTTACTATGAATTTGCCAACCAGTTGCATAATTATAATTTCTTGTTGAAACATAACCGCTTGATGTTCCTAAATAATAATTAGCACTTGCAAGTAGAGGTCTAAGTAATTCCGCCTCACCATATGTTACTAAACCAATTGGATATGTTAACGCACCATTTCCTAAAGTTGTTTCTTCTGAAGTATATGAATCTATTTTTCTTGAACAACTAAATTGACCACCTTCATTTACATCAAGCCATCCTGTACCACTACTTATAACAGAATTTTCATTCCATGGTCCATAAGCCACAACTTTTCTATCATGACAATATATTTCTCCACCATCAATGTATTGGGTGTAATTAATTAGTTTGGCAGCATACCAAGCATCAATAACTCTTTTGATTGTTGAACTCTTAGTATTAACATTTGAATCATTTAGCATTTCATATAATGCATTATTGGTAATATTATTCATATCCGCACTTATATATTTACCACCAGTTAATGGTAAATATGCCATATAGTAATAATTATTACTAGCAAATACATAGTAGATTTCTTCACAAACTCCAGTTGCATTAAAACAAGTATAATGCCAGCTATCATTAAAAGGAGTATAGTTCATAAAATTTTGAAAAAAGGATGCATCAGAAGTATCTATTATGTAATGACCATTTTCATAAGTTATTCTTTTACCATAAATATTATTATCCCAATAACTATATCCACTACTACTTGTATCCGTCATATACCTCATATTGGAATAATTACATGTAGTTGTCCCACTTAAACAAATGTAATATCCCTTATAATTGGAGTACACAGTGCTCCAATCACTTCCATTAACTTGAATAGCATTGTTTAATGTAAATGTTAAATTACCATTATGAGTAATATTATTACTAATATAATAATTATTTGATGTATCTATAGTTCCTGTTTTTCCTGATAATTGAGCAGTGACAGACGGATAAACATTATTATACATATATCCTAAATATGCTAATGAATTTGCTTGAGTATTAAATGAAATACTATTAGCTATTAAATTATAATTAGTATTTGTAGTACTATTTAAAGGAAATACATACGCTGATGTATCGTTCTTATATGCATCTATTAAATACAGTGTATTACATGTAGCATTTTTATCACTATTCAAACACGTGTACAATCCTACTACATTTTCACTATTAGGCTCATTCCAAGTAGTTGAAGTGAAAGTTCCATCTAATATATATGTATTATTTTCATATTTATATCCTGTACTATACCAGTATGTTGAGTTACTTAATGTTACTGTAGTTCTAGTACCATATCCTTTATGATTGCTTCTTGTACCACTACAATCATAAACATATTTACCGGTTTGAGTATCTATGTACCTGTTAGGTTCCCCATTATAAACTAATTTCACTCCACCATTCTCTGTAGTTCTATATATTTGCCAACAAAATTCACCAAATATTACATTACTTTTATCAAGAACTTGATTTAATTTTTGGGTTGTATTGCTATCCCAATAGTATATTGGTCTTGTAAAAAATGGATTAGTAGTATCTTTGTCATTATCATCATGATAATAGCCACGTCCCCTATATTCAACCATCAAACTATTATCAAGTTTAATCTCCTCTTTTATTTTTACAGCTAGTGAACCTCCAATATCACCAGGGGTATATAAACCTTTTTGCATGATTATTTTTGCTTCAACCATCTTGCCAGTATTATCATTCTGATTTACATCTAAGTTTATTAATGTTATTACTACTTTCCACTCTTGAGTAGTTTGGGTATTATTTGTTGCTACTATTTCATGATTATCTAGTATTGGTATTATTCCATCAAATCCGGTTATATCATAGCCAGTTACTCCTTTTACTGTTACCATTTCATCTAAATAATCAATAGTTACTAGTTCATTATTCCCATCATATACTTGTAACATTAATTCTGGTAATTCATTAGTATTAGTACTACTATAATCTATCGGATTATTTTCGATATTTAAATACATATAATAATTCATGGTAGCATTACCAGTTTTATTATTTGGTACTAATATTGCTCTAGCATTAGTATATCCTGATTTATTATTTCCACCACTGACAAAATCACTTTGTGATACTTCAAATTCTATATCATTATCTATTTGAAATGTAAGTAAATCTGTTGTATTACTTGTTACATTTACATCATTACTAAATATTCCTGTTATACTTCCAGCAAAAAATGAATATGTTAAACCAACTGTTACAAGTACTAAAAAAATGATTAAAACTAAGCTATATTTTTTACTGATATTTTGCTTCATTCTAATCACTTTCCATTCTATTATAATTATATATTATATAATATTTTTTTTCAATAAAAAAAGGAGAGTAATCTCCTTAATCTTCAGCTACTTTAATCGAGTTTACTTTAAAAGTAGTTATAACATAATTATGTTCTAATATTTCAAAACTATTATTAGTTAATTCCTTTTCTATATAATCAACTATTTCGGCATAATTATTATTTATATCCTCTTTATTTTTAATAATACCATTTTTATTAAGATCAAATACAGCATGACTTACTAGCCAATTGATTTGTCCATTAACACTTTGTTGAAAATCACCATCAATTTTGGCATCAGTTTTAACAGTACAATCACCTCTATAAACTACCCCAAAAGTCATTTCTTGACTATCTATTAAACGATACGGCTGCGTACTCCCCCACTTCAAATCATAACTCTTTAATTGTGATTTTTCTTCCATTTTTGTTCCTGGTTCATTAGAATTTGAATTATTATTCTTTTTAGTTAAGAAAAAAACTAATACTCCAATTGCTATTAATAATATAATTACTATAATTATCACTACTTTCTTATTATTTGATGAATTATTATTATAATTATTTTGATTATAAATCTGTTGTTCAAATTGATTATTTTGAACATAATTAGTTGTTTCATCAAATCCATTATTATTCATATACTACCACCTAGTATATTATAAAATAAAAATAGAATAATTACAATTCTATTTTTATTTAGTTCTTTTTAAACCAAAATCTAATATACTTTGAATTTGCTTTTGTAAGTTATTAACCTCAGGTTCTCTTAAAGTATAATATAATTCTCTTAAATATCTAATTACAGCCATTTGTTCCATTAAATCATCAGGCTTATTATCTATTAATGATTCACATACTGTATAAACAGTTACTTCTCCTCCATAAATAAGATCTTCAATAAATGGAACCATATCCTTTATAACATCACTACCTTTAAATGGCATTGCAAATACATCCCTTAAAGAATCTACTTTTGGATATTTTTTATCTACTAGTAATAATAATTGATTAGCAAATTCTGTTAATTGTTTACTAGTAATATTTGTAACTCTACTTAAATATGTTGTACATAATTCTAGATCATCATTTTCTTCAGCTGTCTCCTCTATTGATAAATCTTTATCTAAGTTATCTAATGTATTAATAGTATCTAAAGCTAAAAACATAGCATATTCATCCCGACATTTTTGAATAAGTCTAATAATAGGAATAGAACTACCACTTTTTAATGATACATCTAATTCATCAAATATAGTAAAAGTATTAACTAAAAAATTTATTTTATCAATTTCTCCATTTATTACCGCAATACTTGTATCATAATCTTTACAATATAAAGCCTCCATTAAGTCTTGTTTTGGACAAACTTGATATATTAATTTTAATGTATTTTTTTCCATAAATCCCCCATAAATATAATTAATTATTTTCTAAACGAGCACTAACTATTTTAGATACTCCTGACTCTTGCATTGTTATTCCATATAAAGCATCTGCATATTCCATCATTCTCTTTTTATGAGTAATAACAATAAATTGACTACGATGTTTTTCATTATTTAAATATTTACCAAACATATCAACATTTACTTCATCTAAAGCTGCTTCAGCTTCATCTAAAATAACAAATGGTGATGGTTTAACTTGTAACATGGCAAATAATAAACATATTGCTGTTAAAGCCTTTTCTCCACCACTTAAAGCCAGTGGTGAATTAATCTTCTTACCAGGTGGTATAGCAATAATATCTATGCCAGTATTTAGTAAATCATGTTCATCACTTAATTTTAACTCCCCATGACCACCTTTAAACATTAATTTAAATATTCTTGTGAACTCTTTACTAATTAATTTAAATGAATCAATGAATTTTTTCTCCATTATTTCATCCATTTCCGCAATAATACCCTTTAATTCATCACTAGCACCAGTTAATTCACTTTCTTGATTAGTTAAAAAATCATATCTTGTTTTTAACCTATCATATTCCGATATAGCACCTAAGTTAACATTTCCTAAAGAATTTAATTCTTTCTTTAATTTATTAACCCTACTTCGAGCAATAGATGGTTCCATATCTAAAGAATATTTTTCTAAAGCCCCTTCATAAGTTAAATTATATTCATTATTTAAATTAAGTAATAAATTATCTAATTTAACTTCTAATTTACCAATTTCTATTTCTTTACTTCTTAAATCATTATTTAACGAATTATATAAGACATTAGCTTCTTTTTGTTGTCTTTCTAAATTAGTTATTTTATCTAATAAATCACTACGTTCATTAGTAATATTTTTAATATTATCTTCTAATAATTCTTTATTAACTTCAGTATTTTTAATATCTTCCATTAATTTCATTAATTTACTATCAACAGTATTATTTTTAATATTATTAATACCAGTTAATTCACTATTAACAACATCTAAGTTAGATAATAGATTTGTTAAGGTATCTTTTTTATTAACTAATGCTTGATTCTTTAATAATAATTCTTTATTAATATCTATTTCTTCATTTTCTAAGTTAGATATTGCTTTAACTAAATTATCTAATTCAACATTTAAAGAATCTAGTTTTAAATTAGAACTATTGAGTTCTTCTTTTAATTTATTTAATTCATTCTTTTCATTTAACATACTAGTTTTTTTACTAGTACCACCAGTTATTGAACCTCCAACATGAATAATATCACCATCTAAAGATACAATCCGACATTTATAATCTATTAACTTACCAATTGTTTGTAATGTCTTACTATTATCAACAACTAATACTTGTCCCAATTGATTCTCTATTATATTTTTATATAAATTATCATATTTAACTAGGTCAGATAGTACCCCAATAAAACCAGTTATATTTTTTACCCTACTTAAGATATCATTAGCTACATATCTAGATTTAATAATATCTATTGGATAAAAGGTTGCTCTACCTAACTTATTTTCTTTTAGATATTCGATAGCTTTTAATGCTGACGTATCATCATCAACAACAATATTATTACTTGAAGCCCCTAAAGCCACATCAGTAGCAACAATATATTTATCTGGAATATCTAATAATTTACCAATAGTATTATGAATTCCCTTTAAACGGGGATTATTTAAAACGTTTTTAACAGATGATGGTGCTCCATCACTATTTAAAATATTATTTTCTAGAATCGTAATTCTATTTTGCATAATAAAGATATTTTTAGTTAAATCTTGAATATTAGCTCCAATATTACTCTTTTTAACTTTTTCTACTAATTCTTTATTTTGAATATCTGCTACCTTTTCTTTTAAGGAACTAACATTAGTTTCCAAATCAAGGATTGTATTCTTAGCAATTTCAATATCTTTTTGTAATCCTAGTTCTTGTTCCTTTAATTGCATTAAATTATTATCCAAAGTAGTTTTATCTACTCCATATTTCTGACGTTCTAAAGTTATTTTCTTTTCACTTTGTAAATTATTTAACTCTTCACTTAATTTTAATAATTCATTTCTTTTGTCCGTTAATATTTCATCATATTCGATACTTTTTAATTTTAATCTTTCTAATTCTGCATCATTAGTAGATGTATTAGTATTTTCTATTTTTTCTTTAATACTTTCAATCTCCGTAGTTAATCCTTTATATTCTAAATTATATTCAGTGATATCCCTAGTTATTAAAGCAATATCAATACCTTCTAATTCTTCCTTTATACTTAAGTATTTTTTAGCTACTATACTTTGTTCTTCTAGAGGTTCTACTGTTTCTTTTAATTCATTAATAACCAATCTTACTCTCGTAATATTCTCTTCGGTTTTTTCTAATTTCTTTAAACTTTCTTCTTTTCTCTTTTTATACTTTAATACCCCAGCAGCACTCTCAAATATAACTCTTCGATCACTAGATTTACTATTAACAATATCTGTTACATTACCTTGCGATATTATATTAAAAGCTCCATTACCTGCACCTGAATCCATAAATAAATCTTGAATATCTTTAAGTCTTACTTTGGTATTATTTATTGAATATTCATTTTCTCCACTAGCATAGATTACTCTTTTAATTTCTATTTCTTTAAAATCACTATTTAAGTAATGATCACTATTATCAAATGTTAAAGCAACATAAGCTCTTTTTTGAGCCTCCCTTGATTCACTACCACTAAAGATACAATCAGTCATTCCGTTTTGACCACGTAATGACTTAACTGATTGTTCTCCTAAAACCCAACGAACAGCATCAACAATATTACTTTTACCAGATCCATTAGGTCCTACAACACCAGTTATACCAGGGTTAATCTCTAAATCTAATTTATCAGCAAAAGATTTAAAACCCTGAGCTTTAATACTCTTTAAATACATAACTCACCTGGCACTTTTATTAAAAGCATCTAAAGCTGCCATTTGCTCAGCTTCCTTTTTACTCTTGCCTTTACCCTTTCCATAAATAATTCCATCAACTTTAACAACTACTTCAAAAGTTTTATTATGAGATTCTCCATACTCTTTAGTTATTTCATATTCTACTGACTTCCGATCAGTTTGAACTAATTCTTGTAGTTTAGTTTTATAATCACTATTAAAATCAATACCCTTTTTGATATAAGGTATTACTATTTTATCAATATATTTTTTAGCAGTATTATATCCTTGATCTAAATAGATAGCACCACAGACTGCTTCAAAAACATCAGCAATAATAGTATCATTTAAATTATTTTTTTGACCTTGACCAAGTTTTATTTCCTTATCAATACCAATATCTTTAGAATATGTAGCTAAGGCTTTTTCACAAACATAATTAGCCCTTTCCTTAGTCATTTCTCCTTCTTTAGCATTAGTATTTAAATAAAAGTACTCACTAGTTACTAATTCTAAAACAGCATCTCCAAGATATTCTAAACGTTCATAACATACTGCGTCCTTACACTCATTAGCATAACTACTATGAGTTAAGGCAGTATCTAATAACTTTTTATCATTAAATCTAATATTAAATTGTTTTAAAAAACTCATATTATCAAATCCCATCGTAGATTATTATAACAAATTTTTAAGGGTTTGAAAACAATTTACAAAGAATGAAAAATATAGTACAATCTTTTATGGGTGATTAGTATAAAAAGAGTACTAATATGGTTAATAAAATTATATCAAATTACTCCCTTACATACCCATAGTATGTGTAGATATACACCAACATGTAGTAATTACATGATTGATGCTTTAAATGAATATGGAGTAATAAAAGGATTAAGAATAGGAATAAAAAGGATATTAAGATGCCGTCCTAAAGGTGGGATGGGATATGATCCAATAATGAAAAGGAATGAGGATTAAATTGAAAAAATTATATTTATTATTTGTTATACCAATACTATGTGTGGTATTAAGTGGTTGTGAATTTAATTTTAATAAAGATTCTTTGGAGGATTCAACAATATATACAACTATTTACCCAATTAAGTATCTAGCAGAATTTCTTTATAAAGATTATTCAACTGTAGAAAGTATATATCCTAGTGGTGCTGATTTAGATAATTATGAATTAACAGAAAAACAAATAAAGAATTATGCTAAGGGAGATTTATTTATTTACAATGGTTTAAGTAATGAAAAGACTATTACGAAGAATTTAATAAATAAAAATAAGAATTTATTAATAATTGATGTCTCTTATGGATTATCTTATCAAAATGGTTTAAAAGAACTATGGATGAGTCCAAATAATTACTTAATGCTTGCTAAAAATATTAAAGATAATTTAATTGAATATTTAAAAACTAAAATAATAATTGAAAACGTTCAAAAGAAATATGATGAACTAGCTGAAATACTTTCATTAAAAGATGCTGAATTAAGAAGTATTAGTAAAGAAGCAAGAATCAAAGGAACAAATACTTTAATTGTTAGTGATGATGTAATGAAATTCTTAGAGAATTATGGATTTGAAATAATTTCTTTAGATGATGAATCAATTAGTGAGAATTCATTTACTGGTATTCAAAGTAATTTTAATAAAGGAACTTATAAATATGTAATTGTTCTCGATGGAAATCATAATGATCATGTTGAACGTTTAATAAAAAATAATAAAGCTAAAGCAATAGAATTTAATTCAATGACCATATTAGAAGAAGGAAATACTGATGATTATCTAAATAATATGCAAGGATTAATAGATAATATCAGGAATATATGTTTAAATTAATTGACACACAACTACTTTTATATTAAAATATAGAAGTAGCTTATGGAGTAGTACTCAAGAGGCTGAAGAGGGATCCCTGCTAAGGATTTAGGTCGGCGAATGCTGGCGCGGAGGTTCAAATCCTCTCTACTCCGCCATTAAAAAAATGAAATCCGTGAAAACGGATTTTTTTATACAACAAAAAAACTCGATAACTCGAGTAATTTACTATTTGGTGACCCGTACGGGATTTGAACCCATGAATGCATGCGTGAAAGGCATGTGTGTTAACCGCTTCACCAACGGGCCATAAAATGGTGGGCCTGGGGGGACTTGAACCTCCGACCTCACGCTTATCAGGCGTGCGCTCTAACCAGCTGAGCTACAAGCCCATTTTGGAAAACCTATTACATTTTATAACATTTAACCTGTTTTTTCAATACTTTTTTATAATATTTATTGGTCAGGTAGTTAAATTATACTATAATTTACTATTATTGTCTACATTTTTAGTACTAAAGTATTGAAAAAATATAAGTTGTTTGCTATAATCTTCTTGTTGACAAATTGTCTCCTTAGCTCAGTTGGTAGAGCAACTGACTCTTAATCAGTGGGTCCAGGGTTCGAATCCCTGAGGGGACACCATTTAGAATTATAAGATAGTTGAGCTATCTTTTTTTATACAACAAATATAACATTGCTATTTTGTAGTACTAGTTGTAAAATATTTATATATGGAGAGTGTTTTTTTATGAATTCAATTTGGGATGTCTTTTTAAATTCTGTGAATAAATATTCACAAAAAATAGCGGTTGCAGATCAATATTCTAAATATACGTATAGAGAATTATATGAAAAAGTTAAAACGCTTTCTAGTTTATTAACTAAATATAAAACAAATAATCCTATTATTATTTTTGCTGATAGAAGTATTGATACTATTGCTCAAATACTTGCTGTAATCGGAAGTGGTAATTATTATATACCACTTGATTCTTCACTACCAAAATCAAAATTAAACGCTATTATAGATAATGCAAAACCAGTTGCCATTTTTGGGAAAAAAGAGGATGCAACAATTGTAGAAGAACTCGATTTTAAAGGTAATTTTTATACAACTTTGGATAAAGGAAATACAGAAGTAACATTTACTCCTTTAAAAGAAAATCAACCATTATATATGGTATATACTTCAGGATCTACCGGGGAACCAAAGGGTGTTTTGAAAAGTCATAGAGGCATGATAAGTTTTGTTGAAGCTTTTAGTTCATTATTTCCCTTTGAAGACAATACTATAATTGGTAACCAAACTCCCCTTTTTTTTGATGCATCTGCAAAAGATTTATATTTATCATTATATAATGGTGCAACATTAGATATTATTCCTAGTGAGAAATTTGTATTACCAATAACATTGATTAACTATCTTAATGAAAGAAAGATTAATTGGATATGTTGGGTTCCATCTGCATTATGTTTAGTATCTCAATTAAATACTTTTATAGAAGTTAAACCTAAATATTTAAAAAGAGTTTTCTTCGTTGGTGAAGTATTTCCGATAAAACAACTAAAAAAATGGATGGAAAATCTACCAAACGTTAAATTTGTTAATTTATATGGTTCCTCAGAAATAGCAGGTGTATGCTTATATTATGAAGTGAATAATAATTTAGATGATATTACAGTGTTACCAATGGGAAAAGCAATGCCCAATTGTGAAATAACCCTGAGAAATGAAAATGGCATAATTAAAGATAGTGATATTATCGGAGAAGTTTTTATAAGCAGCCCTGCTCTTGCTTTAGGCTATTATAACAATGAAGAAAAAACCAATGCTGTATTTTTTAAAGAAAATAATAAAAGAGTATTTCAATCTGGTGATTTAGCTCGCTATGACAAAAGCGGAAATTTGTGCTTTGTCTCAAGAAAAGATTTTCAAATAAAACACATGGGAAGAAGAATTGAACTTGGAGAAATTGAAGCAGCTTGTGACAAATTATCTGAAATAGCTAGATGCTGCTGCTTATATGACGAAAATAGAAAAATGATTACTTTATTTTGTGTATTAAATAATAAAGAATTAACATCCCAAGATATAAAAAATATGTTAAAAGATAAATTAGCTGATTATATGATTCCTGGGAGAATAAAAATATACGATGAATTACCATTAAATGCTAATGGTAAAATTGATCGTCAAGCATTAAAATTAGAATTTAAATAGAATGGAGATAGAAATTATGGAACAACTTATGGATATTTTAATGGATATTAATCCGGATATCGATTATGAAAATGAAAAAAGTTTAATTGATGGAAAGGTTTTAGATTCTTTTAGTATTGTTAATCTAGTATCTAGAATATCTGAAGAATTTGATATTGAAATTAGTCCAAAGTATTTAATACCTGAATATTTCAATAGTGTTGATGCAATGTGGAAAATGATACAAGAAATACTGGATGAAGAATAGGATCTAAATCATGGCATTAATATCAGTTGAATTTGCATGTTTTTGCGGATTATTATTACTTTGCTTTTTTTTAGTTCCAAAAAAGTGTCAATGGATAGTATTATTGTTATTTAGTTTAGTATTCTATGCATATGCTGGTGTACAAAATTCATTTTACATCTTAATTACCTCACTGTCTGCTTGGGTTGGTTCTAAATTAATTGAAAAGATTAGTATTAAGACAAAGCAGTATATTAAAAATAAAAGCGATACTATAACTATTGAAGAAAAAAGTAAAATCAAGAAACAGGCAAAGAAAAAGAAAAAAATAGTATTAATAATAGTACTATTATTAAATTTTGGATTGCTGTGTTTATTTAAATATGCTAACTTTGCTATTGACCAAATAAATAATATTTTTAGAATATTCAATTTATCAACTTCTTTTAATCATTTATCATTAATAATTCCTTTAGGTATTTCTTTTTACACATTTCAAACAATTGGTTATCTAATTGATGTATATTGGGAAAAAGTTGAGGCATGTAAAAATCCATTAAAACTATTATTATTTACATCATTTTTTCCCCAAATAACCCAAGGTCCTATTAGTAACTATAAACAATTATCAGCAGAACTATTTACTTCACATAAATTTGAATATCAAAACTGGGTTGATGGATTTCAAAGAATGATATGGGGTTTTTTTAAAAAAATAGCCATAGCTGATTTATTAGCTACATATGTGAATGCCGTTTTTTTAAATTATTCACAATACACCGGAATTACAGTTTTAATTGGTATGTTTTGTTACAGTATTCAAATATATGCTGACTTTTCAGGATATATGGATATAGTATGTGGATTATGTAAAGTTATGGGAATTAAATTAACAGAAAATTTTGAACGTCCCTACTTTTCTAAATCAATTGCTGAATACTGGAGACGTTGGCATATTAGTTTAGGTGCCTGGTTTAAAACATATATATATTATCCCATTGCTGTAGCCAAATGGAATATATCATTAGGCAAAAAAGCTTCAGATAAATTTGGTAAACATGTTGGTAAAAACCTACCAGCAACAATTGCCTTAATAGCAGTATGGTTAACAACTGGATTGTGGCATGGAGCTAGATGGGGATATATTGTATGGGGTGGACTAAATGGCATGTTTATTATTATATCAATGTGGTTAGAACCTGTTTATGATTATTTAAAAACAAAATTAAAAATTAAAGATAAAAAATGGAAATATATACAAGTAATAAGAACATTTATACTAGTCACCTTTATTAAAGTATTACCAGAAGTCGGTAGTTTAAAATCTGGATTGAAGTTATGGAGCAGAGTTTTTACCAACCATACAATCCCTACTACATTTAAAGAATTATTACCATTTGCTAGTTATGTTACTTTCTATATTATTGTATTTGGTACTTTGCTAATGATACTATTTAGTTTAATTCAAAGAAAGATATCAGTAAATGTGACTTTTAATAAAATACCTACTATTTTAAGATTATTCATATTGGCGATATTAGTATCAACAATGATTTTTGCTTTATTATGTACATCAAACGCTGGAGGAGGTTTTATGTATGCACAATTTTAAAAAAATAGTTATTCATACCCTACTCTTATTACTATTTACTATATTGCTATTAATAGCATTTGTTACTCCTTACTTTAAAGGCCAATCATATTATTATCAAGATTATAAAGTTAGAAAGTCACTTAGTGGTAAAATCGATACTTTGATTATTGGATCTTCACATGCATTACGTTCAGTAAATCCAACTGTTTTAAATGAACAATTAGATATCACTTCTTATAATTTAGCAACCCCATTAATGAGTATGTATGGAAGATATGCATTATTAAAAAAAGAAATTGAAAGAAATCCAATAAAAACTGTTATTATAGATGTATCATATAATGCAATGACATTAGACAGAAAAAGTTTAGGATTTGAAGGAGATATATATGTATTAGGTAGATTTGATAATATATATGAAAGAATAAACTTCTTCTTTAAAGCCTTTTCATTTGATGAATATACTAAAGTATTATCAGATACAATCAAAAGATCTAAATATACAATAGAAAATCCTGCTACTAAAGAACCATCTCAATATACTTCATATGGTTTTATACCTGTTAGAACAAATGATCAATCTTTAACTTTAGATGGTAAAAAAGCTATATTAAATACCAAATCTTTTGATACTGTGATGAAAAAAGAAAACTTAGATTATTTTAATGATATGATTGAATTGTGTAAAAATAATAATATAAGAGTTATCTTAGTTGTAATACCGGTAACAGAGAAAATGATATTAAGATATGATAATAATGATGAAGTTTTTTCTCAATATGCTGCTTTAGCAAAAAAATACGATATTGAATATTATGATTTTAATTTAGATAAAAAAAGAACAGAGTTATATTCAGAGAAAGAATCATTTTTTGATCCAAGTCACTTAAGTGGATCAGGAGCAAGTATTTTTTCAAATCGTTTAGCAGAAATATTAAAACAAATAAGTGAAAAAACAGATGTTTCAAAAGATTTTTATGATAATTATGAACAATTAAAAGAGGCTATATTAAATGTTTAATATAGCCTTTTATAATATATCAATATATTCAAATATAGGATTTAAACAATCACTATATATTGAGCAAATATAATTTTTAGTAACTATTGTCTTATTTTCCTTATTAATATTTTTAAAATTATTATTATCAAATATCATAGCAATACCAACACCAACTAATTTACAATATGCTTCTTTTTTAACAAATTCTTCAAGTTTATTCTTGGAATTTAACTGACATATTTTAATCACCGCATCACTTATATCCCTATCAATATTTTCAATATCTATACCAACTTTATAATAAGAAATCGCACATGCTATATAGTTAATTGAATGTGAGTAATTAAAATGTATATTTAAACCTTTAAAATATGGCTTACCCATGTTTGTTCTACTTATTTGACATTTATTAATTTTAAAATGATTTAACAAAGAATATAGTACATATTGTGATTGTATTGTTTCAATGTTTTCTTTTGAAGTAACATTTTTTTTAACTTTTATTTTATCTTTATTAACAATTGTATAATATACTTTATTATTTTCCATAATAACCACCAAATATATAATTATTATATCATTAAAAGAGCAAGTATACTACTTGCTCTTTAATTCTGAAAATGGGTACACAACTTCTTCATCCGGTCTTTTATCAAAAATAATTTTTTGAACTTTACTTGTGGATTTACCAGCGGCATCTGTTGCTATCCATTTAATCCAATATTGATCTTTTCCTTCACTTTCAACAACTTCATGGTAAACTTTATAAGTAATTACTACTCCATCTCGATCATCATCAATTGTTAAATGATCATAACTAATATTTTTTATTTCATCAACATAATAATCATTACTTTTAAATGTTATCTTTGGTGCTCTAATATCCTCAGGATTTTGTGGATCATCTAAATAATGCGTACCTGCTGGATTAGCAACCCATCCATATTTGCCTTTTTTATATTCAATTTTATACCAGTAGTTACTACCAAATATTTTCATATCTGACACTGCATATACTTCACCTTTTTTAACTTTACCTAATTCAGCAGTATTACGATCTGGTTCTTTTCTAATAGCTATAGCAGAATTTTGAACTTCAATGTACCATCCTTTTTTTATCTCTTCTATCCTTTTTTCCTCTATTTTTGCAGAAATAAATCTATATCCAAAAAAACCACCAACTATTAAACCTAGTATTATCAAAATAATTAAAAATTTCTTCATATTCAATCCCTCTATCTAATTATACCACCGATTTATTATTTTACCAGTAAATTTTTTATATACAAATTATAGTTAATTGTGATACAATTAAAATGGTGATAGAAATGGTTAAAACTAAATTTATGAGTATGTCTTGTGAAGAAAAGAAAAAAGCTAAGGAACGTTATTTTGCAACAGATGAAGGTAGAGCATTAAAAACTCGCGTTAATAGACTAATGGTTTATAGCGTTTTATTAGTAGCATTTGGTATTTATGTAATCATTGATTCAATTAAGAATAATGATACACATTTACAATTAATTTATGGCATTGGTTTAATAATTGTTGCTGCGTTATTCTTTATAGGTCGTTACTTTGTAACAGCTAAGAAAGTTAATGATTTTCTAATTGAAGATAGAACAAAAGTAACTGTTAAAGCTGGAAAGAAAACAACTAAAAAAACAAAATAATGAGTAATTACTCATTATTTTTTTATTTGAAGCTTCGATACGTTACTCCACTTTTTAATTCTTTATTATAAATTGTTGCTAATTCTGATACTGTTACCACTTGATAACCTTTAACATATAACTGTCTTAAAATTTCAGGAATAGCTTCAACACTTGTTTCATGAATATCATGGAATAAAATAATATCTCCAGGAGCTACATTTTCTAAAACATAGTTTGCTAAATAACTAGAGTCCTTATTTTTCCAATCTTCAGTATCAACATTCCATAATATTATTGGCATATCCAAAACTTTCTTTATCTCATCATTTATACTACCATATGGTGGTCTTACCATTTTAAATGACTCGCCGGTAATATTTATTAAATCCTTATTACTTTTGTCTAAATCCGATTTTATCTCACTTATAGTTTGGTCTTTAAAATATTTATGCTTATATGAATGATATGCTATCTCTGACCCACTATTTGCTACGTCTTTAACAGCATCTTTATAACTATTTAACCTACTACCTTGCATAAAGAATGTCGCATGAGCAAATCCATCATTTAAATATCCAACTAATCTACTAGTATATTTTCCTGGACCATCATCAAATGTTAAAGCAATATATTTTTTAGTATTATCAATAATAAATCCAGTTTCATTATTATATGTATCATCTATAGATACTTTTATTTTTAAATAATTTATAATTTCATTATAATTAACTCTTAAATATAATTCCTCTGAAGGCATTGGGTCTATTTCATAATCATAATAATAGATTACTAATTCATTATCTTTAAAATAATAGACATTATGGGTATTATTTAATAATGCTTCAGCAATAAATCGAGGATATTTTAGAAACAATAATTCTTTTATTTTTTCATTAAATCCATTAGAATCATTAATAAATGCATCAATAGTTAAGTAATCTCCAGTTTCATTATTAAACCAAACTACATTATAATTATTGTCTTTCGTTAATACTTCTAAGATATTATCCCCAAATAATTTTTGTTCCACTATAATATTTTTATTATCCTTTAAATAATTAGATATTGTTTCATTGGTTTTTATTTCATTATTCTCTTCAAAGTGATTAAAAAAACTTGGAAAGCAAAAAGACATTGTTAAAGCAATAACAAGCATCACGATAAAAGCTATATATGTAACAATGTCTTTTAGTTTCATTTTTACTACTTCCTTTATTAGATATTTTTGATGTCTTTTTTCTTAAAGACGATAAATGATACAACTACCATTAGAATGAAGTATATTGAACATACAATAATACTATGAGTTAAACTAAGACCAAAATTGTTTCTACCTCCGAATAATAATTCTTGAAAATTCCAATTAGTTGTTACAAAATAATTTAAGAATTCAACATTATATCTCATAGCAATAGTATTAACTATTACTTCCCCAACATAGCCACAGAATGTAATAGCAATGGCTGCTGCAGTATTACCAATTACTGTTGAAATAGCAAATGCCAATGTACCTAATAGTAATATTCTTGGTATAATAGCAATAGTTACAACAATAAAGTATTTAAATATATTCATGGTAACTATACTTTCTGTAGCAATATTATAAGTAACAAATGGAATACTTAAACTACTTAAACCAAAGAATATACTTCCAACTACTAATTGCATAGTAAATAAGGCAAATATACCAAATAGAATCATAATCACCATAGTTAATAATTTAGCTAATAATATTTTAAATCTTTTATATGGTAATATTAATAATGATTTAATAGTACCTTTACTATATTCATCACTAACCAAAGAACCAGCTATCATAATTACAAATACTAATATTAGAAAATCATATTCAACATAAAAATCAATTAATAATCCTCTTGATGATTTATCATTATCAACATCTACTTTATTATCTAAAATATACTCATTAATATGATAATCTTTTAAAGCATTAGCAAAATCATATTTATCAATATTACTATACTTAGCATTAATTACTTCATATTTTGATCCATTAACTACATTAATGGCATCATCTAAATAGGTATGTCCCCCGATTGGTAAATTTTCCTTAATGCGATATTCATATAATTCTATTTCTTTTTCTAATACTTCAATACTTTTCTTTAATTCTAATTCATTTCTTTTACTAGTATTCTCATTTAATTCTATTTTATAAGTTTGTAATTCATTTTTTAAATTTGTGATTCTAGCATTAACAAAATTTTGCCAATTACCAGAATCTAAATCTTTAAGTAAAGAATCAATTAATTCTTCATCTTTAATTATATTATCTTGGTTAGAAAAATAATTATCTAAATAATATTGATAATATAATTGGTAAAATTCAGAATCTATTACTTCTACTTGCCAATCCTCTTTATATTTATCCTTTAATTCAACTACTGAAATATATGTTTCATAATAAACATAATCTTCATAATTATCTTTATTTATTTCATTATTATTAATAAAATCCTTAGCTTCATTATATCCTATTCTATAATCATTAATTCTACCATAATAATCTTTAGAATTTTTATATATTATATTAGTTAATAGAACAAATCCCAACATAATTAATAATAATACTTTAGTACTTTTTTTATGAAATATTTTAAATAATTCATTTTTTATTAAACTAAACATGCTTACCTCCGTGTGTTTTCTTTAAGAAAGCTTCTTCCAAGGATAGTTCTAATTCTTTTACTTCATAAATATCAATATCTTTTTTTACTAAATCTTTTATTATTTTAGCTACTTCCTCTTTTGTAGCTTTAACTTTAAAACTATTCTTCTTTATTTCATAGGCGTCTTTTATATCTAGATTATCTGTACTACTTACACTAAATAACATCGCATTTTCATTTTTCTTAAATTCTTTGACATCACTAGTTTCAATAATAACTCCAGCATCAATTACACATACTTTAGTACAAAAACTTTCTAATTCTGCTAGATTATGACTTGATATTAATATTCCCATTCCATCACTGGCTAATCTTCTTAATAGTTCTCTTAAGTCTTTAATACCTTCCGGATCTAATCCATTAGTTGGTTCATCTAATATTAAAATATTAGGACTATTAAGTAAGGCTCTAGCTATTCCCAATCTTTGGCGCATTCCTAAAGAATACTTACTTACTTTATCATACATTCTACTTTCTAAATCTACATATTTTAATACTTCTCTAATTTTGTCATCCGTAACATTTGGATAACAATTAGCAATCATTTTTAAATTATCATAACCACTTAAATACATATATGAGTCAGGATTTTCAACAATTGCTCCAACTTTCTCAATAGCACTTATAAAATCGGTTTTAACATTATAACCATTAATAAATACATTTCCTTTATCTATTTTTTGTAATCCTAATATTAGCTTAATGGTTGTAGTTTTACCACTACCATTAGGTCCAATAAAAGCTAATATATCCCCTTCTTCAATTGTAAAACTAACATCTTTTAAAATTTGTTTTTTACCAAAATTTTTACATATATTTTGGCATTCCAATAGTGTTTCCATAGTTTCCTCCAATTTCTATTATAATTCATCTTTTAAAAGTTTTAAAGTATATCTCCTTAAGTCGATCACTAGATACATGAGTATATATCCCTGTAGTATTCAAAGAAGCATGTCCTAGCAATTCTTGAACTGTTTTAATATCTGCCCCATTATTTAATAAATGTGTAGCAAAGGTATGTCTAAGTGTATGGGGTGTAACGTGAGTTTTAATTGATAAATGCTCCATAATATGTTTAATTATTTGTTCTACTTCCTGAATAGTTAATTTATCTTTATTACTACTAACAAACAAATAATTACTTCCCTTATTATAATTAGTTTTTAAATAACTATCTAAATAACCTGCAGCGTAATCCCCATAATAAACAATCCTTTCTTTGCTACCTTTACCAAATATCCTAATACTTCGATTAGTAAAATCAATATCATCTATCTTAACATTAATCATCTCACTAACCCGACACCCAGTTGCATAAAACATTTCAATTAATAATCTATTTCTCAACCCTTCATTACTATTTATATCAATATGGTCAAGAATTTCCTCAATTTCTTCATAATTTAAATAATTTGGTAACTTTCTTTCTATTTTGGGATTCCTAATACTATTAAATAAATTTTGTTTGGTAAATCCTTTTAATAATAAATAATTATAAAATGATCTAAGGCAACTAATTCTTCTAGCAATAGAGGAATTCTTTAATTTTTTATTATCTAAATATTTTAAATAATCCCGAACATGATTACGATTAATAGTTAAATAATCAATACCATTTTTATTTACAAATGAAAAAAAGTCAGCTAAATCCAGCTGATAATTATCTATCGTATTTTCTGAAAAATTTAATTCTTTTTTTAAATATTCTAGATAACCTTTATCCATCTATCTTGATGCCCCCCGCGATTCTTCATCAAATACTCTTTTAGCATTTCTTACCATCGTAAGATTAATTAAAGTACTACTAGAATCATGATTTAGCTCTGATACTAATTGACTAGAGGTATTAGGATTTCTTAGCAATACCATATTACTTTCATATTCTTCCTCTAATTCTTTTATTTCCTTATCTAACATATTATCAATTTTATCATATACATTTTTAATAATAAAATTTATTTCTTCCCAACTTAATGGAACCATTTGCATTATTTGTTCATTAGTATATTCCCATGCTTCAACATCATCTTCTCTAAAACCAGTTATAATATTTTCTTTAGCATGAGCTATTTCTCTTTCTATTTCCATTCCTGCACAATAAAGCAACAATTGTCCTACAACATTACCATCTGATAAATATAGTCCTAATTCTTGACAAATTGTTGAATCATCTTTATTAATAGCCTCTGGATGATTATCTCTGTACTCAGTTATTTTGGCTAAACGATACCCCTCAAAATTCTTTTTAATATAATCATTTAGTGTCATTTTGCGACCTTTCTATTGTTACATGTCCATTAAGAACTTTATCATAATTAATATCTTGACTAGTTTCAAGATTTACAAATGTTACGGAAATCTTCCATTCTTGAGTTACTTCTCCATCGGTTTCCAATGGATATTCTTTAGCAATATAATACTTACCAGTTTTTTTAGTTATATCAAATCCATCAGTATAATCTAAACCTTCAATACTAGTTATAGCATCACCATTAGGATCAGTTATAGTTAATACTAATTCTGGTTTTTGTTCTGGTGTTGAATACTCAAAATTATTATTATCAATATTTAATATTACATCATATTTATGTTTTACTACTCTAGTACCACCATCAAACCTCATATATGCAGTAGCAGTGGTATTACTAACCAAACTAGACATCCCCTCAAGAAAATTAAATCTGCTAGCATAAATATTTATATCATTACCAATATTAAACGATATTACTTCACTAGTTGCAGATGTAATTTCACTTTTAGGTGAAGAATCACTAAACAATACTGCAGTGAAATAGGCATAAGTAGCCCCAACAATAGATATAACTAAAGTAATAATATATATTAATAAAATACTCTTTTGGAATTTTTTATTCATATTACATTCCCCATATCATATATTCTCAATATAAGAATATCAAATTATCAGCAAAAAATCAATTACTTTTCCAATCCTTTACATAAAGTAGATATACTATACTATTCTATTCTTTTAAAGTGACTTAATAACCATACATATAATGGTATAAATATATTTATTATTAATGTAATTATAGTTATTAATAAGTAATCTTTATTAAATATATAAAATGTACCGATAATAATAACTCCAATTAGGAATATTAAATAGAATATAATACTACCCTTATTATCCTTTCTTTCATAATTATCCATTATATCATATAAAATATAGACAATATTGGTTATTATAATAGCTAAATATAAGTAAAAGAATTTAATATTATCAGCATAATATTTGTAAAATAAATATATTGCTAAAAATAATACTGAATCAAATCTTATTAAATGAAAAATATTATTATTTTTCATTTCCCTATTTCTTAATATTTCTCTATATACTAATAATATACCATATATAGCCCATAAACCAATACTTATCCAAGATATTACATTATTCATTATTCTTCCCCATTAAACAACCACAATAATCTTGACGATATAAATTATATTCTTTACTCATTTCAATACTTTTTTTGTAGCCGTCTTTCTTTTTAAAATCACTATATAAAAACTTTATTTTATATTCTTTTTCTAAAGACTCTCCTATTTCATTGATTGTTTTAGAATGTTTATAAGGACTAACTGTTAAGGTAGTTCCAAAATAATCATAACCCATCTCTTTAGCCTTTATAGCTGTATATTCTAGACGGATACGATAACAAACAGGACATCTAGCTCCCCCTTCTTTTTCATGTTCTAATCCTTTTACTTTATTTCTAAAACTCTCATTATCATAATCACAATCTAAAAAATTTATCTCCTTATGTTGATATTCCTTAATAAATCTTATTTGTTCATTTTTCCTTTTTAAATACTCTTCATATGGTTCTATATTAGGATTATAATATAGTACTGTTATATCAAAAAAAGGAACTAAAAAGCTTAATACTGCTGTAGAGCAAGGACCACAACAACTATGCAATAATAATTTTGGCCTTGTATCTAAATTACTAATTATTTCCATTAATTTGTTCTGATAATTCATCTTCTTCAATCCCCCCTAGAACTTCATAGGATGTAAATATTACCTTATCACTGCTACTATCTAAATTAAGTACTCCTTTACTATCTAATGTCGAATATATTTCTTTATAACTACTTAACTTATCCATATTAGCTAAATTAATATATACCATATTACCATCGTTCATCCTAAATAAAAATCTATTTCCATCAATAGTAATATCATTCTTTATATCAGGATCATAATTTATTTCACTTATTAAATAGATTATATCGGTATCTATTTTTCCCAATTTACTAATAAAATTATCATATATATCATTAGGTACATAATTATTAAGTGTTGGTATACCTAAAATATCCTTAATATCCGATGTTTCTTTTTTATTACTTAAAACATATTGATCATTACGTTTATTATAAAATAATATTTTGGCTTCTGTAACATTAATTATTAGAGAACCATCCAAACTTTTTTTTACATTCACTGTATCAATTAAAGGAATATTTTTTATATTTTCACTAACTTTATTTTGACTTAATATGAGTAATTTAGTATTCTTATCTATTTTAGATGCCTCAATTATTTCATTATCATTCACTAATTTATTTCCTTTAATAATAATAGTTTTAACAGGTAATTTCCAAACATAGTAAAAAGCCATTATAATTAAATATAATGCTAAAACAACAACTAATAAACCTTTTATATTAATTTTCTTTTTAGTTTTCTTTTTACTATTTTCCATATAATCACCATTTAATAATTATTTGTTCTAGTTCTAAATCAATTCCTTTCTTTTTTTTGACAACATCTTGCATAACGCCGATTAATTCTATTATATCCTTGCTTGTAGCATTTCTAGTATTAACAATAAAATTAGCATGTTTTTCACTTACCATAGCATCATTAATTCGAAATCCTTTTAATCCACATTGCTCAATTAAAGCACCAGCAGAAAAGCCTTCGGGATTTTTAAAAACTGAACCAGCATTTCGAAATTCTAATGGTTGAGTTTGAGCTCTTTTAGTAACATTTTCATTTATTAGTTTTCTGGCTTCTTTAACATCACCTGAAACACATTTAAACTTAGCCCCCAAAATAACTGAATTATAACCTTTAAATTCTGAATAACGATTACCATGTCTAACACTATCGCTAGGGATACGTTCTATTTCATAATTATTATTTAATAATATTATTTCTTCTAGATTACTAAATGTATCTGTACCATATGAACCAGCATTATCAACGATAGCTCCTCCAACGGTACCTGGAATTCCCATTAATGGTGCTAAATTAACATATTTATGATCCAACATCTTATTAATAAGAGTTGATAACAAAACTCCACTAGAAACAAATACACATCCTTCTTTAAAGATAATATCTTGCATTAAATCTAATTTTATTAATGCCCCATCAAATGGTTCATCTGGGAATATTACATTAGAACCACTACCAATTATATACCATCTAACATTACTTGAATCTAATTGTTTTAATATCTCTATTAATTCGGCATTACTTTTAGGATGATATAAGTACTTAGCAGTACTTCCAATACCATAAGTACATAAATTTTTTAATGATACATTATAATCTACTTTAATATTACTCATTTAATCATCTCACCAACTTTCTCATATATAATTGTTGATGCTTCCTTAATCATACATTTATCCAAATTTTTCTTTAATTTATTATATTTATCTTCATTATTAACTAATTCATTAATTGTTACTTGAATCATATCAACATTTAAATTTTTCTCTTCAATTAATTCTGCAACACCCATATTAACTAAATCTAAAGCATTATAATATTGATGATTATTAGCTACATAAGGACTTGGTATTAAAATTGATGGTACTTTTAAAGCCAATAATTCACTAATAGTACTAGCACCAGCTCTAGAGATTACTAAATAGGCATCTTTCATAATCCCCGCCAAATTATCATAATATGGTACTACTTTAACATTTTTAGGAAATTTACTATCTTTCATAAAGTCATCATAATGGGTTTTACCAGTTATATATAATACAGAGTATTTTTCTTCACCACAAACACTTAAAAAAGCTTTAAATTTTTCATTAAATGTTGAACTACCTAAGGAACCAGCAACAATTATTATTAACTTACTATTTGCTTTAAAACCTAAAGATGTTTTAGATACTTTAGGAATAGTTAAAGCATTCTCACCACATGGATTACCTGTCCATTCAGTCTTTCTAGCTGTTTTAAAATATTCTTTACTATTTTTAAATGATAATCCAACTAATGATGCATATTTAGCTAGCATAACATTTGTTTTACCAGGAATACTATTTTGTTCATGTAAGAACACTTTTATCCCCATCTTGTAGGCTGCTTTAACAACAGGATATGTAACATATCCACCAACACCAATAACAACATCTGGTTTAAATTCTTTATATATTTCCATACATTTCTTAGTAGCTTTCCTAATTAGAAATAGATTCTTAATATCCCTTCTAATCATAGTTTTACTAAATCCATATATTTCTAATCCAACATATTTAATCCCCATAGTTGGAACTATATCTTTTTCCATTCTATTATGGGTACCAATATATAATACTTCTAAATTCTTATCTTTTTCTTGAAATTTCTTAATAATAGCTAAGGCTGGATATATATGACCTCCAGTACCTCCAGCAGAGACAACTATTTTCAAAATAAATCACCCTTTATATAATTATACAATAAATTACTAGTTATAGCATAAAAAAACAAGTATATTTTACATACTTGTCACTTTATTAACTTAAAATATATGGATCGTTTATTGTACCGTTACCACTAGATATTGTTTCTGTTGCTCTTAAATAAAATACAGGGCGAATAGAATGGGCAAACGTCATATTATAAGTGACATCAAGACCACCTCCGCCACCGCCAATTAATACATACCATGCAGTGTCAGTACTATAGCGTGATATGGTAAATTCACGATTAGTATTTGGTGGATTTGTATCGTTATTTAATAAGTATATCCAACTTTTTCTACATATTTCAGCATTATCCCTTGAGGAACAATTTCTTCCTCCTTCTAAACTATAATAATAGTCATGTATGTACCATAACCCTATTTTGGCACTAACTGTTTCAGCTGCTAACTCAGTATTAGCCATTGTTGAAGCACTTACATTCACATCTGAAAATGTAGCATAATGCCAATCGCTTACTACGATTCGGTCACCCCAGCTACTATCTGGAACATAGGTACTGTTTGTTAAAAAGTAACTTCCATTTAATCCGGCATATAAATCACTATGGACCCAGTCCACTCCTGTACTTGAATTCCATTTATATGCTGTATTTAATGCCTCTTTTTTTATTAATTTCATTTGACCATTTGTATTTATCCCTATAATACGATACATATATTTATCTGTATCACCTACGCAATCACTTTTGTTTGTTGTACCAAAACATATATAATTATCTACATTATTATTTGCATCTTGTACTCCTTGATAACGATAAAGGCCACCAATTAATTCAGTACTCAATCCTGTCGGTGAGTGCATCATTAAAGAAAATCCTGTACTATTATGTTCAATTATATTATACATTTCATTCAAAACGTCCTGAACATTATCATAACTAGTCACGCTATTACTATTATCATAAAGTACTTCACTACTATTAATTGATTCTGCAATTACAATTATTGAACTAAATAATATTCCACCAATAATAAAAGTGAATAATGGATTTTTAAATGTCTTCATTAGTTTATTCATATTATCCCTCTAGTATAATTCTACTATAAATATCATTTTTGAACAACAAAAAAACTGTCATATTGACAGCTATTTACATTACACATTATATAAATTTTCTTTTTCTTGATAATCCTAGTAATACAACTGCACCGGCAGTTAAACCTAAGATTACTGCTATGTCTAATGATGCTCCAGTACGAGGATTTCCATCATCATCAGTTAAAGAATCAACGTGACTGAATGTTAAATTAATTGTATATGTAACACTTGAATTATCACTTGGATCTGTTACAACTACATCGATAACATTTTTACCATCCTTACACTCAACTTTTCCAGCACCAGTAATTGTATAAGATTCGTTAGTTGCTTCTGCAATAATGTTAGCATGAGTATTTGTGCTTCTTAGTCTAAAACTAAAAGATTTTTTTCCTCCCGATAAATCAAAATTACCTTGTCCCCCTATAGTTCTTACCTCTAAATGTTTTAAAGGATTTTGCTCTATTGCTTTTGCTTTATATGGTAACAATAGCACAACAGCTAGAACTAATACAAATAAGATCATTTTCAAATTTTTCATTTACAGCACCCATATTATATATATCACTTTTTAATTATAATTGCAATACCATAAAAAAAGTAAGTGTAAAAAAAAAGTAAAGTTATCTAGCTTTACCTCTTTCCTCATCTATTTCTTCTTCAAGTTCCATTACATGTACTTTTTTCAATTCTAGTTCTAACAGATATAATTTATTTAAATATCTCTCAATAAACTCTCGAGATACATATTCTTCTAAACTTAATAAATATTGTCTAATTCTTTCTATCTCAGTATAAGCAACTAAAACATCTCCGCTAGTAGTATCTTCACTAGTAATAAGGGAATAAACTATTCTCAACAATCGATTGTATTTTTTTTCTAATTTACCTTGAAATACTCCCCCTAACATTTCTTTATCCAAAACGGTTATTTTTGTAACTTTCTGATAATTTTTTTTAGGGCTCCAAGTATATCCCGTTTTCTCTTGATATAATAAAACACTTTTTTCTTTATTACTATCCTTAAGTATATAACTATTCATATTTATCCCCCATTAAATCAGGCCTTAATTCCTGTGTTTTTTTAATAGCTTCGTTCTTTCGCCACTCATCAATTTTAGCATGATTACCACTTAATAATACCTCCGGTACTTTCATCCCTCTAAATTCCGCTGGTTTAGTATAAGTTGGATAATCAAGTAAATGTTCATCATTAAAAGAATCTTCTTGATAGCTTTGTTCATTAATAGCCCCTGGAAGTAATCTAACAATTGAGTCAACAATTGCCATTGTAGGTATTTCTCCCCCAGTTAAGATATAATCTCCAATACTAATTTGATAATCAGCAAGAGTCCTAATTCTTTCATCAAAGCCTTCATAATGTCCACAAATAAATATTAAATGCTTACATTTAGCTAGACCAGAGGCCATTTTTTGTTTATATGTTATACCATCCGGTGTTAACAAAATAACTTTACTATCTGGTGTTTTTATATCTTCAACTGCGTTAAATATTGGTTCACACATCAAAACCATTCCAACACCACCACCATATGGTGTATCATCAACTTGTTTATTATTATAGTTAGAATAATTCCGAAAATTAATAATATTAATATTTACTATATCTTTTTGAATAGTTCTTTTAATAATTGATTCTGTTAAAAAACCATCAAACATATTGGGAAATAAAGTTAATATATCAATTTTCATTGTATCACCACCTATAATTTTAAACTACTAGCATTATTTGTTATTATTTGTTTATTATTTATATCTACTTTAATGATGTATTCAGGTATTATTGGTACTAAAAAATCATTATTAATTCTAATATAATCACTAGAATTACCTTTTACTATTTCACTAACTATACCAATATTCTTACCATCATCTATTACATTTAAACCTACTAAATCACTCAATAAATATTCATTTTCATCTAACGCTAAATCACTTTTAGCAATATAGATATTATAACCAACATATTCTAATATGTCATTAATATTTGTTAAATTATCTATTCCTAATAAAATATATTGTTTATGATATCTTACACTACTTATAGTATGTTCTATATTATTAATAAGTATTTTATTACCAATTACATAGGCTTTATCAGTATATTCAAAATCACTTATTACCTTAAGTTCTCCTTTAATACCATGAGTACTAACAGTTTTACCAATAATAATTAATTCATTCATGATTAACCTCATACATAATTATACTAGCTGCAATCCCCGCATTTAAACTCTCACATTTATCACTTATTGGTATATTTATAAAATTATCACATAGTTTTTTTACATCTTGAGACATTCCGTTACCTTCACTGCCAATAATAATAGCTATATTTTCTTTAGGAATATCACTAAGTTTAATTCCACTTTTAACATCTGTTCCAATAATATGATAACCTAGATTCTTTAATGTAGGAATAAATTCAACTAAATTTCTTCTTAAAACATTAACATGAAATAACATTCCTTCAGTTGCCCTAACAACTTTAGGATTATATAAATCAACAGATGTATCAGATAAAATAATATTATTAACATTAAAAGCAACCCCGGATCTAATAATAGTTCCAAGGTTACCAGGATCTTGAATTCCATCAAGAATTATAATATTTCCATTTATGGTATCTTCCGGTATAAACTTTACTACTGCAGCATTATAATTAATTGACTTTTGATCACTAATTTTTTCCATTATTTCTTTAGTCACAAAATAATCAGCATCGGGATTAACAATACTTATAGTTTCTAATATTAAACCTAATTTAGCTGCTTCATTAATCAAATGATCTCCTTCAATTAAAAATCTTTTTTCTTGATCACGAAACTTCTTGTTTTTTAAATTATTCCAATATTTAACTTTATCATTTTGTGTACTAGTAATATTCATTTATGCCCTCAATTTCTTTCTTGCTTCTTTATAATTAGGATATCCCATTGATACTAAATTCCAAAAATTTCTACTATGATTACCTTCATAGAAATGACACAATTCATGAATTATTACATAATCAAGTAAAGTAATTTCTTTTTTTAATAATTCAGTATTTAAAGTTACGGTTTTTTTAGATGGATTGCATACTCCCCATCTAGTTTTCATTTTTCTAAATTTTAATTCAAATTCTGGTAAATCAGAAAAACACTTTTTAGCAATTGATACTTCATCAGTAAATATTCTTTTTACTTCATCATTATAAAACTTATTTAATGCCTCCATACTTGGTGTTAATACTTTATTATCTGCAAAAGTTACATCATCTACATCACTAAATTCAATATAATACTTTTTACCTAAATACCAAAATAAGTCTTTATCCTTACATCTACTTTCCATTTTATCATACATACTAGTAATACTACTTTCATTTTCTTCTAGTAATTTTAAGATACTTCTTTGACTTAAATAAATTGGACAGTAAACATATAACTTTAAATCTTCCTTTACTCGAAAATATATATTCTTATTATTTTTCCTAATTATCTCAACATCTATCTCTTGTCCATTACTTTTTGCTACGAACGTCATGTTTCAACAAATCTCTTATTTCTTCTAAAGCTTGTAATTCTGGACTTTTTACTGGAGCTTCAGCAGCAGCTTTCTTTTCTTCTTCCTTCTTAGCAAGTTTTTTAGTTTTTTCAGAAGCTTTATTAATTGCTTTAATAACTAAGAAAATAACAAAAGCTACAATAATGAAATTAATGATAACAGATATTAAATTTCCATAATTAAGTGTAGCTGCTCCAGCTTCTTTAGCAGCTTCTAAAGTTTCATAAGACTCACCATTTAAAGCCACAAACCAATTAGAGAAATCAATACCACCAGTAATAAGTGAAACAAATGGCATGATAATATCATTTACTAAACTATTAACGATAGAAGTAAAAGCACCACCAATTACAACACCTACTGCTAAATCAATAACATTTCCTCTTGCAATAAATTCCTTAAATTCCTTTAACATAAAATCATCTCCTCTAAAATCAATTTTATCACACAACTAAAAAAAAGACTAGATACTAATCTTCTATTTTAGCAACATTTCCTATATACTCTATACTATATAAATCTGCTTTTTTACCTACTAAATCATTAAGTACACTATTTAAACTGATATAGCCAAAAGCATATGTTCCACTCTTAATAGTATTTTTAGGAGCTTCAGGTATTGAGTTACCTAATGCCACTACATTACCATCAATATTTTTAAAATTACTATTAGCAACTACTCCATAGTAAGTTGTATTCTTTTTATTAATGCTATAAGTAATACTATATACATCATATAATAAATTAATAGCTCTACTATCAGTTTGTTTAGGAATCAAAAAATAACTACCAACATATGTCCAACTAGTAACAATTTTAGGCATAAAACTTTCTTTATAAAATCCAATAACATTTTCTAAAGCATTAATACCAGATTCATGTAAATCATTTACCAATTTAGCAGGAATATCTTCATATTTAGTAATAAATCCCATTGATTCCAATGTTTGTTGTTGTTTAGAATCAGTATTTATATTATTTTTATTTTCTGTGTTACTATTTCTATTATTAATTATATTATCCCTAGTTTTAGAAAAAGATATAAACATAACTATTGCGGTCCCAATAATAAATAATCCAACAATAGCAAATATTGCTTTACTTACCCCTGTTACTTGATTAAAATTACTATATATTAAATTAAATGCATCTTCCCCAAATTCATCAACATTGTCATGTTCAATAATAAAACTTCTTTGACAATACTTGCATGTTACTTCTGTATCACTTTTTTTAAACTCTAAGTCTCCATTACAATTTGGGCACTTTTTTTCTATTAATTTCATCCTTACATCACCACTATTATTATAAAAAAAAAACTAGCAAAATGCTAGTCTAAATTTTTATATTAAGCACCTGTACAACTTACTTGAGTAAATGTTAAAGTACCTGAGAAAGTTTTATTAGTAATTGTTTGTTGATCATAATCTTTATTATCAGCGGTTAAAGTAACTACATACTTATGAGAAGTTGTATTACCAGCAGTAGCTTCTAATTTATGAACATTCTTAGGTCCACCAGTTTGACCATAGTATACAACAGTTCCTAAATCACCTTTATTAGATGGAGTAACAACTGTAGTAGATGTAGTTGTAGCAGGAATATAGATAGTACCAGTTAAAGTTGTAACATCTAATCCATTAATAACAGTTACTGGAGTTCCATAAGTTAAGTTAGCAGCACTACTAGCATTTTCAACTGTAGCTCTTGTTACAGTTAATAACAATTCTGCAACTTGATCAGTTTCTTGAGTATCAGGATTATCAGTATAAACAAAGTTATTTGAACTAACTGTTAATCCCAATGTATAACACAACTCACCAGCTGCACCAGTTGATGCAGTAAATAATGCAACACCATTAGCTGGAGTACTTGATACATCACCTAGACCCTCAGCGAAGTTTTGTTGGTTAATATTCAACTCAACTGCTCTATCGATACTAAAACTTGAATTATCAGCTGTTTCAGTAATAATTGTAACATTTCTAGTTACTGGCGCTCCTCCTTGTGCTTGGAAATATGCAAATGTTGCACCTATAACTGCAACTATTAATGTAGCAATAGCTACCACCGTCAATAAAACCGTATCTTTCTTATCATTCATTTAATTCTCTCTCCTATTCTAGATAAATTATAACATCTATATTTTCAAAAATAAATACCTAATTTCATAATTTTACAAAAATTTTACAAATATAACCTAATACCCTATATTTTTAGTGGTTCTCCCTTGTGCCTACGCATCGCTCTCCAGGTTCGGCACCTCGGATATTTTTACTACGTAAAAATTTCTCGTCTCAAATGCTACGCATTTTCGGATTCAAGAGGAAAAGATGAGCGGGCAGCCCAAAACGCGAGGACCACTACTATCATCAACACGCAGAAGAACCATCCCCAGCGACTCCACAGCTGCCGCTAGCGTCGTTGCATCCCACATTGCCATTCGCAAAGGCGCTGCATTCGAAGTCGCCGAAATAGCAGTCAGCGCGGGCTGAGTACGAGTAGCAACCATCTGCTTGTGTTCCTAATGCTGTCTCCATTGCTGTTTGTAGTTTTGCCTTCGTTGTTGTTCCATCTACTTGATCTTGAGCATCTCCTACCCAATAGTTTGGCCCTAAACAAAATTCATGATTATTATACCATAAACATGTTTCTGTACTCTCTATGATATCATATTCTACTTCATGTTTTAAATAATATGGTCTTGTTATACTTCCGGCTGTACATGTATAACTTGTATCTACATCATCTAAACAGGCTTGTTCTGTTGGGTAATACCAATTATTTCCACATGTTAAATTATCTCCACCTATTGGACAATATACATTATATGTTTTTGTTCTTATCGTATTAACATTTGTTTCGTAATTTCCTACACCAACTGTTACATTATTCTCACTGCATGTATACCATGATTCACAAGTTGCTTGTGTCGCAAATGGATATGTACAATCTGGTGTTCCATTATCTTCCCTACACCATGCAGAAGTTAATTCGTCTTCTATTGGATGATTATTAAATGCTACCCTTGTATTATTTCTATATATTGTTCCTGTTAATCCTAAATCTACTTCTTCTTTACTTATTATTATTTCGGCTTCTATTGTTTTACCTGTATTATCATTTTGATTTACATCTAGGTTTATTAGTGTTATTACTACTCTCCAGTTCTCTATTGTTGCAGTATTATTACTTTCACTTATGGCATGATTATCTAAAAGTGTTTTTATTCCAGTAA
>JAEEGK010002555.1_pt1 | contig 45607 bp, 35 predicted proteins | sample 8958771 | NCBI WGS metagenome assembly JAEEGK01 (sample SAMN16246547, study PRJNA631951) | gut metagenome | biome: gut microbiome; feature: rumen; material: SC-attached | host: Bos | place: Iran: Karaj | collected 2018-10 | reverse complement strand
TTACAGAAAGCCGATTCGGCTCTTCTTGTTGTTCAGAAATTTTTTGACTTCGTTAGGTCCGTCCCAAAAGGGACTGACCCGCACATTCATTTGGTTCGTTATTCAGTTCTCAAGGTTCCTTGCCGTCTTTCGACGACTTGATTATAATAGCACTTCTTTTTTCCTTTGTCAACACCTTTTTTTAAAAAAATCAAAAGTTTTTTTAGCCTCATTGCTTTTAATACTTTCGATTACCGCAAAGGCCTGGCAAAATGCAGAAAAGAGAGGCTTGCGCCTCTCTTTAAATTCGGGAATCAGTATCAATTGTCTGGTTATGCTCCTGACTGGTGTCGTGCTAATCCGTGATATATTACAATTCTACATCCAATGCAAAACAAACCGTCTGCCCACTATTTTTCCTGACTACTTCACTTTTTCTTCGGTCTTCCCTGTCTGGAATTTAAAATTATCAATATCGGGGCGCATATCTTCCGCGCCTTCCAGCGAATCTTCTGTCAGCAGTGCCTGCAGCACGATAGCGCACTCCAACCGTTTTTTCTGAATCTTACAGCCGTATTCATACGGTTTTGTAATATCCCCGTTCACCAGATCCGCATTGGCGTGACAGCCCCCGCTGCAGAAAAAGCGGGCCCAACACTCCTTACACTTCGGTTTGGTCATGACATGGGTATTGCGAAACTTTTTAACCAGGTCAGGTCGAACGATACCCGTGTCCAATGTTCCCATCAGGTACTTTTCGCGCCCCACAAACTGGTGACAGGGATAAATCTCTCCCGAAGGCGTTATGGCATAATACTCGTGACCTGCGCCGCAGCCGGCCAGACGTTTTGCAACACAGGGACCGTTATCCAGCGCTACATTAAAATGGAAGAAATCAAAAGGCTCGCCTTGCCCGCGCCGCCGTTTCAGATACTCGGCAGCCAGTTTGTCATATTCTGCAAACAGTACCGGCAGGTCTTCTTCGGTCAGTGTGTACGGCTCCGTGGTTCCCACAACAGGCTCCATGGAAATCTCTTTTCCGACTTCCGCCATCTTCAACACTTCCTCCGCAAAATGCGTACTGAAATGCGTGTACGTCCCACGCAGATAGTAATTCCAGCCCCTGCGGCTTTTGATAATCTTTTTAAAACCACGCACCGCTGCGTTATAGCTGCCGGTCTGATTTGGGAACGGACGCATGGCATCATGCATTTCCTTACCGCCGTCAAGGCTCAGCACAACCATGACCCGGTTATCGTTCAGGAATTGTATGATTTCATCATTTAACAGCGTACCATTCGTGGTCAGTGTAAGCTTGATATTTTTACCCGCTTCTACCTCGCGCTTTCTTGCGTATTGGATAATCTCTTTGACGACGCCAAAATTTACAAGCGGCTCACCGCCAAACAAATCAATTTCCAAATTATGGCGCTTACGACTGCCGGCAATGGCAAAATCGATCGCCTTTTTCCCGGTTTCCGCACTCATCAGTTCCCGCCTGCCGCCAAAATCCCCGGTCCCGGCAAAACAGTATTTGCAGCGCAGATTGCAATCGTGGGCCACATGCAGGCACAATGATTTCAAAACCGGTTCTGTCGCAAAGGTTTCCGGCACATCAAACTCAGGGGAAAACAAAACCCCCTGTTCCATCAGTTCATGCAGTTCCCCAATAACCTCCCGCAACTCCGCTTCGCTATAGGTATCCGCAAGTGCGGCAACCGTCTCCTCGTCATTGTGACCGTCAAACACGCCCAGCACATCATACCCGATCTGATCGACCAGGTGCACGGCCCCGCTGTTTACATCTAATACGGCCATATCGCCATTCACTTTCATACGGTGAATCAACTGATTTTCCATCTTCCCAACCTTTCTTATATGAAAACAGCTCCCCGCATTAACAGGGAGCTGTTTAACACGCTGGTTTTTTGTAAAAACTGATTATTTGTGTTCGCAAACCTGGTTGCCAACCGTGCAGGAAGTCTTGCATGCAGACTGGCAGGAAGCCGGGCATTCTCCGCAGCCGCCGGTACGCAGCGTTTTGTTGATCATAGCTTTATTAACAGTCTTAATATGTTTTTTCATCTCATACCCTCCTTGGATAACTGTGATACTTTATTTTACCTTGTTTTTCTCTAATATGCAAGGCTTTTATTGCAAACAAACAAAAACTCATACAACTGGCCGGACAGCTAATGAATGGTCTCTTGCACAAAAGTCAGCACTTTATCCAGAAATTCAGCGGATATCCCCTTGTCTTCCAGGTATCCGAAAAGATAACATTTTTGCAATGCCCGGTCTATATCTTTGGTGCCGCGACCCCGGTCATATACGCCGGCCCTGCGAAATTCAAAAGGACGTTCCTGCACAAGTTTCAGCGTATTACAGCCGGGCACGCCGGAGAAACCGTATTCATATTTGACATACTTGCCAATCTCGGCAATGACCGCATCATTAAAGGAACCGTTTGGAAAAGCAATCCCCGAGATCCAAAATCCCATCTTTTCATAAAAAAGATTCAGGGGCTGATAAATCTCCCATGGCAGGTAATTCGGCTTAATCGCTGCCAACGGATCGTGGCTCATGGTATGAGAACCGATTTCCATTCCCTGCCGGTGCATCTCTTTCAGTTGTTCGAAACTCATGTATTGGATCGTTCCGTTCCTGTCCAGTGTTTTTCCGACGTCTTTACCTATTATGTAAAACGTACCGCTAAACCCATATTTTTTTAACAGCGGAAACGCCTGGGTATAATTGTCCACATATCCGTCATCAAAGGTAAGAACGACCGTATTCATCACATTCTGTCTGCTTTTCAGAAGAATTGTGGCCTGACGCGCCGTCACAACCGTATAACCGTGTTCTTTCAGATATTTCAGATGTTCCTCAAATACTTCCGGCGGCACACATAAATCTTCCGTCCATCCTGCCGGACGTTTACTGATACTGTGATACATCAGCGCAGGAACCGCACGCATTTTATAGTTTTCAAAATCTTCTTTGATCCGCCCATGGTATGCCATACCGCAAACAGCGGCAACCACAAGCAAAATTTTGAGGATCCGACAGATACATTTAATCATATTCGGTGATATCCATTCCCTTATCTACTGCCAGTTGCTGAATTTTTTTCAGCCTGTGATTCAATCCTGACTTGCCAACCTTCCCCTCTGTAAACTCAACCAGATCGTTCAGGGAAATATCCGGATGCAGCAGGCGCAGTTCTGCCGCTTCCTTCAATTTATCCGTCAGCAGTTCGTAACAGCCACGTTCCTGCAAATACCGAATACAGGCAACCTGCAGCACGGAAGCGCGGATCACCTTGTTCAAATTTGCGGTTTCACAGTTAACGCGCCGGTTCACATTGTTACGCATCTCTTTGACAATACGTACATTTTCAAATTCAAGCAACGCCTGATGTGCACCGATAATGGAAAGAAACGTAATAATATGGTCCCCGTCTTTTAAATAGACAATATAATCCTTTTTCCGGTCTGTCATACGGGCAGAAAGAGAAAAACCATGCATCACTTTCAAAACCAGTCTGGCAAGTTCTTCTGTTTCTGTAACGATTTCCATATGGTAATCGCCGGAGGGACGGCTGACAGAACCGCCTGCCATAAACACGCCCCGTAAAAACGCCTTCCTGCAACAGACTTTGCCAAGCAGATTGCTTCTTTTTACATCTTCCTCCGAAGGCAGTATCTGCAACTCACGCAACGCATCTGCAACCCGGCTGTCAGGCAGCACCTCCACCTGATACCGGTTATTCTTTTTTAATCGACGTGAACGCGTAATCACTACTTCCGTCCGGACCTGGTAATTACTTTTCAGAACCTGCAGGACCCTGCGGGCCAGTGCCGCGTTTTCTGTAGAAAAGTGGATTCCGATATTTTTACCCCGTAACACCAGCGCGCCGCTCATGCGAAGTACGCCCAGCAATTCCGCCTTTTCACAGCACGGTTTCTGCCCTTCCAGACGGGCCAGTTCATTTTTTACATCCGAAGAATATGACAAAGCAGCCTCCTGCTCAACGATACTACGATTCTTTGCCCAGCTTTTTACTAAGTCTGCGCATATTGTGCCGCATAAAAAAGTAATCAAAGAAAACAAAACCTCTGCCAAACAGCCGCAGCCGGTATGTCAAAGACATAATGGCCTGCGCCAGCTTTTGCGGATCATGTCGTACCATATCCGACTTGCTGATCAGTTTGGCCTGAATCACTTTGATGCCCATCTGTTCAATCTTATCCACATCCGGGGAAATCGGTTCCTGTCCCTTTATTTTGTATAACGCCTTCTGTTCCTCAGAAACAGCTTCGCTGTTGACGATTACGTAATCTAAAAATGACTGGCCCGCATAGCCGGTCAGCGTCTCAACATGTTCAAAAGCACCGAACCCGTCTGTTTCGCCCGGCTGCGTCATGACGTTGCAAATATACACCTTGATCGCCTTGCTTTTCACTACGGCTTCCCGGATTTCCGGCACCAGCAAATTGCAAATGACACTGGTATACAGGCTCCCCGGTCCCAGTACCAGAATATCCGCCTGCATAATAGCGTCAACCGCGCTTTTTGTTGCCGGCACATTATCCGGAATCATATGAAGCCGCCGAACCGTCTTATGTGCCTGGGCAATTTCCGCCTGTCCCATAACAAAGGTTCCATCCGTCATATCGGCCGCCAGTTGGATATTATGCAACGTAGTAGGAATCACACGGCCACGCATTTTCAGTATCTGGCTGGCCGCTTCCAGTCCTTCTTCCATACCGCCTTCTGTTTCCGCCATCGCCGCCAGAAACAGGTTCCCGAGGCTGTGCCCGGAAAGATAGGATTCACCTTCAAACCGGTATTGCAGCACCCGCTCCATCAGCGGCTCGCTATCTGCCATCGCGATCATACATTTGCGCAGATCACCCGGCGGGATGATCCCCAGTTCATGGCGCAACCGGCCGGAGGAGCCTCCGTCGTCGCCGACGGAAACTACCGCAGTACAGTTCCCCGTAATAAACTTCATACCCCGCAGCAGCGTGGAAAGACCGGTTCCTCCGCCAATTACGGTTATGGCAGGACCGCTGCTCAGCTTGCGGCTGGTAAAGATTGTTTCCATCAGCGAATCACTGCTCTCCGGACTCACCGCTTCCACGACAGAACGGACAATACGCCGTACGGCATAAACGATAATGCCGATTCCCAATATCATACCGGCAAGTCCAATGGCTATCGTCACGCCGTTCCCGTATTTGCCGGTCGCCAGATAACTGAGGCGGAACAGCAGTTCTTCCGCCATTCCCATCACCTGGCTGTTAAACAGCAATGCCAGGGAAAACGCGCAAACGATAACACCCACCGTAAATAACAGCAGCCACCGTTTCAATTGTATGCCCGGACAAAGCCAGCTAATCCATCCCATTCTTCAAAACTCCTGACTCAATTAATCCTTTTGGTTAATTTCCCGGTGGAGCAATTCCACCCGATACGATTTCAAGCGAAGATAGTTATAAATATTGTTTGCAATATACACGGAGCGATGCTGTCCGCCTGTACATCCTACACTGATCACCAGCTGGCTCTTTCCTTCCTTTTCATACTGGGGAATCAGATATGCCAGCATCTCGCATTCCATCCGGAGAAATTTGTATGTCTGCGGAAACCGGTTCAGAAAATCCTGCACCGGTTCATCATTTCCGGTCAGTTTTTTCAGATTCTCTTCGTAGAAAGGATTCGGCAGGAACCGCACATCCAGAACCAGGTCGCTGTCCAGCGGCAATCCGTATTTGTATCCAAATGACTGTACCACGATCAGCATTCCCGGCGCGGAATTTTCATCCCCGAACAAGCGCTCGATTTCTTCTTTCAGCCTTGCATTCGAATAATGAGAAGTATCAATACTATTCGTTGCGCGGCTCTTCACATCGGACAGGGAGCGCCGTTCCAGCAATACGCTCTCCGACAGACTGTTATGTCCTTTCTCCATCGGATGCCGGCGCCGGGTCTCTTTATACCGTCGGATCAGCGTCGCGTCATCTGCATCTAAAAACAATACTTCAAAATCAAACCCGTTGGCATGCATTTCGTCCATGATCTCAACCAGGCTGGAAAAGGCATCGCCTCCCCTGGTGTCTATGACCATCGCGGTATTGCGCCCGGGAGTCTGGCGGCTCAGTTCAATAAATTTGGGAAGCAGCATGACCGGAAGATTATCTACGCAGAAATAATTTAAATCTTCCAGCGTACGGAGCACCTGTGTTTTCCCTGCGCCGGACATACCGGTAATAATTACAAAACGACCCTGTTCCATAGCGTCTCCTCACATCACAAAATTCCTCTCAAAGAAATCTCAATGACTGCCATACGTTTAATTCCATTATAACACAAGTACCGGTAAGGTAAAGCAGACCTCACAAAGGTTCCCTGTCTTTTCACGGCTGCAATACCGTTTCGATAGCTTCGGCCACCCCGTCCTCGTCATTGGAAGCCGTGACCAGTTTTGCCGCTGCCTGCACTGCCGGTTTGGCATTCGCTACCGCAACGCCGATGCCTGCGTTTTCAATCATGCTCAGGTCGTTGTTGCTGTCGCCGATGCACATCACTTCTTCCGGTCTGATTCCGTAAGATGCCGCTACCGCTTTGACGGCGTTCCATTTATTCACACCGGGTTCCATCAATTCCAGAAAGTTATCCCGGGAACTGGTCACGGTTACTTTACCCGCAAACTTCTGCTGGATATCCTGCCACACCTTCTGAAACTCTTCCGGCTTTGTCATAGCCAGTAACTTGTACGGCGCAACTTCCGGGTGATACAGCTTCTCTCCCACAGGTTTTGCCTTGATTCCGGATATCCGTTCATACTCTGCGGAAAAGACGGTTTCTTCTTTTACCCAAAGTTCATCCCCCTGATAGGACTGGATATAATAGCCTTTTTCTTTGCAATAGGCCAGCAGCTCCAACGCAGTGTCCAGCTTCAGCGGATGTTCATAATACACCTTCCCGCTTTTGCTTCCCTTCACCAGGGCGCCGTTATAGGTAACCAGCGGTACATCCAGCCCCAGTGCATCAGCGTATGGTTTGACGGAGACATACATGCGTCCCGTCGCAATCATAAAGACAATGCCTTTGGCAATGGCTTTATGAATGGCCGCCGCATTCCGCTCTGAAAGTTTCGTGTTGCTGTTTAACAATGTATCATCCATATCGCTTGCAATCAGTTTTACAGTCAATGAACTCTCTCCTTTTTCTTTACTTAACTCTGTTCCAACATATTAGCAAAATCAAACGATTCGTTCCAACATAAGAATACTATTCCGGTTTTGTTCCGGTTTATTTTAAAACCGTTCCGAATTCTGTCACGGGTTTTACGTAATTCTGCCATCCAAGGTGTATTCGTTAATCTCTGTAACTAAAAAGCAAAGTGCTATCAAAAACAGCGCCGTCTCTATATCCGGTTTAATCTCCCAACCCGGCAGGCAGGAAGCCGTTGCCCCGATGATACAGCCGCAACCGCTCATACCCAACACACACCGCATCGTTTTTTTGCGCAACGCCTTGCATAAAAGGAAAGAAAGCAGCGCGGAGCAAAGCCCGATCAGCGCGCTCCCCAGCACGGTACCGCCCAGGGTTACTACTGTTATAAATGAAGTATTGTAGATTGCAATAAAAACCAGCACGCTTATTGTAACAAATGCTGTATAAAAATTATACAAAAACGATTCACCCGGTCTTTCTTTTTACAGCTGAACGTTGTACACGGTATCACTTTCATTATTCAGGGATATACAGAGTCAGGGTTTGCCAATCATATCGTTCTTTTTCACTATATCACTGTGGAAAAACTCATACAGTGTACGGGCAGCCGGTTTGTTCATTCCCTCCACAGCCGCCAGTTCTTCCTCTGTGGCCTGTTTCATGGCCTCCAGTGTTGAAAAGGCTTTCCACAACGCTTTGCGCCGCGCAGGCCCGATGCCTTCGATATTATCCAAAACAGACACCAGATTTTTCTTTTGCAGCCGTTTCCGGTGATAGGTGATGGCAAAGCGGTGGGCTTCATCCCGGATATGCTGGATTACATGCAGCGCCGGAGATTCCCGTTCCAGATAAATGCTCTCACTCTGCCCTTCCAGAAAAATTTCTTCATTCTTTTCCGCCAGGGAAATGACCTGAATGTCCAGCCCCAGACCGCGGATCACATGCAGTGCCGCATTCAGCTGTCCCTTTCCACCGTCAATGATGATCAGGTCCGGCAGGTCTTCATAATCCTTATACCGGCGGTACACCGTTTCCTGCATGGACTTGAAATCGTCCGGCTTGCCTTCCGTGGACTGCAGCTTAAATCGGCGATAGTCCTTTTTGCTGGGGGCGCCGTAACGAAACACCACCATGGAGGATACCGTTTCGCTTCCCTGGTTGTGTGAAATATCAAAACAGTCCATTCGCGCCAGCGGTCTGTCGCAGCCCACGATATGCTGCAGTTCTTCCGCCGCTTCCTCGTCGGTCAGCTGCTGCATCTTACCCTTGCGTTCTTTTTCCTGTATCAGTTTTTTCGCATTGTCACAGGCCAGCTGCATCAATTTGGCCTTGTCGCCGCGCCGGGGCGTTGATACGGTAACCTTGCGTTCCGCTTTTTCCGAAAGCCACTGCTGCAACAGGGCAAGATCCTCCTCTCCCGGCATACAGGATACCAGGATTTCTTTCGGCAGGAAGATGTCTTCCGCATTATAATACTGTTTCAAAAATGCCGCAATGATATCCGCTTCCTCTTCTTTCTCAGCCGGCAGCATAAAATCTTTGCGACCGATAAGCTTGCCGCCCCGGACAAAGAACACCTGCAGGCAAACATTGAAGTCATCCTCGGCATACCCCACCACATCCATGTCTCCGCCTTCCAACACGGCCTTCTGGCTTTCTTCCAGCCGGTTCACCGCCTGCAGCTGGTCACGGTAGCGGGCTGCCTGTTCAAATTCATAATTATCCGCCGCCTCCTGCATGGACTGTTTCAGGTTCCGTCGCAGTTCCTGCGTCTTCCCGTCCAGCACCAGGCAAATGGCTTTGATCAGTTCACCGTATGTGTCCCGGCTGATTTTTCCCGCACAGGGAGCCAGACAGCGTTTGATATGATACTGCAGGCAGGGCCGCTCCTGATTCATGTTGCGGCAGTTCCGTACGGGAAACAGGGAACGCAGCAGTTTCATGGTGGAGCGCAATGCCCCTACATCCGGATAGGGACCGTAATATTTCCCGCCGTCTTTTACCACGCGACGGGTGATGTACATGCGGGGGAACTCTTCCTGCAGGGTGATCTTCAGATAGGGATAGGTTTTATCGTCCCGCAGCATGATGTTGTAACGGGGACGGTATTTCTTGATCAGGTTGCATTCCAGAATCAGAGCTTCGATCTCGCTGTCGGTCATGATGGTTTCAAGGTCTTCCACATGGCTGACCAGCGCTTCCACTTTAACAGAATGTCGCCCCGACGCCCGGAAATAGCTGTGGACCCGGTTATTCAGATTTTTTGCCTTGCCAACGTAGATGACCCGGCCGGTGCTGTCGTGCATGAGGTACACGCCGGGCTTATGGGGCAAAACCGCAAGGGCTTTCTCGATTTTGTCATTGATAATCATTGATACTTCCCGCTCTTCTTTGCGTCGTCAATAACCCGCTTCAGGTACTGGCCGGTATAGGAGTTCTTGTTCCGGGCCAGTTGTTCCGGCGTGCCAATACCTACAATAGTACCGCCTTTGTCGCCGCCTTCGGGGCCCAGATCAATCAGCCAGTCCGCTGATTTGATCACGTCCAGGTTGTGCTCTATCACGACAACGGTGTTGCCGCCGTCTACCAGACGCTGCAGCACCTGCAGGAGTTTGTGGACGTCCGCGGTATGCAGACCGGTGGTGGGCTCGTCCAGAATGTACATGGTACGGCCGGTTCCTTTTTTGGACAGTTCCGCCGCCAGTTTGATGCGCTGGGCTTCCCCTCCGCTCAGGGTGGTAGCCGCCTGTCCCAGGCGGATGTAACCCAGGCCCACATCTTCCAGCACCTGCAGTTTGTCTTCAATCCGCTTCTGGTTCTTAAAATAGTCCAGCGCTTCAGTCACGGTCATATCCAGCACCTGGGCGATATTTTTTCCTTTGTAGTGAACTTCCAGCGTGTCCCGGTTGTACCGGGCGCCGTGACAAACTTCGCAGGGTACGTACACATCCGGCAGGAAATTCATTTCAATTTTATTAACGCCGTCGCCCTGGCAGGCTTCACAGCGTCCGCCTTTCACGTTAAAGCTGAAACGTCCCTGTTTATAACCGCGGATTTTCGCTTCATTGGTTGACGCGAACAACGCGCGGATGTAATTGAACGTTCCGGTATAGGTCACCGGGTTGGAACGGGGCGTACGCCCGATAGGGCTCTGATCGATGTTAATAATTTTATCAATCTGTTCCAGCCCGCGGATCTCTTTGTGTTTTAACGGGCGCAGCCGTGCCCCGTGCAGTTTGGCAGCCAGCGCATTGTATAAAATGTCGTTGATCAGCGTAGACTTGCCGCTGCCGCTTACGCCGGTCACCACGGTAAAGAGTCCGATAGGAATCTGTACGTCGATTTCTTTCAGATTATTCCCCGCCGCACCGATAATCTCGATACTCCGCTCATCCGGTTTTCGCCGGCGCTTCGGCAGAGGAATAAACTTTTTCCCGCTGAGATACTGGCCTGTGACGGAATGTTCCACTTTCATAATTTCCGCTGCAGTCCCCTGGGCTACAATAGTTCCTCCATGCTCGCCCGCCCCTGGCCCGATGTCGATGATCTGATCCGCGGCCCGCATGGTTTCTTCGTCGTGTTCCACCACCAGCACGCTGTTGCCCAGATCGCGCAGATGGTAAAAGGTCTGCAGCAGGCGTCCGTTGTCCCGCTGGTGCAGGCCGATGCTGGGTTCATCCAGAATATACAACACCCCGGTAAGTCCGCTTCCAATCTGGGTAGCCAGCCGGATACGCTGAGCCTCTCCGCCGCTTAAAGTTGCCGCCGCCCGGGACAGGGTCAGGTAATCCAGTCCTACGTTATTCAGAAAATCAAGACGGGCGTTGATCTCTTTCAAAACCTGTTTCGCAATGACCTGCTGCCGGTGCGTCAGCTGCAACGAATTGAAAAAGCTGCAGGCATCAAGTACCGTCATCTGTGTCACATCATTGATATTCTTACCGCCAACCAAGATAGACAGCACTTCCGGTTTCAGCCGGCTCCCATGACAGTCCGGGCAGATGTTGCCGCTCATAAAGGTTTCCAGTTCTTCCCGCATGGCATCGCCCCAGGCTTCCCGGTAACGCTGCTTCAGCATGGGGATCACACCGTCCCAGGTCCGGTTGTATTCATTGGTGTCGCCGTTGAGATTTGTATAGACGAACCGGAACGTTTCCGCTCCGGCGCCCCACTGCAGTTTTTCCTGCATGGCAGGCTTCAGGTCGTTCCAGCAGTTGTCCACCGTATAACCGTATTTCTGCAAAAACGCAGTCAGGAGACGCATGGTAAACGAAGCCGGATTGCCGGACATGGCCGCGATGGCGCCGTCCGCAAAGCTTTTATTTTTATCCGGCAGAATCAGTTCCCAGTCATATTCCCTGTTGATGCCCAGGCCTCCACAGGTAGGACAGGCCCCGTACGGCGCGTTGAACGAAAAGAGACGGGGTTCGATCTCCGGCAGGCTGATGCCGCAGTCGGGGCAGGAGAATTTTTCAGAATACACCTTTGTCTCCCCGCCGATGACCTGCACTTCCATGACGCCGTCCGCTAATTTCAGCGCCGTTTCCACGGAATCGCTGAGACGCTGCTGAATTCCCTCCCGCACGCTCATGCGGTCAATGACAACGGAAAGCCGGTGCTTCTTCTTTTTGTCCAGCACGATTTCCTCGTCCAGCGTCCGCAGTTCGCCGTCCACCAGCATGCGGGCATAACCGGACTTCCGCATGTTGTCGATAATATCTTTGTGTTCTCCTTTGCGTCCGTAGACCAGCGGCGCCATGATCATAAACCTCGTACCTGCCTCCAGAGCCAGCACCTGATCCACAATCTGCTGCACCGTTTGCCGCTCAATCAGCCGCCCGCACTTGGGACAATGGGGCTCCCCCACCCGGGCAAACAACAGACGCAGGTAATCATAAATTTCCGTTACCGTCCCCACCGTGGAACGGGGATTGCGGCCCGCAGTCTTCTGGTCAATGGAAATGGCCGGAGACAGACCTTCAATGTAATCCACATCCGGTTTGTCCATCTGTCCCAGAAACTGGCGGGCATAAGAAGACAGACTTTCCACATAACGGCGCTGCCCTTCCGCGTAAATCGTATCAAACGCCAGAGAGCTCTTGCCGCTGCCGGACAAGCCGGTGATCACCACCAGTTTTTCCCGCGGAATCTCCAGCGATATATTTTTCAGGTTGTGCTGCCGCGCACCCCGGATAATCATCTTTTCCTGCATAATGTTCCTCGTTTCGCCGCTTTTCAAAACTTGTTTTGCTTTTTTATCGTTCCGTAAACGGCTCATTTAATTAAAAAATCTATTTTTTCTTTTTCCCCGGCTGCAGTTTTTCACCGAGCTGACCTTTCACCACAATCAGACGGTCCCGCAGTTCCGCCGCCGTTTCAAAGTCCAGTTCCTTTGCCGCCTGGGCCATTTTGTTTTCCAACGTTTTCGCCAGCTTGCGCAACGCAGCCGCGCTGCTTTTCTTCAGCGCCTTTTCATCATAAGCCTTCCTCGTATCCAGGTCTTCTTCCACTTTTGTCAGTTTAATCAGATGGCGCTGCTCCTTGTATATCGTCTTCGGCGTAATGCCATGTTCTTTATTAAACGCTTCCTGTATCTCCCGCCGCCGGTTCGTTTCGTCGATGGCCCGCTTCATGGAATCCGTCAGCCGGTCTGCGTACATTACCACATGACCATGCTCGTTCCGGGCCGCCCGCCCGATGGTCTGCACCATGGCCGTATCGCTGCGCAGAAAACCTTCCTTGTCCGCGTCCAGAATAGCAATACAGCTCACTTCCGGCAGGTCCAGGCCTTCCCGCAGCAGATTGATACCCACCAGCACGTCAAACTCGCCTTCCCGCAGTGCATCAATAATCTGGGCCCGTTCAATGGTGGCGATATCGGAATGGAGATAGCGCACCCGCACTTCGTTCTGTTTCAGATAATCCGTCAGGTCCTCCGCCATCCGCTTGGTCAGTGTGGTCACAAGCATACGCTCACCCCGTTCAACGGTCTTGCGGATCTCGCCCATCAGGTCGTCGATTTGTCCTTTGATGGGACGCACTTCCACATGGGGATCCAGCAGGCCGGTAGGCCGGATGATCTGCTCTACCACCTGGGCTGCTTCGCCCAGTTCATAATCCGCGGGAGTCGCGGAAACATAAATCACCTGGTTGATTCTCTCATAGAATTCTTCAAAGGTTAACGGCCGGTTATCGATGGCTGAAGGCAGACGGAAGCCGTAATTCACCAGCATTTCTTTTCTTGCCCGGTCGCCGTGTGCCATAGCCCGTACCTGGGGAATGGTCACGTGGGACTCATCCACCACCAGCAGAAAATCTTTTGGGAAATAATTCACCAGCGTGAAAGGGGCCTGCCCCGCTTTCCGGTTGTCCATATGGCGGGAATAATTCTCAATGCCGGTACAATAACCCATCTCTTCCATCATTTCCAGATCGTAATTAGTACGCTGCTCCAGACGCTGGGCCTCCAGCAGCTTGCCATTGGCTTTCAGCTCCGCCAGCCGCTCTTTCAGTTCCACGCGGATATCCGCCATGGCCCGCTCCATGTTTTCCTTGCTGGTCACATAATGGGACGCGGGAAAAATCGCCACGTGGGTCCGCTTTGCCAGCACTTCCCCCGTCAGCACGTCCACTTCCAGCAGCTGTTCCACTTCGTCGTCAAACATCTCGATGCGGACAGCTTTTTCGCCAAAGCTGGCTGGTATTACTTCGATTACATCGCCCCGCACACGGAATGTGCCGCGGTGGAAATCGATATCGTTCCGGGTGTACTGGTTCTCCACCAGTTTGCGCAGGATCGCGTTGCGGTCAATGACCTGCCCTACCCGCAGCGAAACCACGGAATCGTAATAATCCTGCGGCCCTCCCAGACCGTAAATACAGCTGACGCTGGCCACCACGATCACGTCCCGCCGTTCAAACAGCGCGCTGGTGGCGCTGTGACGCAGCTTGTCGATTTCGTCATTGATGGAAGAATCTTTTTCTATGTATGTATCTGTCTGGGGAATATACGCTTCCGGCTGATAGTAGTCATAGTAGGAAACAAAATATTCCACCGCGTTGTCTGGGAAGAAGGCTTTCAATTCGCTGGCCAGCTGGGCCGCCAATGTCTTGTTGTGAGCCAACACCAGGGTGGGCCTCCGCACTTTGTTGATGACCTGGGCGATGGTATAGGTCTTGCCTGTACCTGTCGCGCCCAGCAGCACCTGGGAGCGCATGCCCTGCTCAATGCCTGCCGCCAGTTTCTCAATGGCCTGGGGCTGGTCGCCCGCAGGTTCAAATGGCGCCTTGATTGTAAAATCCATAGAGACCTCTTACTTCAACAACAATCCCACCGGACAGTGGTCGCTGCCGAACACGTCCGTATAAATCAGGCTGTCTTCAATCTTATCCTGCCAGCGGTTGGACACTAACCAGTAGTCAATACGCCAACCGGCGTTCTTCTCTCTGGCCTTGAACCGGTAGGACCACCAGGAGTAAATGCCTTCTTTATCCGGATACAGATAGCGGAACGAGTCGGTGAAACCGGCGGACAGCAGTTCCGTGAACTTGCCCCGCTCTTCATCGGTGAAGCCGGCATTGCCCCGGTTGGTCTTCCAGTTTTTCAAATCGATATTGTTGTGGGCCACGTTCAAATCACCGCAGACCAGCACCGGTTTCTTCGCGTCCAGTTCAAGCAAATAGTTGCGGAAAGCATCCTCCCACACCTGCCGGTAGGCCAGCCGGGTCAGTCCGTCCTGGGAGTTAGGCGTGTACACATTTACCAGATTAAACTCCGGGAACTCACAGGTGATGACACGGCCTTCGTGGTCATGCTCGTCGATACCGAGACCGTACGTAACGGTAAGCGGCTCTTCCTTCGTGAACACAGCCGTACCGGAATAACCTTTTTTCTCCGCGCTGTTCCAGTATTCAAAATAGTTGGGGAAATCAAAGGTCGCCTGTTCCCGCTGCATCTTGGTCTCCTGCACGCAGAAGATATCCGCGTCCGACGCCGTCATAAAATCCGCAAAGCCTTTGGTCATACAGGCCCGCAGCCCGTTCACATTCCAGGAAATCAGTTTCATAAATATTCCTCTTTCTTTTTAAAACTCATCAACTTTAAAACGCAGAACCGGTTCCGCATACTATAACAACATAAAATTACACAGCCCAATTTTCAAAATCATTCATACAACACGGTTTTGCCAAATCCCAACAGCATAAACTCCTACACTACCTGAAAAATATAAAACTTCAGGTAATTCGTCTCAGGCACATTCCATAAAACAGGATGGTCTGGCGCCTGCTGCCGCGCTTCAATCTGGCGCAGCTGCACATGGGCTTCCGCCGCCGCATCATGCAGCATTTCCACAAACAGTTCTTCTTTCATAAAATGCGAGCAGCTGCAGGTAGCCAGATATCCGCCCCGGGGCAGCAGCTTCATGGCTTTCATGTTGATGTCTTTGTAACCTGCAGTGGCGTTTCGCACCGTCTTGCGGCTCTTGGTAAAGGCCGGCGGATCCAGAATGATAAAATCGTAGTCCCGACTGTGCTCCGCCTCCAATTTGTCCAGCAGTGCGAACACATCGGTCTGCACTACCTCCATCCGGTCCGCCACGCCGTTTTTTTCCGCGTTCAGCGCTGTCATCCGGCAGGCCTCGCCGCTCACATCCACTGCTGTCACATGATTCGCTCCGCCTTTGGCCGCATTCAGGGCAAAACTTCCGGTATGAGTGAAACAGTCCAGCACGTGTTTGCCTTTCGCAATACGAGCCACACTTTGCCGGTTATATTTCTGATCCAGAAAGAACCCCGTCTTCTGCCCGTTCTCCACATCTACCTCGTACACAATACCGTTTTCACAAATCGTAGTCACAGGAGATGCGGGAGCAACTTCGCCTTCCAGAGCAAACCAGCCTTTTCCCTCTTCCAATCCCTCCAGCAGGCGTATTTTTACATCGTTCCGCTCATACACGCCGGTAATGGTTTCACCCTCTTTTCGCAACAGCTTAACCAGCAGCGGGATCAGCATATGTTTGCGCTGTTCCATTCCCAGGGATAAAGTTTGGATTACCAGCAGATCGTTGTAGCGGTCCACCGTCCACCCCGGAAACTGATCCGCTTCTCCGAAGATTAAACGGCAGCATTTAAAATCGTCCCCGGGCATCACCGTTTTGCGGTAATCCAGCGCGTATTGCAGCCGTCGTTCCCAAAACGCTTCATCAAATCTGTCATTGGTATTGGTGCTGAGGATGCGCACGCGGATCTTGCTGTTATCATTGACAAAACCGGTGCCCAGATATTTTCCCTTATCCGTCACCACGTCCACCAGGTCGCCGTTGGCATAACTGCCGTCCACCCGGGTCACTTCTTCCCCGTACACCCAGGGATGCCCGCCCCGGGCTGCACGCTCTCCTTTTTTTGTTATATAAAACTTCGGATAGTTTCGCATTGTTGCCCTCACATTTTCTGTCAATCTGTACTAGTCAGTGCTCTACATTTCTTACTGTTTGGCACATTCTGCCCTTTACATTTTTTGTGAAATGCCTTATCGTTATATTATATCATATTCTGCCCTTATAATAAAGAAAGGAACGTACCATGAAATACAACCAGGTTGTGTCAGGAACTTTCCTGCAACGTCCCAACCGTTTCATCGCCCATGTGCTTATCGACAGCAAGGAAGAAATCTGTCACGTGAAAAATACCGGACGCTGCCACGAACTGTTAATCCCCGGCTGTACCGTTTACTGTGCCGTAAGCGATAACCCGCAGCGTAAAACAAAATTTGATCTGATTGCAGTGGAAAAAAGAGTAGCCTATCCAACAGGAACAAATCAGCAAGGGATTCCTGTAGCAACTACAACTTCATCAGAAGCAATCGAAACGAATGGCGCATCAAATAGCAAAACCGATCCTGGTTCAAGTCATGTGCTCCTCGTCAACATGGACTCCCAGGCGCCTAATGCCGCCGTAAAAGAATGGCTGCAGTCCGGCGCGTCGCCTTTCGGAAAAATGGATTACCTGAAGCCGGAATGCAAATTCGGCAATTCCCGTTTCGATTTTTATCTGGAAAAAGAAACACGCAAAATCTTCCTCGAAGTCAAGGGTGTCACGCTGGAAGACAACGGCATCGTCCTCTTCCCCGATGCGCCGACGGAACGCGGCGTGAAACACGTTCGTGAACTGATCCATTGTCACGAACAAGGTTTTGAAACCTGCGTTCTTTTTGTCGTGCAAATGGAACGCGCGCTGTACTTCACCCCAAACAGAAAAACGCACCCGCAATTTGCGGATGCGCTGTGTGAAGCCCAAAACGCAGGCGTACAACTGCTGGCCTATACGTGCAAAGTTAAGCCGGATGAGATGAAAATAGATAACCCGACAGAAATCAGGCTATAAGTATTATCCAAATTACTCTTTTTGGTCATTCCAATGACCAAAAATTTTTCGTAACTCTAGCCATGGCGCTGTTTCTGAGCCTGCTCTCTGTTAATAAGAATAGACAGTCTGATTGTCTGTCTCCATATGGCATATCCTTCGTTCATTTTATTGCTTTGTTCGAGAGAGCTGCCACTGCACTGACCAGACAATTTCAGCCATAGTAATAAAGTAATACCGTTCCCACCCATTTCAGCCAAAATCGGCGGGCAAACCGCAAAGCCCCCACACTCCTGCAGTTTGAATTCTGTAGCTTTCGGCTACGCCTGTAGTGATATATAAACTATCAATCCTTAAATATTAAGAGGTAGTGGGACCAAACCCCAATATCCATGCGGGTTTGCGTTTCAAGGTTGGTCGTTTTTACGACCACTCTAACTATTTCAGCGTATTTTAAACCGCAAAATTATAAAAATGTTACTAATCAAGCCTTAAAAAAAGCACGGCCTGTCTTTTCAACAAGCCGTGCTTTATGTTACGCAACTTTATAAATACTACTTTGCCAGCTTTTCTTCAATGGCCGCCAGACGCGCCGCAAGTTTCGCGTTTTCTTCCTCCAACGACTGTATCTTCGCGTCCTGTTGCGTGATTTTCTCTTCCTGCGCCGCAATCTTCCTCGCCATCATAGCCTTGCTGGTACCAAAACCCTTGCCCTTATCCAGCGCAAAGCTAATTCCCGCGTTAATCATGTTCTCGCCGTTGCCCAGCGTGCCGCCCACGCTAATCATGACTTTTTCCGTAGGACGGTAGAACAGACCTATCGCAGCCGAATGCGCATTCCGGTAATTGCCATAACCCAGGCCCATGGTGAACTTGTCGTCCGTGTCAATGGGATGCAGCGCCGCCAGAGCCGCAGCCCCTGCGCCAACTTTATTCACCTTGCTGTCCAGACGGTTGATACCGTTATCCGCAGCCTGCGCCAGCGCACCCAACTGCCCAACCGTTGCCGCATCGTTAGCGTCTGTACCGGGCGCCACGTGTTTGATCTGCCGCTCGCCACCAACAGAGCCAACCGAAACCGCATTCGCTTCACCGGTGGAATTGTTACCCAGTACCACCGCATTAGCTGCGTTCGTATTCACGTTGCTGCCCAGTACAAAGGTATCGCTGCCGCCGATTGTATTATTGTTACCAATTGCAAACGACCTCGTCCCGGTTGCAGTGATATTGTTGCTGTTACCAATTGCATAGCTGTTGTCCGCAGCAATATACGTCGGGTCGCCAATAGCCCCGCTGTGATTGCCGCTAACCTGGTTGCCAAAACCAATCGCAATCGACTGTGTCCCCGTCGCCTGATTCTTCTGCGTACCCACTTCATTACCAATCGCAATGGATTCAGCGCCGGTGGCTTCGCTGCCCTTGCCCATGGAAATCTGCTGGCTTTCTGTAGCAAGCTTAACCTCTTTTCCATTGTCGCCCTTGTTCAGGTAATCGTATACCGTTTCGCCTTTCAGGTACCCTTCACTGCCTGCATCGCCCTGCTTGGCGACCTCGCCGTCCGTTGACAGAGCCGCAGTCACATCCTTCGTCGTGCCATCTTCCTCTTTAATCACCAGATTGCCTTCAATGGTCGTGGTCTTGGTACCGGATGCATCCTCCTGAACTGAAATGGAATTTTTCAGCGTTGCAATGTCGTCCGTATTGGTCTTCACCTGTGTATCCAGGGCAGATAAATTCTGTACAATATTATTGGTGGAAGACTTTTTGATGTAATTACCGTCTTCAGTCAGCGTGCCGACGGCTGCTGTAGTACTTGACTGCAACGCAGTAATATTGTCCGCATTCGTCTTTACCTGCGTATCCAGAACCGTCAGGTTCGCTGCCGTAGTATTTGCAGTCTTCACATAATTTCCGTCCGCCGTTGGGCGCACTTCACTGTACACTGTGCCGCCAATCACGAAACCGGGGTGGCCACTCGCAACTGCACCGGGCGTAGTCAGCGGAGTTGTAACGTCAATATTATTCACTTTAAGGCTCGCGCTGCTCAGCATTCCGCTGACTGCAAGGCTCGCGCCGCTGATATTGCCAAAGGTAGGATTATGATCCAGTTTAATTATAATTGTGGAATTGCCAGCCTCCTGAGTGATCTCTGTTGTCACGTTGGCGGCGGAATATGTATGACCGGACTGGGCACCTCCGCCAAGTACTTTTACCTGGCTGCCCAGTTTGTTTGTTACCACAGTATCATTATTAGTTGCTGTATTCAGATTTGCGCCAAACTGCAAACCAGTATCTGTCAAAGTAGTTGATAACGAAGATGTTGCCAGTTGCAACTGGTCTTCCGTTGCTGCACGCCCGCTGGTAATTGCGCTTGCATTCCACGTTATATTGCTAAGACCGGTAATCGTTTTATCGGTACCGCTGATTGCAATGCCGGTAGTCCCACCCGCGGGCACTACATTCAATACTCCTTCCATTATTGTCGTACCCGCAGTAGCAGTAATGTTCTGCGTTTTTGTTTGCAGCGTTCCGATGTTGTCGGCATTCGTCTTCGCCTGCGCATCTAACAGCGACAGATTTTCTGCAACATTCTTCGTAGAAGATTCTTTGATATAATTTCCGTCAGAAGTTACCTTGCCAATTGCGGTATCCAACGCCGTCAGATTCTCTGCAAAAGTACCTGTAGGAGTGGTTGCGTCGTAAACAGCCAAGTAATTGCTGCCTGCCGCAACCTTTCCCAACGCAGCATCCACAGCATTCACAGCATCGGTAACCTTAACGCCTGCAGTTGTTGTTCCAACATAATAGTTATGCGCACTATTAATCACAGGTGTCGCTGACTTCAACTGTGCCACGTTCACAGCATCCGTGTCCTTTGTACCTGCTGCCACGCCCGTAATCTGGCGGGTGACTTTAGTAGCGGAAGTGTCATCGCCAACAGAAACTGCACCATGGGTTGATCTCCAAGCAGAATCAGTTTTACTGCCATCTTCATTCAGATATGCATTGTAGTTTGTTGTTGCATAATCAGTCCTGTTTGCTACTGAATTGCTTCCTAAAGCAACTGAATTAGCTACAGTCGCAGAAGTATTGCTGCCAATGGCAACTGACCTTATTCCTGATGCTGCTGTTTCCACGCCAATGCCAATTGCTCTTTCAGCTGTAGCTGAAGTTGATCTGCCAACCGCAATTGCCAATGAGGCACTTGCCGAACCTGCAATCGCAATTGAAGTGTGCCCGGTTGCACTACTATCATAACCTATTGCAGTTGCGTTTTCGCCATTTCCATCTGCTTTAGCCCCATATCCAATGGCTGTCGAGGTATTTTTATTTGCTCTTGCATTATAACCTATAGCGGTTCCATTATCTACTGCAGATGTATTCATTCCCACCGCAGTTGCTTGTGCTGCCGTAGTTTTTGCACCTTTCCCTATCGCAATAGATCCCTCTCCAACTGCCGTTGCCGCAGTTATCGTGCCGGTGTCAGGTCTTGTTCCTCCACCTATTGCTATCGAATTCAATCCGCTTGCCTTGGCATTAGCTCCAACTGCTGTTGCATAATTGCTTTGCGCTTTAGAAAATGCGCCAAGAGCTGTAGCTGATTCTGTTTCTCCAGGAATCTGTGTTCCCGGATTATATTGATCTTCAACCATAATGCTCGCTTCAGCTCCGTGCCCTAATGCAACTGCATTATTCCATGTTGCTTTGGCACCTGATCCTACTGCAGTTGCATATTTACTATCCGCGTTGGTAAAGCTACCTAAAGCTGTTGCACCTTCTCCATTCGCATTTGCGTCCCATCCTATTGCAGTTCCTTGCCATGCCTTTGCAGCTCTGCCTATCGCGGTTGCCGTATCATTTCCAGAAGCATTCGCATTATAACCAATGGCAATTGTACCAGTTCCAGATGCTACTTTAGCATTTGTCCCCATTGCAATTGTGTATTCAGACTTTGCCTCAGCTGATTTTCCTATTGCAATAGAAGAATCCCCGCTTGCTGTTGTTTTATCATCACCAATAAAAACACCGCCTATTGCAATTGACTTGAAACCGCTTGCAGTAGCATATGAACCTATTGCAACGGCAGCAGTATTTTCGGCTTTTGCACTTTGACCAAACGCTGCAGAGCCCCATCCCGTTGCTTTTGCATAACCACCGACAGAAGTAGCTTGTGTTGCACCTGACATGCCTGTAGTACCGGCTTCAGTCTGTCCACCAATAGCAATTGAATTTGCAGACTGTACTTTGGCCCCTTCGCCAATAGCGATTCCAGGACCATTGGCTTCTGTACTTTTTCCTATTGCAATAGATGCACCGGCTTTTACAGTGGTTCCCTCACCAATTGCAATTGCGTTATTGATTATATCGCTTTGATCGGATTTGTCAGCTATTGAATTATTATTACCAATAACTACAAGGTTTTGATGGTTTTGAATCGGCCCAACGGTATTGTTATAGGTTCCTTTATTATTATTCCCTATAATTACAGAATCTTTGCTGCCTTTAATGCTGTTACTTTGTCCAAACACATTCAAATTCATACTAATAATGGGTGAATCACCCGCAATATCAGAAATGGTATTATTATAACCAATCGCAGTATTCTTTGTTCCCGTTGAAGTAATGCTGTTATCGGCCCCTAAAGTAAGCGTTGTTCCGTTTAAATAATCATAAACCGTTGAGCCTTTGATAAGTTCATCAGCATGGTCTTGGCCAGTAGCATTAATGACACCTGTACTCAATTTGGTTGCCCATGTTGAAGGCGCCGTAACATTTGAGCCATCTGCTTTGGCATAATTGGCTAATTCTGTTCCCACTGTTGCACCAGTAACATAACCTGTACCGCCAGTGCCGATGGTTGTATGATCTCCAGTTAGTCCCGTTCCGTCAACATCAACACCACCAATTTTCAACGTTGCAGTGTCCACTGACGAGGCACTAATCGTTACGCCAGAAATTGAACCGCCTGTAATCGCTGCAGCACTATTTTTTGTGTAATCTGCTAATTTTGTATTTACCGTTGCACCGGATACATAGCCTGTACTGTCGCTGGCAATCGTATGGGTACCAGTGAGACCCGCTGTGTCAACCTCAGCAGTGCCTATTGTTAATGTAGTGCCTATTGTTAATGAACCAACCGTTGCCGCTCCTGTTACGTCTAACGTCCCAGCTATAGTCGTCTTGTTTTCTTCGGGGCTGGAAATATATCGAGTTTTAGTATTTAAATTAGATACACTGCCTTCTGCAGTTGTTAATCTAGTGTTAATATCTGTCACTGTAGTTCCAACATTTGTTTCGCCTATCATAAGCGTTGAAGCTGTAATAGTAGCGCCTGTAATATTACCAGTAGTACTAATCGTCGTGGCCCCATTAATAGTAACTCCGCTTATTGTACCTGCGGTTATTGCTGCGGCATTGTTAAGCGTATAAGCAGCTAAAGTTGTTGAAGCATTATCCGTCGTGACAATCTTTGCGGCATCGCCAGTAGTTTCATACGTAATTACCTTTACTGTACCACTTGACCCATCGCTTGCTGTTCCTTCTCCTAATGCTGCCCACGCCCTATTACTAAACCCACCCAGCAACGTCGCCACGATGCCAAGGCTTACCGCTGTTCTGCGCAAAGAACGTCTGCCGCAGCCTTTCGTATGGTTTTTTGCCAGCTCGCTCACTACCACGTAGCAATGTTTCGCTTTGCTCCAGATAACTTTGTAAATCTTATTCATGACACTCTCTCCTTCACATGATGATAAGCATGCCAATCGGCTTTTTCTAACTTTTTTCTCTTTCATAGATATGTTAAAACTGAAAAAATAAATATTATTCTTTTCATATCATTATATTATACTCTTAACAGAATTCTGCTTTATTGCCAGCATAAGTCAATGACAGTTTTGTCATTACAGAATGTTTTTGCTCCAATTTTTAAATTTTGTAGTACAATGATATTGTATAGTTCTGTGCTGTTTCGTTTTCATGTTCTTCTGTAACAATGAAGAATCGTTGTTGCTTTCGGAGTGGGAAGGGTTATTAGCATGATATTGAATACTATTGATAAGTTCAATTTCCTGATGCGCGTCACGGAGACAAGAAACAACCAGTTGGGCAAAAACATCTCCTTTGATCCGTCTTACATCAGCCGCATCCGTTCAGGCACGCGGAGTATGCCAAAGCATCGCAGGTTTATCCAGCCGGTTGCTGCATATCTTGCCAGCGCCGTCCGTACTGCCGAACAAAAAGAAGCACTGGCAGACAACATTTGTCCCGGCAAAAACTGGCCGGAAGACATCTCTGCCGCAACAAACCTCATTGCCGACTGGTTAGAAGAAACCGAATGTCCCCCCCTAGTGGACGAACAATCATTTTTCTTTGGCAATGCCGGCAAGCGGGCGTGCTGCCTCCGTTTTCTCACCGAGCTGGTTGATCTTAATGAACCTGTTACTCTGTTGCTGCATTCGGAAGAAGACATGCGCTGGATATACGAAGATGCCAAATTCCTGAACAGATGGGCAGCGCTGTTGAAGGCAATTCTGCAAAATGGCGGCAAAATCGTAATCGTCCACACATTGAAACGCACGTTGGGCGAAATGCTGGCGTCTGTAGCCCGCTGGTCGCCTCTTTATGCTTCCGGCTCCATCGACGCCTGGTACTGTCCCCGGTTGCGGGACAATATTTTCCGCCGCAGCCTGTTCATCGCCAGGGGCAGGTCGGCCATGATTGCCCAGACATCCGGTGAAGCCAACCGGTTGAATATTCTGATCCGCAATCCACAGGCCGTTAAAGCGCTGGAAGATGATTTTGAAGATTTCCTGTCCAAATGCCGGCCTCTGATGAAAATCTACAACACAACAAACCACAGGCATTTTACTTCTGTGTTGTTGCAGTTTAAAAATGTGGAAAGCCCCTTGCTGCAATTCCATGCCACGCCTTCCTGGCTGACGATGCCGAAAGAGGTGGCCGAGAGCCTGTCGCAACGTCCCGGGTGTGATAGCTTTTACCATCATATGACAGATTACAGAAGGCGTCTTTTTATGCGCCAGCGGAGTATTGCAAATTTCGTGACCGATATCATCAGCCTTCCCGGCATCGATACTGTAATTAAAGGCAAGGTTCCGGTACCGCTGACGGATTTCTTTGGAATTCCTCCCCTCTTTTACAATGCGGAAGAATTCCGTCTTCACCTGATGGCTTCGCTGCAGCTTTTGAAAAACGCTGCGGACTACAATGTAGTTCTGCTGTCTGCTGACATGACGTATTCTGTCTTTGATAATCAGGCTCTCGCTAACTATTCCATGATTTACAGCGAAAAAGCCGGTGTCATCCTTTGCGGCGTGCAGGCTCCCACCACGGTCACTTACTCCCGGGAACAGAATATCGTCGCTACAGTTGGAGAATTCCTGAATCATTTTGTAAAACTTTCCGCTCCGCGTGAAGAGGTGATTGCCAGACTGCAGAATTATATCGCTGAGCTGACGCAAGCCATGACAACGAAATAGTAATGAGAGAAATGCACATAGGGGCAAAAATGAACAGAGCCGCCAACACGCAACGTTTGCTGCATGTTGACGGCTCGTTTTTCATTTTTAATATTTACTTATTCTCTTCTTCCATCGTGAACAGAATGCTTTGCGCGTGCTGCTTCCAATAGGGCGCCAGCACGTTGGCCATGATGGATTGGACCGTATCCTGGTCCATGGGAGCAAACATACCTTCAAAGATCAGGTTGAAACGATCTAGCAGAAGCTGCATCGTCAGCGTATTGTACACAATGCCCATGGTTCTTTCATCCACATACAACGGAAGATAACCGTTTTGCTGAAACGCTTCCTGCGCCGCCTTTTCATCCGTGCGTTGCTCGATCTGGTCGGCAATGTGCTGGGGCAGCAGCGATTCCGTCATCTCCATCAGGCGATGCTTCACGATGCCGACCCGCTTCCGCATTTCTTCCTTTTGTTCGGAGGTCATGGAGTCTGTCTCATCCTGCAGCATTTCTTCCATGGCGCCCAGTTCTTCCTGCAGATACTGGAACAGCATCAGCGAACCGGACGGAACCATAAAACCTTTAATGGCGATGGGCTGCAGCACCGACATGTTTTCCGTAAACTGCTTCAGTTTTTTCGCAACGTCTTCGATGGCCTTTTTGTCCTTACCCTGCTTTAAGAATTCCTGCATGTAGGAAGGCCGGCCAATCTCTTCCACGATTTGTTTTATATATTTTTCTGCCTGATGCAACACAATCACCTCATTGTAAAAGTTGCATTTATTGTAGCATAAAACAGCGCCCCTGTCATGGTGAAATCTCACCGTGACAGAGGCGCTTTCATTTTAGCTTTCTGTTTTATTCAGTAATAGCAGAACAAAACATACTTAGTATTTATTCAAGAGTTCCGCGTACTTGGCAATTTCCAGTTTGTACACGTCGTTACCTTCAATGTCGATACCCACGATGGCGGGGAAGTCCACTACTTCATAATGACGGATCGCTTCCGGTCCCAAATCTTCAAAGGCAACCATTTCTTCGCTGCGGATGGACTGGGAAATTACCGCTGCCGCTCCGCCGATGGCTACAAAATAAACTGCATGATGCTTTTTGCAGGCTTCTACCACCGCATCGTTACGGAAGCCTTTGCCGATCATGCCTTTCATGCCCTGCTCGATCATGGTGGGAGTGTATTTGTCCATGCGGCCGCTGGTGGTCGGGCCGGCGCTGCCTACTACTTCCCCCGGTTTGGTAGGCGAAGGACCCACATAATAAATCACATTGCCTTTTACATCAAAAGGCAGCGCTTCCCCCCGGCCCAACGCTTCATACATGCGCTTATGGGCTGCGTCCCGGGCGGTATAGATGGGACCCGTGATCCGGACAAAATCACCGGCGTGCAGATCCTTTACGGTTTCTTCCGTCAACGGCGTGGTAATGTATTTGATTTCACTCATGATGGTACCTCCTCAAATGGTCGCTTCGGAACGGCGGGCCGCATGACAGTTAAAAATTACTGCGCAGGGCATGCCTCCGATATGAGTGGGAGCATATTCCACGTTCACTGCCAGTGCCGTAGTCTTGCCGCCCAGGCCGGCAGGGCCTACGCCGGTCTTGTTCACCAGCGCCAGCAGGTCGTCTTCCAGTTTCGCATACTCGGGGTTGGCGTTGTGTTCGCCAATCTTGCGGGCCAGCGCAAATTTTGCCAGTTCCGTAGCTTTTTCCGCATTACCGCCTACACCTACGCCAACCGTTACCGGCGGACAGGGGTTGGGGCCTGCGGTCCGGACCGCTTCCAGTACAAAGTTGATGATGCCTTCCAGTCCGTCGGCCGGTTTCAGCATGCGCAGCTGTGACATATTCTCGCTGCCGCAGCCTTTTGGCAAAATCACCAGATGCACCTTATCTCCCGGCACAATTCGGCAGTGGATAATGGCAGGGGTATTGTCCTGCGTGTTTTTGCGCAGGAAAACGGGATCGTCTACGGAAGATTTACGCAGGTAGCCTTCGGTGTAACCTTTGGCCACGCCGGCATGGATGGCTTCCCACAGGTCGCCGCCGGTAAAATGCACTTCCTGTCCGATATCGATGTAGACCACGGTCAGACCTGTGTCCTGACACAGGGGTACCTGTTTCTTGTTGGCCAGCTTTGCATTTTCGATAATGGTGTCCAGAACCTGGCAGCCTAACGGGGAAATTTCCTCTTTTCTGGCAGCCTCCAGTTTTTTCAGCACACCTTCCGGCAGATTATTGCAGGAATCAATGCAACATTCCGCTACGGCCCGGGTCACTTCTTTCACGTCGATGTCTCTCATGTGGATGATCCCTCCTTTTAATGTTTTTAATAAATCCAACCTGCAAAACTTACACTTCCATAAACTCAACCGCCGGCATATGTCCCCTGTTCAGGGTCAGGACAGCAAAACCTGCGTGGCTTCCCTCCCTGGGCCGGGCCGGGCTGCCGGGGTTCAGCAGCCAGATGCCGCTGATTTGTTTAAACACGGGAACATGGGTATGGCCGAAGATTACGATGTCCTGTTCCATGCTCTGTCCCCACCAGGCCAGCTCGCTGATCTGCCGCGTTTCCCCCATGTACAGGTGACCGTGTGTAACCCAGAGTTTAAAGCCTTCGATTTCCAGAAAGCAGTCCGGCTTGGCTTCTACCGGGCCGCGCATCACATCGCAGTTGCCGGATACTGCGTATACGGTCTGGTTTATCATGTTGTGGAGCGCATTGGCATCCATGGCATAATCGCCGCAATGGATCCAGCATTCCACCGGCGGCGCAGTGGCCAGTACTTTACGTATGGCCGCCATGCTGCCATGGGTATCGCTTATAATTCCTATTTTCATAATGTTTGAAATCTCTCTGTTATATGTATTTTGTGAATGACCGAAAACGACACTTCACTGGATAGGTGCAACCTTTCAGTTTGTTTCCGGTTCCGGCTTTGACTCCGGTTTCACTTCCGGTTTCGTATCCGGCCGTGCTTCCCTTTCCGGTTTCGACGCTCCATTTTCTTGTTCAGCTTTCCCGTTCACCTGCTGCTCATTGGAATATTTCCGTCCCTGTTTCTCCTGACGTTTTCCGTTCTTGTTGTTAGCTGCTTTCTTCCACATCGCAATAAGCTTGCGGACCGCTTTACCCCGGTGGCTGATCTTGTTTTTCTCTTCCGCTGTGGCTTCCCCTAACCCTTTGTGCAGCTCTGTAGACCAGAACAGCGGGTCGTAACCGAAACCGTTTTCCCCCAGCGGCTCATGCAACAGCATGCCTTCGCAGCTGCCGTCCGTTTCCGCCACGATCCGCCCGGTGGGATTGGCTACCGCCAATGCGCACCGGAACCGGCAGGTGCGGGTAATCTGGAATTTCATCTGCTGCAACAGCAGATCGTTGTTCTCTTTGTCCGTGGCTTCGTCGCCGGCAAAGCGCGCGCTGCGCACACCGGGTTCACCGCCCAGCGCTTTCACTTCCAGTCCGCTGTCATCTGCCAGACAGAATTCATTTAAATGTTTTGCGTAATACGTCGCTTTGGTTTTTGCATTGGCTGCAAAGGTCCGGCCGTTTTCGTTGGGCGGCGGCAGCGGCGGATAATCTGCCAGACATTTCAGTTCAACAGGCAATTCTTTAAACATTTCTTTAAATTCATCCAGCTTGCCTAAGTTGGATGTTGCAATCACCAGTGTTCCCATGCGTTCCTCCTGCATGTGCATTATTTCAGAAGATTATGTACTTCTTCTTTTGTCAGTAAAATGTTCTCTTTGTTGTGGAACAGTTCCATGCGTCCCCGGCGTTCCACGTAGAGGGCAAACTCCACATCAGGCATAGCCAGCAATGCTTCTTCCGCTGTCTTTTTGCCGTTGCGGGGCGTTGCCTCAAAGGTAACGGTCAGGTGTCCCTTTTCTCCCGGCGGCACCAGCCGGGCCTCAAAGTAATCGTCGGTACGAGGCGCAGCCGGATGGTTCACCCGGCCCCGCAGCAACACGCCGTTATACTGTTCATCCGGCAGATAGATGCGGACAAACGCGTCCAGAAAGATGCCTTCGTCACGACTTCTGTTTTCATACGGCACATCCACACCGAATTCAATCTTCTCATCTGTTTTGGAAATCAGTTTGGCCTGCGTCCGTTTGTCCCTGAAAAATACCAGCTGCTTGTCCGATGCGGCATGCTTGGAAATCAGCTGGAGCGTAAACAGGACAACCAGCGCAATCAGTACCAGAATAACGCCTACTACGATCATGTTCTGTCCCCCTTACGCCTTGCGGTAATTTTTGATGATACAGATCGGCGTTTTCTGGCTGGCGTTGCCAAATGGATTGTCGATCAGAATTTTGGAAACTTTGTCCGGGTCTACTCCGTCGGTCCAGCCGATGATGGCCGCCCGCTTCAGGTCATTCACATCGGCAATGACCGCGCCGTACACGCCGCAGGCTTCCTTCATTTCCTTTACCACTTTGAACGGTTCCTTCGGGCCATAGACAATATGCTTATCATAAGGCGGCATGGTCCCGGTCACGTCGTCGATGAGCCGTGCCTGATAACCAGCCATCTGGTAAAACACGCCTTTTTTCCCCAGCAGCTTTGTTACCGCACCCACAATAAACGCCCACAGTACTTTCGCATTGCTTTCCGTATCAATGAGCGCCTGCATGCAGTACCAGCCGCTGATGCTTCCGTAGGAAGGAAAGAAATGGCACAGGGTCTTGGCCAGAAAACCCGGTTTGAATTCCTCGCACCGCATAGCCATCCCCTGGGTAATCGCCACCACGCTTTCCGCTGCGCAAATCACGTCGTCCGGCCCGTACTTGCCTTTTCCGTATTCCTTCACCGCTTCCACGATATCATCCCGGGATGTCAGGATTCGCGTGGGCACCGGTATAATTTCATATTCCATGAATACACACACCTCTGATTCAATTTGTTTAAACTGTATTCTATAACTGTTTTGTTTTAATTATCCGTTCCGAAGCAGCGAAGCCGTACCGGCTTACGATGCTTTCGCTTCTGTCTGATAGACTGCATTGATCCGGTCAAACCATTCAGCCGGAAGCCGCACTATCTTTCCGTTTTTATCTGCGAATACGTTGGTTGTGGTTCCTTCCACAAAAACCGTACCGTCCTTCACACGGATCACTTTGTAATCGAAGACCAGCTTGGCCCGGTTAAATTCCCGCAGCGTGGTCTGTACTTCATATTCATCGTCAAAGCGGGCCGAATGTTTGTATTTTACCTGAATCTCCCGAATGGGAAACAGGATGCCGTCTTCCATTAACACATTCAGGTCTACCCCGCAGGCACGAAGATACGCTACCCTCCCCATTTCCAGCCAGGGAAGGTAACGGGAATGGTAAACCACCGCCATCAGGTCTGTTTCTTCAAACCGAACCCGGTCACGAATTGCAATCATGCTGCATTCCTTCCTTGTTTATCGTAACTGCATTTTCCATTTTGTTTTGCAAAAAGCTGTCATATCGTATGACCACTTCCATTTTTCAAAACGTATATAATATTATAGCATTTTTACAGGTTCTTGTATACGGAAACGTAAGGAAACGCTGATTAAATGAATTTGTGCGATGACTGAGCGCATTTATTCAACACGCACCACCGTCAGCACGCCGTCCTGCATTCTGAACTTGATTTCTTTTCCGGCAAAACCAAATCCGTAAACCCGTTCCGGGTCATTCTGATAATGAGGCGCCGGATTTTCCTCCAGCACACCCAGCAGTCCCTCCCGCTTTTCTTCCGGTATCTGTTCCAATAATTTTTCAGGGAAAACAACCCGGACTTTCTGATAATTCACCTGCCCGGCGAATCCGTCCACCGCATCCGGATGAGAATCCGCATACGCCAGATAAGGTTTGATATCCAAAATCGGAGTACCGTCCATCAGATCTGCGCCGCTTACATAAACCACAGGGCCTTTCGGCGTATCCGGCTCAATCTTTTTAATTTTTACCGAAGAAAGCCCGATGGCGTTGGGACGAAACGGCGAACGGGTAGCAAACACACCCACTCTTGTATTGCCCCCCAGCCGGGGTGGTCGCACTGTGGCAGACCAGTTGCTGCGTACCGCTTCCGAAAACTGCCAGATGATCCATAAATGGGAGAAGCCCTCCAGTCCCCGGAAGGCTTCCGGTTGGGCAAATTCCTTTTCAAATTCAATTCTTGCTTCCAGCGCATCCACGATGCCGCTTTGCCTCGGTACGCCAAACTTGCTGGTAAAATCCGTGCGGATGTGGCCGATGATTTTTACAGGATACACTTCTACAGACATAACACGTTCCTTTCACAGTGATAAAAGCAGCCTGCCATTTGGCAAGCTGCTTACTCTTTTTTTATTCATCTTACACAAACGATAATACGCCGGGCAACGTGCTCACTTTGCCTTTCACTTTGTCAACCAGACCGTTCCAGCCTTTGCCGATGCTTTGTCCGGCATTGCCGAAAAAGTCTGCTATACTGTGGCCCCAGGATTTAATCGTACTTCCGGCGCTGCTGCCCCAGTTTTTTACGGTGCTCCCTGCACTGCTGCCCCAGGACTTCACGGTACTTCCGGCACTGGTACCCCAGTCTTTCATGGTTTTACCGGCACTGGTTCCAAAAGAAACTGCACCGTCTTTTGCCTTATTAATTGCTTTGGCCGCTTCTTCCGTCAGTTTGATTTCGCTTTCCTGTTCCATGCTGTCCAATGCTTTCTGAACATCATGGATATTCAGCACCGTCGCCACCGTACCGCCCAGGAAGCTCTCAAATTCCGTAATGATCCGGACTTTCAGCTTTTCATCCATGGTCGCGTTGATGGATTCGCCGATATGGCTGCCGATTTTCTCGCCAAAATAAGCGCCCAGCAACGCGCCGTTAATAGTAATCGAGCCTAAACTGATGCCGCCGGTCGCGCCTTCCAGCGCACCGCCTGCCGCCGTTCCTGCCGCTGTTCCTGCCAGAAAACCGATCTGTTTGTAATCAAAGCCGGCCAGCATACCGATCAGGGATGTCATGGCTGTATCCGTCAGTTTCTCCACGCCCTCCTTACCAGTGATGATGCCTTTTTTAACTTTTAACACGGTTTTGGCTTCTTCTACCGCATTGATGGCAATCATGGTAAGCTGCCGGGGCGCCGCCTGATTCATTATGGAAATCTTGCCGCTGTCCGCTGCCAATACAAGACCAACCGCCACGGCGGTTTTAATGCCGCTGTCCTTATCTTTTTCCAGATCGTCGCGCATAAGGCGGGCTTCCCTGTCGCTCAACGCCCGGCCTTTCCAGTTTTTGCCCGCAATGGTAAAACCGTTGTTGCGGCCATGGCTGGTCACTTTCGGTGCGTCGCCGGTCAGTTCCACCGCTTTGGTAATATATTTCTTCAGCTGGCCATCCATCCAGCTCTTTTTGCTTTCCCCTTTTTTCACAGCTTCTGCCAGGGAACGGTTCTGCTCTTCCGTTTCGCGGATTGCGTCCTGAATCTCCTGGACGATTTCCGTCACTCGGTTTTTCGAAGCATTTTCCATCTTTTCCTGCAGTACCTTTTCCGACCAGGCTTCCACGGACAGCGCCTCATCTTTTTCCGCAAAGCTGACCAGGGCATCAGAGATTGCCTTCTGGATCCGGTCCGCATCCTGGGCCGACAGTACGTCCTCCAGCGAACTCTTAGTCTTCCGTTCCGGCAAAGAGCCAAGATTCAGAGAACCCTGCTTGTTTTCGCCTGTATTTGTATTTTCAGAGGTTTCTCCCTCAGCAAAGGCAATCCCGCAGAACAGGCAGAACGAAAGAACCAACGCAAAAAATTTCTTCATCGGTATCCTCCTTTCCGGGTAAACGAGTTAAAAACAGCTTACAAAACATTACGCGCGATACCATAATCAATACGCTATTATTATAGCATATTTTACAACCGGATTTCATCTTTTCTGTTTTCTTCGGTTGCATAGTAAAATAAAAATGTGTTTTTTACATGACAAAGCCAAAACTATAACGCCAAAACTATAAAACCGAATTTCAATGTATGAAAAGACCTGCAGCCGGTCAGTTTTCGTCTGTCCGTTGCAGGTCTCCTTCTTTTCAGTCGTCTCTGTCCACTTTGTATTTCCGTTCCAATTCTTTGTAATGGTCCAACCCGATAAACTGATTGAACTTTCCAAACTCCATCATGCCGGCAGCCGTCGCATCCGTATTTCCGTTTTCTTTCAGGCCGCTGAACAGATCGTACAGTGCTTTAGTAACGGTATACACGGCGCTGCAGGCCCAGAACACAACGGAATACCCCATCTGTTCCAGTTCTTTCGCCGGAATGATGGGTGTTTTGCCGCCTTCAATCATGTTAGCATCCAAAAAGGCGCCAGAGCCTCTCAGTTCTTTGGCAAACCGTTCAATCTCTTCCCGTGTGCAGAGGCCGTCGGCGAACAGCATTTCCGCTCCTGCGTCCGCATACCGTTTGCATCGTTCGATAGCATCTTCGATGCCATATACGGCCCGGCTGTCCGTACGCGCCATGATCATGGTTTCTTTGTCCACGCGGCCTTCCACCGCGGCGCGAATCTTCTGTACATGTTCGTCCGCCGTGATCACCTGCTTGCCGTCCATGTGCCCGCAGCGTTTCGGCCACACCTGGTCTTCAAAAAAGATACAGGCCGCCCCGGCTTTTTCAAATTCATATTCCGTACGGATCACATTCAGTGCGTTGCCATACCCGTTGTCACCGTCGGCAATGACAGGAATATCGGTTGCGTCACAGATTTCTTTCAACGCCGTAGCCATTTCCGTCATGGACAACAGCCCCACATCCGGCTGTGCCAGATGCACCGCCGTTACGCTGTAACCGCCCATGGCCACACACCGGATCCCGGCAGCCTGGGCAACTTTGGCAGTCAGCGCATCGCCTACTCCCGGAACACAGACAATATTTTCGCCGGACAGCAGCTTGCGCAACTCTTTCCGCTTTTGTGTCGCAGTTTTCATAAAATCCCCCTCTTAACGATCGTTACCAGATCAGGTCTGCTTTCTTTTTATTGTACACGAATTCTCTCCGGTTTTCCACAGGTTCCTGTCCAATTGCAGAAAATCTTTACATTCCTGAAATTTGTGGTATAATACATTGCAGGTTTATTGTTACGGAGCGGTATCGAAGTGGTCATAACGAGGCGGACTCGAAATCCGTTAGCCGTCCGCGGCACGTGGGTTCGAATCCCACCCGCTCCGCCATTTTTTTGAAACAGCGCTCATGATTTACGTATTCTGCTTTTACGTTTATCAAAAAACTGCAACCTGACATTCTTCAAAATACAAATGCGTCTCTCGCCATGAGGGACGCATTTTTTCTTTTATTTTTCTTTTGCCCTGCAATCTGCAAAAAAATCCCTGACCACTGCCGCGCACCGATCCTCCAGAATGCCGCCGATGACTTGCGGCTGATGATTCAGCAGCGGATGAGTCAGCACATTGAATAATGATTCAACGGCCCCCGCCCGGTTATCCCGGCAGCCGAAGATTACCGTATCAACCCGGCTGTTATAAATGGCGCCGGCGCACATGGGACAGGGCTCCACCGTCACATACAGGGTACAGCCGGAAAGGCGCCAGTTATGTAATTTTTCGCAGGCCTCCCGTATTGCGATGACTTCTGCATGAGCGGTAGCATCCAGCCACTGCTCCCGCATATTATGGGCTTTGGCTATAATCCTACCGTCTTTAACTATAACGGCCCCAATGGGGACTTCTCCCTGTTTTACCGCTATTTCAGCTTCCTGCAACGCTAACTCCATAAATTGCTCGTGGTTCATTTCCATTCGCATCATCCGCTTCTTCAATAATACAATCATAAAACCTGTTAAAAATGAAAACTGTTTTATTTCGTTTTATGCTGTCAGGAAATGCAACGTATCCTTTCGGTTCCGCTCACTTATCTTCCTGCTCCAGCATGTCTTGCTCTTCCAGCAGTTCTTCCCACTTTTGGACCAACCCGTCAATGGCCTTTACATATTCTTCCCGCTCGGCCGCCATGGCTTTGCTCTTTTCCAGGTCCAGATGATTTTCCGGAATGGAAATCTGCTTGTCCAGCCAGCCTAACATGGCTTCCTGTTCACGCAGCCGCAACTCCACTTTCGCAATCAGTTCTTCCAGTTGCGCCGGACTGTGCCTGCGGGCTTTTTTTATTTCCTGTTTCTTAATTTTTCCGTCCCAGGGTTTGCCTGCATCGCGAACCACTTCCGAAGAAGTTTCCCCGTTTTCCTGCTTCACAGCGGTGTTTCCTTTTGCTTCCTGTTCCCTGCAGGATTCAGGAGCTTTCTCCTTTCGCACCTGCTGTTCTTTTATGAAAGACTCAGCCTCTTCTGCCTGTTTTCTCTTTTGCTTTTCTTCCAGATAAAATCCGTAATCGCCTTTATAATCCAGAATCCGGTGATCCTCAATCTCCCAGATCCTGTCGCATACTTCATTAACCAGATACCGGTCATGGCTGACCACCAGCACGGAACCGTCAAAGACTTCCAGCGCTGCTTCCACCGTTTCTTTCGCCAGAATATCCAGATGGTTGGTAGGTTCGTCCAAAATCAGCAGGTTTGCACCATCCAGCACCAGTTTTAACAACACCAGCCGCGCTTTCTGTCCTCCGGAAAGCGTGCCGATTTCCTTAAATACATCATCACCGTGAAACAGCATACCGCCTAACAGCGAGCGCGTGTGTTCTTCCGTCAGACCATACTCTGTCAGGAAATTCTCCAACAAGGTCTGTTCCGGATTCAGCCGTTCATAACTCTGTGAAAAATAACCGATTTTAACCCGGTTTCCGATTTTCGCCTCCCCGCCCAGTGCGGGAATTTCTCCCAGAATCGTTCGAAGCATGGTAGTCTTGCCGCTGCCGTTCGGACCGATCAGCCCTACCTTTTCTCCGCGACGCAGCACCAGATCGACATCTTTCGCCAGTACGTTATCCCCGTATCCTACTTTCAGATGTTCCAGGATCAATACACGTTCTGCCGACTCCGGTGCTTTCGGCAGGCGCAGGGAAAAACTTTCATTCTCCACCGGCGCCTCCAGCCGTTCCAACCGATCCAGTCTGGACTGTCTGCCCCGGGCCATCTTGCTTTTGATCCCCGCTTTAAAACGACGGATATAAGCCTCCTGTTCCGCTATGAAATTCTGCTGCGCGTCGTATGCCGCTTTTTCTGTTTTAGCCAGAATTTCTTTCTGCGCAAGATATTTTGTGTAATTCCCGGTAAAAGAGCGGATATGCCCCCCTTCCATTTCCAGGATCCGTGTGGCAACGTGGTCCAAAAAGGCCCGGTCATGGCTGACCACCAGTACGCCGCCTTTGAAATCCCGCAGGTATCCCTCCAGCCATTCCATCATACGGATATCCAGATGGTTCGTGGGTTCGTCCAGCAATAAAAAATCCGGTGAAGAAACCAGAGCCGCCGCCAGGAGAAGGCGCGTCTTCTGACCCCCGGAAAGAGAAGCTGCCTGCATTCCCCACATGGATTCCGGAAATGCAAGGCCAAATAAAACCATTTTTAATTTTGCTTCATAATGGTAACCGTCTAGGTATTCATAGCGCTGGGTAACGCGGCCGTAGCTGTCCAGGATTTCCTGGTTACCGGATGCCGATGCCTGTTCCAGTTCTGCCAGTTTTTGACGCAGAGACAGGATTTCGGGATTGGCCTTCAGCATAAAGTCCCATACAGACTCCCGGCCAATGCTTCCAAAGCCCTGCTCCACATACCCTACATTAATACCCGGTTCGAAGCTGACAGTCCCCCTGTCGGCATAGTCAGGCCGAAGCAGACATTTTACCAGCGTAGATTTTCCGCTGCCATTAACTCCCACCAGCCCGATTTTTTCTCCTTTGGCGATCATAAAGCTGACGTCTTTGAATACTTCCTGCACGCCAAAGGACTTCTCCAGTTTATCAACGATTAATTGCATAGATATTTCCCATTATGTTGTAACGTATTGACTGTTTCCCAACGTAAAAAGTTCCTTAACTCTCAAATCCGTAGGGATGCTCTTTATGCCACTGCCATGCCGTTTTAATTATTTCTTCCGTATTGCTGTGCTGCGGCTTCCATCCCAGCACTTTTTTACACTTGGCGCTGGAGGCGATCAGCACCGCAGGATCTCCTGCACGCCGGGCTTCTTCCTCTACTTTAAAATCAATGCCCGTAACCGTTTTGGCCGTCTCAATAATTTCCCGTACACTGAAACCGGCCTCACTGCCCAGGTTGAACACATCGCTGGCGCCGCCATCAGCCAGGTATTGCATCGCCAGCACATGGGCATCCGCCAGGTCCAACACATGGATATAGTCCCGCAGGCAGGTGCCGTCCGGTGTCGGATAATCTGTGCCGTAAATGGAAATATGGTCGCGCACGCCCTGTGCCGCCTTTAAAATCAAAGGAATCAGATGGGATTCCGGATTATGGTCTTCCCCGATGGATCCGTCCAAGGCAGCGCCGGCCGCGTTAAAATAGCGCAATGCCACATAGTCCATACCATAGGCCATGGTAAAATCCTTCATCATAGTTTCAATCATCAGCTTGGTCCGCCCGTAAACGTTAGTGGGAACGGTGGGAAAATTCTCTTTAATAGGCATCCTTTTCGGTTCCCCATACACCGCTGCGGTAGAAGAAAACACGATATGATCTACTCCTGCTTCATGCATGGCGATCAGCAGATGCAACGTTCCTTCCACATTATTATAATAATACTTGGCCGGATCCGTCATGGATTCGCCTACCAGCGAAGAAGCGGCAAAATGAATGACGCCGTCGATTTCATGTTCTGCCAGGATATGTTTTAAGAACGGCACATCGTGGATATCTCCGGTAATCAGTTGCACATCATCCGGTACAGAGGCCTCATGCCCGGTAGACAGATTATCGTATACGATCGGTGTAAAATCTTTGGACGCTGCCAGCGCCCGTACCGTATGGGAGCCGATGTAGCCGGCGCCGCCTGTTACCAAAATATTCATACTAAAATCTCCTCATAATTAAGATTTATAAATAAAACCGCTTACACTATTGTACAGCAAGCGGCTCTATTTTCAAAATAAAAAGTTACTTTTATTTTACAACGATTTCCTTCAAATATTTTAGGAAACCGTCATGCAGATCCGGACGGCGCAGGGCATACTCCACAGTCGCTTCCAAAAAGCCCTGTTTGTCGCCCACATCATAACGGCGTCCTTCAAAATTATAAGCATAGACCGGCTGTATCTTCAGCAGGGAACGCAGACCGTCCGTCAGCTGGATTTCCCCGCCAGCCCCCGGATCGGTATGTTCCAGAAGCTCAAAGATTTCCGGTGTGATAACATAACGTCCCAGCACGGCCATGTTGGAAGGCGCTTCGTTCACCGATGGCTTTTCTACCATATCTGCCACAGCAAACGTCCGGGGATCGCTGGTTCCTCTTGTGGCTACAATACCATAAGAAGAAACTTTTTCATGCGGTACTTCCTGCACACCTAACACGGAAGCCCCTGTTTTTTCATATACGTCAATCAGCTGCCGCAAGGCCGGTTTTTCATCATTATACACCACATCATCGCCTAACAAAACAGCAAACGGTTCGTTGCCGATAAACTGCTTGGCGCATAAAATCGCATGCCCCAGTCCTCTCGGCTCTTTTTGGCGAATATAATGAATCCGGATATCCGAGATGCTCCGCACCATTTCCAGCCACTCATTCTTTCCTTTTTCTGCCAGGTTCAGTTCCAGTTCGATGCTTCGGTCGAAATGATCTTCAATCGCCCGCTTGCTGCGACCTGTGATGATCAGGATATCTTCTATCCCGCTGGCCAGCGCTTCCTCAACGATGTATTGGATCGTAGGTTTATCCACAATAGGAAGCATTTCCTTTGGCGTTGCTTTCGTAGCCGGCAAAAAGCGGGTGCCTAATCCTGCTGCCGGAATTACAGCTCTTGTAATGGTTTTAAAACGTATGCTCATGCTGGTTCACCGCCTATTTCCTGTAATAATTCCTGCGTCTTTTCTTCTAACAGTGTTCTGTTACCTCTGGTTTCCACGTTCAGCCGGATTACCGGCTCTGTATTGGACGCCCGCAGGTTAAAGCGCCAATCCGGGAACTCAATGCTTAGTCCGTCCAGTGTATCGGCCTTGCCGTTTTTATATTTCATTTTTAATTTTTCAAGAACGGCCTTACTGTCCGTGACTTTCCGATTGATCTCGCCGCTGCAGGGGAACGCATCCTCCATGCTGCCAATCAGTTCCGAAAGTGTTTTCCCGCAGGAACATAACAATTCCGAAACAATCAGCGCCGTAATCATGCCGCTGTCACAGAACGTAAAATCACGGAAATAATGATGGCTTGACATTTCTCCGCCGTAAATCACACCGTTTTCCCGCATACACTGCTTCATAAAGGCATGACCGCTCTTGCAGCGGACCGGTACGCCGCCATGACTTTTTACAATCTCTTCTGTATTCCAGGTCAGCCTCGCATCATACATAATCTTACATCCCGGATACTTATGGAGGAAATGCTCAGCCAAAAGCCCCACCAAATAATATCCTTCTACAAACTGTCCTGTTTCATCACAGAAGAAGCAGCGGTCAAAATCACCGTCCCAGGCAATACCGAAATCCGCGTGATGCTTCAGCACCGCTTCCACAGTACATTTGCGATTCTCTTCCAGCATGGGATTGGGAACACCATTTGGAAAGGTTCCATCCGGTTCATAATTGATTTTTATAAACCGGAACGGCACATATTTTTCCAGTTCGTCCAGTACTGCACCGGCGCCGCCGTTACCCGGATTTACTACAATTTTGACCGGTTTCAGTTGGGAACGGTCAATGTATTGCAAAATGTGTTCCACATACGGCTTCATAATATTCTGCCGGGTCAGGATTCCTCTCGCTTTTCCTGCCATCAGGTGATGGGGGAACTCGTCCCCTCTTACCATCTGCTCAATTTCCAACAGACCGGTATCAACTCCCACCGGCCTTGCATCCCGCCGCACCAGTTTCAAACCGTTATACTCTGCCGGATTATGGCTGGCAGTAACCATGATACCGCCATCCACATTCAGGAATGCAGTAGCAAAATATATCATTTCCGTACCGCACTGGCCGATATCAATTACATTAGCGCCTCCATCCTGCAGCCCGTCACATAACGCCTGAAGCAGTTTAGGTCCCGTCAGGCGAATATCACAGCCTACAACAACAGATTCTGCTCCGAATAAGGCGCAAAACACCTTGCCCACCCGGTACGCCAGCTCTTCATTGACCTCTTCCGGGTAGATTCCGCGTATATCGTATGCTTTAAATGCCTTTGTGTTAATCACCGCGATCCCCCATTCCACCATTATCCCTCATTGAGCCTAAACAAAGCGCGATGAGCAATATCCAAACTTGTTTCATAAATTGTATATTCTACCAAAACACAAAAAATCCTGCAAAAAAGAAAGAAGCGGAATAAAATGGGCCGTAAACCCTTTATCCCAGCTTCCATTCGAGGTAACTATAAGAAAGCGGTGATTCATTCGTCTGGCTGCACTATTTGAAAACAGACCTCGCTTCAAATATGTCGAAAAATAAAAACGGCTACTCTGAAAAACAAATGCAAGCCTTTCAATCAAATATCATAATTCCGTTCCCGTAACACGTTCTCCGCCGCTTCACCCAAAAACCAGCGCATGGTGGTAAAAAAGGCAAGATAATTATTATCGGAATTCGGTATCAGTAATTCCCGGGCCAGCTGGTCCAAGGCCTCTTCAATGGGAACGCCCTGCCCCGTCAGCTCGGCCACCTGCTCCTGCAGTACTTCGATTACTGCCTTGCGAAGCCGTTTCAACCGGGGCGCATTCAGATTCAGTTCCACAATCGTATTGCAGGCCTTTTTGCGTAACATTTCCGGACAGCGGTCTTCGTCTACGGACATGGCGCCGGAAAATGAATCAAAGCAGAACAGCATTTCCTTAGCAGGTATCTGCAACGGGTTCAGGATTTCCGCGTTAATGAATTTCCCGCCTTTGGGAACATCACAGCTCCGGTCTTCCTTTACTTTGGAAAAACGGTAATCGGCTTCCGCCACCTTGGGCTGGCTTCCTCCATGACAGGCTCCCAGCATGTTCTTCCATTCCAGATGATAATTGCGCTCTTCACGTTCCGTTCCCACCTTGGGATGGAAGTGTTCTACACGGAAATCGTCTACCCGGTCTTCTTCGTCCGTCAGTTTTATATTAATCTCACAGTATGCGCACAATCCGTGCTGATCGCGAAGCAACTGCCGCTTTACCTGACGATAACCGTCTCTGCTGCGGTGATGAAACTTTTCCCAGGTATCATGAGGATAACGTTGTTTATAGCGAGCCAGCAATTCCGGTTCATCCGGACTCTTTTGCACCCGTTTCATACGTTACGCCACCCTTCCCCTGAAAATGAATACCTTTGAAACTATCACCAGTAAATTTGTTTCTTCGCCAGTCTGAAAACGCAATTCATATCTTCACAGTTTCTTATTTCTTCCTGCGGAAATTACGCACCCGGATATCCATATCCGCCCGGACCAGCGCAGGTTCTCTTCCCTGAGACCACCGATCCAGTGTTTCGCGTAACGCCAGCGCCTCTTCGCTGTCCCATTTGTCCTCATTGACCAGTTGCAGATAGCGCTGCAGTGCCTGTACGATAGGCAGGGAGCCAGGCCGGCTCTCCACATGCTGAATATCCCGCAGCAACTGGCTGCTTTCCGCTCCCAGCGAAAATGTCGGTTCCTCAATATCCACCAGGTCGTTATCCCAATGGAGGATCCGAATACATTCCGCAGGCACGCTGGTCAGAACCTGAGGGCTGTGAGTTGTAACAATAAACTGTACCTTGGGGAACGCCTTGACCAGGTCATTGACAACAGTCTGCTGCCAGGAAGGATGAAGGTGCATGTCCACCTCATCTATCAGAACTACGCCGGACGTTTTCAGCGTGACATCTTCACCCATATCCGGATTAAGACGAGCCATACGATACGCAATATCTGCCGCCATGCTGATGACACTTCGGGCTCCGTCGCTCATAGCCTCCAGCGGCAGTTCTCCTTTTTCCGGATGGCATATCAGCAGGTTCTGAGCCGCAAAACTGTATTTTAAATCCGTCCAGCCCATACTTTGTATGCAGGTAACGATCGCCTTGTTGATGGCATTCAAAATTTCACGGTAGGGATTCTTTTTGTTCAGCTTTTTTTCCGCAATGATGTGGTCATATTCCAGCGCGCTTTCCGTAGCATAACGGAACCATTGGGCAAAGGTATTATACGAGCCGCTTGGTTCCAGACACTCCACATAGCCGCTGCTTCTGGACAGATCCACTTTCTTCCGTTTGAGCAGCGAACTGTCATTCCACATACGGCTGGTTCCGTAATAACCCAAAACCGGAAGGATGATATCCTGATCCCCCGGCTGATTCAACTCGTCCGCAATTCTTTTCCCATAATCAGAAACGAACTTTGCAGAAACAGAAGAGGTTTTACCCTTGACCGATTTTAATTCCCTTTTCCAGGAATATGCTTTTCCGTCATCGGCTTTTACTTCCGTTTCCAGTACAACCGGAAGCAGATACTTCATTCGCTTAATCTGCAATTCATCCTGCGTTTGCGGAATGTCCACCACCATCCGGACATCATTCGGTTGGAAGTTACGTGCCTTAATACCGGGAAAGGCTGCCAGATATGGCGCCATCGTTATTGCAAGGCCATCTAAAATCGCTGTCTTCCCTCTGCCGTTTTCTGCAACAATCACAGTGACTTTGGGACTGAACTGCATAGTAAAATCTGTATAGCAGCGAAAGTTCTGCATTCTGATTTTCGATACATACATAGGATGCCAATGCCTCCTTTATAAAAAACCGGACAGGTTTCCCTGTCCGGTAAAGGATAGATTATTTTTTAGCAGCGTTGTTTTCTGCCGGAGCCTGTGCATTCGGATCAACGACGCGGAAATTCATGATAGAGAATTTTCCGTTGGTAACTTTAAACGCAACATCCAGTTCCATGACAGCCCCTTTTTCAAATTTGGCCGCATAAACCAGAACATGACCATCAGAAAATACCTGATACACACGAAGGTCTTTCTGAACCATTTTTCCTAATTCTTTGTTCATGTTAGCAAACATTTCCTTGTATCTGTCTGCAGTCAAATCCTTGGATAAGGATGGATCCATAAAAGCGGAAGCTTTCTTATAGTCTCCGCCGGCAAAAAACTGATCCACAATTTTAGTTTCTGCGTCTAAGTCCGAGCCATAGCTGGCATAGCACATCGCAGAAAAGCTCATCATAATCGCCATCAAAAACAACATTACTTTCTTTTTCATCGTTTTCCCTCCTGAAATCTAAAATTTCTATTTTTTAATAATATATACGTTTACCTGTCATTGACAGACTCGTATCAGCATAGTAATAGTACTGTATTTTTATGGCAAAGTTGCGTCATTTTGGAAAACTTAAATTCACAGTTCTGACTACAACACTGATTAAAAAACACAGACACACCGATTCCTCTTATCAAAAACTGACAATATCCTCTTTCATTGTCCGTTATTGCAGTGCTTCCTCCGGAATTTCGATTTCTCCGGAGAATACTTCAACGGCAGGTCCCTGAAGAAAAATATGATTATTGCCGCTTTCATATGTAACTTTTAACATTCCGCCCCGGGCCTGCACATTCAGCGGTTTATCCATAGCGCCGGCCTTTTTCAGTTTCATACAGGCATAGTTCACGGCACAGGCTCCGGTTCCGCAGGCCAGCGTTTCTCCGCTGCCACGCTCCCAGACTCTGAATTTCACTGTGTTCTCGTCAATAATCTGCACAAATTCAGTATTCACGCCTTCCGGGAACAACTTGTGATGTTCAAACTGCGGTCCCAAATCTTCCAGATCCAGCGCATCCACATCCGGCACAAACACAACAAAATGCGGGTTTCCCATAGAAACGGCCGTCCCGTTGAAGAAGAACTTCTCCTTATACGTTTTATTATCCGTACCCACAATGGTCGTCTCCCGCAAAACCAGAGACTGGTCCACGAAAATATAATGATCCGTGATCATAGGAATCATACGGGGACGTGTTTCCGGCTGTCCCATATCAACCTTTGCTTCCGTCACCTTACCGTTATCAATGCTAAGGTCAATGGTTTTAATACCGCCCAGCGTTTCAATGGAAACCGGATTCTTATCAGTCAGATGATAATCATATACGTACTTTGCCACGCAGCGGATCCCGTTTCCGCACATCTTTCCTTCCGAACCGTCAGCATTAAACATGCGCATTTTAAAATCGGCCACTTCAGAAGGACAGATTAAAATCAATCCGTCGCTCCCTATACCATAATGATACCGGCTTACGTATCTTGCCACTGCTTCCGGATTGGACATTTCCTGCTGTGTACAATCTACGTAAACATAATCGTTTCCGCAGCCATGCATTTTGGAAAATTTAAATTTCATCACTTCATCCCCTTGCCGCTACTTTCCTTCTCTTCACCATTTATTTATTAAACATATATTACATTATCTATTATTCGTATCAACATTATAGCTAACGATAAATCGCTAATACATGATTATTTTATTATATCGTGTTTCACAAAAATGAACAAGTAAGAAAACCGGGAAAATCTTAAAAATTATTAAAAGTTGAAGGACGACAGCGTTCCTAGAAATATACAAGAAGTTAAAATGAACGAGCAAAAAAGAAAATCCCATACATCTGATACATAGTAAAAGCCCCCGCACTTAGTTGTACGGGGGCTTCGTCTTGACCGGCAACAATCTATCCTCCCAGGCCGCTTCCAGCCCAGTACTTTCGACGCGTGAGAGCTTAACTGCTGTGTTCGGGATGGGAACAGGTGGATCCTCTCAGCCATCGTCACCGGATCTTCTGAACCGTCTTTTTGTGTTTCCGCTGCGTCAAGACTGCGTCTCGCTTGCTCCACATACCTTAGTATGCCTTCGCAGCACTCGCTAGCCTTTCCTTGCGGCCTCCACAAAAATCCTGGTTCATGGAATATCTTTCAGGTCTTCCCAGACCTTCAAAACTTTACAGAAGAAACTACTCACTTTCTTACGCGTCCTCACTCGCATTCTTAAATCAAGCCCTCGACGGATTAGTACCGGTCCGCTCAATACATTACTGCACTTACACTCCCGGCCTATCAACCTTGTCTTCTACAAGGCGTCTTACTGACTTGTGTCATGAGAGATCTCATCTTGGGGTTGGTTTCACGCTTAGATGCTTTCAGCGTTTATCCGACCCGGACGTAGCTACCCAACGATACGCCTGGCGGCATAATTGGTACACCATCGGTCCGTCCACTCCGGTCCTCTCGTACTAGGAGCAGATCCCCTCAAATCTCTTGCGCCCGCGATGGATAGGGACCGAACTGTCTCACGACGTTCTGAACCCAGCTCGCGTACCACTTTAATGGGCGAACAGCCCAACCCTTGGGACCGACTTCAGCCCCAGGATGTGATGAGCCGACATCGAGGTGCCAAACCTCCCCGTCGATATGGACTCTTGGGAGAGATCAGCCTGTTAT
>JAEEGK010002553.1_pt1 | contig 45623 bp, 41 predicted proteins | sample 8958771 | NCBI WGS metagenome assembly JAEEGK01 (sample SAMN16246547, study PRJNA631951) | gut metagenome | biome: gut microbiome; feature: rumen; material: SC-attached | host: Bos | place: Iran: Karaj | collected 2018-10 | reverse complement strand
CTGTGTATCGTCACCCCTCCGGCATTCACCGCCGCCACACCCGTTGGTGCAACCACCACGTGCCGTTTGGGACAGTGCGTGGCAATATGGCGCAGAAAGGTTGTCTTACCCGTCCCCGCCTTGCCGGTCAGAAACAGCGACATGCCCGTCTCCACGATATATCGTTCCGCCAACTCAATCTGAGGATTGCGCTCCATCATCTGATTATTCCGATTATTCGGAGTTGTCGGATTATTCTGAATAATCTGATTACTCCGATAATTCCGATTACTCCTAAAATATTAGCTCACTGGCACTCTTCTGTCCAGCCCGAAGCTCATGGGCGACACCTTCAGCACTGGGGCGAACTGCAGCCGCTTCCATTCGTTGATGCGCACCTTGCGCAGCACCGATGCCACCAGCTCCGCGTCGTAGCCCTCCTCCACAATCTCCTCCTGGCACATCTGCTCTTCGATATGCAGGTTCAGTATCGCGTCCAGCACGCTGTAGTCGGGCAGCGAGTCGGTGTCCTTCTGTCCGGGACGCAGCTCGGCCGATGGGGGTTTCTGTATGGTGTTGATGGGGATGCGCTCGCCGTCGCGGTTGCTGTATTCTGCCAGCTCGTATACCTCGGTCTTATACAGGTCGCCGATTACGCTCAGTCCGCCGCAGCTGTCGCCATAGAGGGTGCCGTAGCCCATGGCCGCCTCCGACTTATTGGTGGTGTTCAGCGCCATGGCTCCAAACTTGTTGGCATAGCTCATCACTATCGTGCCGCGAATGCGTGCCTGCATGTTCTCCTCAGTCACATCCTCTGGGCGGTCGCCAAACACGGGTTTCATGCACTCGCGCAGCGTGTCGAACATCGGCTTGATGGGCACAATGTCGTAGCTCACGCCTAGGTTGTTGGCTAAGTCCATAGCGTCCTTCACGCTGTGGTCGGTGCTATATTGCGACGGCATCAGCAGTCCGTGCACATTCTCGGGACCGATGGCGTCGGCGGCAATCACGCACACCATCGCGCTGTCCATGCCGCCCGACAGTCCCAGCACGGCCCGTTTCAGCCCGTTCTTGCGGAAATAGTCCCTCACGCCCATCACCAGTCCCTTATACACCAGCTCCACTGCCTCAGGCTTCTCGTCGGCGCATTCCTCCATCAGCTGCATGTCCACGCTCTCGGCGTGCTCCTCGAAGTAGGGGAACTGGCACAGCACCGTCCCCGCCGCGTTCAGTGCCATGCTGCCGCCGGCATAGATGAAACTGCCCTCGCCGCCCGTGCGGTTCACAAACACCAGCCCCGAGTTCAGATTCTCCACAATCTTATGCATGCGGTAGCGGATGCGGTAGGGCTTGTTGTAGTCAAACACGTTGCAGCCGCAGCACACCACGATGTCGGGCTGCTCGATGTGCGATTTCGACAGCTCCTTCAAATCCTCGTAGAATCCGATGGCAATCTGCTGCTCCTGGTACTGGATGACCTGAATGCCCTCGCCGCGCACGAAATACTTCTGCTCGTCGGGGGCGAGATACTTCTTGGTGATGATGCCGCGCACGGCGCAGTTCTGCACAAACACGATGGCGTTGCACAGCCCCTTGTCCTGTATCTGAAGGGGCATGCCCACCAGAAATGCGCGGTGCTCCGACCGCTCCACCAGCTCCTGCAGGCAGGCCTGCGCGCGTTTTTGCAGGTCGGTGTATGCCACAGAGCCAAACTGGGGGTAGCCGCACAGCGTGCAGGCAGGAAAGACAGTCAGTAGTGCCTCGCGGCTTTCGGGCTTGTCCAGCTCCTCAATAATCCAGCGCATGTTCTCCTCGGGATTGTTGGTCGCGATGTCGTGTTGTACTATATGGATATTCATCTTCTGTAGGAATTAAAAATTAAGAATTAATATTTTATTGCCGAAGGGGGCTGTTTGTTTCATTATGCAAAAGTACTACTTTTTTGTAAAAAATCAACAGAAATCTACATTTTTAATTGTTATTTTTCATTTTTTTTGTAACTTTGCATTTCAAACAAAAAAGGACGTTTAACAAACATTTTTTAATAACAATCTAAAATCAACAACATTATGAAGAAAATCGTTGTATTAATTGTGGCAATTTTCGCCTTTGGTTTTGCAGCTAGCGCTCAAGATGCTATCGGTCTTCGTTTCGGTGGCGGTTCCAGCTACGGCGCAGAAATCTCCTATCAGAAGGGTCTCGGTTCCAACCGTGCCGAGTTCGACCTGGGTGCCAGACTTCCTGGTCTCGACTACTTCTACCTGGCAGGTGTCTACCAGTGGAAGGGTGGCATCACCGACTGGCTGGGTTGGTTTGCCGGTCCCGGTGCCAAGGTGAGCTTCTGCAAGAACCACGGTGTTGGTGTTGCCGTTGCCCTTCAGCTTGGTCTTGAGGCTAACTTCGCCGACTTCCCCTTCCAGATTACGCTCGACGTCCGTCCGGAATACGAGTTTGTGCTGCCGAAGGAGTGCGTCAACAGCTTCGGCTGGGCTGGTGCTCTCGGTATCAGATACAAACTCAACTAATTAATGGTTGTTATAAAGGTAGATGCCCGACCGCAGGTCGGGCATCTTTTTTTGTGTCTGCGGCGCATGCAGCCTTTACCTAATTTGTTTTTTTAATATGGTTGCGATATGCACTTCTTCGCTCTAGCAGCAATGAACGATACATGATGGAGCCTTGATGGAGCGGGGAAAGTCGGGAGTCTCATGGGGGAGAAGAGGGGTTGAATAGGAGTGGAGGCGGGTGGGAGTGGAGGGTGGTGCGGGGGCGGCTATATGTTGAGCAGGCGTTCGGTTTCGTCCCAGAGCCAGCGAGCCATGTCGGGACGCTGCCAGCGGCGGGGAACGGCTTGGTGGCGGCGGCCACGGAAGAGGAGCAGCGGATTGCCTTCGGGGGCATGGTACTGCAGGGCGTTGACGGCGGGCAGGGCTCCTTGCTGGGGCGTTTTGCAGAGGGGGCGGAAGATGAGGTCGGCGAGGGGGTCGAACCAGCGGTCCATGTGCAGGATGCGGCTGTTGACGATGCCGGGGTCGGTGACGTGGACGGTGAGGCGGTCGGCATAGCGGCGGTGCAGCTCTTCGGCAAAGAGCATCACGGCCATCATGCTGTTGGCGGAGGGGCCCACCTGTCGGGAGCGTTCGGGCGAGGGGGTGAGGAACGACTTGTCGAGGTGCGACACGTAGCACGAGAGCGATACGGTGCTGACCACGTGTGCGCCGGGGTTCATCAACGGCAGTAGCCGACGGGTGAGGAGATAGGTGCCGAGGTAGTTGGTGGCGGTGACGCGCTCGAAGCCTTCGGGAGTGGTTTGGTAGGTGGGGAGCTGGGTGCCGGCGTTATTGAGCAGGCCGTCGACACGGATGTGGTCGGCTTCGAGGCCTTGGACGAATGCATCTATTGACGAGGGCGAACTGATGTCGAGCGGGCGGAAGCCTTCGTGTTCGGTCCGGCGAGAGGTGCCGATGACGGTGTGGCCGAGAGCGCGGAGTCGGGTGACTGCGGCGGAGCCGATGGCTCCGGTGGCTCCTGTGACGATGATGGTCATGGAAATTAAAAATTAAGAATTAAAAATTAAGATTCTGCTGCCGTTTGTTTTCGTAATTTCATCCAGAGGCGGGTTTCGAGGCTGTTGGGGAGGAGGTGGATGAGAGGAGGGGCGAGGTAGTTGATGAGGCCGGGCTTGACGTAGTGGCGGCGGCGGAACGTGCCGCGCAGGGCACGGCGGACGAGCCACTGGGGGGTGCGGATGATGCCGAGTCGGGAGAGGAGCGAGAGGGTGCGGGGAGGGATGTTGTAGAGGGGTGTGGCTATGGCGGCGGGCAGCACGGTGGTGACACCCACGCCGTAAGGGCGCATTTCGAAGTAGAGCGACTTGGAGTAGCTTTTGAGGTAGGCCTTGGTGGCGGCATAGATGGTGATGCCGGGGGCGGGTATCTGGGCGGTGAGGCTGGAGACGTTGATGATGTAGCCTTGGCGGCGATGTTTCATCTCTTCGCCAAAGAGGGTGCAGAGGCGGGTGGGGGTTAGCATGTGGAGGGCGAGCATGGTTTCGGCACGGAGGGTGTAGTCGGGGGTGAGTTCGTGGAAGAAGAACATGCCGGCGTTGTTGACGAGGATGTCTATCTGTAGGTCCTGCTGTTGGCACCAGTCGAAGAGTTGCTGGGCGGCATCGGGGGCGGCGAGGTCTTGGTAGCGGCCTATGGCGTGGACGTTGTATTGCTGGCTGAGTTGGGCGGGCAGGGTGTTGAGGAGGTCTTGCTGGTTGGAGACCATGACGAGGTGGTGCCCGCGCTGGGCGAGCTGTCGGCAGTATTCGAGGCCCATGCCTGAGGTGGCTCCGGTGACGAGTGCTTGCATGATGAAGGTATTAAAGATTATATGGTGTTGTCAGGCAAGGTCGAGGGCGCGTTCGATAAAGAGGTTGAGGGGGACGGTGGCGCGCCATATTTCGATGACGTGGTCGAGGAAGCGGTCGGTGCCGATGAGTTCGTTGGGCATGGTGTGCATGCTGCAGTAGTCGCGGTATTTGAGCAGGTCGATGTCGGGCCAGTCGGCAGGGTAGCCCTTGGGCGGGCGGCTGAGTTTGCGACTGGTGAAGAAGCTGTCGCCGTAGTAGCGGCGGTAGTCCTTCTGTGCGAGGATGGACTTGAACTCGTCGGGACAGTAGAAGATTTCCTGACGGATGGCGGCGAGCTGTGCGGGCGAGGGCATGTGGATGCCGCCGCCGAGGGAGCAGCCGCCTTGCAGGCCGTAGTCGCCCTGCCCGAGTTGGAGGTAGTAGCCGGGGACGCACTGGGTGCGGTCGCCTCCGACGGGGAGGAAGCAGGCGATGTGGGTCTTGTAGGGGCGCTTGTCGGGGGAGAAACGGAGGTCGCGGTAGATGCGGGAGACGCACTGCTTGGCCTGCAGGGTGCCGAGGGCGGGGTCGAGGGGCGTCATGGCGTCGATGAGGGCCTGGGTGAAGAGGATGAATTGGTCGCGGATGGCGGTCCAGCGCGACTTGTTGTCGTTGAACCAGTCGCGATTGTTGTTCACCAGGAGGTCGTCGAAGAAGGGGAGAGTGTCGGGATGGATGGTCATGTTAAATCGAGGATTGAAAAATGCGAATTGAGAGAGGTGTAAATGTGAATTTTTAAGAAATGTTTGTTTGAAATTGCAAAATTACAAAAAATATTCGTATCTTTGCACCCTCGTTTGATAAAAACTTACAAATAAAAAATAGTTGTACTATGACAGAAACAGTTAAAACTCTTCGCGACAGTGCTGCCATGCGATGGATTGCGCTGCTGCTGCTGGCCTTGGCCATGTTTTGTTCCTACATTTTTATGGACATTCTGTCCCCAATCAAGGACTTGATGATGTCGGAGCGCGGTTGGGACTCGACCGCCTTCGGCACAATGCAGGGGTCGGAAGTGTTCTTGAACGTGTTTGTGTTCTTCCTCATCTTCGCCGGTATCATTCTTGACAAGATGGGTGTGAGATTCACTGCCGTGCTGTCGGGTACGGTGATGCTCGTCGGCGGTTTGATTAAGTATTATGCCGTCAGCGAGAGTTTCATCGGCAGTAGTCTTGATACATGGTTCACCAACCATTTGAACTACATTCCGCTGTTTGACGAAATCGGCGTGGCACCATTCTATCGCGGCATGCCTGCCTCGGCCAAGCTTGCGGCTTGCGGCTTTATGATTTTCGGTTGCGGCTGCGAGATGGCGGGTATCACGGTGAGCCGTGGTATTGTGAAGTGGTTCAAGGGTCGTGAGACGGCTTTGGCTATGGGCAGCGAGATGGCTTTGGCACGTCTGGGTGTCGCCACCTGCATGATTTTCTCGCCCTATTTCGCCAAGTTGGGCGGACACGTGAATGTGAGCCGCTCGGTGGCTTTCGGCGTGGTGTTGCTCTGCATTGCCTTGATGATGTTTATCGTCTACTTCTTCATGGATAAGAAACTCGACAGTCAGACCGGCGAGGCGGAGGAGAAGGACGACCCGTTCAAGCTCAAGGATATTGGCAAGATTGTCTCCAGCCTTGGATTCTGGCTGGTGGCTCTGCTGTGCGTGCTCTATTACAGTGCTATTTTCCCCTTCCAGAAATACGCGGTGAACATGTTGCAGTGCAACCTCACCCTCAACGCCGCAGACCCCAACACCTTCTGGGGTGGCGACTCGGTGACGATTGTGCAGTACATCATTATGTTGGCTGTGGCAGCATGTGCTTTTGCCAGCAATTTTGTGAAAGAGAACAAGACTGTCAAGTATGGTCTGCTGGTGTTGGCAGTGATAGCACTTGTGGTATACTGTTACATGGGCTACATGCGCGGCACAGCCGAGACTATTTTCGCCGTGTTCCCGCTGCTGGCTGTTGCCATCACTCCTATTCTTGGCAACTATGTCGACCATAAGGGCAAGGCTGCTTCGATGCTGCTTATTGGTTCCATCCTGCTTGTGGCCTGCCACTTGACGTTTGCCTTTATACTCCCGATGTTCAAGGGTTCTGCCGTTGGCGGTGTGGTGGTTGCCTACCTCACTATCTTGGTGCTGGGTGCCTCGTTCTCGCTGGTGCCTGCCGCCCTGTGGCCTTCTGTGCCAAAGCTGGTGGATGAGAAGATTATCGGCTCGGCATACGCCCTCATCTTCTGGATTCAGAATATCGGACTCTGGCTCTTCCCGCTGCTGATTGGTAAGGTGCTTGACAACACCAATCCCGAATTGGTTGCCCAGGTGGCCGCAGCCAAGGAGGAGGCTCAGGCCGCTGTCGAGGCCGGCACGATGACCGCCGCCGAAGCACAGGCACAGGTGGCTGCCGTCTCGGAGCAGGTGGCTGTGTCGTACGACTACACTTGGCCGTTGGTGATGTTAGCATGTCTCGGTGCTGCCGCTCTCATCATCGGTCTCTACCTCAAGGTGGTCGACAAGAAGAAGCACCTCGGTCTTGAGGAACCGAACATTAAATAATTGAAACCATAAGGACTAGAAACTAAGAAGTAAGACGAACGCGTCCTACTTCTTAGTTTTTAGTTCATAGTATTACTTCGACAATATGCAAACAGTAACATTAGGCCGTACGGGACTTGTGGTGCCCAAGAACGGTTTCGGGGCTCTGCCCATACAGCGCATCAGCCTTGCCGAGACGGTCCATCTGCTTCATAAGGCATTGGACCACGGCATGTATTATTTCGACACCGCCCGTTTCTATACCGACAGCGAGGAGAAGCTGGGCGCCGCCTTTGGCGACCGTCGCGATAAGGTGATTATCAGCACCAAGACGGGTGCCACCAAGGTGGAGGACTTTTGGCAGCAACTGGAGACCAGCCTGCGACTGATGAAGACAGACTATGTGGACCTTTACCAGTTCCACAACCTGCCCTTCTGCCCCAAGCCAGGCGACGGCACGGGTCTTTACGAGGCGATGCTGGAGGCAAAGGGGCAGGGCAAGATACGCCACATAGGGTTGACCAACCACAGAATGGCGGTGGCACGCGAGGCCATAGAAAGCGGGCTATATGAGACGCTGCAGTTCCCCTTCTCCTACCTTGCTAACGAGGAGGAGCATGCCCTTGCCCTCTCGTGCAAGGAGCATGACATGGGCTTTATTGCCATGAAGGGCTTGGCTGGCGGACTGATAAACCATGCCGCAACGGCCTATGCCTATTTGGCACAGTTCCCCTACGTCGAACCTATCTGGGGCATACAGCGCGAGAGCGAGTTGGACGAGTTTATATCGTTCCAAGAGAATCCGCCTGAGCTGACCGACGAGATGCGCGAACGCATTGAGAAAGACCGTAAGGAGCTGTGCGGCGACTTTTGCCGTGGGTGCGGCTACTGCCAGCCTTGTACCGTAGGCATAGAGATAGAGAGCTGCAACCGCATGTACCTTTTCCTCCGTCGTGCACCATATAGCGTCTACCTCACCGACGAATTCTACGAGAAGATGCAGCAGGTGAACGACTGTGTTGAGTGCGGTCTCTGTAAGGAACGCTGCCCCTACCACCTAGATATTCCAACCCTGTTGAAGCGCAACCTTGAGGACTTCAACGAGCATTGGGCTCGCAAGGCGGAACTGAACCCGTAGACAATACCATAATATCATGAATCATATTGAAGAAGGCAGATTCTTGCTCTTAAAGGGCAAGGACAAGAGTTTAAGGAACTACTTTATCGAATACCTTATACTGCTGCTAGCACTCTCAGTGATAGGATGGGGTATCAGTATTTTCGTCACCAAATCTTTCGAGTGGTGGGAGATTCCACTTGACATAGCGTTAAGTATAGTCATCGCACTGTTTGGAGCATGGGTGCAGGTACGCTGGAACCGCCGTCGTGAGCAGGAAAATGATTATTTCTCACAAAAATATGGAACAAAGAAAACCGATAGCGATAAGAATGTCGATAATTAGGATTTTGCCATTTGTTTTGTTGTTGTGTCTTTCCTTGTCGTGCGAGAGGGAGAATGGGGGAATGAATTCTGGCAGCGATACGACTGGCAATGTCGGAGGCGGTGAAGCCGTTGTAGATGGTTTGTTTTCAGTCTCTGATGTTACAAAAGTGCAGTTTGCTCCGGGCAATCTGAAAGCTGGTGGATATGGTTTCACAGCCCACCAATATGATTATGGCGGATATTTTGGATGGGGAACAGGCAACAGACCTAACCTTACATCCACCGATACGATGGATTACTTGGATTTCTATGACTGGGGAACCTATAATTCGGGAGGTAATTGGCGCACGTTGTCGGCAGAGGAGTGGCAATATCTTTTGTTTCGGCGCGAGGATGCCCGATTCAAGTATGGGATGGCAACGGTGTGGGGAGTACAGGGGCTGATATTGTTGCCGGACAACTGGACATTACCCTCTGATTGTACATTCAGACCGGGTTACGGATGGAGGCAAAATGTCTACGACCTTGACCAATGGGCAAAGATGGAGGCGAGAGGAGCTATGTTTCTGCCTGCTGCGGGCTATAGGTGGGATAGGGAAACATTTGCTGGCGGGAGCGGCTATTATTGGAGTTCTACAAAACTCGTCATGCCATTTCCTTATATCAAAGAAGCATACGAAGTATGCTTTATGGACACTTATTTGAATGTGAACACAGAACGTCGTGCGAAGGGATTTTCTGTACGTTTGGTTCAAGAAAAAAGTAAATGATGAGAAGAATACTGCCTTTGGTCGTCCTATTGTTTCTTTCTCTCTCCTGTGAACGGGAGTATGGAGGAATCGACCTAGGCGGCGATACTACTGGTAATGTCGGAGGCGGTGAAGTTATTTGCGATGGTTTATTCTCGGTGTCGGAAGTAAAGAAAGTGGAGTTTGCTCCAGGCAATCTGAAGTCTGGAGGGCATGGTTTCACAGCCCATCAGTACGACTATGGAGGATTGTTTGGGTGGGGTACGGGTCGCAATCCGGGATATACGGATATAGAGGCTGATTATTCTGAATTTTATGACTGGGGAATGTATAATTCGGGAGGACTGTGGCGCACCTTGTCGACAGGGGAATGGCAGTATATTCTATATCAACGAGAAAATGCTCGGATGAAGTATGGCATGGCTACGGTGTGGGGTGTGCAGGGGATGGTCTTGTTGCCTGATAAATGGGTGTTGCCGTCAGGTTGTGCGTTCAAGGCTGGCTACGGATGGAGGAATAATGTCTATGATTCAGACCAATGGGCTAAGATGGAAACGGCAGGGGCCGTGTTTTTGCCTGCTGCGGGATATCGTTGGGGCACGGAAAAGTATTTCGTTGGAACGGGTGGCTATTATTGGACATCATCAACCGATTACGCTTATTCGCGTGATGCGGAATATATGTGCTTTGGCGAATCGAGCAGAGAAATGTCTGGTGGCCCACGTGCGATGGGTCTTTCTGTCCGTTTGGTTCAAGAGAAAAATTAGCTGTTAGCAATATCTACTACAATAAGGTGCGCATCGTCGGCGCGGAAGTGTACTTCGTAGCTGCCGAAGGACATGCCGTAGAGGCGGTCGGGGTCGTGCTGGTATTGCGGACGGGGGTCGTGGGCTAGCACGTTGAGCAGGGGCTGGCGAAGGTCGGGTGGCAATTGGTTTAGCTGGGCAGGAGGGCATTCCACTTCCAGCAGCCGTTCGGCGGGACGTGTGGCGAAGCCGCTGCGGGCATCGGGGTGACTGTCTGCGTAGGGCAGGTAGGGCTTGATGTCGTAGATGGGGGTACCGTCTATGAGGTCGGCTCCGCTGACATACAGCACCGGACCCAGCTGTTCGTCTATCTCAACGCGTAGCAGCCTTACCGACGACAGCCCTATTGGGTTCGGGCGGAAAGGGCTGCGGGTGGCGAATACGCCCATGCGCTCGTTGCCTCCCAGTCGTGGGGGACGGACGGTGGGCGACCAATCGTTGCGCACAGCCTCGCTAAACTGCCATATGAGCCAGATATAGTCGAATCCTTCCAGCCCTCGCACTGCTTCTGCAACACGGTACTTCGGCTCGAAGACGATGCGTCCCGGCGTGTCGACAATACCTGCCTGTCGCGGTATGCCGAATTTGGTGGGGAAGCAGGTCTCGATATGGGCGATGGGGGTCATTGAGGCTGTTTTTTTGTCAGAGAAGTCGGAGAGGTCGGAGGAGTCTGAAGGGTTGGGGTTTTTAAAAGGTCAGGTATGGCGCAAGCCAATACATGATGCTGACACTGAGGATGCCCACGCCTGCACCGGCAAGCACGTCGCTCGCCCAATGGCGGTTGTTGTAGATGCGCATCAATCCCACACCGGTGGCAATGGTGTAGCCTGCTATGGCTATGCCGGGATACTCCTTGCCGTACTCGCGACGTAGCATCTCGGCACCCACAAAGGCTGTGACCGTATGACCCGAAGGAAAGCTGTTGTATACCTCAGGGTATGGGCGCTCGATGTCGAGCGTGTGTTTCAAACCGGTATTGAGTGTGAATGCCAGTATGGCAGAGCCCGCCTCGAGACAGACGAGGTTGCGCCAGCTATGCTGGCTTTTCAACCCACAGGCTTTCAAAAGGAATACGGAGGCCGATGGAATGTATTGGATACCGTTTTCGATTTCGAAGCGGTCGTGGCCGTCGCGTTGTGACCAATCGTGGATGCTGCCGTCTAGTGATGTGTGTAACGGTGAGTATGTGATGGCGGCGCCAGTGGCAATAAGGGTAACGGGTGCGATGGTCTGCTGCCACGCGAAGGCATGGTCGTAGTGGCAATGAGATGTGTCGGTGCGTTGTGCAAACGTAGTAGGTGCATAGAACATGCCTACCATCGTCAGACATATACACAGATGTATTGCCCGCAGCCTCATACCGTCAGTCTCCCTTCTTTTAATATGGGTACCAGTGGGCAGGTGTCGGGTTGGAAGGCAAACTTGATGTCCTTCTCGGCACCGAATCCGATGAGCCTTTGTACGTGGCTGGCATGGCGAAGTGAATAGCTGTAAGGGTCGCCGTTGCACACTTGCCACAGGTCCATTGCCATGTGGACGGCATCGTGCGTGGTGGCGTAATGCCCGCTGGCAATGAGACGTTGGCACAGGGCTCCGGCAAAGAGGGTATCCTCGATGCTGAAGTCGTTCTTCCATCCGCTGCAGAGGATGACCAGGTCCTGTGGCTGGTCGATTAGTAGCTGTGTCAGTGCGGAGATATTGGCGAATGCCCCCACTAGAGTGCGGTCGGCATCGCTGCCGCGCAATATGCAGACAGTGCCGTTGGTGGTGCTGTATGCCAGCCGTTGGCCATGCAGGTCAGTGGCAAGGTATTCGGTGGGCGAGTTGCCCCATTCAGCACCCTCCACCTTCTTACCGCCCCGTTCTGCCGCGCTAATGTAGCCCAGCGAACGATAGTGGCGGAGGGCTTCGAGGCTGTCAAGTGGTACAATCTCTTCCACTCCTGCCTGAAAGGCTGCACAAACGGCTGTGGTGGCACGCAGTATGTCGACTGCCACCGTGGTATGGTGTTCGCGTATGCCACGGTAGTCATATAGTGCCGGGGTGAGCGACAGCTCAATTTTGAAATCCTTCATTGCCAAAAGATTCTTCAGTTAGATTAGAACGTTCGATGCTTCCGTCGGGGAAGATGGTGAAACTATAGTAATTGGGGTTGGCAGGCACATATTGGTCATGTTGGAAATACCAGCGTCCGGCACTGGTTGGCAGACTGCGCAGCACAAAGTCGCTCATCGCCTCTAGTAGCAGACAGCGGTGTGCCAGGCGGTTGCTGAATCCGGTGCGGTTGATAAAATCCATGTCGGTGCTCAATTCCATGGGCACACCTTTGGCATCCAAAGGCTGCATCTTGCTGCCGCGCACCCATGAGTGCATTAGCTCCATTCCCGTCTTGGTGGAGCGCAGCGTGTACTCGGCATACACCGCAACTTCGTTCATCTCGGGTTCCTGCCATTTGTGTATGGCAATCAGCAGTACGGCATCGATGCCGAATTGGGCGGACAAAGGTTTGATGTCTGAGTTTGCCAGCTGGTGATAGTCCATCTTGATGGTGTCGATCAGCACGTCGGTGACAAGGGGGGCCAACACATAGTAGCCTTGGTCGGCCAGCGGCTTGGCGGCAGTTTGGCGCACGAATTGTGCGGCAATGGTCATCTCGTCGTTCAGCACTTGGTCCTGCGTGGTTTTGGGAAGCAGGCGCTGCGCCTTGTCCTGCGGGGGTGCCAGCATAATGACAAATGGCTGTTCCTTGTATAGGTCTTCGTATGTAGCGATGCGTTTTTCGCTCTTGCACGAGCATAGGAGCATCAGCGTGGCGGTTATGAGTATGAGGGGGTGTTTCATGATTGTTGGCCTTTTTCTTGGTTCTTCGATTCTCTTTTCTTGGCTCTGTCTGCTTCGCGTTTGGCTTTCTCGGCAGCTTTTGCTTCCTCCTTTTTTGCCTTGTCGGCGGCACGCTTGGCGGCCTCCTTCTCCTTCTGCGCGCGCTCCTTAGCCTTGGCTCTTTCCTTGCGCTCCTTCTCCTTCTCCTTAGCCTGCTCGCGTTTGGCCTTCTTGGTTTCGAGGGCCTTTTGCTCCTTCTCCTCCTTGGCCTGTTGCTTCAGTAACTTTTGATATTCGGGGTCGGCCTCCAGCTGCCGTAGGTATACTTCCTCCTCGGGCGTGAGGGTGACGTGGATGGTGTCGAGGGACTTGAGGTCGATGTGCGAGGTGTCGGTGTGCCCTCGGCCAGCGTACATGGGGGTGAGGGTGTTGATGAGATAGTCGACATATGCGGTGCTGTTGGGAAAGAAAGTCTTTTCGTTGTTGAACATGGTGTTTGCCTGCTCAAGTCGGCCTAGCCGTGCCAATGCCACGCCGTAGTCGGCAAACAGGCCGGGGTGGATGGCACGTTGGTCAAGGTTCTGGTTGATGGCTTCGGCATAGGCCTTGGCAGCTTCCAGCAGACGCGCCTCGGTGGGCTTGAACTGGTATTGTGCCAACGGCGCGGGGTTGACCACCAACTGCCCCTCGTTGTAGCAAGCCGCCAGCAGGCAGCATGGCAGCAGCAATATGGCTAAAGTCGTTTTCATTCGTTTGTAAGTACTCATACTTTTGTCTATTAAAAAGAAAACGGCAACCACATAAGCCGGGTTCTGTCCTGTCGCACGCGACAGCCTCTATCATCAATCTACTGCCGACGTCGCCGTCGGCCTCTATCGACCTACCCCCCGGCAACGGGCGAGCCAGCCCTTGACTGCCGGTATATTTGGTCTTTCAACCCATAAGGTTTGCCATCGGGCGGCATCACTGTCGCCTGTCGTGAGCTCTTACCTCGCGCTTGCACCCTTACCCGTAGGCGGTTTGTCTTTCTGTGGCACTTGCTGTCGGCAGGACGCTTGCCTTCCTGCCGCCTTCCTGTTAGGAAGTATGGTGGCTCGTGTTGCCCGGACTTTCCTCCCGCGGCGCACTTGCGCGTGCCGCCGGCGATAGAGACGGTTGCCGTTTTCGAATGTCAATGTACTTTCCTGATTTCAATTTGCAAAAATACCGCTTTTTTTTGACATACGAAAAAAAATCTCTCCTTTACGTCCCCATTTTCCTTTTTTTCGACCTACCAAAGGTCGCTCCAATGGCACTTGTTTTTTCTCATATACGTTTTCTGCAGCTTATTTGCTTTATTATCATTTTTATTTGTCTTGTGAGCATATCTTGGCTACTAATGTAGATAACACTTTGTAATAGAATTGTATATATGGACAATCACGCAATCTCTCTTGTAGTGCTTGTTTTTTATTGCGTAAGAGAATTTAAGAATTTTTATACTTTGTTTTACAAAGCATTATTATCGTTTATTATGGTTTGAATTTCAGTGTGTTGTATTATTGTCTTTGGGACGAAAAATGATGAAAAATAATGATTTTGGCAAAAAAAACGATTTTTTTTTGGCAAAAGTGCAACAAAATCGACTTTTTTCAGTCTATAGAGCGTATGATTGCCGACAAAGAACATATTGTGGCGGCTTGTCAGGAGAAGGATCCGAAGGCCATGAAACAGCTCTATGAGGAGCTGGCACCGCAGATGCTTGGTGTGTGTATGCGCTATACGCACTCGCGCGACGAGGCCCAAGATGTGCTACACGACGGCTTCATCAAGGTGTATGAGAATATCGGCAAGCTGCAGGACGTGTCGTCGTTGGAGTCGTGGGTATACCATATAATGGTAAATCAGGCGGTCGATTACGTCAAGAGCAATGCACAGGTTGTGTATTTCGATACGAATAGTTTGGCGGACATAGCTGTGGATGATGATGGTGAGCTGGATTTAGACTATACGAATAGTAGGGCAAAGGATGTGGTGGCGGTGTTGCAGTCGATGCCGGAGCGGCTGAGGGTGGTGTTTAATATGCATGCTGTGGAAGAGATTTCGTATGAGGAGATTGCAAAACGGCTCAAATTGCCCATGGCGACGGTGAGAAGCCAGATGGCACGTGCCAAAAGAATGATAATTAAAAGACTTAATATGAAAGGATTTGACAATGAATGAGAAGTTGAAGAATTATGCTGAGGCTCCCGACCCTGAGGTGTGGGAGAGAATTGAGAAGACGATGCGTCGCCGTGCGGTGCGCCGACAGGCATGGACTGCTGCCGCAGGTGTCGTGGTGGTGGCTCTGGCGGTAGTTGGCGTGGTGTTGTGGCCCGGCAGTAAGGGCGATAGCACGACTCAGATGGCTATGCCCGATGTGGCGCAGGTGATGCCCAGTGAGGAGGTGGCAGTTGAGCCTATGCTTAAGGAACCTGTTGCGACTGAGGTGGTAGCAATCAATGCCTCAACGGTGCCCCCCGAGCCTGCTAAGACCGAGCAGGCTGTGGTAACGGAACCAGTTGCATTGATGCCCGCAACACAGGCCGAGGTGACGGCTGTAGTGTCGCAGCCCTCTGTGACAACACAACCCATGCAGGCTATTCCTATTAGCAAGCCAGTCTCCGAAGTGGTACCAGTGGTGGCAGCGGCCCCAGTTGAGACTCAGCCTAGTGTGAATACGTCTACGGTGGCATCGGAACCAGCCAAGTCGCAGACCAAGTCGCCTACTACATTCGGACTTGAAGATACGATATTGTGGCTGCCCAATGTGTTTATGCCCGCGTCCGACGATGCCGAAATCAATGTCTTCCGCGCCCGATTGAACCATCCTGGCGACGTGTTGACCAACTATCGGATGACAGTCTTTAACCGTTCTGGTGCCCAGGTGTTTGCAACAACTGATATTAATGAAGGTTGGGACGGCAAGCATTGGGGTCGCGAATTGCCTCAGGCAGCGTATGTCTACGTGGTCTACTATACTGATAAGGATGGTTTCCGTCATCAGCGCAAAGGTACCGTGACGCTTGTGCGATAAGTATTTGGGCCACACATGCGGCTGCAAAAAGTTAGGGGTGTCCAAACATGTTGGGCACCCCCTTATTATGATGAAACGGAATGCGATTCTATAGGCTGCGCAGCCAATTGATTTCCTGTGCCCAAAGTGAGGGCTCAGGAGTCTCGAGGATGATGGGCATATTGTCGAAACGGGAGTCGTGCATGAAGCGGACAAAGAATTCTTTGCCGAGGAATCCATTGCCGAGAGTCTCGTGGCGGTCGACGTGGGAGCCGGAGCCTTTCTTGCTGTCGTTGAGATGTATGGCGCGGAGATAACGCAAGCCAATGATATTTTCAAAATCCTCAAAACAGAATTGATAGCCCATCTCGTTGCTGAGGTCGTAACCTGCGGCTAGGGTATGGCAGGTGTCGATGCAGACGCCGACACGGCTCTTGTCGTCAATGCCCTCGATGATGCGGGCTATGTGTTCGAACTTCCATCCGAGGTTGGTGCCCTGCCCAGCGGTGTTTTCGATAACGGCGGTGACGCCTTCGGTCTGAGCTAAGGCGGCGTTCACCTCGCGGGCAATCTGGTCGAGGCATTCTTCCTCGCTAACCTTGTTCAGGTGGCTGCCGGGGTGGAAGTTGAGCATGGTCAGCCCCAATTGTTCTGCACGACGCATCTCGTCGAGGAAGGCATTGCGGCTTTTTTGCAGTGTCTCCTCGTCGGGAGAGCCGAGATTGATGAGGTAGCTGTCGTGGGGTAGAACGTATTGAGGCTCAAAACCGCGCTCTGTGAGCAGTTGGCGGAAACCGTAGATTTCCTCTTGGCCGAGGGGTTTGCTGACCCAGCTGCGCTGGTTGCGGGTGAAGAGAGCAAAGGCATTGGCACCAATCGCCTCAGCATTGAGGATGGCGTTACTCACACCGCCTGACGCGCTTACGTGTGCACCGATGTATTTTGTCATATTGTATATTCTTTGTTGTTTTCGACTGCAAAATTACACATTTTTGAACAAATGAGAAAAAATATTTTTGTATGTCAAGAAAAGTTCGTATTTTTGCACTCGATTTCAACAGGGAATCGCGAAGCGTTATGCTTGTTCTGGCTTGTGGAAATGTGAGAACCTTCCTATGCTTGCAAGAACAGTGTGACGGTTCACGCGTATAGCGTGGACTGAAATCCATTTCGGCAAGCAAGGTCTTTCTCACAACCTCCACAAGAAGAAGTGGCGTATCAGCACCACGCTTCTTTAATTGATTTTGCTCATCGAGGTGCGGGAGAGTGATTTAAAGTTGTGCCCGACACGTATTAGGGAAACATGTATGAGAAAAATTTCTTTATGCTTATGTATTGTCGCCATGACGTTATTTTTTGGTTGCCAAAAAGACACCACGTACACGTTTGTTGACAATTATGGTATGCCTGGTGCATCTGAGTACAATGTCATATTGTCTGAATACGATGCATCTGGTAGTCGGGTTATGACAAACATGATAGACAACATAACTGTCGGGCAGAAATATGCATTCGTTGCAAATGATCACTCGGAAAAGATAAAGGTTAAACTTCAGTATAAGTTTGGCTCAAATAGTTATGCGAAATGGGTTCAGCAGGTTTGGTATCTTGAAAAAGGGGAGAATGTCGATATTATTACCGATGGTGAAACGATAATTGGTAATTCTGAGCCGTAGATATACAATGTAATGGAAAGCAAAGGAGGCAAAAAATACAAACAGGGGTTACCCTCTGCTTGTATTATTGGCTCTTCAGGGAGATTCTTGGCTACTTCTCTATGCTGGATAGTTGTCGTTTCAACGCTTTGCTGTCACGACGGTTATTCCAAAGCAGGGTTATCTTTAAAACGTCGTCTTTTATGTAATAGACGATTTTGTAGTGTCTCGTTGAGAAAGTCCGATAGGTGATGTTCCTTGTCCTATTGAAAAACAAAACTCTTCCCATCATTGGGAACTGGGCAAGGGTATCTACATCGTCATTAATTTCTTTATTGACTCTGTATGCGATGGCCTCACCGAAATAGTCAACGACATAGTGCAAAATATCCGATAAGTCGTCTAATGCTTGGTCGCTCCATTCAATTCGCATACGAGGCAATCAGATTCTCCATTCTTTGTCGGACTTCTTCGTGAGGAGTCATTTTGGTCTTACCGCTTTCAATGTTCTCCATGCGCCGTTGTGTTTCGGAAATTACTTCTTCAACGGAATTATAGCAGCAAGGAGGCTCTTCGGCAATGTCGGATAGGTCTTCCAACATGGTGTCGACTTGTCGTTGCAGCCATTGTCCGATGGCCTCCTTGCTGGTCAGCGAAGGGTTGATGCGGCGGATAGCCGCCTCGTTGACGGTTATGCTTACTGTACACATGGCTATTCAGTGGTGGTAGGTACTTCCTCTGTCGGGTTACCTTCGCCTTTTGGATTAGGACCATACTTATTGGGGCCGTAGTCGGAGTTGGTGAACATCCACACAAGTCCAATAATGCAGATGACAAGACTTACCAAGGCAAGGATGACGTATGCAATGGTGCTGGTGACCTGAAGGTATTGAGCCACAGTAGCGAGCAGTGAGCCACCGACGATGAGAAATGCCCAGTAGCCTGATTTGCCGATATCGTGCAGGCGACGCACCATGACGGCAAGGCTGGGAATGATTACTGCAAGGTAGTAGATGAGGTAGATATACAGGAACGGACTTTTCATCGCGGTGAGCATTACCTCCATTTCGTCAAAGTCTTCCACACCTGTGGCAGCTGAATTAAAGCCCATCTTGAAGATGGGAATGCAAAAGCCTATCATCAATGCCATCATGATGATGAAGTTGATTACCTCAAACCACCAGTATTCTTTCCGGCGGGCGCGACCGCTAAAGTCGGCGTACTGCTTGAAGCATTTAAAAAACCATTTCATAGATTTATGCTTTTAAAAGGAAATTGATGTCGGCATTGAGAGGGAGTTCCTGTGTGTTAGCGATGTTGGTCTTGAAGACTTTCATCTTGTTGGGCTTGCCAATGAGGGAGAGGTTGCCGTTCTCAAGCAGCAGGGCGGTCGCCTCTCGGATGGCGGCAACGGTGGCCTTGGGATTGACCATGATATACTCTTTCAGGCGGTCATCGCGGGTTTCGCCACCATGCTTCGGGTCGAAGAAGTCTGTGTAATGGGGGTTGATTTGGAAGGGGACGAGGCCCATGCAGTCGAACGAGTCGGGCATGACGATAGGCATGTCGTTGGTGGTGCAGAGGGTGGGGCCTGCCACGTTGCTGCCGGCGCTCCAGCCCATGTAGGGCATGCCGTCGAAGGCGCGCTGGCGGATGGCCTGCATTAAGCCAGTGCGCTGCAGCTGGCGTACTAGGTGGAATGTGTTGCCACCACCAACCGCTACACAGTCGGTGTCGTAGACGGCGTTGATGGGCAGAGCCTTGTGGTGTACGCTGGTCAACTTTACGCCAAATTCGGCATAGACCTTTGCCACCTTTGCCTCATAGGCATCGTAGCTCTTGGTTAGTCCGCCTTCGGCGAGTGACACGCCGGCATAAGGCACAAAGAGCACCTTTTTAACGTTGTGCCGACGGCAGAAATCGGCAATTATGTCCTTGCACCAGCCGAGGTAAGCCTCGCCACGCATGGTGGAGTTACTAATCAGCAATAAATTTCGCTTATCCATAAGATTGTATTTTTAGGTTTAAGATTATTATGCGTCGATTGTGGCGTATGTGGCGTTCCGCTCGATGAACTCGCGGCGGGGAGGCACGTCGTCGCCCATCAGCATGCTAAACACGCGGTCGGCACTGGCGGCGTTCTCGATGGTCACTTGGCGCAGTTGGCGGTTCTCCGGGTCCATGGTGGTCTCCCACAGTTGCTCGGGGTTCATCTCACCCAGACCTTTGTACCGCTGCACGTGCACGCCCTTGTCGCCTACGGCTTCCATTGCACGTTCGCGTTCCTCTTCGCTCCAGCAGTAGAAACTCTTGTTTCCCTTCTTGACGAGGTAGAGTGGGGGAGTGGCAAGGTATACGTAGCCGTTCTCAATCAGCTCTGGCATATAGCGGAAGAAGAAGGTGAGCATCAGCGTGTCGATATGCGCGCCGTCGACATCGGCATCGGTCATGATGATGACTTTGTGGTAGCGCAGTTTCGAGAGGTTCAATGCCTGGCTGTCTTCTGGAGTGCCGACGGTCACGCCGAGGGCAGTATAGATGTTGCGTATTTCCTCGCTTTCGAAAGCACGATGGCGCATGGCTTTCTCCACGTTCAGAATCTTGCCTCGCAAAGGCAGGATGGCCTGATAGCGACGGTCGCGGCCCTGCTTGGCACTTCCGCCTGCTGAGTCGCCCTCAACAAAGTAAATCTCGCACATCGCCGGGTCGCCATCTTGGCAGTCGGCCAGCTTGCCGGGCAGTCCCGCGCTGCTGAACACATTGCCGCGTTGTACCATCTCGCGAGCCTTGCGGGCGGCCTGACGGGCGCGGGCGGCAAGGATGACCTTCTCCACGATAGTCTTTGCCTCGTTGGGGTGCTCCTCTAGGTAGTTCTCCAGCATCTCGCTCACCGCGCTGTCCACTGCACCACGCACCTCGTTGTTGCCCAGCTTGGTCTTGGTCTGTCCCTCGAACTGGGGTTCCGCCACCTTCACGCTGATGATGGCGGTCAGGCCTTCGCGGAAGTCGTCGCCGCTGATGTCCACCTTCGCCTTTGCCAGCATGCCGCTCTTGTCGGCATAGGCTTTCAGCGTGCGGGTCAAACCGCTGCGGAAGCCTGCCAGATGCGTGCCTCCCTCGTGGGTGTTGATGTTGTTCACATAACTGTGTATGTTCTCGTTGTAGGTGTTGTTATACTGCATGGCAATCTCGATGGGGATGCCGCTGCGTTCACCCTCGATATAGATAGCCTCGGGCATCAGCTTCTCGCGGTTCTCGTCGAGATAGGCGATAAAGTCGCGCAGACCCATCTCGCTGTAAAAGTGGTCGCTCCGCACAGGGGTGGAATCCCCCTCCGCGTCAGCTTTATTATCTCCAGACATAGTCTGGCGTCGGTCCTCGATGGTGATGTCGATGCCTTTGTTCAGGTATGCCAGCTCGCGCATACGCTCCAGCAACGTGTTGTAGTCGTATACGGTGGTGGTGAAGATAGTGCTGTCGGGGTGGAATGTGATGCGGGTGCCGGTCTTGTCGGCGGGGCCCACCTCCTTCACGGGATAGAGCGGCTTGCCCTTGCTATACTCTTGCTGATAGGTCTTGCCGTTGCGGTAGACGTTCACAATCATGTGGTCGCTGAGTGCGTTGACGCAGCTCACACCCACGCCGTGCAGACCGCCGGACACCTTGTAGCTGCCCTTGTCGAACTTGCCGCCAGCGTGCAGCACCGTCATCACCACCTCAAGGGCTGAACGGTGCTCTTTCTCGTGCATGTCCACGGGGATGCCGCGGCCGTTGTCCTCAACGGTGATGCTGTTATCCTCGTTGATGCTGACATATATCTTGTTGCAGAAGCCTGCCAACGCCTCGTCGATGGAGTTGTCCACCACCTCGTACACCAGATGGTGCAGGCCGCGGAAGTTCACGTCGCCAATATACATGGCGGGACGCACCCGCACGGCCTCGAGGCCTTCTAATACGGTAATATTACTCGCGCTGTAGTCTGACTTGTTTTGTGCTGTATCACTCATTTTTAGGTACTGAATATTTAGTCAATAAGAAATTGCAAAAATACGAAATTTTTCTGACATATCAGTACCTTATTTGCGAAAAAAAAGACACTTTTTTCCACCGCTGTTGTCAGCAATTGGGCGATGGGGTGGATAGTGCTATGAGATAGTGCTTTATCGTGGTAATTAGAGTGGTCGGATTATTCTGATTATTCCGACCACTCCGATAATTCCGATTACTCCGACTTTTATCTACCGCCGTATCGTCTCAGCCTCTGTGGCGGCCTGGAGCAGTCCTTTCTTAGCCTCATGCCATGGGAGGGCTAGGCATTGCACCGTGGCGGGTGGCAGGTGGAAACGTCCTGTGCGGTCGGTGGTGACGGTGTATTCCAGCGTGTGGGTGCCGGCAGGGAGTTCCTTGATGTATATGTCAAGACAGTCGGGTGCGCCGACAAACTGCGTGGCGACAGACCCCAGACGGGCATCCACCGATTTGACACTAATGTTGTTCAGTTTCTCAGTGCTGGAGGCCACGAAACGCACTTCTCCATGAGATGCGAAGCAGGCGGCGTAGGGCGAGCGTAAGTACAGGTGGCTCATGGGACGGTCGATGGTGACGGTCAGCCGTATGGTGCACTGCCCGTAGGGTGAATCGCCTGAGTCTGCATTGTCCGTTGTCCTCACCTCGCGCGTGAGGGTGATATGGCTGTCGGCTAGTTCTTTGGTGCAGTCTAGGTTACGAACCATTCCATGACTTGTCAGCCGTGCTTTTTCGGTGCCGTACCACACCTTCGTGGGGGCTAGGTAGCGTATGCGCTGGCGCACTTGGTCGGCAAGGATGGTGTCGCACAGCACCTTCTCGAAGATGTCGATGTATTCCAGCAGCGTCTCTTCAGTGATGCCATAGCCTATCCAGTAGCGTCCCAGTTCAGGTCGTTGGGCATCGTAGACCGACGATTGCACAATGTTCTCTGCCAATTTGTGCGCTAAGGCGGTATCGCCGTGGCGGTGTAGTAGCAGTATGTCTGATTGGTCTGGTTTCCGCTTAATGTTGGCATAGAGGCTGTCGCGCATGGTGTAGTACATCGGGTCAAGGGCGTATTGCGCATAGTGGTCGTGCACGGTACACCACATCATGGCACCTTGTTTCGAGTCGGGGTGTTGTTTCCAGTAGCGGAACATCAGGTTGTCGACAATCTGCATGAAGCGTTGTATATTAAACGATTCGGGAATGCGCACGTGAGGGCATTCGTTTTCAATCCGTATGAGAGTCATCAGGTAATCCAGTGAGTATATTTCGTTGAAGATATAGGTCTGATGCTTCAGGCAGGGCCAACCACCGCTGGGCAGCTGTATCTCCTCAAGAATACGTATCAGCGTGTCCACGGCATGGTCGTTGTGGTACACGGCTGCACAATAGAGCGAGTCGAAGATGTCTTTTAGATCTGATGGGCTATAGGTGTCCCAGTCAAAGAGTTTTGTCGTGCGGGATTGCAGGATGTGGTAGTCAGCTTGGGTGAGTGGATAGGTGTTGCCGTGTAATCGGGGATGCCGCAGTATGTCTACGCCTGCCGTCTGCGCGTCAAGATTGCTGTCGCCACGCTGTGGGTCGCTGATGGTGAGGGTGTAGTCGCGATGCTTCGAGGTAAAGTGAAACAACGTGCGTGGTGCCGTGAGGGGGAACTGCGCCTGTGATGCTCCGGCGGGTAGGGCTGCGGTATGCGGCCTACCTTTTGCCTTGGTGCCCTTGTAGAGGCTGACGGCCAGGTCACCCATGGTGGAATTGTCGATGCGGTCTATGCGGACATTCAGGGCAGTGCTGTCACCTGCATAGAGGAACGGCGGCACATTGGGCATCAGCATGATGTCGCGGTAGGTGGTAAAGATGTTGAATGTCCGTGCAATGGAGCCTTGCCTGTCCATGGCAACGCCGTCGAGCATCCAGCGGGCGAGGCGTTGGGGAGCGTTGAAACGAAGGTCCACTATGCCGTCGCGGTCGCTGTGCAGGTTGCCGAACCACGGCCCGTAGGGCGACAGGTCGGTGCGTAATATGCCCTTCGGGATTGCCTGATTGTATGCCTTGCCCAGCGGGGTGCCTTCTATCGTGGATGAGATACAATACAGAACGTCGAAGCCCGTAGTGCCTACCGATAGGAGGGACTTGACCATCGGCTTGTCGATGTAGTATTCCCGGTCTTGGAAGCGTCGGCTGCGGTTTAGTCTCTGTAGGGTGAAGAAAGGCCGTTGCTTATCTTCTTTCCACCATGTGTAGTTCAGCCGCGAGCGGTTAGAGGTGAGCTCTTGGTCTTGGAATCTGCAGTTGTAGTTGAATGGCTCGTAGTCTCTGCGTCCAGAGAATAGTTCGTCGTATCCTAGGGCATCGTCGTAGGTGGTGAGTGCCAGTGCCGACTGCACGGGGTTGCCGAGCGAGTCGGTCAGCCGTAGCCGCCAGTGGACGGGGGCACCGGCGAAAAGCCGCTGCACATAGAAGTCGGGACTTTCAGGCGTGAGGCTAAAGGCTTTGGGTTCTATCCATTCCAGCTTCAGTTTTGGGAGTCGGGGTGACCATACTCGGATGTTGGAACTCCCGACAATCCGCTGCCCGTGGTGGTAGGTGATAACGGAGACACCCATTTCGCCCCTGTACCGTTGGTCGACGGGCAAGGCGATTTGGGCAAAGCCCTTGTCGAGGCACAGATGGCGGAAGAGGAAGATGCTGTCGTTGCGCGATATGAGCAGCAATGCCGAAACCTTCGTGGCGCTGCCCACACGCACTCGCATCGTATCACCGACGTGGTATTCGCTCTTCTCCACCGAGGCAAAGAGTGTCAGGCTGTCGAGCGGCATGGGGGCATCGAAGCCCAGGTGCGTTACTCGTAGTGTGTCGGGGTGTAAGTGCGGGTTGGCACAGGTGACAATGAAGCGTAGGTGCCCGTTGGGCAGGTCGATGGGCGGGACAAGGTCGGAGAGCGGTGTCTCTTTGTCGGGAATCTCCATGTCGCCCTGCCACACAACGGTGCTATTCTTTTCGGCCTCTATCGTGAGGCGGGCGGGAACGGCCAGATGGTCGTTGTCGAGGCTGCGGCAGCCGACATAGATGTCATCCAGCCCGCCGATATAGTTTTCATTATAGTTGAGGGGGATCATAATGCCCGGCCGGTAGGCGGTGCTGAGGTCGATGTGGCCGACTTGGTCGCCCACCGAAATCTTAAGCTCCTTTGTCATTGTCTCGCCTGCTGGGTCGGTGGCGGTGACGCTGAAATAGTATAAGGCATGCTCTCCGTCGCGGTAGGGAAGGTAGTCGTACTTAACGGGAACGAACCGGTAGCTGAAGCTGCCGTCGGGTCCTAAGGGCAGCTGGCCCGAGCTGACGATGAATGACGTCCCCTCGTGTTCGTTGCCCACGTCTTTCGTCCAGTTTGCGTAGTCAAACGTCTGCTTCAGTGTGTATGACACTGTGGTGGGCGACACCGTGGCACCGCTGCGCGAGTTGACTAAGCCCTCGATGTGCACGGGCTGGCCATAGTGGTGGGTGTCGCTCGTGGTCTCTAGGGTCATGGACATGGTGGGCAGTTTATAGTCCTCTACCTTGAACCATGCAAGCCCTATTCTATCGTCGTCGTAGTTGTTGACTACAAGGGCAAGGTTGCCATTGTATTCCTTTGTCTCATCAAGCACTTGCGACAGGGCGATGCTCCCCTCGGCCCACCCCATGTCGTCGGTGGTGAGCAGGATGGTGGTGATGGTGTCGTACAATTTGCCGTCATTCATCACCACGCGGAAGGTGCTGTGCTGAACGGGGGTGTAGTTGGCCTTGCTGCCGGCGGCCTTTTGCTGCGCCATGAGGGTGAAGCGGAGCGTGTCGGAAAAGCGGTAGGTCTTGGCGTTGAGGAAGAACGACACCACCGTGTCGGCCCCTTCCTCCTCTTCTGCCAAGGCTCTAATTCTATGGAAGAACCAGTCGTCAATATTTTCTAGTGTGGCGGTATAGCCTTGGTAGGTGGTGCTGTAGGTGGGCTTGACGCCTTCGCCTAGGGGCATCAGTTTGCCGAAGTCGAAGCGTCCCAGGCTGTCGGTGACGGTGGTGAGGACGATGCTGTCGCCAGTGGGTATGCCATTCTGCGTCACTTTCCCCCGCAAGGTGACGGTGATGCCGCCGACAGGTTCGCCCGTGGAGGTGAGCAGCACTACGCCCTGTCCGCTTGTCCCTTGTATGGGCTCTATGGCGATAGGCTGGAAGGCGAAGGTGTACATGAATACCGAGGGCTCCCTGCCGTCCATGATAATCTCCGTATCGTTGTCAGGGTGGCCCATCATTGGTCCGAGCGACATGGGCTGTGCGTCGCCTTTCTTGTTGAGTCGGGCAGGGAATGGGCGGTCGGAGACCAGCAGGGCATACTTGTCCGCAGGCAATGAGGGAAAGCTGTAGCGGTTCTTCGTGCTCTTGTCTTTCGGTGGGGATACCTTCACCGCGAAGGAGTGCAGCACGGGCTGCGACAAGGCATATTCGAGGTGCTGCCGCTGTGGGAGCTCTTTCAATGTGTCGCTAATGGAGTGTATGATACGGATATACATCGTGGTGGTGCTGTCCCCGTCGTAGGTGAAGAAGGCCTCTTCGTCGGGAGATAGGATAGGGTTGATGTTGATGTCCAGGGCTGGGGAATGGCTTGCCTTGCGTACTGTCCCCCGATGCCAGCCGAGGGAGTAGTGGTGGAGGAATGCACGCAACTCGCGACACAGCGTCTGCCACCGCACCGAGGCGGTGTCGGCCTTTTGACTTATCAGGAATTGCGCCACCTCTTTCAGCAGTTGGAGCTTATGTCGCGCTGTGCCGCCTTGGGGAATGGTCATGGTGGCGAGATGGGTGGGGGCGCATAGGACGTTGTATAGGCTGTCGCTGTAGACGAAGTCGGTGCCGTTGAACAGCAGGCTGTTGCTCTCGATGTTGTGCACGGCGGCGTAGGCCACCGCCTCGTAGAGGGTGAGGTCGGCGTAGTCGTTCACCGTGTCGTGCCGCGTCAGATAGTCGTAGTCGGCTATCCGCTTGTTTTTTAGTAGCTTTATGGGATTGGAGAGTGCTTCCGAGGTGTGGCTCCAGATGCTGTCGGCCAGCCGCGAAGTGCACCACAGCCCATACACCGTGTCGGCCGGGTCGGTGTGGCATGGGGGGGTGCTTTCCGTCTCATGTGCACTTCGGCGGTTGAGAATCGCTGTGGCATAGATGTTGGCTATCAAGGTGTGGCACAGGGCCCTCTCCGCCGTGTCGAGGTAGGGCAGGGTGTGGCGGAACAGCGACTCATCGTTTTGTTTTGGAGGGTACGCCTTGCCTATTTCAGCCATGCTGTAGGCGGCCCGCAGCAGGTCGTAGGACCGGCCATGCTGTTTGGCATGGTCGTAGTTTTGCTGCAACAGGGTGTAGGCATCGGCGTAGGCCTTGGCCTTCACAAGCGAGTCGACGGTGCGCCACGGGGTCTGCGCCATGGTCGGCACGCAGAGCAGCAGGCTTATCAAGAGTAGGGTACACTTTCTCATATGGGCAATCGTATTAAATGTCAACAGTATTAGTTTGTTACGTCGTCGTAGCCTCGTCCACGTTCACGATGCAAAGATACATTTTTTTCGGGACATATCGCCTTTTCCCCCTCGTGACTCTCACCGTTCTTCGCTAAATCGTCGCTCGATATGGGGTTCATATTCGGTTCTAGGAGCGACAAAGTACTTTAAAGCCATATATGCAAATTCGGGAGTTCGCGGGGGGCAGGAGGGGCGAAGGTGGGGTGAAATGTGGGTGGGGGATGAATATTTTTAATATTATTTTTCAATTTCTTCTGTTTTTTTTGTATATTTGCAACGGAATATGCTGAAAAGAAGTGCGACTATATTATTGGCACTGTTGCTGTTGGGTGATTTGTGTGCCCAAGAGTTCCGTTGTGCCGTATCAATTAACTATCAAAAACTGATGTCTACTACCCAAGGGTACGAGTCGTCGGACAAGAAGGTTTTTGACAATATGAAGCAGGCGTTGGAGGATTTTATCAACTCGCGTCGCTGGACCAATCTGGAGATTGACCAGAACGAGCGTCTGGATTGTTCGCTGAGCATTATCCTAAACGAGCGCTCTTCGCCGACCGACTTTAAGGGGCAGGTGACCGTGCAGTTGCGCAGGCCGGTGTATAATTCGAACTACACGACGGGCCTGATAAACTATATCGAGCCGAGCAACATGTCGTTTTCGTACAACGAAAGCCAGCCGCTGGATTTCGACCCGAACACTTTCTACGGCGACCTGTCGTCGGTGGTGTCCTACTATATATACGTGATGCTGGGCATCTATTTCGACAGCTATGGGCCGAATGGGGGAGAGCCGTTCTTCGAGATGGCGAGCACTATCTGCCAAACGGCTGAGCAGCAGCGACAGGATGCCGGGCAGGGGTGGACGAGCAGGGGCAACGCGAAGGCACGCTACTGGTTTATGGAGAACCATACCAACTCGGCTTACGCGGGGCTGCACTCGGCCTATTATCTGTATCACCGTATGGGTCTGGACATGATGACCAAGGACCAGCCGCAGGCGCGGCAGAACATCATTGCGGCCCTGCAGGCGTTGCAGCAGGTGCAAAAGACTAAGCCCAACCTGCTGTCGGTGCAGCAGTTTGTGGATGTGAAAATCACCGAGTTGGTGAGCATATTCACTCCGGCTCCGGCCGACGAGCAGAAGCAGGTGTATGATATTGTGAAAGAGATTAGTCCTATCAACGTGTCGAAGCTGAAAGGGTTTGCCACCAAGTGACAGGCGTGTTGCCAGAGACAAAAAAAGAAGTAATCAAACGTTCAAAAATAATATAAAAATTATGACACAAATTCCCATACAGAAAGAGGTAATCGACAAGATTGCCCAACAGAACAAGATAGCCAACCCCGGCAAGGCCAGCATCCGCGAGATGCGCAAGATGATACAGGACGTGGAGAAGGAGACGGGCGTCCGGTTCGTGAAGATGGAGATGGGCATCCCCGGCTTGCCCGCACCGCAAGTGGGCGTGAACGCCCAGATTGAGGCACTGAAGAGCGGCGTGGCTTCCGTCTATCCCGAAATCTACGGCACCGCAGACTTTAAGAAGGAGGCGGCACGCTTTGTGAAGAATTTTCTGGACATCGACGTGACACCCGATTGCTGCGTGCCTACGGTGGGTTCGATGCAGGCGGGTTTTGCCAGTTTCCTGACGCTGACACGCTACGACGCGAAGAAGACCAAGGTGCTGTTTATCGACCCCGGTTTCCCTGTGCAGAAGCAGCAGTGCCGCGTGCTGGGCATCCCGATGAAGGCTTTCGACGTGTATGAGTACCGTGGCGACAAGCTGCGCGACAAACTCGAAGAGGAGTTGAAGGACGGCGACGTGGCGTGCCTTATCTACAGCAGCCCCAACAACCCCGCCTGGTTCTGCTTCACCGAGCATGAGTTGCAAATCATAGGCGAGATGGCTAACAAATATGGCGTTGTGGTGATGGAAGACTCTGCCTACTTCCTCATGGACTTCCGCAAGGACTACAGCGTCCCCGGCCAACCTCCTTTCCAGCCTACTGTGGCAAAGTACACCGACCGCTATGTCATTATGATTTCCGGCTCCAAGAGCTTCTCCTACGCCGGTGAACGTATTGCAATGATGGTGTGCAGCCCCACGCTGTTCAATATGGAGTGCCCCGACCTGAAACGCTACTACAGCCAGACGCAGTTGGGCCGTGCCCTCATCTTCGGTACGCTCTACTGCCTCAGTTCCGGCACCGCCCACTCGGTGCAGTATGCCATGGCAGCGATGCTTAAGGGTGCCAACGATGGTACGTTTAACTTTGTGAAAGACATCAAGGAATACGGCGAGAAGGCCAAGATTATGAAGCAGATGTTTACCGACAACGGGTTCTTCATTGTCTATGACAAGGACATGGGCGAAGACATCGGCGACGGCTTCTACTTCACTTTCTGCTACCCCGGCTACGAAGGGGTTGACCTCCTCAACGAACTTATCCGTTACGGCATCAGTGCCATCGCCCTCGACATCACGGGCAGCCACAAGCAGGGCATCCGTGCCTGTGTGGCCTTGGTGCTGCGCGACCAGTTCCCCGCACTGAAGGAGCGGCTGGAGAAGTTCCACGCCGACCACCCGGTGAAGTAAGAACTGAGAGAAATGAAGCAAAAAGTAGGCTGTCGCACTGGGTACGACAGCCTACTTTTTTTTGTCCTTTGCCTTTTTAGTTTTTGACCAGCTTGAGGGTGTCGGCACCTGATTTGAGGAAGTAAACACCTTGCGGCAGATGGCTGATGTCGAGTCTGAGGGTGGAGGTGGTGGCTTTGGCCGAAAGCACTTCGCGACCGGTGATGTCGAAAATCTGTACGTTGCCGCGGAGGCAGTTGCTGATGGTGAGTATGTCGCTGGCGGGATTAGGGTAGATGGAGAGTGCTGCAGCGGTAGCGGTGGGAGTGATGGCGGCGGGGAAGTTGCTCTCGAAGCATCCGAGGTCGGTGGCACCGTGGCGGCTGCGGAGGGATTGGTCGAAGTCGCCATCGGAGAGGCTTTCGCTAAGCCGTTCGCCAGCGTTGATGCAGATGGAGCCGCGACTTAGGTGCCAGTCGGCTGTGGAAGAGAATCCGTCAGTGCCACGGGCGGTATTGGGCTGGATGAAACGGGGGCCTTCGGCGTGGTTGTTGTCGGAGGCGAGCCATATCGAGGTGCTGTCGATAGTGTAGTCGCCCGCCTCAATGCCGTTGTGGCGGAACGAGGTGTCGAGGAGCGTGGTGTCGAATCGAAGGTTGATGTCGTTGTTCCAGACGATGTTGTTGATAAAGGTGTTTCTAGGGTGAGTGAACACCACACCAGTGCCGTGGTTGTTTACTATGTTGCAATTGACCATTCGGCTGCGGTTCTGCATGTTGATAGCATTGCCGTCGTTGTTTAGTATGAGGCTTTGTCGCATGGCGGCACCAGCCAGATGGCAGATGGTGGGAGCCTGGTTCTCATGGATGTAGGTGGCAATGAGGTGTCCGGAGTTGGCATAAATGATGCTGCCGCTGTCGCTCTGGCAGTTGCGCACGGTCATCTTCTTTGTTGTCACATCGCCTGAAATGTCGACAATCGACCCATCGGCACTATAGCCGTTTTGGACGGTAATGTTGTAGATTTTAAGCTGCTGGTCGTTGCTGGACGAGGCGTGGGCGTAGAGGATGCTGTGTCGGCCTAGTCCGTTGAAGATGGTGGGGTGGTTGGCGGGATTGTGCTGAGACATGGATGTCTCGTTGCCGGCAAATCCTCCAATTATGGTGCCGGGATAGGTGAAATTGAATGCGTATTGGCTGTTGGTGTCGCCATAGTAGGTGCCTTCTTTCAGCCATATATCGCGGCTGGAGAGCCTGTTCAATTTCAAGGCTGCCTCGATGTTTTTGTTGGTGCTGCTCCAGGAGGTGCCGTCGCCGTTGCCGTTGGGCGATACAAGAAAGCGGCTCAGGTGTCCGTCCCAGCCCGATGGGTAGATGTTGATGACCATCTCGTGGTTGTTGGTGAAACCGACCATGGTGGTGAGGGTGTAGAAGCCGTCGCAGTAGCCGCCCCAGCCCCAGTTGAAGTGGTACTCATTGTTGTTGTTGTAACCGTCGAGGACAAAGGCGTGGCCACCGTCGTCGCCAAATCCGGAGTATTCAATCGGGCGGCGGTTGTCGATTTCGTTGCGAATCATGGCAACCCATAGCGAATCGTTGTGGAGGTTGCCGCGAGAGTAGTGCTCCGCGTCGGTGTAGCCGAAATAGACGAGGGCTTCGGGCACGTTGTAGGTGTGGGCACCGCTGCCGGAGGTGTGCCCGGCATGTTGGTATTCCATGTTTACCACCACGCCACAGTGGTAGCACAGGCGCGACACCATGTCCTTCTCGCTGGCTGACGAGCTGCGGCGTATCTTGTCGGGCATCAGGCTGTAGTCGTAGTCGGTGGTGTCGAAGTCGACAGCGAGTACGCCGTAGACCGAATGGAGGTAGGTCTTTTTTCCAAATCCCCGAGTGGGTTTGCCATAGTAGCGGATGATTTGTGCCATTGCCGTGGCGACACATCCGACAACAACGTGCTGGCCGTTCATCATGGGGCAGTAGTTGTTGTAGCCGCTGCCTTGTTCCCAGGTGGAGGTGAGCAGGTAGCTGTCGCTTTTGGGGTCGGAATAGTCATCACCCGACGGCTGGATCAGTTCGCCCCACTGCTTTAGGGATTCCTTGTTCTCTGCTGCATCGGCCTGTATACCAGCCCGTATGGAGGCGGAGCAGTCTTCTAGCCATGCCTTCATATTGGTGGGAATCTTTTGGTAGTCGAAGCTGCCGTTCATCGAGTACCCGATAATGGGGCAGCAACGGTCGTCGGCACTCACTATCACAAAGCCAATGGTGTCGATGTTGAAGACGTATAGGCTTTTTTCGGTTGCGGTGGGCATTTGCCCGTCGTAGGGAGTTAGGCGGTCGGTGCTTTTGACCAGTCCTTTACGTTGCATGAAATGGATGCCGGCAGTCATGGCTTTTTGGCGGTCGACGGGTGCCGCTGAGGCGGCAAGACCTATGACGATGAGGCATAGGAGAATCGTAATGCGGTGCATGTGGGTTAAATTATATGTGTGTATGATATCTATTTAGTATATCATTTATGTAAAAAATTGCGCACATGGTCGAAAACGATGTCGGCGCGGATGTCGAAGGCTTCGCGTGAGGCGTAGGCGATGTGGGGTACGCACACGCAGTGGGGGGCATTCAGCAGTGGATGGTCGAGTGGCAGGGGCGGCTCTTGCTCGTACACGTCAACGGCGGCACCGGCAATCGTGCCTGCCGTCAGGGCCTCGGCCAGAGCGGGTATGTCGACCACGTTTCCGCGGGCGGTGTTGATGAGGATGGCGTTCTTCTTCATCAATGCAATTCGCTCGCGGCTAATAAGATGGTGCGTGTCGGCAGTCATGGGCACATGGAGAGTCACTATGTCGCTTTCGCGCATTAGGGTGTCGAGGTCGGTGTATGTCGCGCCCATCGCTGTTACGTCGGAGTGTTGGCTGCGGTTGTATGCCAGCACGCGGCATCCGAAGGCGGTCAGCAGGCGGATGACAGCAGTGCCGATGGCCCCGGTGCCGACCACGCCGACAGTCTTGCCGCACAGTTCGCGGCCAAGGAACATGCCGCGCCCTTCGCCTTGGCGGATGGTGCCGTCGAAATGGGTTATCTGCCTTAGGACGTCGAGCATCAGCCCGATTGCCAACTCGCTGACAGCCGTCGTGGAGTATCCGGCAGCGTTCTGCACTTCGATATTGTGTGCTTTGCAGTAGCCAAGGTCTATATGGTCCAGACCCGTAAAGGCCACCGAAAGGTAGCGCAGGTGCGTGCACTGTTCCAATACGTTGGCGGGCAGTTTTATGTTGGAGATAACAGCGATGTCCGCATCCTTCATGCGGGCGGCCAGTGTTGCCGCATCTTCCTTGCGGTCAAGATAATAGTGGAAGGTATGACCTTGTGAGGCAAACTCGTTTTTGAGTTCTTCAAAATGCTCCTGGCTGAGGCCGAGGGGTTCTACGCAAACAATGTTCATCGTGGTGTGGAATTGGGTTTTATGGTGTTGTGTCCTGGTGTTATTATTTCTTTTTCTTGACGCTGAAGCCGAATCCGCCCAAACGCTCGCCGAGCCCGTAGTAGCGGCCGTGGGAGTATGCCAAGGGTTTGGCGTGGTTGAGTTGGAATGCCCCCGTCCCTTTGTCGATGAGACGTTCTTCGGCATTGACGGCCACGACGTTGGCTAGAAACATGTCGTGGCTGCCCAGTGGGCGTATGTCCACCACTTGGCATTCGATGTTCAGTGGGCTTTCGGCTATAAGAGGGGCTTTCACCACCTGTCCGACTTCGGGTGTGAGGTGCATGGTCTTGAACTTGTTGTAGTCGCGTCCGCTGCGCACTCCACACCAGTCGGTGGCTTCGGCCAGTTCCTCGGTGGTGAGGTTGATGACAAATTCGCCCGTGCGCTTGATGATGTCGTAGGAGTGGCGTTCGCGGCATACCGATATATAGCACATGGGCGGGTCACTGCATACCGTGCCCGTCCATGCTATTGTTAGAATGTTGTAGTTCTCTGGCTCGTCGCCACAGCTTACCATCACTGCCGGCAGTGGATATATCAGTGTGCCCGGCTTGAAGGGAACTTTCATCTTGTTCAGTCTTTGAGTTTTTTCTCCAACTCGTCGATCCAGAAGTTGAACTGCTTGTCGGTCTCGGCCAGATTGGCGACGGTCTTGCAGGCGTGGAGCACTGTGGCGTGGTCCTTGTTGCCGCATTGCAGGCCGATGATGGCGAGCGACGACTTGGTCAGTTTCTTGGCGAAATACATGGTCAGCTGGCGGGCCTGCACTATCTCGCGTTTGCGTGTCTTCGACTGGATGCTGTCGATGGGGATGTTGAAATAGTCGCACACCACCTTCTGAATGTAGTCGATGGTAACTTCGCGGTTGGTGCTCTTCACAAACTTGTCAACCATCTGTCGAGCCAGGTCGATGGTGATGTCGCGGTGGTTCAACGACGATTGTGCCATCAGCGAAATGAGGGCTCCTTCTAACTCGCGGACGTTGGTGTTGATATTGTACGCGATATATTCTATTACCTCGTCGGGCATTTCCACGCCGTCGTTGCGCATCTTCTGTTTGAGGATGCTCATGCGCGTCTCCACGTCCGGGGGCAGCAGTTCGGCGGCGAGACCCCACTTCAGGCGCGAGTTGAGTCGTGTTTCCAATCCCTGCAGCTCGCTCGGAGCCTTGTCGCTGGTGATGATAATCTGTTTGTTCGACTGATGCAGCGTGTTGAAAATATGGAAGAAGGCTTCCTGGGTTTTGGCACCGCGGTTCGCCCAGAATTGGATGTCGTCCACTATCAGCACATCTACCATCTCATAGAAGTGCACAAAGTCCGATGTTGTGCCGTTGCGGCCGGCGTCCATGTATTGCTGCATAAACTGTTCCGAGGTGACATACAGCACTGTCATGTCGGGGTGGAATTCCTTGGTTTGCAAGCCTATGGCATTGGCTAGATGGGTTTTGCCCAGTCCTACGCCGCCGTGCAGCATCAAGGGGTTGAAGGCTGTCTTGCCGGGCTTTTCGGCCACAGCGTAGCCCGCCGAGCGGGCCAGTCGGTTACACTCGCCCTCGACAAAGTTGTTCAGCGTATATGCCGAGCTCAGATGCGAGTTGACCTTTATCTTCTGTATGCCGGGGAAGTAAAGAGGGTTTGTTATGTCGTGTTTGTCGCCGTTGTTCAGATTGATGGGCATATCCTTTGCCTGGTTCATGGTCGTCGGGCGTCCGGTAGAGGGAATGTGGGTGGTGATGGGCGCGTTGGATATGCTCATGTCCATCACTATACTATATTGTAGACACGCAGTGGGACCTAGTGTCAGCCGTATAGCGTCTTTCAGTAGCTCTGCATAGTTCTGCTCCAGCCATTCGTAGAAAAACTGACTAGGCACCTGTATGATGAGTGTGTTGCCGTCCAACTTCACGGGCACGATGGGCTTAAACCATGTCGTGAAGGCGTTCTCGCCTTCTTTGCCGGTGAGGTTGTCGCGGATAAATCCCAGACACTCATTCCATACTCTCTGATACTCTTGCTCCATGATTATATGTTGTGTTGTTCTTTTTGCTGTGTTTGTTTCGTTTATGGGCGTAGTGCCCTCTGTCGTTCGTAATGCAAAATTGCAACATTTTTATCACCTAGGCTATGGAAAAATAAATTTGCTCATGTCGATTTTTTTTTATAAAGCAACTCCAATGTTTGAGCCATCCCCTACCTGCCTCCTCCGACAATAAACTGAAAAATAACCCATTCGTTTTTTTGCTCTTTTTTTGCCCTTAAAATATACACTTTTTTTCTCTTTCTGCCAAGTTTTTTTTGTCCATTTTTTCTCCCCTGTTAGAACTTTTGTTAATTATTCATTCAACTTCTTGATGGATAACGCCATATTTGTTGATAATGTAGATAATATTTTGATTTACACTGCGTTGTTTGTAATTATTTGAGTATCATAAACACTTTGAAAAAGGGCATTTTTATAAGTCGTTAATCTTCAAAATTATGTTTTTTATCCACATTTTTCGGTTTAAAATTATTTCCTCAAAGTCCCCCTTCTCGGGTTGTAAAAATCACTTCTTCCCACCTCCGACGGCGTCCTTTTTCTCTATCCGTCTCTGTCCGCCCATGAGGCTCCGATAGTTGCTCCCGCCGAACCATTCTTCCGCCATGCCGCAACCATCTGTCCTCCTCCCGAAACATTTTTTGCATTCCACCCCTTTTGGTATTTTTTTAGAAGAGGGTTTGACATATCCGTCGCGGATGCCTTCCACTGCCATTTGTGTGGAGAGGGGATATGAGTGCTGACATGCGTTTGCCGAGCCGTGGAAGGCGTAAAAACAGGGCTTAAGATTATTTTTTTTATTGAAAGTATCAATAATTAAAAATAAAAGAGTAACTTTGCAATTGAATTTGATGCGTAAAAAACGTCAAAAAATAGTATAAATCACTTAAACACAAATCAAATGAAAACAGCTTATAACTTCAATGCAGGCCCTTGCGTCCTGCCGAAACAAGCAATTGAGAACACCGTGAAGGCTCTCTACGACTTCGACAACACTGGTATCGGTATCGCCGAAATCAGCCACCGTACCCCCGGTTGGGAGAAACTGATGGCCGACACCCGCCAGCTGTGGCGCGACCTGCTCAACATCCCCGAGGAGTACGAAGTGCTCTTCCTCGGCGGTGGTGCCAGCACCCAGTTCATGACCGTCCCCGCCAACCTTCTCAACAAGAAGGCTGCCTACCTGCAGACCGGCGTTTGGGCCAAGAAGGCTGCCAAAGAGGCCAAGCTCTTCGGCGAGACCGTTATCGTCGCCAGCAGCGAGGACAAGACCTACAGCTACATCCCCAAGGGTTGGACCGTTCCCGCCGATGCCGACTATTTCCACATCACCACCAACAACACCATCTACGGCACCGAAATCCGCCGCGACATGGATGCAAGCGAAATCAACAACGTCATGTTGGTCGCCGACATGAGCTCCGACATTATGAGCCGCCCCGTCGACGTGAAGAAGTACGGCCTCATCTATGGTGGTGCCCAGAAGAACGTCGGCCCTGCTGGTGTCACCTTCGTCATCGTGCGTAAGGACATCCTTGGCAAGATTACCGACCGTCAGTACATGAACCCCCTGCCCACCATGGTCGACTACCGCACCCATGCCGCCGAGGAGGCTAAGAACATCTCCATGTTCAACACTCCTCCGGTAATCAACATCTTCATGATGTACGAGACCCTGAAGTGGGTCAAGGAGCTTGGTGGTGTCGAGGCCATGAACAAGATTAACGTTGAGAAGTCCAACCTCCTCTACGACGAAATCGACCGCAACAGCATGTTCATCGGCACCGCCGAGAAGGACAGCCGTTCTATTATGAACCACTGCTTCGTCATGGCCCCCGGCTACGAGGACAAGCAGGATGCCTTCATGGCCTTCGCCAAGGAGCGCGGTATGGTCGGCATCAAGGGTCACCGTTCGGTCGGCGGCTTCCGCGCCAGCCTCTACAACGCCTGCCCCAAGAGCGCCGTCGAGGCCCTCGTCCAGTGCATGCAGGACTTTGAGAAAGCTAACAAGTAATATTAATGATTGACTGGTCGGAATAGCTTGACTACTCCGACCAGTCTGACTATAAATCTGCTAAACAAAATGAAAGTACTAGTTGCTACCGAAAAACCCTTCGCAAAGGTCGCCGTTGATGGCATTCGCGAGGTTGTTGAGAAGAACGGCCACACCCTGGCTCTTCTCGAGAAATATACCGACGTGAACGACTTCTACAAAGCCGTTGAGGATGCCGACGCCCTTATCGTCCGCTCCGACAAGGTCACCAAAGAGGTCATCGACCACGCCAAGCAGCTGAAGATCGTCGTCCGTGCCGGTGCCGGTTACGACAACCTCGACCTCGAGGCTTGCACCGCCCGTGGCATCATCGCCATGAACACCCCCGGCCAGAACAGCAATGCCGTCGCCGAGCTGGTGATGGGCCTGTTGGTCTTCTGCGTCCGTAACTTCTACAACGGCAAGTCCGGTTCCGAACTCATGGGCAAGAAACTGGGTATCCTCGCCTTCGGCAACGTGGGCCGCAACGTCGCCCGCATCGCCAAGGGCTTCGGCATGGAAGTGTATGCCTACGACGCATTCCTCACCGCCGACCAGATTAACGCCAGCGGCATGGCCACCGCCGTCGCCAACCAGGAAGCTCTCTTTGAGACCTGCGACGTCGTCTCCCTCCACATCCCCGCTACCGCCGAGACCAAGCAGAGCATCAATTACGCTCTCGTGGGCAAGATGCGCAAGGGTGGCATCCTCGTGAACACTGCCCGCAAGGAAGTCATCAACGAGCCCGAGCTGCTCAAGCTGATGGCCGAGCGCACCGACCTCAAGTATGTCACCGACATCATGCCCGATGCCGATGCCGAGTTCAAGGCTTTCGAAGGCCGCTACTTCGCCACGCCCAAAAAGATGGGTGCTCAGACCGAAGAGGCCAACATCAACGCCGGTATCGCCGCTGCCAACCAGATCAGCGAATACTTCAAGAGCGGTTGCACCAAATTCCAGGTGAACAAGTAATATCGCAATGCTTTTCAGAAAGGGGGGAGGCGAGCCTCCCCCTTTTCGTTTATCCCATGCTCTGTATTTTCAACCCCGAACACGACCTCTGCCTCGCCAACGGCAGCCCGCATTATGTGCCGCCCGCCTCGGCGCTGGCCTTTGCCGCCGCAGCGTGCAGGCTGATGCGTTGTGTCTATCCCTCGGCGCAGTGCCTACCCGCTGCTGCTGCGGGCGATGCCTATCGTCTCGCCCCCGACCCACTCCTTGTGCCGTGGGGCTGGAATGCCACGCTCAAGAGCCATCTGCTCCGTCAGGGCATCCCCGGGCATCTGATGCCGTCCGACGACGCTCTGGCTCACTGGCGTCAGCTGCAGCACCGCGCCACCCTGCTCCCCCTCCAGCCCGACAGCAGTGCCGTGACCACGGTAGCTGAGGTCGAGGCCCTGTTGGCAGAGCATCCCGACATGGTGCTCAAGGCTCCCTGGTCGGGGTCGGGCAGGGGACTGCGGTGGGTGTCGCGCCGCCTCACCGACCACGACAAGGCATGGCTCGACAAGGTGGTGCACGAACAGCGTTGCGCCATCGCCGAGTCGCGTTGGGCCGTGGCGCACGATTTCGCCCTTGAATACAGGGTTGACGACCACGGGCTGGCCTTCATAGGCCTATCCCTGTTTGAGACCGCCAACGGTGTCTACCGCGGCAACCGCCTGCTGCCCGACCCTGCCATTGCCCGCCTGGTGGGCTTCCCGCTGTCGCGGCGTGCCGACCTGGAGGTCTGGCTCACCGACCATATCGTGCCGCACTACCGCGGTCCCTTGGGCATCGACTGCATCCTCGACACCGACGGCCGGCACCATATCTCCGAAATCAACCTCCGCCACACCATGGGCCTCGTCGCCCATGAGTATCTGCGCCAACACCCCGAGGCGGAAGGCTCGCTTTTCGTGCCCATGGGCTGTCGCGGATGAAAAAAGTCTGCTATTTCAAAAAAAAAGTGTATTTTTGCAACCGATTTTATGAGGGAGTAATTGGCGGCATAGGCCGTGAGTGTTGTCAACAAATCACTGGCTAGTAATAGCTTGGCAGCGTTCGTAAGCAATGAGACTCATAGTTGCGATTGGTCGTAACTATGGGTATTTTTGTTTGCCATCCTCCCTTATAAAAGCAAAATATAGAGTAATTATTAATAAATAGGAATACATGTCACGATTTTTCTTCTTTGCAGCATTTCTGATTTTCATCATCTTCATGCTTGCACTCGATTTGGGTGTCTTTCACAAAAAAGACCACGAGATTAAAATGCGCGAGGCGGCTCTTTGGACCGTCGTCTGGGTTTCACTGGCAATGCTGTTCGGCCTCCTGCTCCTCTTCCGGGCGGAGTGGGTACATGACATCCGTTGCATCGAAGACCTCCTCGCCTACGTCAAGGGCACCGAGCTGGAGGCCCTTATCCAGCCCGAAATGAGCTATTCCGCCGCCCTGCAGGTCTATCGCAAGGAAATCTTCTCGCAATATCTGGCGGGCTATTTCCTCGAAGAGTCGCTCTCCATCGACAACATCTTCGTGATGATAATGATTTTCACCAGCTTCGGCATCGCCAAGAAGTTTTACCACAGGGTCCTCTTCTGGGGCATCCTGGGTGCCATTGTCATGCGTTTCCTTTTCATCTTCCTCTTGGGTGCCTTGGTCGGACGCTTCTCGTGGGTGCTGGCCATCTTCGGCGTGATTCTTATCTATAGCGGTATCAAGATGTTTGTCAAGAAGAACGACGAGCAAATCGACACTGCCAACCATCCTGCCGTGCGCTTTGCCAGCTGTTTCTTCCCCGTCACGCGCGAGCTCCACGACCACAAGTTCTTTGTCCAGCTCGACGGACGCACCTTCATGACCCCCCTCTTCCTGGTGTTGATAGTCATCGAGTTCTCCGACATCATCTTCGCCGTCGACAGCATCCCTGCCGTCTTCTCCGTCACCACCGACACCTTCATCGTCTTCTTCTCCAACATCTTTGCCATCATGGGCCTCCGCTCGCTCTTCTTCCTGCTTAGCAACGTCACCGACCGCTTCTGGCTTCTGCGTTTCGGCCTGGGCCTGCTGCTATGCTTCATCGGTTTCAAGATGATTGGACACGAATTCTTCCATATCAGCATCTCCACCGTCCATTCGCTCATCATCATCTTGGGCATACTGGTGGGCTCCGTCCTGCTTTCGCTGGTCTTCCCCCATCGCAAACACGCGCAGGTGCAATAGTCGTCAGCCATGACCCTTCTCGAATCCTTCCTCTTGGCACTGGCGCTCTGTGTCGACAGCTTTGTGGTCTCCACCACCAGTGCCTTCAAGAGCAAGATGCCCTATCGTCAGGGTCTGCTGTTGGCGTTGGTGCTGGCCCTGTTCCAAGGGGTGTTCCCATTGCTGGGGGCCCTGCTTGGCGAGGCCTTCAAGGAGGTCGTCGCTGCCGTCGACCACTGGATAGCCTTCGGCCTGCTGCTCTTTGTGGGGGGTAAGATGATATGGGATGCCTTCCATGACGGCGATGACGACACAGCCCTCGATGTCACCCGCTTCGGCACCATGTGCCTCCTGGGTGTCGCTACCAGCATCGACGCCTTTGTCGTTGGCATCGGCTTCGGACTCAGCTGCACCCTCGGTGAAATCCTCGTCACCGTGCTGGTCATCTTCTTGGCCACATTTGTCGTCTCCGTCGTGGGGGTGTGCCTGGGCAAGCGCAACATACCCATCCCCGAGAAGACCGCCACCCTGATTGCGGGCCTAGTCCTCATCGGCCTGGGCACCTACACCCTCCTCGAGCACACCGTTTTATGATTGAGAATTGAGAATTGAAAATTGGCTGACGCAGCAGTATTGTCCCTTCACAATTCACCCCTTCACAATTCACGAAACCCCATTAACTTCATTTCTCGATTCTCAATTTCATCTCAATGGCGTAGTGGTCCGAGACGTAGGGCACGCCGTAGTAGCCGTTCAGCGTCTTGAAGCTCTCCACCTTCCATCCGCGCACAAAGAAGTGGTCGATGCGGGAAGGGTTCGACTTGCCGAAACCCGAGAAGGTGTAGGCGGTGTCGCTCACCGGGGCGATGTCGCGTGCCGACAGTAGGCCTCTGTATCTTAGGGGGAGGAAGATGCTGTCGTCGATGCCCGAGTTCATGTCGCCGCCCAGCACGACGGCTCCGTCGCACTGCTCCACAATAGAGCATAGCTGCAGCACCGAGCTCTTCCTGGCCTCACGCCCCACATGGTCCAGATGCGTGTTCAGGTAGGTGAAATGTTTGCCCGTGTAGGCGTCCTCGAAGGTGGCCACCGTCACCGTGCGGCGGCAGGCGGCGTCCCAGCCGAAGCTCACGCTGTCGGGGGTCTCGCTCAGCCAGTAGGTCTTCCACCCTATCAGTTCCAGCCTGTTGTAGTTGTAATAGATGCACATGCTCTCGCCCAGCGTGTCGCCGTCGTCGCGGCCCACGCCTATGCTTCTGTAGTGCAAGCCCAACGTGCTGTCGAGCCATGCCTTCTGGTCAGGCAGCACCTCCTGCATGCCCACGGCATCGGGCATCTCCTCCAGTATCATTGCCGCCATCGCGTCGCGGCGGTATTGCCAGGCGTTCTCACCGTCGTCCTCCCACACACCGTTGTAGCGCACGTTCAGCGACATGATGGTGAGACTCTTGTTCTGGCAGCCACACAGCGTCACTGCTGCCACCAGTAGTAATACGATTCGTTTCATAGTTCTTTCTATTAATTAAGAGGGAGTTAAAGAGGGAGTTAAAGGGGGAGTTAAAAAGGGAGTAATAAAAGGGAGTTAAAAGGAACAATACATTTGGCGACCAAGCATTTGTCCACATTAACTCCCATTTTAACTTCCACTTAAACTCCTCATTTCAAAGTCTCAATAGCCTCGATAGTCCAGTTCTGGAAGAATGCCAGCACCTTGTCGTGGCTGTAGCTCTTATCCTCCTCCAGATACGCGCTGTTCTGTATGTGCAGCACCTCGCCCTTGTGGTTCAGCACCACCAGCACGGGGTAGCCGAAGCGTCCGGGGTTGCCCAGCCGTTTCAGCATGTCGGGATTCTTGTGCTCCTTCGAGGTGTTGAGGTGGATATAGACGAAGTGCTCCTCCACAAACTTGGCGATGTCGTCGTGGCGGGTGATGAAGTCGGCAAAGCGCAGGCACCACGGGCACCAGTTGCCGCCCACCTGGCAGATCACCAGCCGGCCCGAGTTGCGGGCCTCCTCCAGGGCCTCGTCGATTTGCTGCATGGGGTCGCGCTCCTCGTCATACACCTTCTTCAGCCCCTCGGCATTCTTCTTACCCTCCTTGAGGGCGGTCTTTTCCAGTTTCTTGCCTGCCCCCTTATTCTGCTGGGCAAATGCAGGCATCGCCAGCATCGCGACAATGGTCAAAATGATGATTTTCTTCATAAAAAATATCTTGTTTAATGTTTAAAGTTTAATGGTTAGAGAATATCCAGATGCGTCAGGACGTATGTCCACCGGACATCCTTAATCCTCTTGAGAGGGGTGCCACGAAGTGGCGGGGTATGTCTTTATTTCTATTTTCAATTTTCAATTCCCTCAGTACAGTTTGCTCCACACCTCCTCCACATACTTGCCTGCGAAGTCGATATACACGCACACCTCCACTCTGTAGTCCAGCTGCGGGTCGGTGGTGCCCTCCAGCTTCTTGTCGGCCATGCTTGCCAGCTTCAGGGTCAGCGACCGCACGTCGTGCGTGTTCGTGTTGCGGGCAATCACCGTGTTGTCGTTCACCCGCTCGTAGTAGTTGCAGAACGTGCTCCGGTAGGCCTGCTCAATCTCGGTCTCCTCCAGGTGCTTGGGCGTGTGGTGCAGCTGCCAGAATACCTTGCAGTCCATCAGCTCCTCCTCCTTGTTGGAGCACCCGCACAGGCAGCCCGCCACCAGCAATGCAATAATCCATCGGTACATAGTCATACAGAATTGTGAGTTTCAAAATGCAAATATACACAAAAATAATTGAATTGTAGGCAAACCTATGAAAAATAATTCGTATAGTGCGAATTATCACCTACTTACCATGCCTATCTCCGTCACCGTTTCGTGGCTCTGTCGAAGTGGAAGTGCCGTCCAGCCGTGCTTTTGGTAGCGATGCGGACGACAAAATAGGGCTTCCCCTGCCGTCGCCTTCACCCCGACGGGATGTCGCCCTATGTCCGTCTGCACCCCACGTGGCCTTTACCAAAGCTCCATCATCCCGCGGCTGATAATCGCTCGTTCGTCGCCCAGGGACCCTCAAACTGCGCCCCAATCGGTAAGAATCGGTACAAATCGGTAGGGAGCAGTACGAATCCGTAGCATGCGGTAAGAATCGGTAGCCGGGAGGGAAAAAAGTGCTATTTTTGCACGAAAAGCAGAAAAAAGCTGAACTCAAGTCATAAACGCAACACGTACGGCATAATAGGTTGAGAGAATTGATGGTGCAAATATAGGGAAAAAATCTCAATTGGGGTACGGAAGCCGAATCTTTTTCTGGGACGGTTGTTTATGAGGTCGCAGGCACGCTGCACATCGGCCTGTGAGAGACCGTCGAAGGAGGTGCCCTTCCTGAAATACTGGCGCAAGAGGCCGTTGGCATTCTCGACGGAGCCTTTCTCCCAGGAGTGATAGGGCTTGGAGAAGTAGTTGTCGGAGCCGAGATCGATGGCGATATCGGAATGCCTAGAGAACTCGCGTCCGTTGTCGAAAGTAATGGTTTTGAGAATGTTCTTATAAGGTGACAGTTGGCGTGTGACTGCCGAGCAGACGACGGTGGCTTCGAGCGAGGGGACCAGCTCGGCCAAAAACAGGCCCGAGGTTCGGTCGACCATGGTGACGATGTTGCCGGAGCGGCCTCTGCCCACGACGGAGTCGGCCTCGAAGTCGCCCAGGCGCAGCCGCAGGTCTACGACGGCCGGCCTCTCGGATATGTCCACCCGGTTGGGTATCAGCCCGCGGTAATTGTTCTTGTTGGCCCGCTTTTGGTGCTTCCTTCCGCAGTGGCGCAGGTTGTCGCGCAGGTGGGCATCCGCCCCCCTTCCGTTGTATATCCACCTGTACAGAGTCTCGTGGCTCACCATTCCGATGCCGTGCAGGCGGCACCATCCGGCAATCTGCTCCGGACTCCACTGTATGGCAAGCTTGTCTCTGGCGAGCCGCTTCATCTCCTCCGTGAAACGGACTCTTTTGGGCTTTTCGCGCATCCTTTTCTTGTATTTTGCCTGCGCCAATCCGGGGTCGTAGACCTTCGAATTATGGTTGGAATTACGTTTCAACTCACGGCTGATGGTTGATTTGTGCACACCCAGTTCTTTGGCAATCTGCGTCTTGGAAGATTTGTTTTCCAGCATCCAAGAAATTTTGTACCTTTGCATTTCGGATAGATGTTTCATTCTTTGGTTTTTTGGAAGGAGCACAAAGATACACATTTTTCCGCAATCAAGGGGGAAGTCGCATTTTTTTTGCGCTTCTCCTTTGAAAGTTTAAAGGCTTACGCGCTCCTTTTTCTGTTATTTGACCAAAGTGTTGCATTTATTAGTTGAACTTAAGGAATTGTAAAAAAAATTAAAGATAAATGAAAACATCAATTATTAAAATGAGCATCATGCTTATATGCATGACATTAGGATTCGCCAACGTGGCGAAAGGGCAAATCTACAGTAGCGAGGATTGTTTCTATACAGAAGCAGGACGTAGTAGTGTCGAATATGTAGTGAAATTTCGAGGCTCAAAGAAAACGGTATGGCTGAAAAGAGTTAGCCATGATAATGTTCGCAAAAACTTAGCAAAGTCTTCAAACTACTATGAGAACGAGGTCTGGTATGAGGATAAAGATGGAGTTTGGATGTATGAATACGTGCCATCAATGTCGACTTCTCAGAGAGAGGTATATAAAAGAGTTGAAAAGATAGCCATATGGAGCCAAGAATGTGCCAACTTAAGAGGTTTCGGTCAAACAGATGTATGTGAATCCTTCGGTTTTATGGGGGGAGCTCCCAGAGGGTGCGGTAGACATGGATATCGTGATGGGGACACATATTATGTGGCTTTTTCAAAGGATAAATCGTCTTTTATCGAGTGGTATGTTGATGCCGATGATGTGGACAAGGAAGTAAAAGGGAAGTATACATACACTCAAGTTCCAAAGAAAGATTTATTGCCTAAAGCTGCCAATTATGATTTCCTCAATGAATAAGAATGTACTCTTTATCGTGCTGATATTGTTTGGTATGGCAGTTTCGGCACAGGATGTGCGGTACTACAAGTTGGTGCATACAAAGATAGATGGTGTGTCCAACAAGAATGTATCGGGTGGACAGTTTATCACCTTTGTCAGCGACATCTGCTTTGAGTCGAACAGCAAGGGTGTAGGTGTTGACCACGGAACACTGACTCGCAACAACAACTACAGCAACGCACAATATACCACCTATCAAGGGTCGAGCTACTGGGGTTCGGCCACTACGTTCAAGTTCAATGCTGACAAGAGCGTACTGAATGTGATATTGGACAATGGCGACATATACGTCTAC
>JAEEGK010002551.1_pt1 | contig 45640 bp, 34 predicted proteins | sample 8958771 | NCBI WGS metagenome assembly JAEEGK01 (sample SAMN16246547, study PRJNA631951) | gut metagenome | biome: gut microbiome; feature: rumen; material: SC-attached | host: Bos | place: Iran: Karaj | collected 2018-10 | reverse complement strand
AGGTGTGAGGAGGGGGGGGATGACGTCAAATCAGCACGGCCCTTACGTCCGGGGCGACACACGTGTTACAATGGCGGCCACAGAGGGAAGCTACCTGGTGACAGGATGCGGATCTCGAAAAGCCGTCCCAGTTCGGATCGGAGTCTGCAACCCGACTCCGTGAAGTTGGATTCGCTAGTAATCGCGCATCAGCCATGGCGCGGTGAATACGTTCCCGGGCCTTGTACACACCGCCCGTCAAGCCATGGAAGCCGCGGGCGCCTGAAGTCCGTGACCGAGAGGAGCGGCCTAGGGCGAAAGTGGTAACTGGGGCTAAGTCGTAACAAGGTAGCCGTACCGGAAGGTGTGGCTGGAACACCTCCTTTTTGGAGTTTGACTCTGACAGTGACGCTCTGGTGACAAGGTGGGAAACCTTGTGCTAATCTTTCTTTATTATATAGGCTCTTAGCTCAGTTGGTTAGAGCGCTACACTGATAATGTAGAGGTCGGCAGTTCAACTCTGCCAGGGCCTACAAAAAAGCCGGACACAAGCCCGGCTTTTTTTGTATAAGGGGGTATAGCTCAGTTGGTAGAGCATCTGATTTGCATTCAGAAGGTCGCCGGTTCGAATCCGACTACCTCCACAATAATCCCTTCCAGATTATTCTGGGGGGATTTTTTGTTTCAAGTTAATGACGTTCTGAATCAATTTTATTGATAGTCCGGATCCCGTATAGGATATCCTGCCCTGGAGTCACGGCTTCAATTGAGCTTTTTCCAAGGGTCATGTCTAAATATACTTCAATCGGTCGCGAGACTTTTTCAGCAGTCCATTCTATGGTGAATAGCTCTTCACCATTTTGACTGATAAAGGCCCTTGCTCCATCTGCCGTCATAGCATTATCTTCGAATCGATGGCTCACCCCATCCGCATCAACGATGACTGGAACTGCTTTTAACTCAAATGGTTGCCTGTTGAGAACCCATCCTGAAATATAAATTATGCTTCCTTCGGGCGCCTTGATGTCTTTTTCAGATAGTTTAATACTGGGAGAGCGCAATTTCTTGCCCCAATACGAACCTGTGAGCATAAGCGGAATCCTCCATTCACTGGAAAGCCTGAATGTGTATGTGTGCCCGGGAGAGATAATTGAGTTTCCCTGGGAGCCTATATCGTGGATCCTGATTCCTATGCTGTCAGGAGCAGGGGTTTTAATAACATCATCCAATCCTTTCAATGACTTCAAGTAGAGACCTTCTCTATAGATCGCATCCGGCGTATCACAAAACAAATAGTGGAATGGCCGACAGTACACCCAGAGGCTATCGCTCTCCCTGACCGACGCACCTGTCTTGGAAATAAATTCCATCTTGAAGTCGAAGAAATGATCGGTGTCCTCATAAGACACTTCGACCTGCGCTTGATTGAAGTGGTCGAGCCCCTGTTCCTTCAACTTTGGGAAAGGAGCCATGGTGGTTATGATCTCGTCTGAAAGGGGGAATCTTGTCTGGGCGAAAGCTTTAGAGTATTCCAGGACCGATGTTGAGAAAGATATGTTCAGGGTCGGTTCCCAGCCGTCGACATTCCCTCCGTTAAAATCTTCCGGATAACAAATCAGATGTGCGTTAGAATAGAAAGGCTTGTCGTTATATCCCGCATCGTATCCTGAACACTCGAAAGACAAGTCAATTCCCTCCCTGGTAATGGCAGTCTCTTTCAAGAAGACGATTTCTTTGCCTTTACAACGTATCACCGAGTCATTCCGTTCCGCCAATCCTACCGGGACCGTGAAACCTGAATACGGGAGAAGCCACACCTTGTCGTAAGGACTCGATTCGGGTAAGCTGACGCGCAAAGACATCGTCCCGGAAGCGAAACCACTGTCGACGGAGATAATATCATCATCTTTGTGAACATCCTTGAAAATGACATGGTTACTTCCTAAAGCGTAGGCGTACACGGCGCTGTCTGGAGATTCGGGATTGCTGACCCATCCTGGTGGGGTGGAAAACGTTGTGTCCAGCGGCTCGACCCAGATCCGTCCGGGAGTGTAGGAATATTCAATCGTGGACCCCGGGACAAAGAAACTGTAACAATGGTTATCCTGGTCCACCGTCATTTCCTTGAGTTCGGGCATTATATCCTCGATCGCTATCGGAGAGATGTTGAATGATACGTGTTGGATACTTCTGACTTCATTCTCCTTGCCGCATGAGGTGAGGAAAATGAAGGAAACAGCGATTATCTGACAGAGGAATCGTCTCATCTCTATGAGCGGATTATCTCGACCTCTCCGTCAAGGCCGATCTTGATGATCTGGGAGGCCTCGCCGGTGGCGCCGGCCTCCAGTCTGGCGTCGGCGATGTAATCCACGGCGCTGGTGATCTCCTCTGGAATATCCTTGAATTTCTTAGGGGCGGGATTGCCGGAGATGTTGGCGGAGGTTGAGACGATAGGTCTTCCGAATTTCTCCACCAGCCTCAGACAAAAGTCCATCATGGGGATGCGAATTCCCACTGTTCCGTCCGAGGCCACCACATTGCAGGCTAGGTGATATTTGTCGGCCTTAGGTGCCTCTCCCTCTTCCGGAAACGGATAGGCTATGGCGCCAGGGTATATTATAGTCATCGGTTTGTCATTGACCTCAACCAAATCTATCGCCATAGGGGGGATTTTCTTCACGTACCTAGCCACCTGGTCAAGGTCGCTGGCCAGCAAAACCATGGATTTGCTGTCGCCCCTCCGTTTGATTGAATATATCCTCGCGACAGCCTCAGGGTTAGTGGAGTCGCATCCCAGGCCCCAAACCGTGTCTGTCGGGTAGAGAATCACTCCACCCTTTCTCAATGTTTCAAGGGCTTCTTCCAGAACCTTTTCAATCTCATTCTTTCGCATATCCGTGATTATTTCAAATAGTGGAGATAAACAGCTGTTGCCGCTACAACCGCGGCGGTCTCGGTGCGGAGTCTGGAAGAACCCAGGTGGACGGGGATAAAACCGTTTTCCACCGCTAGCCTGGCCTCTTCTGGAGAAAAGTCTCCCTCCGGCCCTATCATTATAGTAATATCAGCTCCCTCAGGAACTTCCTTAAGCACGTCCTCTATTGAACGCCTCTCGTTCTCACCCTCGAAGCAGTAGCATATCATCTTTAGTTCTTGCTTCCCCGAGGAGGTGATGAATGACTTTACGGAGGTGGGCTCGTCAATCAAAGGCAGACGGGACTTAAGGCTTTGCTTCATGGCAGAGAGAGCGATTTTGCGGGACCGCTCAGCCTTGAATACCCTTCTCTCTGACCTTTCTCCGATTATCGGGGAAATCCTGTCTACCCCCACTTCCGTGGCTTTCTCCACAAACCATTCGTACCGGTCATTGTTTTTAGTGGGGCACACCGCCATAGTCAAAGAATATGGATGGCCTCCCCAGTCCCCGGTTTTCTCGATGATTTCGGCTGAAGCCCCCTTGGGAGAGTCATCAGTCAATCTGCACCGCATCATCATACCAAGACCGTCGACAACGGTGATCTCGTCCCCGGTCCTGTGTCTCAAGACCTTGACGCAGTGGGCGCTCTCTTCCGGGTCTAAGGATACTGTTTTCCCGTCACACTCTTTGGTGTAGAATATCTCCATAACGCGAAGATACCAATTTGCCTCAAAAAGACTATCTTTGTAAGGTATGAAAATTGGGCTTATATCAGATACTCATGGAGTTTTCGCCCCGGATGTCAAGGCTTTCCTGGAGCCTGTTGACCAGATTTGGCATGCCGGGGACTTCGGGACTCTCTCATGCTCCTCTGTCATTGAGGCTTTCAAGCCGCTCGTCGGGGTCTACGGCAATTGCGATGGCTTGGATGTGAGGCAGATATATCCCCGTTATCAGAGGTTTGAGTGCGAGGGGTTGAGGATCATTATGACCCACATAGGGCTCCGAAGGGGAAGTTATTGGGCGTATGATCCCAAACGTCCGCTTTACGATGAGTTCGCCAAGGAGTTGATCGACATGTTCCATCCGGATATATTCGTGTGCGGTCACACGCATATTCCCCAGGTTTTTAGAGACAGCCGGCAGGATTTCCTGTTCATGAATCCGGGGGCATGTGGCTATCAGGGCTCCCGGGATGTTCCCCGGATGGCTCTGCGATTCGATCTTGCCTCAGGGAAAATCTCAAACCTCGAAAAATGCAAGCTTCCATGGGATAATTATTAGTGATATATATGAAAGAGAAAACAGTCTGGTTCTGCACTAATTGCGGGAATGAGTATCCGAAATGGATGGGGCGGTGTCCGGCTTGCGGGGAGTGGAACACGTTGACGGAACAGAAGATAACCCCTTTGCCTGGAACGGGGAGAAAAAGCTCCGGATCATCCTCCGTTCCTGGAGCGGGAAGGTCACCTCGCAAACTGTCGGACATCGACTCGTCATCCGAGGCCAGAGTATCCTTGAATAATGAGGAGGTGGATCGTATTCTCGGAGGAGGAATTGTTGAGGGATCCTTGGTCCTTATAGGAGGTGAGCCAGGCATCGGAAAGTCCACGCTCTCGCTCCAGATCCCACTCGGATGCCCTTCTTTAAAGACGCTTTATGTCACCGGAGAGGAAAGCGAGAGGCAAGTCAAGATGAGGGCTGACCGTCTCGGAGGTGACGCTTCCAACTGCGTCATCTACAGCGAGACCCTGATTGAGAACATAATCGAGCAAGCCAAAGAAATGGATCCCGACTTGATGATTGTAGACTCGGTTCAGACAATGTACACGGAATCAGTTGATTCCACTCCAGGTTCCGTCTCCCAAATCAAGGAGGTGGCGGCGGTTTTGCTGCGTTTCGCCAAAGAGTCCGGGATACCTGTTATCCTGATCGGTCATATCACCAAGGAAGGCTCGATCGCGGGTCCGAAGATTCTCGAGCATATTGTCGACGTTGTGCTTCAGTTCGAGGGAGATAACAGGGGAGCGTACAGGATTCTCCGCAGCATCAAGAACCGTTTCGGCTCCACATCGGAGCTTGCTGTCTTCGAGATGACCGGGACTGGTCTCCGACAAGTCGCCAACCCTTCAGAGCTGCTTGTGCCGATGCATGAGGAAGGTCTCAGCGGTGCAGCGATAGCGGTCATGATGGATGGAGCGAGGCCATTCCTTTTTGAGGTACAAGCCCTTGTAAGTTCCGCTGTCTATGGTACGGCCCAGCGTTCCGCCACGGGGTTCGACACCAGGCGATTGAATATGCTCCTCGCTGTCCTTGAGCGCAGGGCCGGATTTAAACTCGCCCAGAAAGATGTTTTCCTCAATATGGCGGGTGGGCTGAGGATCAATGACCCTGCCTGCGACATGGCGGTGGTGTGTGCGGTGCTCTCATCCAATTTCGATCTCCCGATTCCGCCGGATAATTGTTTCGCTGGAGAGATTGGCCTCAGTGGTGAGATACGTCCGGTGGCACAGGCTGACAGGCGTGTCGCAGAAGCGGCCAGGTTGGGCTTCAAGCGGATATTCATCTCATCCTTCACGTCCCTGGAAGGGAAGACCAAAGGGATTGAGGTTGTCAAAGTAGCAGATGTGCCTGCTCTTGTCAGAAAGCTATTTCAGGCAGGAAATCAGTGATAATCAGTATGAGAAGAATCTTTTACATGGTCATCGCCTTTTGGGCTTTGGCGGCCTGTGGTTCCCGTTCGGGACAGTTGGGCCTGACACCAGCGGAAAAGGCGCTTATCAACGGCTCAGACTCCTTGATGCGTGTGCTGACAATCTATGATAGTGAAGACTCCCTGTTGTTGAGGGATATTTCTGTTGACTTTACGGATAAGGATTTGCGCTCTGAAGAGTTCAAAGCTCTCGCTGCGAAGATGCTTTACACAGTTCAGGACCCCTCGCAGGATGGCGTCGGGATAGCCGGTCCGCAGGTCGGTTTGAACCGCAGGGTGGTTGCTGTTCAGAGATATGATCTTCCCGGTGAGCCTTTCGGTGTATTCCCTAACGCGCGACTGGATTCACTTTGGGGTGAGATTACACCAGGCCCGGAAGGATGCCTTTCGGTTCCCGGTTGGGCGGGCATGGTGCCTAGATATTCCAATATCATTGTTTCTTACAAAGATCCTTTGACTCTTGAGACTGTCCGGGAGAGGATTGAGGGATTCACGGCTGTGATTTTCCAGCACGAGATTGACCACTTGGATGGAGTTCTCTACATTGACCGGGCTGATTCTTTGTGGGTTGATGTCAGATGAGGATTAGACCTTTTAATAATAGATAAGGGCTAAAATATTTGGATGCTTATCTCAATTTCCCTATATTTGAGAGGATTACCGCTATCCTGTTGAGACTATAAATAAGTTGTTTTGGTCTTTCAGGAAATGACAATTTTAATTAAGTAAAACAAAAAAGGTATTGATTTATGGAATCTCAACCGGCACAAGAATCGTCTTTTGATCGCAAAAGACATATTATTGGAGCGATTTTTGGGCCTATCTGCGCCATTTTGGTTTATTTAATCCCGATTGCCGGGCTGTCACCGGAAGCTCATAAACTTCTCGCGATTGTGACGTTTGTGGCTTTCTGGTGGATATGCGAGCCCGTACCCATTCCTGTCACCTCTGTTTTAGGCCCTACACTATGCGTTATCTTCGGTGTAGTATCGGCGACAGATGCTTTCAAAGCCTTCGCGAATCCGATGATTTTCCTGTTCATGGGAGGTTTCCTCATCGCGAAAGGCATGATGGTCAACGGACTTGATAAACGCATTGCCTATGGTATCATGTCCATGAAATGGGTGGGGGACTCTCCCCGTAGGATATTCCTGGCTATAGGTCTGGCGTGTATGCTTTGTTCCGGGTGGATCAGCAACACCGCTACCGCCGCCATGATGTTCCCCATCGCCCTCGGTCTGCTTGAGGCAATCCGCGAGATGATGGCTGCCAATGGTAAGGAGATTGACCTTAGAAGTTATAAATATGCCACAGGCTTGATGCTGATGACCGCATACGCCTGCTCTATCGGAGGTGTGCTCACTCCTATCGGAACTCCTCCGAATATCATCATGATAGGTTTCATCAGGGAGCTCGCTCCGGAAGCTCCTCAGATCACGTTCTTCAACTGGATGGTCTGGGGCTTCATCGCCATGGTGCTTTATTTCATCGTCACTTACTTCGTGCTATGGAAGATGTTCCCGGCTGACGTGAAGCATATTGATGGTGCCCAGGAGTTTATCAAGCAGCACAGGGACGGTTTGGGCAAATGGACCCGCGCGCAGAAGAATACCCTTATCGCATTCATCGTGGCTGTCGTCCTTTGGGTTCTTCCCGGCATCCTGAATGCTATCCAGAGCATCGCTCCTGGAGCTGTTGATGGCGAAGTGTTAAAAACCTACAACAAGCATTTCCCGGAAGCTATCGCCGCTATGGTAGGTGGTTTGCTTCTGTTCCTCATGCCGACAAACATCAAGAAGGGCGAGATGACACTGAAGTGGAAAGACGGTCTAGCCGGTATCGATTGGGGTACGTTGTTGCTCTTCGGTGGCGGTCTGGCGATAGGTGGAATGGTTTTCTCCACCGGTCTCTCGAAGTGGATCGGCGAGTCATTGACCAGCGCGTTGGGAGGTCATCCTTCTGAGTATCTTTTCCTCACCCTGTTCGCTGTCACGGCCCTGTTCCTTTCGGAGCTCACGTCCAATACCGCTGTAGCGAACCTGATGGGTCCGATCGCTATCGCGACGGCCGTGTCTTTGGGCTTCAGCCCTGTTCCGGTCTGCGTCGTCATGGCTCTCTGCACATCGCTCGCGTTCATGCTTCCTGTTTCGACTCCTCCGAACGCCATCACTTACTCTTCCGGTTATATTCCTATCACTAAGATGATAAAGGCAGGTGTGCTTCTTGATATAATCGGAGTGTTCGTGATCACTGTTCCTCTGGTTTATTTCCTTGTCAAGGCTATAATGGGGGTTTAATTAATAGAATCTGAAGATGAAGAAGGGTTTTTTCAGCCGTTTTAGCGATATAGGCAAGATTCTGAATCGTGCCGCTTTCTCTGACGTTGACCAGAAGATCACTAAGTACCAGTATGGATCGGATGCATTCATGCGCATACTTGAGAGTCGCTATTCGTGTCACTCTTTTGACAGTTATCCCGTCTCAGATTCGAAGTTGAATATGATTCTTGAGGCCGGACGTTTGGCTCCCTCTGCGAAGAACCTTCAGCCGACCAGGATCTGGGTTGTCAAAAGCGAAGAGGCTTTAGCTCGTATGAGGTCATTGCATCCTTGCTATGGCGCGCCAGTCGTCCTAGTCGTCGGCTGCCGTAACGAAGAGGCCTGGGTCCGCGAGAGTGATGGTGTGAATGCGGCTAAGACAGATGCCGCCATTGTTCTCACCCACCTGATGCTCACAGCCACAGATATGGGTCTGGCGAACATGTGGATATGGGACTTCAATCCCAGCAAGATTCGTGAGGTATTCCCGGAGATGCGCGAGCATGGCATTTACGGCCTTCTCGCCATCGGATATCCGAATCCCGATGAAGGCAAACCCACAGAACTGCATGCCGTCAGAAAATCCTTGGAGGAGATGGTAACGACATTATAATCTTGAACGTTCGTAAACTACTGGTTTTCTTATCCCTTTCCTTGTTTCTTCTTTCCTGCGGGAAAGAGGAAACAAAGGAAGTGGCGGAGGTGGGGGTACTCCGTTCAGTGGCAGTCTCAATAACCGAAGATATTGTTGTACCGATAAACGGGAGCGTGCCCATCTCTTTCAAGGTGATTGATGCGTCGTTCCCGTTTTCCTTGTCTCAAGATGTCAACCTGTTCCTGTCTTCAGGACAGCCCGCGACGGATTTTTCACTGGCGGAAATCCGGCAGGATGGTGGGATGGGATCTTATTCCGCATTGATCAAAGACAATGGAATCAATAAGGAATATAGTGCTCAGGTCCGTCTGGGGGTGCGTTCTGCCAAGGGGAAGGAGGAATATGTATTCTCTTCACCCTTTACCGTGAGGCGCGAGAATTGGAAAGACCTCCATACCGGGCTCCCTGTTCTTTTTCTTGACACAGAGGGCAATAAGGATATAGTTTCCAAGACGGATTACCTTTCCGCCACACTTGCGGTATCGGATGAGGAATCCGGTCTTGGCGAACCTATGCCATGCTCAGTCCGCGGCCGTGGAAACACCACCTGGCAATGGCCCAAAAAGCCATACCTTGTCAAATTGGACAGCAAAGAATCCCTCTTGGGAATGAAGAAGCACAAGCGGTGGGTCCTGCTGGCTAATTTCATGGACAAGACATTGATGAGGAATATGGTGGCAATGAAGGTGTCGTCCCTCACCTCGTTGGACTGGACTCCCTCCTGCAAACCGGTCGAACTCATACTTAACGGGCGACATGTCGGCAATTATCTGTTGATAGAGCAGGTGAGGGCTGATAAGGATAGGGTACCTGTCACGGACGGTTATCTCATGGAATGTGATTTCCATTTTGACAACGAAGTCCAGTGGCTTGATCCGCATGGGCGCTGCAACAGGTTCCCGGACGGAATTCCCTTCGCCGTCAAGCATCCGGACCCGGACGATATAACTCCTGACCAGGAGGCTTATATCAAGCAATATATCTATGACACTGCGGAAGCCATCTATGGCCCGGATTTCAAGGATCCGGAAAAGGGTTACGCGGCCTACATAGATGTGGATTCTTACATAGATTATTGGATTGTCTATGAGGTCATGGGGAACGCCGCTCTCAGCAATCCCGGTAGCATATTCTGCCACAAAGCAGAGGGAGGGAAACTAAAAGCTGGCCCATGCTGGGACTTCGATTGGGGAGTCCTTTCATTCATCACCGTTCCAAACGCCAAAACCGGACTCCTTCATCGCAAGGCGATGTGGTATGCCCGGCTGTTCGAAGACCCTGAGTTCCTTGCCAGGGCGAAGGCTCGCTATCAGGAACTGCTTCCAGAGCTTGAGACAATACCGGCCTATATTGAAAGTCTCCGGGTTACCCTCTCCGCTTCCGCCGAGCGTAATTTCAGGATTTGGGATCCTACCCAGGACGCATCCCAGAATGGCGGGAAGATCATCAATGGGGATGAGAACATGACCTTCGACGCGGCGGTCGACAGGCTCAAAGCGAACTACATCGAGAGACTGCAAGTGATATCTAGAAGCCTATAGTATCAGATAATCAAAGTGTTGAAGGAGCAATGTGGCAGGGAGAGCGTCTGCTCCCGGCCGCGAAGCCTGACCTGCAGATCAACTGACTTCTCCAGCGGATTGGCCGCCACCAATACGATACTGCCGTCCGGATTAAGGAAAGCCAGGGCATCTGTCCCTGCTGGAAGACGCAACAGCTTTGCCCCAGACTGCACATAATGACTCACGTGCTTGAGCAGATAATATTCAATCGTATAGCGGAAGGTATGCTGCTCGGAATCGACCGTCACCAAAGAATTCTGGCGCCATCCCCAACGGCTAAGACCGTTTTCCTGCAGCGCCATATTCCAATAGTCATAGGCGCTCACGCCGTTCGAGAGGTAATGCTTCATCAGTTCCCAAGCATGCGAGACCCCGCTCCAGTCGTTGCGGCCGTTGCCGCATTCTTGCTCTGTCATCATCAGATCCATCTCGGGATATTTCTCCTTCACGACAGGCAGCGCTGAGCGTCCAGCCCATTGGAAGCCAACACCCTTGATGAATTTCCCCGCGACAGGATCCGTGAGTATAGAGTCAATCAACGCGACTTTCGGCCGTTCGCATGTGCCGAACCAGAGGTCCACTCCTATACGGTCCATTCTCGGTCCAAGGTGGGAGATGAAGCGTGTCAGTCCAGCGGATGTCCAACAGCAGCTGGGAAAATTCTGGTCTGAGTTTGGTTCGTTCTGCGGCATCACCATCGAGATATCGATCCCGTGCTCACGATAGGCCTGGATATATTTCTCGAAATACAGGGCATAAGCCTCAAAATACTCCTTCTTTTGAATGAACATGTCCTTTCCCTCGTAGCCTCGTCCCGATTCTGGAAGATCGTTGACCTTGTCGGGTCGCATCGCGTAATGATTGTTGTATTTCATCCAGGTCGGAGGGCACCATGGGCTGGCCCAAATAGTCATTTCCGGATTACGGCTCAGGGCTTCCTGGATAAGCGGGATCAGCCATTGCTCATCGTGGGAGACGGAAAACCGTTCCATCCCGAAATCCTGGTCAACCTCGTCGTAAGAGTACCAATCCAGGCTGAAGTCATTGGCTCCCACCGGAGTACGGTTGATGACCAGATTGGCTCCCTGCCCGGGGATAAACAGCTCGTCCAGAACGGATTTCCGGTCAGCATCCGACAACAGGCTCAAGGAGTATGCGCTCAATTCGCTGAAAGACACTCCGAACCCACGGATGACCTGACCGGTGCTGTCAGGGCATATTTCAATCAAAACCACGCTGTCACTGGCGGCAGGCATAGGGGTTCCGACTTGCCACGGCATGTCCATGGTACTGGATACATATTCCTGTATCTTAAGAACGGGGTGGCAGGCTGACAAAACAGCCATGCCTAATAAAGCGCAAAACAATTGTTTCATAAAGAGTCTATTATCGAGAATAGCCAAAGGTATTGATTATTGGGATAATAACAAAACAAACACTATTGACGAAATTTTCATTTGATTGATGAAATTGTTATATTTGAGAAAACTATTCTAACATGAAACGGATACTACTCTCGGTGCTGACAATGTGCATCCTGGCCGCAGGAACCATGTCAGCCTATGTGGAGCGTGACATTCTCCGAAACCTGGCTGATGAAGCGGCTCTGAGAACTATTCTCATTCCAGACCAAAAGTGGGTACCGTTCCCGGCATATGTCGATCGTGCCGGATGGGATAAATTATTGGGCGACTGGAAGGATGAGTTCATCGCTCGTGGCGAAGATGCTTTGAAATATGAGTGGAAAGTGGTCACGGCGACCGATTATCTTACGCATGACCGCGGAGGTTCACAAAGCGCGGCCTCCCGAAACATCGATTCCAATGCCATCAAGATTGTGGATCTGTTTTTCGCGGAACTCTCAAGCGGCAAAGGCCGTTATATCGATCAGCTGATGAATGGTGTTTTCGCCATGTGCGAGACTACAACCTGGGTTCTCTCTCATCATCTGTACCTTCAGAAAAGCGGACACTTTTTTCCCCAGTCTTTTGACAATGCCATCGACCTGGTTTGTGGGGATATCGGTTCCATCATGGCATGGGTTTACTACTTTTTCCATGAGGAATTCGACAAGATTGAGCCGGAGATCAGCCGTCGCCTCTATGAGGAACTTGACAAGCGTATCATGACGCCTTACCTTACCGAGACTCATTTCGGATGGAAAGGAGACAACTTCAATCCTGAGACAGATCATCTTAACAACTGGACGCCCTGGTGCAGTGTTAACTGCCTGGAAGTATTCGCACTCTTGGAGAAAGACATGAATCGCTTCGCTAAAGCCGCTTACATGTCGATGGAGTCTGTCGACAAGTATCTCAACAATATAGAAGGAGACGGCTGCTGTGATGAAGGACCCAGTTATTGGTACCAAGGCCCCGCGAAGAACTTTGAGTACCTCTTGTTTCTCAGCTGGATCACAGGGAACAAGGTCAATGCGCTGGACGATCCGATGATCAGGAGGATGGGTGAATATATTTCCAGCTCAGTCATCGGAAACGGTTGGGTGGTGAACTTTTCCGATGCCGGCGCCCGAGGAGGAGGGAGCCCTCTTGTAATCTACAATTACGGGAAAGGTGTTGATAGCCAGCTTATGAAGCGTTATGCCGCATACGTTCTGGATGGGAAACCGCTTTTGCCAGGAAGGGAGCGTTACATTATTCGAATGTTCTACTCCATTCTTATCAAAGAAGATCTCAAGAAAGAGACGCCGGAGCTTCTCATGGAGCCCTATACATGGTATCCTGAGACCCAGATATGCTATATGAGGGAGAAGGACGGGTTCTTCGTGGCGTCAAAAGGCGGGCATAACGCCCAGAGCCACAATCACAATGACATCGGCACAGTTTCTCTCTATTATAAATCCATCCCGTTCCTCATAGACGCCGGAGTCGGAACGTACATCACCAAGACGTTCAGTTCTCAGCGATACGAGATCTGGACTATGCAGGCAAACTACCATAACGTTCCGATGCTCAACGGTATCCCCGAGAAAGAAGGACGCCAGTACGAAAGCAAGCAAGCGGAATTCGATCCGAAGACTATGACTTTCTCTGTGGATTTCGCGGGGACATATCCTTCAGAGGCTTGCGTAAAAAGCATGCTCAGGAAGGTCTCATTGAAGAACGGAAAGGTTACCATTAAGGACAGTTATTCGCTTTCGGAATCAAAGAAACCGGCTGACTTCAATTGGCTAACCTGGGGGGATGTTGACATATCCACTCCGGGCAAGGTTATCATCACTGTACAGGGTGTGACTTTAACCCTCAATTATGATGGAAACAAACTGGAACCTGTCATTGAGACTATTGTCCAGGATGACCCGCCCTTGAGGAGAGTCTGGGGAGATAGGATTTATCGTGTCACCCTGCGCGAAACCAAGGCTTCGCTAAAAGGCTCATATACCTTTACAGTACTGCCAGGCAAGGCGTAATAGAATCATTTAATACAAACAATATGAACTTTAGAGACACTTATTATGGGAAGGTGGCGGTCGCCACTGTTCTCATGTCGTTCTTTCTTTTTTCCTGTGGTCCGAAGGAGGAACCTATTGAGCCAACCACAGTGCCGGTCGCAAGCGTTTCCTTGAGCCAGGGTTCTGTCTCTCTTGAGCCTGGCGGAACCGTCAACCTGACGGCTACGGTAGCTCCAGACAATGCCACAGACAAAAATGTGACTTGGTCCACTTCAAACCAAGCCGTGGCCACTGTGAGTAATGGTACTGTGACAGCTGTGGGAGAAGGCTCCGCGACTATCACCGCGACTGCCGGAGGTAAGTCTGGAACATGCTCAGTCTCAGTTAAAAAGAAAAATGTGGCAGTAGTTTCTGTTGAGTTGGACAAAACTGATGTCGAGTTGGAAGAAGGGAAAGTAGTCACTCTTGTCGCCACTGTCAAACCGGATGACGCGACAGATAAGAAAGTGACATGGAAATCTGATTCAGAACAGGTCGCGGTGGTTGACGCCAACGGTAAGGTGACCGCCGTCAAGCCAGGTAGCGCTACCATCACCGTCACGACTGCTGACGGTGGCAAGACAAGCTCTTGCCATGTGAACGTCAAGCCCTCCTTGTATGGGAAGGTCCGTGATATTTTGATGGAATTTTATCAGGCGCTGGATGGGCCCAACTGGGTTAAAAAGAGCGGATGGGGCACAGATACGCACATTAATAATTGGGACGGGGTCTCAGTAAGCGACGCCTCCAATCAATATGGATTTACCCTCTCCCTTAGTTTCTCTAGAGTAGGGCTAAAAGGTGAGATACCTTCCAGTATTGGGGATCTCGAAGATATTCTCACAAAGCTTTCCATTGAAAATGAACCGGGTGTTACAGGTACCCTTCCTGATTCGTTCAGCAAACTAACAGGTCTGAAAACTCTGGTTATCAGGGGAACCTCTATGACTTCGCTGCCGGATGTTTTCTCCGGTATGACACAACTGGAAGACGTCAGAATCTACGGTAATGCATCCATGGCCGGCACGTTACCTCCAAGTTTAGGGGAATCACCCAAGTTAACCATTCTGAGATTGATGGAAAACAACTTCACCGGTAGCATTCCCGCTTCATGGGGCGTTCTTGGTGACCGCAAGGTGAAGCTTCTCGTTTATAATAATCGCCTATCCGGCTCTGTGCCGAAGGGCTTGTTTGAATCCGGTTTATACTCCGACGATATGTCCTCCATTCTTTGGCAACAGGATGGCTACGGTCTGGATATTACCGATGTTGAGATACCTGGCTATGAATTCTGGCCTAAAACCTCAGTCTCTGATATAATAAGCGGAACCGACATTTCTTTCCGGGATATCATCGGGAAAAACGAATATACGGTTTACCTTGTATGGTCGCTTTGGGATCCCTTCTCGACGAACCTTGTACCCGCTCTGAAGGGCTACTACAATGATTACCACGACAAAGGTCTCGAGGTGATCGCTACGATCATGCACAATGAGGGTTTCTCCCTGTTCGATAATCTTGACGGCCAGAAAGCCGAGATCAAGAAAAAGGGGTACGACCATTGGTACAATTATTACTATCCGGATTTGGGAAGCAAGTCTGTTCTGATGGGCGTTCCGAATGCCGAGGTATATGATAGGAACGGAAACATCGTTTTCAGTTCTTTCGCCACTTACCCTGATCCGGTTCGCGACCGGTTCGGAAAGACAGCTTCCAAAGACCTGATTCCATTCCTGGAGAGCGTTCTGGGTCCCGAAGGTTTGGGTTATACTTCCTCAGATTATTCGAAGAACGGAGAGGTCATGACCCTGCAAAAGGCCTCAGTGGGTAAAGGCATCAACCTTGTCTTTATGGGCGACGCATACACAGACAAAGATATGGGGAAGGGAGGTCTTTATGAGACTGTTATGAGGCAGGCGATGGAAGAGTATTTCGCCATTGAGCCTTATAAGACATTCCGGGACAGGTTCAACGTGTATGCCGTCAAGGCAGTCTCACCGAACGGCAATATCGGGGATGGTAGCGTAACCGCCCTGGGAACTAAATACATTGATAATCTCAAGGTCAACTGCGATTACGACAAATGTTTTGAGTATGCCTCAAAGATTCCGGGAATCTCGTTGGACAACCTTACGATCGCCGTCCTCGTCAATTCATGGCGTGATCAGGGTACATGCCAGTCTTTCCAAAACGCCCACAAACAGTCCTCTGTGGCCATTACCTCGACGCAGAGCAATGACCCGAATCTTTTCGGTCCGGTATTGCGCCACGAGACGTGCGGTCACGGCTTCGCTTTCCTAGATGACGAGTATGTCAATAATGAGGGGGCTGTTCCTCAGTCTTTCATCGATCAGAGAACCGAGAGCTACAACAAGTACGGCTGGTATTCCAATGTAGATTTTACCAATGACCCAAAGAAAGTCAAGTGGAGCGCTTTCCTTGCGGATGACCGCTACAAGGACGAGGTTGGTATCTTCGAAGGAGGCGGTACATACGAAAAGGGCGTCTATCGTCCTTCTCAAGACAGTATGATGCGTTACGATGACGAGTACTTCAATGCTCCTTCCCGCTGGGCTATCTACAAGCGCATCATGGAACTCTCCGGCGAGACAGCTTCTTTCGAGAAGTTCCTTGAATACGACGCTGTGAACCGTGGCAAGAAAGCATCTTCGAAAGCCTTACGTACCCGTTCCGACAGAAAGCCGCATCACAGCGCCCTGCCGACCGTCATCAAGTAAGGAAGTCTCTTTGTATTATGATGAAATCGTCACTGTACTTTTTTCTCGCGGCTTTAATCAGCCTTGCCGCCGTCTCTTGCTCAGGCGGTTGGCGGCCCCTCTTCGACGGCGAGACGCTCGAGGGCTGGATCGGCGTGGATGGGCAGGATCTCCCTGCCAGTTATTGGAGCGTCGTGGACGGTGCCATCGTTTCCCACCCTTCACTTGCAGAGCAGCCATCCGAAATAGGAGACAGCCTTGCTCCCGCCTCTGACACCCGTGATATGATGACCCGGGCGGTTTACTCGAATTTCAAACTGAAGGTCCAGTTCCGCCTTGAGGAAGGATCCAACGGCGGGATCAAGTACTTCATAAATCCGGGGAGATTCAGCGGCCCGTCGATCGGATTTGAATATCAGGTAATAGACGACACCGTCTTCGGGAAGAAGCATTTCAAGATCAACAATGTCCAGACGACGGCCTCCCTGTACGACCTGCTTTCAGCCAATAAGATGAAAGCCAATTTCAAGCCCTATGAGTGGAACGACGCCATGATTATGGTCGACGGAGGCAAGGTGGAGCACTGGCTTAACGGAGTCAAGGTGCTGGAGATAGATCGTTTCTCGGAGAGTTTCGATGCCTTGGTCGTTAACAGCAAGTTCTACGGCCAGGAAGGATTCGGAAAACTTGAAGGGGGACACATCCTCCTGCAGGACCATGGATGTACGGTCTATTACCGCGACATAATGATCAAGGAACTCTGATTCCATGAAAAGGTTCGTTGTCCTGACCATTCTGGTTTCTTTGCTGTGCGGCGCCAATCCGCTCGACTTGTCCGCACAGGGATCAGTCCATAAATCCGACGGTTCCCATATAGGGGCGGCAGGATATACTTTCCGGAAGTTTTCCATAGACCAGACTTTGGAATCGCTTCGGAGACTTGGTATCAAGTATCTGTCCATCAAGGATTTCTGGCTTCCTTTGGACGCCACTGTCGAGGATATGGCCGCTTTCCGGGACAAGTGTGCCTCCTACGGTGTCGACCCTTATATCCTAGGCCCCATCTATATGTCCACGCCCGAACAAGTCGAAGAGGCATTCGCTTATGTCCAGCGTTTCGGATCGGAAATGTTCATAGGCGTTCCTTCCTACGATGTCCTTGATCTTGTGGTCAGGAAGGTCAGGGAGACAGGAATCAAGATGGCTATCCACACTCACGGCCCAGATCTGCCAGATCTTTTTCCTGACATAAGGGTCGTTGTGGAGAAGGTCGGCGATCCGACTTTGGGCATAGGCTGCTGTATGGATCTGGCCCATTCGTATCGCTATGGCCAGGATCCTGCCAGGGATATACGGAAATATGCGAAGTGGATCTGGGACATCCACATCAAGGACGTTACCTTGCCCTCTAAAGCGGGAGTAGCCAAGGAAATGGGCCGCGGCGGTATGGATATTCCGGCCATCGTGAAGAGCCTGAGGCGAATCGGCTACAAGGGCGTTATTTCCATCGAGTATGAAGCTGACGAGGATGATCCGCTTCCGGCGGTGGCCGAAACTGCAGGCTATCTGCGCGGCGTCATGGATGGGATTAAATAGATTATAACGAAGATAGTATTAATAAAAACTCTGAAACTGATGATTAGCAGAAGAACATTCGTCAAGACTGCCGGGGCGTCTGTCGCCGCCCTCGCAGTCAGTCCAAAGACCATTTTCGCTACTACCGCCGCCGGCAATAAAAACATAACGGGTGCCGGAGACAGGGTCAACGTGGCCTTTATCGGTATCGGCCAGAAAGGTGTAGAAGAGGTCAAGTATGCCACTAGCACTGGTTTGTGCAATGTTCTTGCCCTTTGCGACGTGAATATGGGTCATCCCTGGACACAGGAAGTGATGGCCATGTTCCCGAGAGCCAAGCGTTATACCGATTTCAGGAAATTATTCGACGAAATGGCGGGCAAGCTGGACGCTGTCTTTGTGTGCGTACCGGACTTCGCTCATTTCCCTATAGCTATGCGAGCCCTCAAGGAAGGGCTGCACGTTTACTGCGAAAAGCCTCTTTGCCGTACCTTCCACGAGTGCCAGCTTCTGCTGGAGGAGTCCAGACTGCATCCGAAGCTTGTGACCCAGCTGGGCAACCAGGGACACTCCGGCCCTGCCTATTACCAGTTCAAGTCCTGGACTGAGGCGGGTATAATCAAGAACATCACCCGGATCGACGCTTTCATGAACAACTGGCGCCGTTGGCATCCTTATGACACCAATATCAAGAAATTCCCCGATCCGGACCCGATGCCGGAGACCATGCAGTGGGATATCTGGCAGATGCAGACTATGTATCACGACTACAGCGAAAAGTTCGACCACGGCAACTGGCGCGGCTGGTATGATTTCGGCTGCGGAGCCCTCGGTGACTGGGGTGCCCATATCCTCGACAACTGCCATCAGTTCCTTGAGTTGGGCCTGCCTACGGAGGTCAGGTTGCTCAAGGCGGACGGTCACAATGACTATTTCTTCCCTAAGGCTTCGACCATCGAGTTCAAATTCCCCCGAAGGGGCGACAAACCTGCCCTGACGCTTACATGGTACGACGGACAGGAGAACCCCGCCCCCCAGCCGGAAGGCAACTGGTTCGTGCCGCACAATGAGGACAAGGGCGTCGGTAAGTTCCTCTACGGAGACGAACTGACTTTCGCCGGTGGCGCGCACCGCACACCTCTCGTCATTATTCCCGAAATAGTTCAGCGAGAACTGGAGGAAAAGGGAATTTTGCCCGAGACCCCTCCCATGCCCGAGGATTTCCTGTCCAACCACCACAGGAACTTCCTCAACGCTGTCCTGGGCAAGGAGAAGTCCCATTCACCTTTCGAGGTTGCGGTCCCGTTATGCCAGGTGCTTTCACTAGGTGTGATTGCCCAGAAACTCAACACCGGGTTCCATTTCGACAGGACCACACATGAGATTCCGGACAACATCTTTGCAAACGCCCTGCTTTCAGGCATTCCGCCGCGTAAGGGTTGGGAGGACTACTACAGACTGTAATCAATAAGGAAGCCCTCGCCTCCGAACCGGAGGAATAGCGCGATGCGGAGAGGACTGTATAAGGTTTAAATCAAAAATATTGCTATCTTTGCATCGAATTAACACAAAAAGATTATGAATCTTAGAGACATTAAGAAAGACATTGAGTACGTGATCGGGGCTTTCATCGACGATTGCTCGCTTTTCAGCTCTGTCAACTCAAAGGCTGACGACGAGGCTCTCGGCGGTCTGCTCGACGATGCTATCAATCTCTACAATGACCTTAAGGACAAAGTAAACATGAAGGGCGAGGGTAAGAAGGGTGAGTATTTCGCTTCACTCCGCAAGGAACTCCTCGAGAAAACTGACGAGCTTTACGCCAAACTCAGCGACGTGGTTAAGAAATCCGGTGCCGAGTAATAAGCTCTCGTCTTAGATAGACTTATCTTCGGGAGGGCTGTATGTCCTCCCTTTTTTTATAAAACGAACAAGAATATGAAAGTAGCCGTAGTTGGTGTGACCGGACTGGTCGGGACCAGGATGGTCGAAGTCCTCGAAGAGAGGAATTTCCCTGTGGATGAATTCATTCCTGTGGCCTCTGGAAGGTCTGCCGGTAAGATGATTTCTTTCAAGGGTAAGGAGTATACCGTCGTCACCGCTGAGGATGCCGTCGCCATGAAACCGGACCTGGCCTTGTTTTCTGCCGGGGCTGATATCTCAAAAGAGTGGGCTCCTAAGTTCGCTGAAGTCGGATGTCGCGTGGTGGACAACTCCTCATGCTGGAGGATGGACCCCACTAAGAAGCTTGTTGTTCCTGAGATCAACGCTGATGTCCTGACGGAGGATGATTATATCATCGCCAATCCTAATTGCTCCACCATCCAGATGCTGCTTCCGCTGGCTCCCCTCCACAAGAAGTATGTGATAAAGAGGATTGTGGTCTCAACGTATCAGAGCGTCACCGGCTCCGGGACTCCCGCTATCAATCAGATGATGACGGAGAGGAACGGGGGCAAATGGGGAGAGTATCCCGCTTTCTACCACTATCCTATTGACCAGAATGTCATTCCACATATTGATGATTTCCTTGAGAACGGCTACACTAAGGAGGAGATGAAAATGGTCAACGAGACCCACAAGATCCTCGGAGACTATTCGATAGGCGTCAGTCCGACCACCGCCAGGGTCCCTGTTCAGGGAGGTCATTCCGAGTCCATCAACCTTGAGTTTGAGAAAGATTTCACCTTGGAAGATGTCTGGGACATCTGGTCAAAGACTGAGGGCGTCACGGTTCAGGACAATCCCTCTGAGTTCATCTACCCGATGCCGTTGTATTCGCTCGGCAAGGATGACGTGTTCGTGGGACGCCTTCGCAGGGATCCTTCCGTGAAGTATGGCCTCAATTTCTGGTGTGTCAGTGACAACATCCGCAAGGGTGCCGCCACCAACGCTGTCCAGATCGCTGAGGTGTTGTTGAGGAAAGGCTGGCTGTAGCCTATTTTCCGGCGATATGCTTCTCCCAGGCCCAAGCAGCGGCCAGGGTGTCCTCTGTCTTCCTTTCGGCTTTCCAACCCAACTCTTTGTTCGCAAGAGTCGGATCAGCCCATAACGCTGAGATGTCCCCTGTTCTTCTTGGGGCAATCTTGTAATTGAGTTTGAGGTTATTAGCCTTCTCGAATCCCTTTATCAGCTCCATCACTGAGAGGGGAGTGCCGGTGCCTATGTTGTAGATCTCATAGTCTTTCTTCATCTGGCCTTCCAGCATCCTGCGTACTGCGAACACATGAGCCTTCGCGAGATCGACCACGTCGATGAAATCCCTCAGGCAAGTTCCGTCAGGGGTAGGGTAGTCGTTCCCGAATACGGACAGGCACTCACGCTTGCCTATGGCGGTCTGGGTGATGAAAGGAACCAGATTGTTGGGGATACCCCTGGGAAGCTCACCGATCAGGGCGGAAGGATGGGCTCCAATCGGGTTGAAGTACCTCAAGGCAATACCCTTAATCTCCGGATATGCCTTGACGCAGTCCCTGAGAATGTCTTCACACATGGTTTTGGTGTTGCCGTAGGGCGATGTGGCAGGCTGCCTGGGAGTCTCCTCCGTCACGGGCAGTTTCTCCGGTTCGCCGTAAACTGTCGCCGATGAGGAGAAAAGAATGTTGGTGCAACCGTGAGCCTTGGCGCTCTCAATCACGTTCATGAACGAGCTGAGGTTATTCTTGTAATATTTGAGAGGCTCGTCGACTGATTCTCCCACGGCTTTGAAGGCAGCGAAATGAATCACCGCGTCAATCTCGTTGGCGGTGAACAGAAGCTCGGTGGCCACTGGATCAGTGAAATCAATCTTGAAGAAAGGTATATCATCCCTCCCTGTGATCTTCTTCACCCCTTCGAAGCAGGTCATATCGCAGTTGGACATGTTGTCCGCGACAATCACATCATACCCTGCCTCAATTAGTTCCACAGTTACGTGGCTGCCGATGAACCCGGCTCCACCAGATACGAGAACGCGATTTTTCATATTCGATGATTATTAGTAGAGTTCAAAGTTAGTGTTTTTTGCTAAATTTGTGAATATGAGAAACCTGAAATTGTTCCTTGCCGTTTCCTTGACGGCCATTTCCCTGATCCGGGTCGACGCCCAGTCGCCCGCAGTGAAGAATAGTCCCGAGAAAAGCAAAGCCCAGAAATACATTGAGTCAGTCGCTGCCAACGACTTTTTGCGAGGCTCCACTTTTGGAGTTCTCGCTGTGACCGAGGGTGGGCGCAAGATAGCATCCTGGAATCCCGGTCAACGCCAGGTCCCCGCTTCCACGCTGAAGCTTATCACTACCGGGGCCGCCATGCATCAGCTTGGGCCCGATTTTAAGTTCACGACCAGGCTTGGCTATATTGGGGAAATCAAGGACGGAACCTTGGAAGGCGACCTTTACATCGTTGGCGGTGGGGATCCCACTATCGCCTCAAAAGACTCGATTGCCTTGCGTCGGGATGCCCTTTTCGCCCAGTGGAAAGGCTTTTTGGATAAGGCCGGAATCAGAAAGATAAGCGGCAGGGTGATAGGGGATGGGCGTTATTTCGACGGCCCCATAGAGAGGGACTCATGGCAGTTCCAGGACATCGGAACCGCTTATGGCACAGGAGGTGATGGCCTTTGCTTCTATGAGAATGCGATCGACATGAAAGTGACTCCGGGACCATCTGTCGGCTCAGCTGTCCCGGTCATCGTGTCGTTCCCCTCGCTTCCTTGGATGAAATATCAATTCGTTTGCAAGACAGGAAAGGCGGGCACCGGTGATCAGCTATATATGTTCACTTCCGAGTTTGCGCCATACGCTGAGGTGAGAGGCACTTTCGCGATTGACCGTAGTGCGAAGACGGAGGAGTTCTCAAACAAATTCGGAGCATATACCTGTGCTCATTTCTTCACGGAATATCTTCGTTCCAAAGGAGTTGAAGTAAGCGGGGGAGTGGCGGATGTACGTATGGGACGTATCAGGGAGAACTTGTCTTCCCTCGATCCGGGACCTTTCGCCGCCAAAGTTGACGATCTTAAGATGATCGGCATGTCATATTCCCCGGCCTTGAAGAAAATCGTCAGAGCGACCTTGCTGAAGAGTGATAATTTCTACGCCGAGACTCTGTACAGGATTCTCGGGCGGAGGCTCCATCATTCTGCCTCCGCCGACTCCAGCGCCGCGGCTCTCGGTGATGTGTTGAGGAAGCTAGGAGCTGCTCCTGACGGCATTAAGTTTGACGATGGAAGCGGCTTGTCCAGAACATCTTACATTTCTCCGGAGTATTTTGTGAAGTTCCTTTCCGCCATGATGGACAGCCCTGTGTTTGAGGATTATATCGAGACTCTTGGGCAACCTGGCGGACGCCATTATGAGTCCCGTCTGAAGGGTGAGCCTGACGCCATCAAATCAAGGGTCCATCTCAAGAGCGGATCGATGGGAGGTGTCCGTTGCTTCAGCGGTTACATTGAGCCTTCCGAGGGATCCAAGTCTGACGCCATCATTTTTTCTATAATGGCCAATAACTTCACTGCATCAATAAGCAAGGTTGATCCGATCATCGACCGGATCATAACCCTGCTGGCTTCGGATAATTGATTATTCCTCGATGACGCAGACTTGCTTTAAGCCATTTGATTTATAGAGGATTTTCCCGTTCTTGTACAGCACCGTGTTTTTATAGTCGGCATGTGGTGCCACGCAGATGTAGATGTCTCCGCCGCTTGTCACCCAGAAGGAGCGCCTGGCAGGGAGTATGCTCCTGTTAGCCATGGTTATGGTCTGATAGCTGTTCCCATTCTTGCGGATATTGATTTTATTCGCCGTATAATCGAGGACTGCCGTGTACACATCATTGCCGACGCACTTTAATAGGCAACTGAAGTTATACTCCGAACCATCTATGGCCTTTTCCAGTTTGCCGTTTTTGTAGAGTCGTCCCACTTGTCCCTCCTCGGTTTCCCGATAAGACAGGATATACACGTCCCCGGCTTCTGTGACATCAATCGGGCCGCTATTGTAATCGTCCAAATAGCTCTGGGTCAAAGACCCGGCCCCTGCGATTTTGATCCATGTCAAGTGGTCTTTGTGGAAAGAGTCTTTAACTCTGACCGAGATGTGTATGTCTCCGTTTGGAGCCAGGGCCAAATGGGGCTCGTAGAACTCGTTTCCTTTTCCAGGGATGTCAAAGATATCAAAATACTTTTGGCCTTCTTTTGCCCTGACAACTGTCAATGCGGAGTTCCCATCCGTTTTCATTAAAATGGCGAAATAGCCGTTCCTGGCGGTGAAGTCTGTTAAAGTTTTATTGTCATTGTCTCGGCCATCAGTGTATTTCGAGACATCAATAATGGGTTTCCTGTCCTTGCAGATATGATGGCTTGTACTACTGTTGTAGTTGTTGAAGTAGCTCTCAAGGGAGTAGAGAGTACTTCCTTCCGCCGCTATATAGTCGACATTAATGAATCTGAAAGTCTCGCCATTATCGAAAGCCCCATCTAGCGGATCCGGTGCGCCGTTAATAAGTATTTTATAGTCTTCATCAGTAGTGTAAACCTTCGGTCCGCTTGCCTTGGAGACTGTGACCACGCACTCGGCTTTGTGACCACCTTCCTCGGAAGTCGCTGTGATTGTGGCTGTTCCTTCCTTGACTCCGGTGACATTGCCGTCCTTCACTGAGGCGACGGAAGGGTCCGAGCTGCTCCAAGTGACATTCTTGTTGGCGGCATATTCGGGAGTAAATATCACGGTCAGTGTCCTGGATTGCCCAGCCTCAAGCTGGATCTCGCTGGCGTCGAAAGCTATTTCCTTAAGGCTGTCGTCAGGTTTGACGATCACTTCGCAGGATGTTATTTTGTCGGTGAAGGTTTTGGACCTCACGGAGATATAGACAGTACCCGGCTTTATGGCAGTGACCAGGCCGTTCGCATCCACGGTCGCGATATCGCTATCTGACGTCGACCACTCGACTTCCTGATTCGCGCTCGCAGGGCTGACAGTCGCCTTTAACTGGACAGTGTTTCCTTCGACGACCTCCGCTTTAGCCGGTTCGACAGTCACGCTCTCAACAGCAATCGGATTCACGGTGACAGAGCAAGTCGCTGTCTTCCCGCCGTCCTTTGTCTTTACGGTTATAGTCGCGGTACCCGCTTTGACGGCGGTCACTTTACCGGTGCCATCGACTGTCGCAACCGAAGCGTCCGAACTGGTCCACTCAACAGATTTATCCGAAGCGTTATCCGGGCTGACTGTGGCTTTCAACTGAGCGGTCTCACCTGTGGTTATCTCAAGCTTGGCATTATCCAGGGTCACCCCCGAGACCGTCACTGTCTTAGCGGTGATAGTGACAGTGCACGTGGCTGTCTTGGAACCATCAGTGGTTGTGACAGTTATTGTGGCAGAGCCGGCTTTGACAGCGGTCACCTTACCGGAGTTGTCCACCGTGGCTGTCGCCGCATCGGAAGATTTCCAGCTGACTGCCTTATTGGTGGCGTTATCCGGGGTGACGGTGGCAGTCAATGTCTCTGATCCGCCTTCGACAAGGCTGAGTGATGATTTGCTGATAGACACTCCGGTCACAGCTACGGTGCTGGATCCTCCACCTCCACCGTTCCCTCCGTTTCCACCACCGCCATTGTTATCGGGCTCATCTGGCCCGCAAGAGAAGAATGTCATGGAAATAGCGACAGAGACAATTGCCGCTAAAGATGTCCTAAATAGCTTTCTCATAATGAATCGAGTTGAATGGGTACTTCACAAAAATACGAAAAACAGCCGAATAACCAAGTCACCAGGGCAGGTTATCTCGGGAAATAATCCTGGCTGCTGAAAACTGAGATTACACCGGAGCCCGCGACGTCAACTTGGCCTACTACTCTTCTGGCACAAAGCGGTTTCCTGTCGTAATAATCCGGTGCTGAAGGGTCAAGGGAACTGACTCTCACGACCCAGGAAGAGTGGATGAACCGCCCGTCACCGATGTATATTCCCACATGGGTGGCCTTAGCGGGAACCCCATTCGCCGCCTCCCGTCCCCAAAAGACGAGGTCTCCGGGAAGAAGCCCGGTCCAAATCACCTCGCCGTCAGCGCTGAATAGAGGCAGGTTCTCTCCCAGCCTTCCTTGCTGGGAGGCATTGCGTGGGAGAAGTATCCCATTTGCCAGGAACACGCTCCTGGCGAGTCCGCTGCAGTCAACGTTCTTGATGGAGGTGCCTCCCCACATATAAGGGACACCGATAAATCCCCGTGTGGTCTCTACCAGATTTCTTCTTAAAGCATCTTCTTTGTTCAGGCCCTCATACTTGCCCTTGGCCCATTTATAGAAAACGGCCACGTCAGAGGCTGGAACATAACCTGTCTTGCCTGAGGGAAGCACGACACCCACAAACTTTTTCTTCAGGACCACCCGCCCCTCCTCGTATCCTTTGAGGCTGCCTTTAGTGTGGGTGATGGTCTTGTACATGATACGGACCAGGTCCCCGAGGATGAACTCGGACACTATCCCTGATTTGAGAGACGGCTCTTCATAGACACATGACTTGAAAGCGGTGCAGATGTATTTGGGCGCCTCAAGATAATCGGCGATTTCCTGGTCATTCATCATGACCAGCCCGCGGACGTCAACCCAGGCCGTATAAGGCTCCGGAGATTTGATCTTAGCCCATCCGTCCTTCTCTTCCAGCACCTCGACCACAGTGCCCATAAGGGCCTGGTCGCCAAGTTCGGCCTCATACTCTGGAGCTTCTCTCATGAAATTGGCGGATAGGTCCACCACTGCTTTCTTGGCAGTCTTGGCAGATATTTCCTTGTCACCGAATCTCAGATGTGTCGATCTTTCCTCTTGCGCGAGAGCTGGGATGGACAGATAGATGACAAATAAAGGGATGATGGATGATAAAAATCTTTTCATATTCGTCGCGATACCTCAAGATGCGAATATAACGATTTTTAATGTAACTTTAAGGCATTGATTGAGGACATGGAGATACTCGACTTCCCGGAAGGCAAAAGATACAACACGGCATCTGGACGCTACCACCGCATTTATGGCGAGCGTCTGCAGAAGTTGGTGATAGACGCCGGTTTCACATGCCCCAACAGGGATGGCACAGTGGGATATGGCGGGTGCTCCTATTGCGACAACGCAGCCTTCCATCCAGGCTACAGCATCCCGGGCAAGTCTCTTCTCCAGCAGATTGACGAGGGAATAGAGTTCCATCATCGCCGTTATCCCAAAGTTAATCATTATCTCGCTTATTTCCAGTCATATTCAAATACTTACGCTCCTCTTGAGAAGCTTAAGACCTTGTATGGCGAAGCCCTGTCCCATCCCTCGGTGGTCGGTCTTGTGATAGGCACCCGTCCGGACTGTGTTGACGAGGAGAAACTAGATTATCTCGCTTCGCTCGCCAGGGAGAAAGTGATTGTGGTGGAATATGGAATCGAGTCGTGCTATGACAAGACACTCCTGAGAATCAACCGGGGACATGATTTCGAGACAGCGAGGAAAGCTGTTGAGAAGACGGCGGAAAGAGGAATCGATGTAGGGGCGCATTTCATTCTGGGACTTCCGGGAGAAAGCAGGGAAATGCTTCTGGATCAATGCTCTGTGATTTCGTCACTGCCTCTCACATCGGTAAAGTTCCACCAGCTCCAGATAGTCAAGGGCACGAGAATGGAGAAGGAATATGACAATAATCCCGACGAATTCTTAAGGCTTAGTCTCAATGATTATCTCGACTTGGTCATAGACATCCTTGAGCGCCTTCGTCCGGACCTATGCATTGAAAGGGTCGCAGGTGAAGTGCCTCCGAGGTTTGTCAGGGAGACACCTTGGGGTCTTATCCGCAATGACGGCATCCTTCGGCTCCTAGACAAACGGCTGGAAGAAAGAGACACTTGGCAAGGAAGATTATTTTTCTTATCTTTGTAAGGAACTGATCAGTAATATTATGAAAAGACTATTCGGATTTTTCTCAGCGGCTTTTGTCGCCGTTTTCGTTTCCCTTACACAAGCCTGGCCATGAAGAAGGGAGAGGTCAAGCAGTTCCAAGTTGTGTTCAATCCTGAATACGCCAATAATAAGAACGTCACGTGGAAGTCTTCCAACACGGCTGTCGCCCTTGTTGATGATTCCGGGAAGGTGACCGCGATAGGGAATGGCGAGACGGACATCACCGCGACGAGCGAGGAAGGCGGCTTCACCGCCACTTGCAAGGTGACTGTCTCCCAGGTGGCTGGCACCCAGGTCTATGTGAAGACCCCAGAAGGATTCTTCCTCAACGGAGAGCGATACACGGGACCCTTAAGAATGGGGTTTCTTTCGCGAATGTGCACGATAGTGGAGAACTGGTGGGCATCGCTTCCGGAAGGGCTTACTACTTTGATGTTTACTCCATCTCGGTGTATGATTTAGAGAGCGGCGACCATTTGTTCAATTCGCCTCTTTCCGATGCGTCCATGTACCGTAATGTGGCAATGACAGTGGCCTCAGACGGGACCGCTTATGTGGTAGGTTACAGTTGGAACGCTTTCAGCAGGGATGTTGCCCTCGACCCTGAAGGTAACGTGTGGGTTCTGACAGAAGGAAAAGGCCTGAACCTTTACAAAAACGGCGAGTTCGTGAGGGTCGTCAACTAGTTCCTTCGCCTCTCTCAGAATGGCTAGGTGATTATGGCGGCTGGCGGCGGTGTTGGTACTTTGGTGAATAATTCGTAACTTTGCCTAATTAAACTCATCACAATGGCGAAGTTCGTAAACAGAGAGATTTCCGAAGGCCTCACCTTCGATGACGTGTTGCTGGTTCCGGCTCACTCCGATGTACTACCCCGTGACGTCGATGTGACGTCAAACTTCACTACGGACATAAGGCTTCACACCCCGATTGTGTCCGCCGCCATGGACACTGTCACCGAATCCGCCCTCGCTATAGCGATGGCAAGGGCCGGAGGTATCGGAGTCATTCACAAGAACATGACAATCGAGCGCCAATGCGAGCAGGTTCGCCATGTCAAGAGGGCTGAGAACGGGATGATTTACGATCCAGTCACCATCCGTCCGGAAGCTACCGTCGGAGAGGCTCTCGCCATGATGAGCAAGCACCATATCGGTGGTATCCCCGTGGTGGATGGCAACGGCTACCTCATCGGGATCGTGACCAACAGGGACTTGAGGTTCCAGGAGGATATGGCCCAGCCTATCAATCAGGTGATGACCAGCGAGAACATCGTCACCGCTCCTAAGGGCATCAATCTGGCTGACGCCACTAAGATTCTCCAGAAGAGCAAAGTCGAGAAGCTTCCTGTCATTGATAATGACGGCAAGCTTGTGGGGCTTATCACCTATAAGGACCTCATGAAGATCAAGGATAACCCCATCGCTTCCAAGGACAGTAAGGGTCGTCTGATGGTTGCTGCCGCCGCTGGAATCAAGTCTGATACAGTTGAGAGAATAGGGCTGCTTCTTGATGCCGGTGCTGACGCTGTCGTCCTCGACACCGCCCATGGACATTCCGAGGGAGTTATCCAGATGGTCAAGAGGGCATGCGACGCTTTCCCTGAGGCACAGATTGTCGCCGGAAATGTCGCTACCGCAGAGGGTGCCAAGGCTTTGGCCAATGCGGGAGTTAAAGCCGTCAAAGTCGGAATCGGTCCAGGATCGATCTGTACCACCAGGATTATCGCCGGTATCGGCGTGCCTCAGCTCACGGCGGTTATGGAGGCCTGTGAGGCGCTTAAAGGCACAGGCATCCCCGTGATCGCTGACGGAGGTATCAGGTATTCTGGAGATATTGTCAAGGCTCTCGCTGCCGGCGCCGGCACCATTATGGCCGGATCACTGCTGGCAGGTACCGAGGAGTCGCCGGGTGAGACCATCATCATGAGCGGTCGCCGCTTCAAGTCCTACAGGGGAATGGGTTCCCTGGAGGCTATGGAGCAGGGCTCCAAGGACAGGTATTTCCAGGATATGGAGGCCGACATAAAGAAACTTGTGCCGGAGGGAATCGTCGCCCAGGTGCCTTACAAAGGCACAGTCTCTGAGGTTGTCTACCAGCTCGTGGGCGGTCTCCGCGCCGGAATGGGTTATTGCGGAGCTCACAATATCGAGCAGCTTCGTAACGCTAAGTTCGTCCGCATCACCAATGCCGGTTTCCTTGAGAGTCATCCCCATGACGTGACCATCACCAAGGAAGCTCCTAATTATTCCAGATAAGAGAATTGTCATGTCCCGGAGAATCCCGGCGTTCGCCATAGTCGCTTTATTGGCGCTATTACCTTCCTGCAAGGCATTCCAGTCGTTTATTCACGACGGGGAGGTGGTGGCGAAGCTCGGGGAGCATAAGTTGTACCTCTCCGAGTTGGAGAAAGTCATACCCAACGGGATCAGCCCTGAGGACAGCGCCGGCCTGGCCAATCTTTACATTAACTCCTGGGCTACCGGCAAGGCTTTTCAGGACATCGCCGAGCAAAAGCTCAGCAAGGAGGAGAAAGACGTCTCAAAAGAGCTGGAGGACTACAGGCAGTCCCTATTGAGGTATCGTTTCGAGCAGAGGTTCATCTCCGAGAGGCTTGACACGACTGTCTCGGCGAAGGAGGTTAATGAATATTACGAAGCCCATAAGGATAATTTCAAACTGGAGAGACCTATCCTCAAGGCGAGGTTCATGAAGATCTCCGAGGATTCCCCTAACTTGCAAAAGATCAAGAAGCTGATGTCTTCTGACAAGGTCGGGGACGTGACCGCGGCGGATAGCTTGGCTTTCAACTCCGCCCAGCGTTATGTCGATTGCTCAGACACATGGATTGACGCGGCCACTTTGGCGGGGGATTTCGGTGTGGACTACGTTGAGATGCTGTCGAAAAAGAATGGCAAGTTCATTGAGATCAAGGACGGGGACGGGTTCCTTCATGTGGCCTTCATCGTTGACATGGTGAAAGCCGGTGATGTGCCTCCAGAGGAGTATTGTGAGGAAAGAATCAAGGATATAATCATAAGCGGGAGAAAGCACAAGCTGCTGACGACTTTGGAACAAGACTTGATAGAAGACGCCAAGGCCAAGGAGAAATTTGAAATCTACTCTACGAAATGATAAAGAAAACAATAGTCACTTTATTGGTGGTCCTCGCCACATGCTCGGCAGGCTTCGCTCAGAAGTACAAATACATAGACAAATCGGTCGCGGTTGTCGGCAATGAGTTGATCCTTATCTCGGACATTGAAGGTTCTGTGAAGGAGAGGAGAGCGCAGGGGCTGATGTCGGATAGGAATGTCCGTTGCGAGGTCCTAGAGACTATGCTCGAGTCCAAACTCCTGCTCATGCAGGCCAGGGTGGACTCTCTCACTGTCAACCAGGACAATGTTGAGGGTATGTTGTCCCAGAGAGTGGATCAGCTCCTCACTTATATGGGTGGCCAGGAGCAACTAGAGCAATATTTCGGAAAGCCGCTGTACCGCCTCCGCCAAGACTGGCGCAAACAGTATGAGGATCTTAGCCTCACACAGCAGGAGCAAATGGAGATCATGAAATCCGTTCCTGATATGACTCCCTACGATGTGAAGGAATACATGGATACGGTTGACACAAAGAACCTCCCCATAGTCCCGATCAAGTACCAGCTTAGCCAGATTTGTCTCTATCCGGACCGCGAGGCGGCGAATCTCGCTGTGCGTGAGAAACTTCTGGAGTTGCGGGAGAGAATCATAAATGGTGAAAAGTTCTCCACCCTCGCCCGTATGTATTCCGAGGATCCGGGTAGCGCACGTAGGGGAGGAGAGCTCGGAATGGCCTCCAAATCAATTTATTGGCCCGTCTTCTCTGATGCCGCCATGGCCTTGAAGCCAGGCGTCATCTCCCAGATAGTCGAGACTCCTGATGGATTTCACATCATTGAGGTTCTGGAGAAAAACGGAGATATGTTCAATTGCCGCCATATCTTGATGAAGCCCCAGTACACAACGGCTGATAAGGAGAAGGCTTTCAAGACATTGGATAGCTTGAGGACAGAGATTCTCAACGGAGCGGTCACGTTCCAGATGGCTGCCAGCTTCTATTCGCAGGACGCTCCCACTAAGACTAACGGTGGGCAGATGTCTGATCCCAACACCGGTTCCGCATATTTCGAGATCGACCAGCTCAAGCCGGAGGATTATAAAGCCATCAAAGACTTGAAGGAAGGCGAGATCTCCGAGCCGGTCCAATCCACTGACAATGATGGACGACCGGACCAGGTCAAGGATTTCGTGGTCGGTAAGACCAACTACAAGATTATCCGTGTGGATAAGATTATACCAGCACATACAGCGTCTTTCGAGTCTGATTTCTCGCAGCTTCAGGGGGAAGTCAGGAGAGAGAAGCAGCAGGCGGCGTTGGACGAGTTCCTGGAGAAGAAAATAAAAGACACCAGGATAGTCATTGATCCTATGTTCAAAGACTGCGAGTTCCGACGTTCCATCTGGACTTCTAAGTTCAGTGAGTAAGTGTGATGTCTGTTCGCCGTCTCGCATATTCCATCCTTTTTATTCTGCTCCCGCTGGTAGCCCAAGCCCAGTTCTCTGAGCGGACAGACAGTCTTGTGCGCCTTCTCGGGTGTGACAAGCTTCAGCTTGAGGAGGTGAACGGCCACAGCTTCAGAAAGGCTCTCGGGAACGCCCGTTTCGAGCATAACGCCACAAAATTGATTTGCGACACTGCCTTGTGGGATGTCGATGCCAATGTCATCAAGGCTATTGGTCATGTGAGGATCATCCAGAACCGGACTGTTCTCACGAGTGACAATCTGGATTATTATATCGGCAGTAGTCTCGCGGAGTTTAGAGGCAGTCTGGTACAGCTTCAGGATAAAGACAGGAATACGCTCAGGACGAGGAACTTGGACTATGACACAGCCGATAGTGTCGCCATCTTCCGTAACGGAGGGTCTTTCCGGGATAAGGATGGCCAGATCATCGAGAGCGATATTGGAAGGTACGACGCGAAGACAAAGACTTTCCGTTTTTTCCGCGATGTCAACATGTACACCGACTCCGTGTTCGTCAAGACAGATGACCTTGACTTCAACACTGAGACTTCTATCGCGGTATTCGGCACGGGCACGCACGCTTGGAGGGGCGATAATATGCTCTCCGCTAATGCGGGCTCTTACAACCGTGCCGCGGAAGTGTTCACGTTCATGAAGAATGTCCATCTCTTGACACTAAACCAGGAGGCTTGGTCCGATACTCTGGTTTACGAGAGGGCTTTCAACAACGCTGAGATGTTCGGCAACGTGGAGTTGCTTGACACGACCAGGAATGTCGCGGCGGTGGCTGGTTACATGCAATATGTGGATTCCCTCGAGCGGATAAGGATGCTCAGGGATCCCTCAGTTATCGCTGTTTTCGAGCAGGAAGGAACTAAAGACACGGTGTATGTCCGAGGAGACGAGCTTCTCTATTGGGCTGTCCCCAGGTGTGAAGTGTCTGAGAATGAGGTTACCAAGTCCCAGAAACGCATGGAGGAGCTTGCTGTAGACCCTGTCGCTGAATATAGGCGTAAGGCTTATGAGGCGGCTGTCTCAGCGGCGGAAGAGGCGAAAAGGAAAAGGGAGGAAGAGGATCCTAATTTCAAGGGAAGCAGACCAAAGGGTGGTCCTTACGCTGAGCCAATATTTCAAGTTCCTGACTCGTCTGCCACTGTCCAAGTTGACACAACTGACTCGGCGCTCTCGGACTCCACCAAGATCGGGTTCCTGCTTGGGCTGCGGAATGTCAAGGTGTTCCGCAAAGACATGCAGGTGGTCTGCGATTCGCTTGTCTACAACGATCTTGACTCTCTGGTGAGGCTATATCGTTCTCCTATCGTGTGGAATGAGATACGCCGACAGTATTCCGCTGACAGTATCACTGTGGTTTTGAAGAACAGGGCTCTTGAAAAGGCGAGCCTGATGTCTAATGCCTTCATCGTGGTTCAGGAAGATTCCCTGTGTTTTGACCAGATCAGGGGCACGGAGATGATGGCGTACTTTGATTCGACTGGCACTTTGAGGCGTTTTGATTCAATGGGAGGGGCCTCCGGGCTATTCTTCCTCGAGGAGAAAGGAGCTTTCGCGACGGTAAACAAATTCGAGGCGAAAATGCTCTCCGCCACTTTCATTAAAGGGAATATCAACGACCTGGTCTATTATGAGCAGGTTAAAAGTGACGCCTATCCTGCCGTTCAGCTAAAGAAAGATGAGCGTATACTAAAGGGATTCGAATGGCAGCCTGAAAAGCGTCCGAAAGGCCCCGAGGATATCGTCGCATATACGCCTCGAAAGTCGGAAAGAGCTCGTTATGAGAGTGTTCCGCATGCTAAATTCGCACAGACTGAGATATACTTCCCTGGTCATATAGCCAACATCAACAAGATGCTCGCCAGTGCTGATTCTCTCAAGAGGGCCAGAGAGGCGGAGCGTCAGGCAGCGGAAGAGTTGAGGAAAGCCGAAGAAGCATTGGCGGCGCGGAATGCTAAAGAGGCTCAAGCTGCGCAAGAGGCTCAAGAAGTTCAGGAGGTTGAGGAAGGACAGGCCGAAGGGGCTGAAACAAAGTCTGTTGAGGCCATTGGTGAACCCACCGCACCGAAGGATAGTATCAAAGCCACTCTTCCCACTGAGGCGCTTGATTCGTTGGGGACTGCTGTATCAGATTCTCTTGCTGCGGTGTCCGATTCGTTGGCTGCCGTGAAGGCGTTGGCAAGAGAGAAGTTTGTAGCGGACTCGTTGAAGACCGCTAAGATGGATTCGCTAAGGCGGGCGTTGACAGCGGACTTGGATGCCGAGAAGGCTTTGAAGAAGGCTCAGCGAGACGCGAAGAAAGCCGTTCAAGACAGTTTGCGTCAGGCTAGGGTTGCCAAGAAAGAGGCCAAATGGGCCGCTCTTGACGCTAAGGATGCTGAGAAGGCCGCCAGGAAAGCGGAGAAGAATGCTGAAAGACAACGAGTCAAACTAAAGAAAATGTTGAAGGCTAAGGCGAAGTCTGATGCCAGGGAACAGAAGTTCTTCGAACGCTATAAGGCTCGTTACGAGAAGAAAAAGGCCAGGCAGGATGCCGCCGCTTTAAGGAAGAGGCATTAGTCTTGCGTGATTTGGGGTGTAGGACGGCGCTTTTGTCCCGATATTTGTCTCTCCTTTAGTTATCTTTGCTATCTACCATTATAATGCTAAAGTTTTGAGACCAATTATCCGATCATCCCTGTTCCTAGTTTTATCTGTCGCTTTAGCGGCATGCTCTGGAACTTCTGAGACAAATCTTGTCTCGTATGCGGACCCCTTTGTCGGGACCGGTTTTCATGGTCATACATATCCTGGTGCCACCACCCCTTTCGGGATGGTTCAGTTGAGCCCTGACACCAGGAACAGGACTTGGGACGGATGTTCTGGCTACCACTATAGTGATGCTTCCATCCTTGGTTTCTCGCACACCCACATCTGCGGTACCGGTTGCGCGGATCTCGGTGATTTCCTTTTCCTTCCTTTCATCGGGAAAGATATTCCCATAAGCCTGCCATTCTCTCATGACGATGAGACAGCCTGTCCCGGGTACTACAAAGTGGACTTCCCGAAAGCTGGCCTTACAGTGGAACTGACCGCCACCACCAGAGCCGGAGTCCATCGCTACACGTTCAAGGGAGAAGGGGAACGCCATATCCTGATTGATGCGGCCTATAATATCGGGGAAACCCATCCTGACCGGATATTCATGGACATGGAGGGAGATTCTGTTGTCAAGGGAGGCCGCCATGTCAGCGGTTGGGCTCCTGACAGGCAGATTTATTTCAACGCCGTTTTCTCGGTTCCGTTCTCTTCGGCTGAAAAGCTTGAAGGAGACAGGATGCTTCTCACCTTCCCTGAGACGACGAAGGAAATGACTGTTTCTGTGGGACTTTCACAAGTTGATACTGACGGCGCCGCTCGTAATCTCGCGACTGAGGTAGGCGATAAGGATTTCGACACCATCCGCACTGAGGCTTCCAATACTTGGGCTGAGGCTCTCGGATCCATAAAGGTAGAGGGGGGAAGTAAGGAGGATAGAACCAATTTCTACTCAGCTCTTTACCACACAATGATAGTTCCTAACCGGGGCGATGACGTTGACGGGCGTTACAGGGATTTCCGCCAGGAGATCGCCAATGTGCCTGAGGGAGGGGCGTTCTACTCCACGTTGTCCTTATGGGATACTTTCAGGAGTTGGAACCCTTTGATGACGTTCATCAATGTGCCTCTGGTCAATGACATGGTGTTCAGCCTCATGGACATGGCCGACAAGGGCGGGAGACTTCCCATGTGGCCTTTGACCAGTTCTGACACCGAGTGCATGATAGGTTATCATGCCGTCTCCATGATGGCGGACGCTTGGCTCAATCTCCGCTCATTCGATTATGAGGAGCCTTTCAAGGCCATGATCAAAGCCTCTAACACTGATGCGAGCTCTGAGTCTTACAACGCTTATGGGTATGTTCCCGCCAACATTCAGGCGGAGTCGGTTTCCAAGACTCTGGAGTTCGCCTATGATGATTGGTGTATCTACCGGATGGCCGAGGAACTTGGTCTTGAGGATATAGCCAATGAATATTATTCCAGGGCACGGCGCTACACCGCCCTGTTTGATGCCTCAACCGGTTTCATGCGCGGAAGGGACTCTGACGGTAACTGGATGCCTAGGTTCAATCCGATCGGCAGCTCCAGGGACTACACCGAAGGTATTCCGTGGCAATTCCGGTTCTTCGTTCCTCACGACTTCAATGGATTGACGGCTCTTATGGGAGGCAAGGACGCCATGGTCGCCGCCCTGGACTCCTTGTTCACGTATGACGAGAGGGATCCCGGGACTGATATCGGTGACATGACCGGTCTTGTCGGCCAGTATGCCCACGGCAATGAGCCTAGCCACAACATGGCATATCTATACAATTTCCTAGGTCAGCCTTGCAAGTCCCAAAAGCTTGTGCGTCAGTTACTTCAGGAAATGTATTCTCCCACTCCCGAGGGCATCAGCGGCAATGAGGATTGCGGCCAGATGTCTGCGTGGTACATCCTCTCGGCTCTCGGAATATATCCTATCTGCCCCGGAACGGGTGAATATGTATTCACGGCTCCTCTTTTCAAGAGGGCCGTCATCTCCTTGTTCGGAGAGGAGGATCTTGTCATCATTGCCGATCATCCTGAATATCCATACATCAAATCAGTCACCTTTAATGGGGAACCTGTTGATGCTCAGTTTATTACTTACGAGAGACTTCGTGATGGAGGCGAGTTGGCCTTCGAGTTGTCGAAGGAGCCGGTATCAGACCGGGATAATCTCCAGGCTCCGTATTCCATGACTGCGGGTGATCAGGTATCCATGCCTTATGTCACTGGAGATCCCGTATATTACGAAGGAGACTTTGAGGTCCTCCTGAGGAGCAGGACTGAGGGCGCCACGATCAGGTATACCCTTGATGGCGGTGACCCTGATGAGAATGCCGCTCTTTTCGAGAAACCATTCACGATCAATAGTGATGTTATTATCACGGCCAGAGCGTTCAAGGATGGGATGGCTCCCAGTGAACAGATGAGAATACATGCAGTTCCCGCTGTTTTCTTACCTTCGGCGAAGGTGTCTGGACTAAAGTCGGGATGTAAATTCACCTACCACACCGGCCTTTTCTCACGCACCTCTGATGTTAGGGCAAGCCGCCCTGTTTCCTCAGGAGTGATGGAATCTCCATCGATTAAGGATGCTCCGGACGAGGATCATTTTGGATATGTGTTCACTGGCTATCTGGATGTTCCCGAGGATGGCATCTGGGACTTCGCTCTCCGCAGCGATGACGGCGCTCTTCTAGAGATTGACGGAAAGATTGTGGTGGACAACGATGGTTCCCATGCCGCATACACCGCCACCGGTCGTATTCCTCTGAAGAAGGGACTTCATCCTTTCCGCCTCTCCTATCTGGAGGATTACGAGGGGCAGAGCCTGTTCTGGGCTTGGAAGCCTCAGGGGGGAGAGAAGTTTGAAAGGATACCGAAAGAGGCGGTTTTGCATCAATAGATTCTTCGCTTCGCTCAGAATGACAATTAATATAACGATATGCGTAAAATACTGATAATCTTCGCGGCTGCGGCGTTGAGCCTGACTCTCCAGGCACAGCGTCCCATCGCTTATCATTCCCACAATGACTACGATCGTATCGCTCCTTTCTGGGAGGCGTATTCACAGCATTGCACCTCGATTGAGGCCGATGTGTTCCTTCAGGACGGCGAGATCCTCGTGGCTCACAACAGGAAGGATGTGAAGGCCGACCGTAGCCTGCGATCCATGTACATCGAGCCGATAGTCAAAAAGTTCCGTGAGAATGGCGGCCGAATGTGGAAGGGAAGTGATGATCTCCTTCAGCTGGTTGTCGATCTCAAGAGCTCTGATGCCCTTCCCGGAGTAGTGGCTCTCGCTGAGGAGTTTCCGGATGTGTTCGCGAGCGAGAAAAGTGTCAGGATAGTCATCACGGGTGGATATCCCGCTCCGGCCGATTATGGTCAATGGCCTTCCTGGCTTTGGTATGACGGTGACTTCACGGATGGGAAACTCAATTATACCCCTGATCAGTTAAAGCAAATAGCGATGATCAGCACCGATTTCCGTAAGTTCGCCAAGAAGTGGAACGGCAAGGGTAGGATGATTAAGCCTGAAATGGAAGCCGTTACGGCCGCTATAGAAGCTGTACATGCTATTGGGAAGCCTATCCGCTTCTGGGATGCTCCAGAAGGGACCACCGCATATTTCACCTTCCAAAGGCTTGGGGTGGATATATTCAATACAGACCATCCTGCCAAATGCGCTCTTTTCTTTGATGACTGGACTAACAAGAACTTCAGGATGGGACGCCATACCGTCAAGGCTGGTGTCACCGGGACAAAGAAGCTGGACAAGGCGACCCGTGATTTCCAGGGCTTCCAGAATGAGAAGATGATGCTCGACAAGGGGATTGACGTCTATACTCCCACCTACAGGAACGACGGTTCTACCAAGAAGGTTAAGAATGTCATATTCCTTATCGGAGACGGTATGGGATTGAATCAGATTCTGTCAGGGGCTTACGCCAATGGTCGTGACCTTTCTATGCTGAGAATGAAGAACATGGGTCTTCAGTTCTATAATCCTAATGACGATTTTATCGGGGATTCAGCATCTGGAGGTAGTGCTTTGGCGACGGGTGAGATATCCTGGACCAGGCATATTGCTTCCAATGAGGACGGCTCAGTGGAGTATCCTTCTTTGAGCGACTATTTCCACGCCCAGGGGAAGGCTGTCGGAGTTGTCACCTTGGGTGATCTTGCGGATGCAACTCCCAGTGTTTTCTACGCCCACACAGCTGAACGCGACAGTATCGAGAAAGTGACTCGGTACTTGGCCACTAACAAGACCCTTGATCTTCTTGCCGGTAGTGGGACCGACTATTTCGAGGATCCCCGGGAGGATGGTTTCGACCTTATGACCGCGATTAAAGCTAATGGATTCAACTACACTCATGACGCTTTGAGTGTGAGTTCCATTCCCGGCAGAGTTATTTGCGCTGACCGGAGGATGGGGGCCTATGCCCGTCAGGAGACTTTGAGTTTCCTTGCTGATATAACCAAGGAGTCTATAGCCAAGCTTCAGAAATCCTCAAAGAAGGGATTCTTCTTGATGGTTGAGGGAGCTAAGATTGACTATGCGGGGCATTCCGACTGCTTGCCCGCCTCGATTTTAGAGACTCTGAGTTTTGATTTGGCTGTGGCTGAGGCACTTAAGTTCGCTGACAGCAACGGGGAGACACTTGTCGTGGTGACCGCGGACCACGAGACCGGAGGGCTCACAATACTTGATGGCGATCTTGCCACTGGCCACGTGCTGGCCATATACAATTCAGATGACCACACTCCGCTCGCGCTGCCGGTCTTCGCTTATGGGCCCGGATCGCAGGAGTTCAGGGGCACTTATATGAATTACGACATCGCTCGCGCGATTAAACGGATAGTAAAGAAATGAGACGAATCCTTATAACCATCGCCTTTATGGCGCTTTGTGCGGTCGTCATATCGGCTCAGGACCTCAAGTCCGGACCCTATGACCTTCCGTACAAGAATACCTATGTCAAGAATATATTCGTCTCGGAGAACTCGTTCCGGACGATGAAGCCGGAGACAAAGGCTCCCAAATCCTTCAAAGAGGCGCAGAAGATTCTTCCATCTCCTATATGGGAGGGGCATGAGAAGGAGATTGAGATGTACTGGCATGCCTGGAAGATCGCTGTCGGCAACATCCGTCAGCCTCAGGAGGGCTCAGGCTTCGTCTCCCCGTATCTTGATGTCGCTTACAACGGGAATATATTCATGTGGGATGATTCTTTCATGATGATGTTCGCTCGTTACGGATATCGTTTCTTCCCGTTCCAGAGGACGCTGGATAATTTCTACGCCAAGCAGCACCAAGATGGTTTCATCTGCCGGGAGATCCGCGCGGATGGCTCCGACTGCTTCGAGCGCTACGATCCCACTTCCACTGGCCCCGATCTTTTGCCTTGGGCAGAGTTGCTGTATTACAAGCAGTTCGGGGATATAGATAGACTCCATAAGGTGTTCCCCGCACTTGTGGCATATGCCCAATGGTGGAAGCTCAACCGCACTTGGAAGGACGGAACCTACTGGTCCAGCGGCTGGGGTACCGGTATGGACAACATGCCCCGCGTCCCGGAAGGATACAACCAGATATTCTCCAACGGTCATATGACATGGCTGGACACCAACCTCCAGCAATACCTCGTGAACGACTGCCTCATGCAGATCGGATTCTACATCGAGCGCTGGCAGGAGATAGAGGAGATGGAGGATGAGATGAAGTTCTTGAAGAAGTGGATTAACGAGAACATGTGGGATGAGGAGACCGGTTTCCTCTACGATGTCTACGGCGACGGAAGCCGCAACGCGACTAAAGGAATATCCGCTTTCTGGGCTCTCAAGACTGATGTGCTTGACAAGGACCGTTTGGACCGGCTGGTCGCTCATTTATCTGATGAGAATGAATTCTCAAGGACTCATAGGGTTCCTTCACTCTCAGCTGACCACCCCAAATACAATCCCAAAGGGCGTTATTGGCAGGGTGGTATTTGGCCCGGAGCCAATTATATGGTAATTAGTGGTTTATGGGAGAGAGGATACTGCAAGGAGGCGATGGATGTGGCCAATAACCATTTTGACAATGTCTTCAAAGTTTGGCAAGACACAGGCACTTTCTGGGAGTATTATTCCCCGGAGGAGACCGCTCCCGGCTTTATGGCCCGTAAGGACTTCGTTGGCTGGACCGGCCTTCCGCCGATTGCCGTGTTCATTGAGTATATTCTTGGAATACAGTCCGACTTCAGTGAGGGAAAGGTGGAGTGGGATGTCCACCAGACTGAGGCACATGGAATAGATCGGTATCCGTTTGGTCCGGAGGGAGTTGTGTCTCTCAAGGCCGCAGCTAGGAAATCCCTTTCCGACAAACCGTCTATTACTGTTGCCACAAATGTCCCCTTTGACCTGACCGTAAACTGGGGAGACGGACAGTCCGCCACCGTCCATGTGGAGAAGAGCGGTAAGATAACACTTTAACAAACCATATCTTATGAGAATAGCTATTGACCTGGGAGGCACGAATGTGAGGGTGGCTTCGGTTGTTCCCGGAGGGAAAGTCGTTCGTGTATTGGTCGAGCCTAGCCTCTCCACTGGAAGTGAGGGGGAGGTTTTGGAACAACTGTACCGCCTGATCGATGACTTAATGTCGCCGGAGGTTGACGGAATCGGAATCGGAGTCCCTTCAGTAGTCGACACTGAGCGGGGAATTGTATACAATGTTGTCGGGATCCCATCGTGGAAAGAAGTGCACCTCAAGGACTTGCTTGAAAAAAGATATCATGTCCGTGTCGCGGTTGACAATGATTGCAACTGCTTCGCCCTCGGAGTGACCCGATTCGGAAAGGATGGCCCCCACAAAGAGGCTTTCTGCGCCACGCTCGGCACTGGCGTGGGAGGATCGCTCATTGTGGACGGACGCCTTTACCGCGGACGCAATGCGGGAGCAGGCGAGATAGGCAGTATTCCTTATCTTGACAAGGATTATGAGTATTACTGCAGTAGCCGTTTCTTCGTGGGAAAAGGAACCACGGGTAAAGACACCGCCATTGCCGCCGCTGGGGGTGACCTTGATGCGCTGGCCATAATGGAGGAGTTCGGCGGCCATATCGGCAAACTGGTCCAGATGATTATGTTCGCTTACGATCCTTCCGTCATTATCCTGGGTGGTAGCATCGCTAAGGCATTTCCTCTGTATAGTCAGCCTATGTGGCGGGTTATAAACGAGTTCCCTTATCCAAAGAGTGTAGAGAACCTCAATCTTTACGCCACTGACCTGGATCATCCGGGTATTCTTGGCGCCGCCCTTCTCTGCGGAGAGTTATAGTATTATTAATCAGTAATATGAAACGAATCTTCCTTCTGGCATTGCTGCCGCTTTTGGCTTTTGCCTGCAAGAATGGTAAAGTGTCTGTTGAGACACTTCCTGTCATGTCTTTCAATGTCCGTTATGGCACCGCCGATGACGGCGAAAATAATTGGGAGAATCGCCGCGATGCGGCTTGCGCGATGATACTCGACCAGAGACCGGCCGTTTTCGGAGTCCAGGAAGCACTTGATTTCCAATTGGATTACTTTGTGGAGAATTGCCCCGGATACAAATGTGTCGGAGTTGGTAGGGAAGACGGAGTCCATGACGGAGAGCACATGTCCGTGTTTTATGACACAGATAGGATTGAGTTGAGGGAGTGGGGAACGTATTGGCTTTCCGAGACTCCTTTTGAGCCATCTTTGGGTTGGGATGCGGCCTGCCGCCGCACAGCCACATGGACCTTGCTCCATGACAAAGCGGCTGACCGGGATTTCTATTTCGTGAATACCCACCTCGACCATGTCGGCAAGGAAGCGAGACGTAAAGGTCTGCTTCTTTTGGTCGATCGCATCGGCGCCATGAATCCGGAAGGTTACCCTATGATCCTAACAGGTGATATGAATGTCATCCCCGAGGATCCTTGCCTAACCGAGCTACGTAAGCTTATGTCAGACGCCCGCCAGACCGCTCCCGTGACCGACAATGAGGTCACTTGGCACGACTGGGGCAAGATCACTTCTGCCAAGCCCATAGACTATGTATTCTATTCAGGGTTCTCAGGATGTGACAAGTTTGAGGTCATCCGTAAAGAGTATCCTGGCGCTCCTTTTGTCTCCGATCATTATCCTGTGATGGCCACGCTTCGCTATGGAGCGGCGCCGGAAGTGAAGGAGGCTGAGCCGGTGGCTGAGGCTCCCAAGTATATTGTTGATGTTGAGGCACATAGAGGAGGAATGGGTCTTTATCCCGAGGAGTCCCTTCCGGCGATGCTTAATTCCGTGAAGTTGGGCGTCAACACTTTGGAGATGGACCTTTGTGTCACGAAAGACAAGAAGGTCGTTCTTTCGCACGATAAATATTTCCATCCTCGTTACTCTACCCGTCCTGACGGGAAACCGGTTATGAGCGATGACCCTAAGACATATCTTTATCATATGCCTTACAGCGAGGTGGCTAAGTGGGATGTGGGTGTCAAGTATAATCCCGGATGGCCTGAGAAGCATTGCGTGCCACTTTGCAAGCCCATCGCCTCCGAGGTGATCAAGGCTGTTGAGGCCTGGACGAAGGAGAACGGCCACTATCCTATGCATTATGACATTGAGATCAAGAGCGATCCTGATTACGACGGCGGTGTAGAAGGAGTGGACTGGCCTGAATATCATGAATATACAGACCTTTGTATGGCGATGTTGGATTCCCTTGGCCTCGGTGACCGCCTGATGATCCAATGTTTCGATGAGAGGGCCCTGAATTATATCAACGAGAAGTATCCCGGCCACACACTCGCTTTCCTTGTGGAGGAGTGGGAGACTGATTTTGACCAGTATATGAGTCTTCTGAACTTCACTCCCAAGTGGCTTAGCGCCCCTCACGAGAATGTTGACAAAGCTCTTGTAGACAAGGCTCACGCCAAGGGAATGAAGGTCAATACTTGGACAGTGGACGATCCTGATGAGATGAGACGCCTGATCGACGCTGGAGTTGACGCTATCATCTCAAATTATCCCGACCGCCTTCTCAATGTCGTGAAGGAGTATTAATTATCAGTTATTCTGACAATTAACTGTCACTCTGATAATTAACTGTCATTCTGAGCGAAGCGAAGAATCTAAATAAAAACCCGCATTTTTCCAGGTCCTCGATTGCCCCAAGCGAAATACGGAATAAAGGTTAGGGCCCCTGCTTCAGGGGTCTTTGCCGTTATTCTCATCAGGCTATGGCCCCACCACTCGGCCTTGGGCAACTTCTCCAGGCCGAATTCCATATTCTTTGACAGGTACAGGGTGTCATATCCGAAGGGATTATCCTTTTCTTCTATGCAATAGACTATAGGGCCGCGCTGAACCGCCCGTTTGCCTTCCTCTTTCTTTCCCAATGAGGTTGTATCGACAATCTCCACGGGCATATTAAGCACCAGTTCGATGTTGTCGCCATCCTGCCATTTGCGGTTAAGGGTAGCATAACCAGCCTCCATCCGCACACTTTCAACCCTGTCGTTCACGCTAATGGTGAAATCTTCGCACCAAGATGGTATCCGGAGACGGACCTCGGCTTTGAGGGGCTTCGGAAGCTTCAGTGTCATAGCCACATAGCCATCAAAAGGATAGGTAGTTGTTTGCTGAACAGTTATATCTTCTCCAGCCACTTTGACTTTCGCTATACCTCCCATATAAATGTTCACCCATAATGCGTCCTTAGAGGTGCCGTAGGCGATGTTTCCAAGATACGGGATGGCACGGAACAGATCCAAAGCGCTTCCTGGAGTCTCATCCCAAGTCATACGTGAGATGTTCCCATTTGACGACAATGGCGATTCAGAAAAGAAACTATCGCCTTTCAAGGAAATGCCAGGAAGCACCTTATTATAAAGGGTTTGCTCCAGATCATCAGCATAACTCCCGTCACCACTGATCCTGAGGAGTTCAGCGTCGTTGAACACTTGTGAGACAGCTGTGCTTACCTCACAAGTGTCTGTGGCGGCCAGCTCCTGGCCGGTCTGGTCCTTCAAGCGGGTCACCCAAGTGCTTCGCTTAACCGCCAGCTCGGTGTCCTTCTCAAACTGAAGGGAATACCCGATGCCCTCGACAGCCTTGGAGACCAGCGGGGAGTCAAAGTGGCTCTCAGTCCAGTTGACCGCAAGTGGGAGGGTTATGTCTTTGTGAATAAAGAAATAAGGATTCCAAAAGTCGTCTTTGTCAACCCTTATGTCTGAGAGACTGACAAACTCCATCCTTCCGGCATCCTCCTGTCGCTTTTCCGAGCAAGCGCAGATCAAAAGCGACAATAATATTATTAAATAGTTCTTTTTCATAAAGACAACCTTCGTTTTTTAAATCCAAAGCGAAGCCGTTAACTTGCGGCTTCGCCTTGGAATAAATGATTCTTCAGAAGAATCTGTTACTTGGACTGGATAGCACCGATGTCGGTCTTGCCGCCCTTAACGAACGGGTTGCCATTGATGTCGGTTCCGAATTTCTCAAGGAGAGCCTTTACATCAGAAGTGAACTTAGGACTCTCATATGAATTGTACGGGAATGTTCCGACTGTACCAGCTCCGATAGCGGCTCCCTTAGGCATGTAGTTCTCACCAAGGAAGTCCGCGAGAGTGTTGTACTTGAA
>JAEEGK010002549.1_pt1 | contig 45679 bp, 33 predicted proteins | sample 8958771 | NCBI WGS metagenome assembly JAEEGK01 (sample SAMN16246547, study PRJNA631951) | gut metagenome | biome: gut microbiome; feature: rumen; material: SC-attached | host: Bos | place: Iran: Karaj | collected 2018-10 | reverse complement strand
GTGAGCTCCGTCAAATACGGGAGTCATAACTTTGTATCCGAGTTTGCGCGCGGCAAGTCCGAGGTGAACCTCGAGAACCTGACCGATATTCATACGTGAGGGAACGCCGAGAGGATTGAGGCATATATCGAGCGGTGTGCCGTCGGGAAGGAAGGGCATATCCTCAACCGGGAGGATTCTCGAAACAACGCCCTTGTTACCGTGGCGGCCCGCCATCTTGTCGCCGACTGAAAGCTTACGCTTCTGGGCAATATAGCAGCGGACTACCTTATTGACGCCGGGAGCGAGCTCGTCGCTGTTTTCTTTGGTGAATACTTCGACATTGACAACAACGCCGTATTCGCCGTGCGGAACTCTGAGTGAGGTATCCCTGACTTCCTTGGCCTTCTCACCGAAGATGGCGTGAAGAAGTCTCTCTTCGGGAGTCATCTCGGTTTCGCCCTTGGGCGTAACCTTACCGACAAGTATATCGCCGCTGCGAACCTCTGCGCCGATACGGATTATACCGTTTTCGTCGAGGTTTGCGAGAGCGTCATCGCCGGTATTCGGAATATCTCTGGTGATATCTTCGGGGCCGAGCTTGGTGTCTCTGGCCTCTGTATCGTATTCCTCAATGTGGATTGAGGTATAGACATCGTCACGAACTATCTTTTCGCTGATAAGGACCGCGTCCTCGTAGTTATAACCTTCCCAGGTCATGAATCCGATCAACGGGTTCTTACCAAGAGCCAACTCACCGTTAGAGGTGGAAGGACCGTCAGCGATCACCTCGCCGGCCTCAACATGATCACCCTTGAATACGATTGGTCTCTGGTTATAGCAGTTGGACTGGTTGCTTCGTACGAACTTCTGAAGTTCATACTCATCGCGGTCACCATCATCTGTCTTGATAATAATCTTGTTGGACTGAGACAATTCAACAGTACCTGCATGCTTAGCAACAACGCAGACACCAGAATCGACAGCAGTCTTGCCTTCCATGCTGGTTCCTACAACAGGAGCATCAGTAGTTAACAACGGAACTGCCTGACGCTGCATGTTAGATCCCATCAATGCACGGTTCGCATCGTCGTTCTGCAAGAATGGAATCAAAGCGGTAGCTACAGAGAAGACCATCTTAGGAGATACGTCCATATAATCAAATACGGTCTTGTCGTATTCCTGAGTCTCTTCGCGATAACGACCGGATACGGAAGAACGCTTGAAGTATCCATCTGCATCCAATGGCTCGTTCGCCTGTGCTACATGGTAGTTATCCTCTTCATCCGCAGTCATGTAAACAACATCGTTGGTTACACGTGGGTTCTTAGGATCGGTCTTGTCGATGACACGATAAGGTGCCTCGATGAAACCGTATTCATTAATTCTTGCATAAGAAGCAAGAGAGTTAATCAAACCGATGTTAGGTCCTTCAGGAGTCTCGATAGGACACATTCTACCGTAGTGAGAATAGTGTACATCTCGAACCTCGAATCCGGCACGGTCACGGGAAAGACCGCCAGGTCCCAATGCAGAAAGACGTCTCTTATGAGTCAACTCACCAAGTGGGTTGTTCTGATCCATGAACTGAGACAGCTGGGAAGAACCGAAGAACTCCTTCACTGCAGCAGTTACAGGCTTGATATTAATCAAATGCTGTGGAGAAATACCCTCCAAATCCTGAGTGGTCATGCGCTCACGTACAACTCTCTCCAAACGGGAAAGACCGATACGATACTGGTTCTGTAACAACTCACCAACTGCACGTACACGACGGTTACCCAAATGATCGATATCATCGGAGTTACCAATCTCATACTCAAGATGCATGTTGTAGTTAATGGAAGCGAAGATATCTTCCTTGGTGATGTGCTTCGGCACCAAATCAACCGCATTACGGCGAATAGCCTCAAGCAAATCTTCCTTATCTGTATACTCTTCGAGAAGCTGAGCTAAAACAGGGTAATAAACAAGCTCACGAATTCCCAATTCTTCCGGATCACAGTCAACATAAGCCTTCAAGTCAACCATTAAGTTGGAAAGGATCTTCACGTTGCGCTCCTCAGCCTGAACATAAACATAAGGAACAGCCGCATTCTGGATCTGAGTTGCCAACTCACGATTTACCTTGGTACCAGCCTCAGCCAATACTTCACCGGTAGATGGATCCACTACGTCCTCAGCAAGAATCTGCTTATTGATACGATTCTTGAAATGAAGCTTCTTATTGAACTTATAACGTCCAACCTTAGCCAGGTCGTAACGACGAGGATCAAAGAACATTGCATCGATTAAGCTCTGTGCATTGTCGATGGTCATCGGTTCACCCGGACGGATCTTTTTGTATAACTCTAATAGACCCTTCTCGTAGCTTCCCTGTCCGTCTGTCTCAGTCAGACATGGATCCTTAGAGAAAGATGCCAAAATCTTAGGCTCTTCGCCGAATAAATCAAGGATTTCCTGGTTGGTTCCTACTCCAAGAGCACGGATAAGAACAGTAACCGGGACCTTTCTTGTACGGTCTACACGTACAAAAAATACGTCGTTGGAGTCGGTCTCGTACTCTAACCATGCACCACGGTTAGGAATAACGGTACAAGAATACAACTTCTTACCAATCTTATCGTGATCGATTCCATAGTAAATTCCAGGGGAACGAACTAACTGGCTTACGATTACACGCTCAGCACCGTTAATAACGAAAGTACCTGTTTCCGTCATAAGTGGCAAATCTCCCATGAAGATCAAATGCTCACTCATGTCTCCGGTTTCTTTGTTGTAAAGGCGAACCTTTACCTTCAAAGGAGCTGCATATGTAGCATCTCTTTCCTTACACTTCTCGATTGTGTACTTGGCATCTTCCTTGCAAAGTTCGGAATCTACGAACTCAAGGCTTAATCTACCGCCAAAATCTTCAATCGGAGAAATGTCGTCAAATACCTCTTTTAATCCGTCCTTTAAGAACCACTCGTAAGAGTCCTTCTGAACTTCAATAAGGTTGGGCATTTCCAAAACTTCTTTTTGTCGAGAATAACTCATACGTGAATTTCTGCCTGCGGCAATAGGACGTATTCTGTTTTTTTCCATTGACACTCACCCCGTTCTTATGATTTAGCACTTTTTTATGGAAAAAGGGCATAAAAAACCAAAGCACTCCACAATAGAGCAACCTACATTCTACGTCAAAATTTTTATTAAGTCAAGGGTTATTTTATAAAATTTCTCTCCCCGATTTCGGGGAGAGATTATAGACATTTTAAGAAATGAATTTAGATATAGTACTGTACAAAAGTTTCGGCTCGATGGGCTTACTAAGATGAGCGTTCATGCCCGCCTCCAAAGAAGCCTGCACATCCTGCGAAAATGCATTGGCCGTCATTGCAACAATCGGAATCGTAGCCGCGTCGTCTCTCTCCATCGAACGGATACGCTTCGTCGCGGTAAGTCCGCTCATAACCGGCATTCGAATATCCATAAGAATCATATCATAGTAGCCCGGCGCATGAGACGAGAACTGTTCAATTGCCTCCTGACCGTTAACCGCGGTTTCGGTAATCATACCTTTCTTTTGCAATACGGCTTCGGCAATTTCTCTGTTGATGTCGTTGTCTTCAACCACCAGCACGCGCTTGCCGTTTAAGTCGACTTCCGCAGCCTTCGATACTGTCTTGCCGCTTTCCTCGGCCAGGTCAAAAGAAAGATGCACGGTGAACTTCGAGCCCACGCCCGTCTTACTCTCTACCTCAATGCTTCCGCCGAGGGCATCGACGATACCTTTCACGATCGAAAGGCCCAGACCCGTTCCGTTAAGGTCCGAGTTAACGTCATGCGACTCCTGGGCAAACGGCTCGTAAAGATGCTTCTGGAACTCTTCGCTCATTCCGATACCGTCATCCGTCACCACAAAGGTGTCGAATACCTTGCCGCCGACCCTCGTGTCTTCCTTACACTCAAAGCAAATGTGACCGCCGGGATTGGTGTACTTAACCGAATTGGACAGCAGGTTCACAAATACCTGCGTAAGTCTTAACGGATCTACGTAAATGCATCTGTCATCGGGAATGTCCGACTTCCACTCGAAATCAATTCCCTTGGCCGAGCACATGGGACCTATCAGCATATCTACCGAACCCCAGAACTCCGAGAACGCGTAAGGCACCGGATTGACTCTGAACTTCTCCTGCTCAAGCTTCGACATATCAAGCACGTCATTGATAAGCTGCAAAAGAAATCTTCCCGAATACTGAAGCTTTGATATATAAGAGTCGAGCGCCTCGGGATTGTTAATCTCATCCTTCATAAGCGACGCAAGACCTAAGATTGCATTCATGGGGGTACGCATCTCGTGACTCATACGGGTTAAGAATTCGCTTCGGGCGTTCATGGCGATTTCTTTGTCCCTTAAGGCCTTGGAGAGGCGGTTCTTGGCATCGTCTTCCTTGCTGATGACTTCGGTAACGTCCTGTTTAATCACGCAGAGGAAATTGCGCGTGGGATCGAGGTAGGAGTACTGGAACAGCTTCTTGCGAATACTTCCGGTGCGGTCCCGCTCGTCAAGCAGGAACTCATGCATACCGTTCTGCGATATCAGCTCGTCTACGCGCTCTAGGTTCGTAAGTCTGAAGGCACGCTCCACATCGTGAGCATCAACCGACTCCCTGATATACGCGCCCATCTCAACATCGTAAACATCTCCGTAAGTGCCGCGAATCTCCTGTCCGGGCTTAACGTTGAATGTTATGGTACGATTTAACTTTCTCTCGACACACATTACGTAGTCGTAGTTCTGCTCCACAATCTTATTGAGGACGCCCATAAGGATACGTTCCTCTGTAATGTCTTCCACCACGATTGACGCCAGAAGCTCGCCGGTTACCGGATGTGTCTTAATAATGCATTCGATATCAAGCCAGATTCGCTCGGTCTCGTCAACGGTGAAGCCCGCTATAACGGAAAAGCGTCTCTTGTCTGCCTTGTACGCTTGTTTAATCGTGTTTATATCAAGGAATCTTGAAAGGCGCATCTTGGAACCGGGGTCAAGCGCCATTCCTATCATGCGTTCACGCACCTCTTCCCAGTCCATGCCTTCTTTGAGTTTAAAGACGTTGACCTCACGGATATGAGTAAGACTGTCTCTTGAAATGTTAAAGATAAAAGAAAACACGCGTCTCTTGGCCGCAAGCTCGCCGCTTAAGATTCCGTACTTGTTACGTCCGCTCCATGCGCTGTCGGAATACTCGGCCACAAAATCGTCGTCCTCGCTTCCCGCAAAGAACGTAACCTCGCTGTCAAAAACAAGACCCTCGATACGTATGTAAGTGGTAATCATACCCGTAATGATGGCAAGCAATCCCACGATAATAATCTTCGACATATCTATGCCGTTAATGATGCCGCCTTGGGTAAAATAAATCGTTACGGACACAAGACCTGCGCCGAAGAACTGACCGAGTATCAAAAAGAAAGGCTCTATCAGAATAATGACCGAAAGCGGAATCGCCATTGCAGCGTACTCGACAATCGCAAGCGTATCGGGATACATAAACTGAATGTGTCCCACCACGAGGAATCCGAGCACGTACCAAAGCAGGCACATAACCGAAACCGCCCTCTTGATCTTACTTCCGAAGAACTTAAAGAGTGCAAGAAAAGCTATGTCAATCAGCATATAGAAGCCAAAGAAATAATTGACCGCGTCGGGATTGACAAAAAGCTTGATAATATAATCCAGCACAAATACGGCAAGGAAAATTATTCCTCCGCCGTATATGCCTTTTTTGTTTCTTTCTTCAATTTTCTCCCTGTATTTGGAAAACAGGTTGATGTTGAAAATTGACAGTCTCACTGCATCTGTTCCTTCACAACGCGAATATTTTTAAGCTTGATTCCGTCCTGATTGAACGAAATACCGACGTAAACGTTGATGCTTAAGAAGGTTTCGAGGAAAAGTGTCTCTTCTCTGAATTCGTGGTCTGCGCCGTTTCTGGTAACCACTTTCTTGGGTACACCGTTAAGACTTAATACCATGGGAATCTGCGCAAGCTCGCTGCCTTCCGCCGCAACGTCCATCTTAATGGAGAATATTCCTTTCTCCTTAAGGCAGACGAAGATTCGGTTCATAGCGCCCTTGGATGTATCGATAAGGCTTTCGTCGATGACCGTTCCGTCCTCGGCTTCTACCTTAAACTCAATGAGTTTCTCATACTTCTCGACTTCGGGCTTGTTCTTAACATCCCATTCGTCGACCTCTCCGCATAATCTGTCAAAAGAAGCCGTCTTCATAGCCGCAATAAGTATATTACGCACATTTCTCTGAAGCTCTGCCCTGGTGAACACACCGTTCTTAAGGCCTTCCGCAGAGTCGTCGTTATTGTCGTTACGTTCCGAGTTCGAAGTAACCATGTAAACATCGTTACCGCCTCTTATCATGAACGAAGTGTTCTGCCTTGTGGGCTCGCCGCCTTCTTCATTAATCATGGTCCACCAGTCGGTCTCAAGCAAGCCTTCAAAGCCCCAGTCGTGTCTGGTAACCATGATGTTCTGCTCAAAACTCGATGCTGTATGGATTCCGTTAAGGCTTCCGTAGGTGGTCATGATATTGTAAGCGCCACCTTCCCTGACAGCCATTTCAAATCCCTTTAAGTATATCTCACGAAGCGCACGTTTGGAAACAACGCTGTCGATGGAATGTCTGCCGAATTCCTGATTGTTGCAGGAGAAGTGCTTAATGGTACCTGTAACTTTATTCTTGTGCATACCCTTAAGCTCGGCAACCGCCATAGCGCCGGTAAGATAAGGGTCTTCGCTGAAGTACTCAAAGTTACGTCCGTTAAGAGGACTTCTGTGAATATTGATACCGGGGCCGAGAAGCGAATCAATCTTGTTGTAACGAAGCTCGAGTCCCATGTATTCGTACAAGCTCTCTACGAGCTCTCTGTCAAAAGTACAAGCAAGCGCCACGCCGTTAGGTCCCTGCATTGCCATGGTACCTACATCCATTCTGATACCGCTGGGTCCGTCCGAGCAGCAGCAAGCGGGGATACCGTAGCTTACAAGTTTATCGGTTACACCTGCAAAAGCAGCCGCAGTACCGGGGCATACTCTCGCAGAGCACATACCCTCACCACGGGTCATCTGAATCATCTCTTCATCGGACAAGCCCGCGATAAATGTATCAAGGTCAATCTTGCCGTCGCGCACTTCCTTGAGGTTGTGCTTCTGAGAACCTGCGTAAGGAATCTCCTTAAGTGTAGCACGTTCTTTCTCTATAAATTCTGCGGTAGGGGTCTCGCGAAGAGGTGTATCCTGCCATGCCACCTTGCCGCCGTCGTTAATCATTCTTTTGAAAGGAGTCTTGGGAGAAAGCGCATCCTCAGTCTGCTCCACAAGAATGGTTTCCTTAAGGTCAACGCTTCCGATAAGCACAGCGCTTCTTACGTCCTTACCCTCGTAAATTTCGTAAGTACCCGCCTCGAGTACGAAAGCATTCTTAAATCCCGTGTATCCTCCGTCATCGTAAGATGCCATATCCTTGATGTCAAAAGAAACCGTCACAGCTTCCGAAGCACCCGCCAAGAGTGTACCTGTCTTACCAAACTGCGCAAGTTCTCTCTCGAGCTTGGAAAGCTTACCTGCAAGAGCCTTGTAATATACCTGCACAACTTCCTTACCGAGAGCCTTGCCTACGTTGGTAACCTTGGTCTTAACGGTAATCTTGTCACCGTCAAAGTCCATGGTAGCCGCATGGTCAAATTCCGTATATGAAAGTCCGAAACCGAAAGGATACAGTACCGCATCCTTCTTAAAGGTTTCGAAATATCTGTAGCCCACAAAAATATCCTCGGCATAGATACCAATCTTGGGATCGCCGAAATTACCCTCGCAAGGATAATCGGTAATGTCATAAGCAATCGTGTCCGTAAGCTTACCGCAAGGAGTCACCTTACCTGTGATAACGTCAGCTGCCGCATTACCGCCCTCGACGCCGCCCTGCCATACGTACATGACTGCTGCTGGGTTAAATTCCTTAACCCACTTCATATCTATGATATTGCCCGAATTGATGAGCACGATAACGCGCTTAAACGCACCGCACACCTCTTTAAGAAGCGCTCTCTCGTCTTCTCTTAAGAGATAGCTGCCTTCTTCGGGCTTATTGTCCTTGTCTTCACCTGCGAGACGGCCAAATACCACAACCGCCGCATCGTTTCTGGAAGCTGCGTCTGCAACCATAACGCTTTCAACAGGCATCTCCACCTGACTGAAAGGCTCGCCTGCCCAGCCCACACCCTTGTCAAAAGGATGGTCCTTAAGCCACTCTTTGTATACATCGGCAACCGCTTCATCAACCGCGATTCCCGCATTCTTAAATCCGTCGTACACATTCACAAGGTAAGGAATGTTAACCATTCCGCCCGAACCCGAGCCGCTCTTGATATAGTCAAACTGCGTGCGGCCGAAAAGTGCAACCTTCTCACCGCTCTTCACAGGAAGAGCCTCATTGTCGTTCTTAAGTAATACGCAACCCTCTGCCCCCGCTTTTCTTACAAGCGCCTCGTACTCATTCCAGTCAAAAGAAAGCTTCATTCAACAATCTCCTCATCAACTTCTTTTTTCTTTTTAAAGACAAATACCTTGCTGATAATGTAGTTAAGAATCGTAACAAGCACCGCTGAAATAAGCGTTACAACAACGACATTGATTCCAAGTAGCGGTCCGAACACTTCCGTGATAAACATATCAAGAAAGAAAGTCGAAAGTCTCGAGCCCCAGAACTTGGCGCACTCGCCTACCCACGGGCCTTTGGACTTAAATACCCACTTACGATTCAACGGATATGCAAAGGCAACGCCCGACACCCACGTAACAATCGCCAGTATAAAGGTCTGTGTGGCTGTGGGATACATCGGTCCTCCGAACACGAATCTGTTCCACAAGAACTTGCAGGTCCAGGAGACAATCGTCGTAAGTACACCCACTATCAGGTAGATAATTATCTCCTCGTATTTTATGAAAAGTTGCTTAATCTTATCCATAACAATGTAACTCATTTCTGTAAATATTAATCGTGCGCGCCCGTTTTAAACTCAGGCCCACCAGCTAAGTATAACATAAAGAACCGCAAGTACACAAAGAAATACCACGTTCATCACGGTAAAAAATCCGAGGTACCTGCCCATATTGATATCTTTTCTTGCGGCTGCAAGCTTATAAGATATAAGGCTTGCCATCGATGCAATAAGCGTGCCGAGTCCGCCGAGGTTCGTACCGATAACAAGCGCCTTCAAATCGCTCGTAAATCCCGAAAGAAGAAGCGCTGCCGGCACATTGCTGATTACCTGACTCGATACAATCGCCGTCCAGGTCTCGCGCCCCGTAATAACCTTCGACAGCGCCTCGGAAAAAGCAGGCACCCTTCCCATGTTACCGATGAACACAAAGAAGCCGACGAAGGTAAGAAGCAGCGACCAGTCCACCTTCAGAATCGTCTTCCTGTCGGCTATAAGCACGAGTATCAGCGTGATAAAGAACATAATCTCATAAGGCAACACTCTCACAACCGTCATGAGCGCTACGATAAAAAGAAGCAGATACAGCACCAGAAGCATATGGTATCTGTTGTTGGTCTTCTGAAACATCTCCGTAAGTGTCATGCGATTACTGCCATCACGGGTAGCCGTCTCCGCGCCGGTCTTCTTTTCAGTCTCAGCCCCGGACTCAGCCTGCTTAGCCTTTCCGCGAGTAAATATAAACGCGCTCACCACCACCAGCACCAGCGACGCCACCGTATAAGGCAGCATAATCATCACAAAAGAGCCGAAGTCTGTTTCCATCTTGCCGTAGAGATACAGATTCTGCGGATTGCCGAGAGGCGTAAGCATACTGCCAAGATTAGCAGCTATTGTCTGAAGTACCACCACAGGAATAACAAGCTTCTTGTATTTGTCAGCCCCCAGCATCTCAAGCGTCGTGAACGTAAAGGGCACAAAAGTGATTAACGCCACATCGTTCGTAATCAGCATGGAAAAGAAAAAGCAAAGCATCACTAAGATTAACACTATCTTACGCTCGCTCTTAACGCTGTTTAAAAGTCCGCCCGCTATTCTTTTGAATACACCGAGACCCTGAAGTCCCGCCATAACGCACATAAGGGAAAAAAGTATGGCAAGCGTCCGAAGGTCCACATATTCTATGTATTCCTTGTCGGGCTTAACCACAAAAGAAGAAATGATTGCAAGAAGCAGAGCCGCTGTGAGAACGGCTTCTTTTTTCAAAAACTCAATGACCTTTTTCATAATAATCCTTAAAGCTAAATAAGGGCAAAGACCCCGAAGGGTATTTGCCCCATAGATATTTATTTAATTACAATCTTCTTAGATACGTCGAGAGGACAGATGGTGATGTAGGTCTTACCTGTGTTAAGGGTAATCTCTTCGCCGTTGTCGGCTCTGTAGAACTTGGTAAGTTCGTCCTGATCGGGCTTCTCCCACTTGATGGGGATAGCGTATCCGTCGGTAAGGAAGTAACCTGTACCGGAACCGATTGCGTAGAAGCACATGTAACCGTTGTCATCGAACTGTACGAAGTCTGCAACCTGAATGATTACGTTCTTGAATGTAAGTCCTCTGCCGTCATCGTAAAGACCGTCAACATACTTCTCACCGTACTCGGAATAATCGTAAGTCTCGGTATCGGAGTTGTAAGTAAGCTTGGTCTTGTTGTGGTCGTAAGGAAGCTCAACCTTCTCGGCCTTCTCGGCATCCTTAATATCCTTAAGGCTTATCTCGTCGTCGCTGAAGGTGAAGTGCTTGCCCATGTAGTACTCATTGTACTCTTCATCGAATTTAGCTTTCTTAATACGTGTAGCAAGTCCGTCGTAAGAGTTACCTGCGTACTCGCCAACACCCTTGTAGTCGTCCATGGTAGCGTACTCTTCGTAAGTACCGCCTTTTCCTCTGTCGATACGTGCGAAACCGCCGCTTAAGTGATCGTATGAGTTAGGGAACTTAGGGTTGGCAAGCCAGTCCTTAATGTAGAAGGGACCGCCGTCATGTACTAAGATTGCATTGTACTCAGGGAAAATAATAGCGTTGGTGCTACGTGTACTTCTGATGTTACCGATCTGCTCGATATTACGCCAGTCCTTGAAGATACACATAAGACGGGTGATACGTCCGTTGGCGGTGGAGTTCATCATCTCGTATACGATATCTGCATTGCTGGTGCCGTAGTGAGGAAGCGCTGTGGATTCATTGTCAATCATGACTGCAACGGGACGCTGGTCCTTAATGTCGTTGCTGATCCATTCATTGGTAAGCTCGCTTCTGTAAGAGTTAGCGGGAATAACGTCTTCCTTCTTGCCTGTCTCTTCGGAAGCACTTGTTTCCTTATCTGCTCCGTCGTCGGTTGTAACTACGATGGGATTCTCGCTGATTTCAAAAGAAGGAGAACCCGAAGCAGATGTTTCCTTGCCGCAAGCCGCAAGTGAAAGCATCATTGCGCCTGCAAGAAAAATGCTTAAATATTTTTTCATCTTATTACCTCTGATACGTATTTGTTATTGTTCTCGGTCAAAAACCTCATTTTATTTTAACCAAACATAATCTAATATTCAATGTAAACTTGATTATTTTTTTATTAATATGTATTCTTTTATTAACCATAATGCCTATTGAACCATCCGGTCGGGCATGAATTTAGAGGAGGTCCCATGGCCGTTTCCACCAAGCAGTCCATAATCGACTGCACCATCGCCCTTGCGGAGATGAAACCCCTTCGCAAGATAACTGTGGGCGAGATAGTCAAGCAGTGCGGCATCACCCGCAATACCTTCTACTATCACTTCCACGACATATATGATGTTCTCGACAGCGCCATCCAGGAGAAGATTAAAGTTCTCGAGTTAAGCGACCCCGCCGACGACGACAAGGTTCTTTTTGACATAATCGAATTTACCGTTATGTACAAGAAAGTCTGGAAGAACCTATATAAGACCCTCGGTCAGGAAACTTTGCAAAAGAACGTAATCGGCATGATTCACAACGTCTTTGTGAAGTACATCAATCTCCACCTTGCCGACTACAAGCTTTCCGACATCGACATGGGCATTATCTCCACATACTATGAGGAAGCGCTTTTCGGAGTATTGGTACGCTGGATAAGAGGTGAGTCCCACGGCGACACTCCCGAAGAAATGCACGCGATAACCGAGCGCATCCGTGTAATCTTTACCGGTTGCCTCGACCTTATGATAGAGAATATTAAAAAGAATCCGCAGTAGCCTTTATGCCACCGCGGATTTTTCTTTGTCTGTATTATGTGTCGGCGCCTTTCGGTTTATAGTCAGGCTGCCTTAAGTCTCTTAGCCGTTAAAAAGTCTGCCACGCATACAAATGCCACAAGTGCCACGCCGATGATATCGGTAAGCGTTCCGGGCACAAGAAGCATTAAGCCTCCCGCGATAATCAAAAGCCTGAACACGGGGTTGGTGTTGCTGAATATGTATCCGCCTATACCTGCCGCAACTCCGAAGATTCCGAGCAAAGCGGTTACTACGATAAGGCATACCTGAAGCGGTGTCGTATCTACGAGCAACATTGCCGGGCTATACGCAAATACGTAAGGCACGATGAATGCCGCTATCGCAAGTCTGGTTGCGTTGACGCCCGTCTTCATGGGGTTGGACTTGGCTATAGCCGAGCCTGCGTAAGCCGCAAGCGCTACGGGAGGCGTAATATCCGCCACGATTCCGAAGTAGAATACGAAGAAGTGAGCCGCAACTGCCGGGAAGCCAAGCTGTATAAGAATCGGTGCACATGTGGAAGCCATGATACAGTAAGTAGCTGTCGTAGGCACGCCCATGCCGAGGATGATACAGCATAACATGGTCAGCACAAGACCGATCATAGTTGCGTTACCTGCTATCTGAACGATTGCATTGATAAGGATGGATGCAAGACCTGTAACTGTGATACAGCCCGCAATCATTCCTGCCATGGCGCACGCTACCGCAACGGTGATGGCACCCTTCGCACCTGCGTGAAGTGCGTCGACAGAGTTTTTGAAGGTCGTAGCACATGTATCCTTGAGGACGGTGCCGAAAGCCTCATCCTTTCTCTCACTGCGATTGTTGATAAGTAAGTTGATGAAACCGATTACCAGGGCCGCGATGATGGAAAGTGCGGCGGAATATGCCATGGTTCTCGCGCCCGAAGACACGAGCCATACGAGGAGCACGAGCGGGATAATCAGGTAACAGTTTTTAAGGAGGAACTTCCATTTCGGGAGGTCCTCTTTTTTAAGGCCCTTTAAGCCCAATTTCTTGGCCTCAAGGTGAACGGCTATAAATATGCCTGCGAAATACAGTACCGCGGGTAAAACGGCTTTCAGAGCCACCTGAGCGTAGGGTATGCTCATGTACTCTGCCATAAGGAACGCTGCCGCGCCCATGATAGGGGGCATTATCTGTCCGCCGGTGGATGCCGCAGCTTCAACTGCGCCTGCGAATTCGGGCTTGTAGCCTGTCTTCTTCATCATAGGGATGGTAACGGAACCTGTGGTAACCGTATTACCTACGGAGGAACCGGATACCATACCGCAGAGAGCGGAGCTTATAACCGCAACCTTCGCGGGGCCGCCCGAAGACCATCCTGCGATTCTGTTGGCAAAAGAAATAAAGAAGTTCGATATACCGGTTCTCTCAAGGAACGCACCGAATATAATGAACAATACTATGTATGTATAGCACACGTTGGTGGGTGTGCCGATTATTCCGTTGGTTGAATAGAAAAGCTTATTGATGATGGCGCGAAGAGCCTTGTAGAAGCTTGCGCCGTAAGTAAACTGATTGATGAATGCATACAAAAGCAGCGCTCCGAGCACGCAAAGTATCGGCACGCCGACGCAGCGTCTGCAAAGTTCAATCATGATAAGAATTCCGAGAGTACCGATTATTACCTGAAGCGGTCCGATACCGGTGTTGGCCACCATTTTGATAATGGACTTGGCTGCGAAGGCAAAGTAAAAGAAACAGCCCGCGCCGAGCACCATCAGTACTATGTCGTACCAGGGCATATGATTCACGCGCACGTTCTTTTTACTTACGGGGTATACGAGGAAGCCTATGATGGTGATGAAACCAAGGAACAGGGACAATCTCGTCTCCGGAAGTGCCGTCGAGAAAAGCGTCATGTATATGCAGTATATAGAAAAAAGCGACATGAAGCCGACGATTATTTTCTTGGGGGTACCTTCCCACACGCGGGTGTTGGACTCCCTGTCATACTTCTTCATGATATCGTCGATTTCTGCCTGAGTTGTGGTCTCCGCCCGGAGATTCTTCTGTAGTTCGCTCATATGTACCGATTCTCCTAAGAAAGAAAGGCGGACTCTTCACAAGAATCCGCCTTTTGTTGCTTGTGATTACAAACTATTTAACCTTAAATCCTTTTTCTGCGAAGTACTTGGCAGCGCCGGGATGATAAGGTACGGATTTGATGGAAGCGCCGTACTCAAGATTGACTTCGGCGTATTTAGCATGGCTGTCTGTAAGGGAAGCAGCGTTTTCGAAAATGTCCTTAACGAATGCATATACTGCATCTTCGGATACATCGTTGTTGGCAAGGATAACTGCACCTACCGCTACGGTTGTAACGTCTGAAGGCATGTTGTAAGTGTCTGCACTGATAACTGCCTTAGCGTAGTAAGGTGAAGCTGTAAGAAGTGCGTTTACATGCTCGTCGTCAAGAGATACAAGATATACCTGCTTGGTAGTGGAAAGGTCTACAACTGCTGTTGTAGGTGCGCCTGCTACCATGAATGCAGCGTCAATCTTGCCATCCTTAAGAGCGTCCGCCGAATCGCCGAAGCTCTGGTATGTAGGCTCGATATCGCTCTCGGTTAAGCCATATACGCCGAGTACGTCAATAGCGTTAAAGTATACGCCCGATCCTGCTGCGCCGATGGAAACCTTCTTGCCCTTAAGATCTGCTACTGTCTTAATGTCAGGATTAAGAGTAACAATCTGTACCTGCTCTGTGTAAAGAGCTGCAACGGTTGAGAAGCATGTAATAGGTGTATCAAAAAGGTTGGTGCCGTTATAAGCGTATGCCATAACGTCTGACTGGCAGAATGCGAGCTCTGCGTTACCTTCTTTTAACTCATTGATATTGGACTGGGAACCGTTACCTACAAGGCCGGTTACTTTAACGCCCGCGTTATTGCTAGCGTGCTGGGCAATTACGGAACCAAATCCGTAATATGTGCCGGACTCACCACCGGTTACAAATCTTAAATTAGCTGATTTACCCGAACCGCAAGCGGTCAAAGAAAGCACAAGAACAAGTGCCAAAAGTGTTGAAATAATTTTCTTCATATCCATTTCCTCTCCGTTCACAATTTAAGCGCTTTAGCAGACATTTCCGAGTTGCATTGTGTCACGCGCTAACATGTTAACACTTTAGCACATTAATAAAAGAAACGCAAGCAAATTGAATTTGCTTGCGTTTATAAAAGTGCTTTATTTGTTGCTATTCGTGCGTTCTACACCGAGCTCGGTTTCATCGACGTCGATGTTACGCAAAATGATGATGGCTGCTATGCTGCATACAATAGCCAAAACCACTTTCAGGAGAAATACCATATCTCCCGAAAGGACTATCCAGTCCTTATGTATGATTCTGTAAGCCAACTCTGCCAAGAGTTCAACTATCATAATGGCTGTGATTGCTCCGAAACTGTTAAGCAATCTTATGATGCCGTGCATGTACTGGTCTCTCTGCATATCCTTACCGCCGAAAGGAAGATTCGGAAGTGCAAAGCCTACAAACAGGCAGGGGAACAAAGCTACCATCTGCGGTATAACTGTTCCGAACCACCATGCCGAAGCATGTTCACCGATGTGCGTAAGTAAAACGGCTGCCACCGCCAGGAGCGAAGTAATCAGAACACCTATAACCTTGGGCTTAAGTGTCTTCTCGTCCTCCAACACCCTAATGTGTGGACCTATATAAACCGCACGTTGTCTCTCACGGCCTTTTTTGTCTTCGTAGTACTCTATCGTATAGTCTTCGGCGAATTTCTCTACGCCGCGTTTCTTACGGGGAGCGGGCTCTTTGTTATTCTGAAAAAGTGACATTTAAGCGTCCTTACTTGTCTTAGCCTCGAAAAGGAAGTTCTTGTTCTCGTCAATCTTTCTCTCGGGATAGTGACATGCACAGAAGTGACCGGGCTCAATCTCGGTAAGAGGAGGAGCTACGCGTGAGCACTTCTCGGTTGCCATGTAGCAACGTGTGCAGAACTTACATCCTGCGGGAGGATTAACGGGGCTGGGAATGTTACCCTCGAGGATAATCTTTTCCTTGTCGGCAGAATCGGGATCTGTTGTAGGAATTGAAGAAAGAAGGGCTACAGTGTAAGGATGACGGGGATCGTCAAATATAGTCTTCTTATCAGCAAGTTCCACTACATTACCAAGGTACATTACCAGAATTCGGTCGGAAATAAATTTAACAACCGAAAGGTCATGGGAAATGAACATGTATGTGAGTTTCTGCTTTTCTTTAAGTTCCTGTAAAAGGTTAATAATCTGTGACTGAATGGATACGTCAAGAGCGGATACGCACTCGTCACATACTACGAACTTGGGCTGTACTGCAAGAGCTCTTGCGATACAGATACGCTGTCTCTGTCCGCCTGAGAACTGGTGAGGATATCTGTGAAGCATGTACTCCTGAAGTCCGCACTTTTCCATGGTATCTACGATGTACTCACGTAACTTCGCAGAACCGTGCTTGAAGAAGTTGTGTGTAACAAGACCTTCTTCAATAATCTGACCTACGGTGAAACGAGGGTTAAGGGATGAATAAGGATCCTGGAAAATAATCTGAAGGTCCTTTCTTAAAGCTCTCATCTCTTTGTATGTAAGTCTTGCAAGGTCGATACCGTTATCTGCCATGGCATCGTACTTGGCAAATTCTGCATTACCCGAGTACTTGCTCTTTACGGTCTCGAGCTTAATCTTGGCGTTGGAAATCTCGTTATCAAATTTGGATATTTCTGCGTCGATTTTCTCAATCTCAGCCTTAGCGCCTGCAACTTTAGCCTCAGCCTTGGAGCTGGAGCCGTTGGTCTTTATATCATGCTCGTAGTGATCGAGTTCAACTGTATGTTTCTTCTTCCGGCCAAGAAGTACATTGCGCTTCTTATTGGCTTCAAAAATCTCAAGAAGAAGTTTCTTGCCTTCAGCGTCGTCTTCTACAAAGAAACCGCCGAGAATCTTAACAATGTTGCTTTCAGCTGTCTGAACATCACAGTGAGCAATGTTCTGGCTCTGAAGAAGATAGAAATCTGCAGAGTCTTCTCCGCCGGCTTCCGCAACCTTCTTATCAAGTGCTTCTGCCTTGGCAACGGCTTTCTCGTATTTCTTCTTGTACTTGTCTGCGTGAAGAATGGTATCTTTCACGTAGGAAGGGGTTACATCATCGATGGTGGAACCGTAGTAAAGGGTACATCCTGCAGTCTGAGGATAGAGCTGCAAAAGCACACGTCCGAGGGTAGACTTACCACATCCGGACTCACCTACGACACCGAGTGTCTCACCTTCGTAAATGTCTATTGAAATATCTTCATTGGCTCTTACGTATAACTGTTTTCTCTGGAAAATAGAGGTCTTAGCAACAGGGAAGTATTTCTTTAAATTAGTTATTGACAGTAATTTTTTTGTGTTCGTCACTGAAACGCACCTCCTTTTCCGCATAGAAACATCTTACCTTATGATTCTCGCCTACCTGTAAAAGCTGAGGCTCCTCGTTAAGGCATCTCTCTGTGCAATATTTACATCTGGGCGCAAACTTACAGCCCTTGGGAAGTGCCAGGGGATGAGGCACAACGCCGGGAATGGGCTCAAGGCGCTCTTCCTCTGTATCAAGTCTGGGAATAGACTGCATAAGGCCTTCGGTGTAAGGATGGCTGTACTTCTGCTTGTGGAAAATAACAGAAGCCGGTGCATGCTCAACTACCTGACCGCAGTACATAACGGCAACATCATCAGCCATCTCGTTGATTACGCCAAGGTCGTGGGTAATGAAGATGATGGATGCGCCTGTATCTTTCTTAAGCTGGTTCATAAGCTTAAGAATCTGTGCCTGAATTGTAACGTCAAGAGCTGTTGTAGGCTCGTCGGCAATAAGAATCTTAGGCTTACATGCAAGAGCCATGGCAATCATAACTCTCTGTCTCATACCACCTGAAAGCTGGTGAGGATACTGATTGATAACAACCTCAGGGTTAGGAATCTGAACGTCTCTTAACATCTCGATTGCGTGCTCGTGAGCTTCTTTCTTGCTCATTCCCTGGTGAATGATGAAAGGCTCTGAAAGCTGTCTGTCAATTGAGAATACAGGGTTCAAACTGGTCATGGGTTCCTGGAAGATAACTGAAATATCGTTACCTCTTACATGGCACATTTCTCTCTCTGAAAAGTCTGCAAGGTTCTTACCTTCAAAAAGGATCTCACCGCTGTCAATATATCCGTTACCGTCAAGAAGTCTTAAGATACTCATGGCGCTTACGGACTTACCGGAACCGGACTCACCTACGATACCGATGGTCTTGCCGGCTTCAAGTGTATAGGATACGTCGTTAACTGCTTTAACGATACCTTTCTTGGTTTTAAAAAATGTATGTAAGTTTTTAACTTCTAATAAGTATTCCATATCTGCACCCTACCTCTCACTGTTAGTCTTAGGGTCCATTACGTCGCGAATGGTATCACCGATGGTGTTAATGCATACACCTACGAAGATAAGTAATGCTGACGTAAATACCCACTGCCACCAGAAGTTCTTGGCTGCGGTAGCGTTGCTGGCCTTGGTAAGCATATTGCCCCAGCTGGGCTGAGGATATGTAACACCGAATCCAAGGAAGGAAAGTGATGTCTCAGTCTGCATTGCGCTTGCAAAGCTCAATGTCATACTTACCAAAATTACGGAAACAATATTGGGCAGGATATGTCTGAAGGCGATTCGGCCTTCCTTAATACCCATAGCCTGTGCTGCGGTTACGTATTCACTCTCACGCGCAACAAGAATCTGTGCACGGGTGATGTTGGCAAATCCGGGCCATCCGAGGACACCCAGAATAACCATAACCATGAACAATCGCTGATTGGTGGTCATGTTAACCTGTGCAAGAAGTGATGTCAAAATAAGCAAAATCGGGAATGTGGGAATCGAGCTGAACACTTCCGCAATACGCATGATAAGAATATCAGCCCATCCGCCGAAGTATCCTGCAAGACATCCGAGTGTAACACCGATTAAAATTTCAATAATTACGGCAACGGCACCGACTGTCATGGTGACACGTCCACCGTTAATCATACGCTCCCAAATATCAGCGCCTACATCATCGGAGCCAAGCAGAAATCCCTTGAATCCCCATGCATCCATGTAGTCACCGTTAGCGTCTACAGCATAGCTCTGGAAGGAACCTGCAAAAATCTTGGACACGCCCTGAAGATTAGCGGGTGCCTCTGCCTGATAGTAATGGTCTCCGCCGAAGCTGTATACGTTACCCTTATTGGTAAGAGCTGTGTAGTGGTAGTTACCTGCCTTGATGTCCACAAACTGCTCACCCTCGGGAAGCTTGGGAAGATCTATGGTGTCAGCTACCGAGTCACCTACAAGTGCAATGCTTCCGTCATCAAGAAGGATACACATATTGGCTGTGGTAGCGGTAAGCTCATTAATCTTTCTGCCGTTTAAGAATGTAAACATCTTCTCGCCCTTAGCGGTAAAAGAAGTCTTGGCAGTATCATAAAGTCCGCGGGTACCTGTGTAGATACCGTTTCTCTTCATATCAAGAGCCACTATATAGTTAAGTGTAAAGTCGATATCGTAAATATCAGTTCTGTCAAGGAAAAGATCCATGTTGGAGTATGCCTGCTTGTTACCCCATACGTATACGGTTCCGTCATCCATAAGGATTGCGGTAGCCTGATAACCGCAGGTAAGCTTCTTAACATGAGCCACGTCTACACCGTTCTCATAAAGTTCTTCGGGCATAGCTTCGATAGTGGCACTGTTAATTGCATTCTCGGAACGACCGTACTGGCCGAATCTGTCACTACCCCAAGCGTAAATCTTACCGTCTTCGCCGATGGCAACAATGTGGTCTACACCTGCTGCAACCATGGCCATCTTAATGTCCTTGTATTCTTCGGGAATCTCTACATCCATACCCGAAGCACCAAGCTTCTTACAGCCCCATACATATACCTTGCCGGCATTGGAAAGGCCTACAGAGAAGGGACCGTAGCTGTCAATCATCTTAATATCGTTTTTAAGTTCTGCGGGAACCTTCATCATAGTAAGGTTGGGAGGAAGGTTCTTAAGTGTAACCTCTGTGTATGCGTCAAAGTACTTGGGCATAAAGTGAGGTGCGATAAATACAAATGCAAAAATAAACAACCATGCAAAAAATGCAAATACCGCAAATTTATTGGATATAAATCCCTGAAATGCCTGCTTGGCAGGGCTTACAATCAATTCTGAATCGTTGGGAACAGACTTGTTCTCTTCATCGGGAACAATATTCTTTCCCTTTTTATACATCTTCTCTTCGTACTTGGCACCCATGAAAAATCTTACGAACCAGCGTGCAAGGATGCGAAATACGTTTTCTTTTTTCTTATTCATTTATTTCTACCTCCTTACTTACTGATACGTACTCTGGGGTCAACTATGCCGTAGCAAAGGTCTATTATAAGGTTCTGTAAAAGACCGATGAATACGTAGATAACCTCGATAAACATGATAACATCATAGTCTGCCGCTCTTGTAGCGGAAAGGAACATGAGACCCATACCTTTTATAATGAACATGGACTCAAGCATGATTGCACCATAAATAACGCCAAAGAAGCTGTTTACGAAAACCGAAACAAGGGGAATAAGTGCATTTCTCCATGCGTGGGAGAAAATGACCTTGTTTCGGCTTAAGCCCTTTGCTCTGGCGGTTCTTACACAGTCAAGGCTTAAAGCATCAAGCATTGATGCCCTTGTAATACGAATATTGTATGCAAGGTGACCAAATACCAATGCAATAACCGGAAGCGCGATATAATACGCGGTATCCTTAATCCACGCCCATCCGGTGTAGTTACTGCCGGGGGTCTTGATACCCGATACAGGGAAAATGCGAAGGACGGATGCAAAAAGCAAAATGAACATAATGTATGTAATAAAGCTTGGCGTCGAGAAACCTATAAGTGAAAATGTCTGCACTCCTCGGTCAAGTCTCGATCCTCTCTTAACCGCACACAGTATTCCCAAAGGTATCGTAATTGCAAAGACAAAAATCTCGGCAATAAGTCCTATCATTACCGAATTTCGGAATGCAGGTCCGATCATCTCAACTACCGGCTGATTGTACTCGTATGAATGTCCGAAATTGCCCTGGAAAATACCGTTGCATTTTCCATCATAATACGGATACAATCCAAGCCATCTTAAGTACAAAATCATAGTGTTGTCGGTATCTGTACCGTACAAGCGCTGATACTTAAGATAAAGCTCTTCAAATTTAGTTTCTCTTTCAGATGCAGGTATACTGTTCTTAAGTGCCTGAATCTCGGATTTGGCATCCGTGTAGGCACGGTTAGCCGGCATCAGTCTGTAAAGACTGAAGAGCATGAAGGACAACAGTATAAAAACTGCTATGATATACATACATCTTTTTGCAATGTATCTTCCCATCACTGGTACCTCTCAAATCTAACTTTCTTTTATTTATATATAAATCGGATTGCTCCGATTAATATCCATACTAATATATCAAAAAAATTATTCCGATGAAACAAAAAACAAGAAACTTTTTAAATTTAAACGTGACAAAATCCATGTATGATTCAAATAACTCACACATGGATTCGCATGTAACTTTCAAAATCAATACATCTCAAAATAATACACACGTAAAACCCAAAAAATTGTGTCCGGCGACGACATTGCCGCCGGACACAACATTCATTCGGAAATGCTAATGCAATTCAAAATGACAAATTACTTAAGTAAGTAAACATCAGCATAGTCCTTTAAGTAGTACTGAGAGTAATCATCGTACATTGCAGGATTAATGGTAAGACCGTATGCGTAGTCGTATACAGCTGAGTTAAATCCTGTAGCGAAGTTGAATGCACAGTACATAGGAGTACCTGAATAGTAACCATATACAGCTGCCTGATATAATTCGTCAAGCATGGGAGCGAAGTCACCGATTGTGTTGTAAACAACCATACCTGCTGCTGTTACATTTTCGTTGGTCTTGAAACCGGTCTGAAGGAGATCGGTGAACTCGTTGTCAGCGGTACCATACCAGTTGATTACAAGAGGCATGTAGTAGTCACCGTTAACTTCGGTAGTCTTGTAAGCACCGTCAACAGACTGATATTCCTTAACCTTATCTGTAGCGTACTCTGCGGGAATCTTCTTGTAACGAACGCCTTCAACGTACTCGGAACCGTCAGCTGCGTAGTTCCAGCCGCCTGCCTTAAGTACTTCGATAGCGCTGTCAGCAGAAGTAGCATATGCGTTAAGAACCATACCCTGCTTAACTGCTTCCTTGTACATCCAGGAACCTGTGTAGTAAGGTCCGTCTACAACGCCGCCGTAACCGCCGGTGAAGTCCTTAGCGAACTGACCACGGTTCATGCAGAATGCGATAGCCTGACGAACTGCAGAGAACTGTGCGGGACCAAAGTCAGCACGGAAACCGAGCTTACCGTAACCTGCACGGCTGTAGTGAGTGTAAACGTACTTGCCGTCGGAACCGTCAGCAAGGCCGATTGCTTCATCGGTAGCAGCGCCGCCGGTGATAGCTGCGATAACATCAAGACCGCCTGCCTTGAAGTCCTCAAGCTGAGTAGCAGCAATTACGCGCTTGTAAACAATCTTGTCGATAGAGGGCTTGGTGCCTTCATAGTTACCCTTGAAGTATTCGTTTCTTGCAAGAACTGCAGTGCTGTCTGCGGTATCGAAAGAAACTACTACGTAAGGACCTGCGTAAGGATACTTAGCATAAGCTTCCTTAGAGGTGTTGGTACATACGTCTTTGATAAGTGCAGCGTGCTTGAATTCATCACCGTTCTTCTCATAGAAGTCATCGGTAAGGTAGCATCCTTCACCGTCATCTACGATGTCGGAGCCCTGAAGCCACATATCTTTGAAATCAGGAGTGAATCCTGCGTAAGTAATGTCGTAGAAATAAGGAATGAAGTCGGAACCGATGGTAACTGAGAAAGTATAATCATCGATAAGGTGAATACCTTCAAATACCTTGCTTCCTGAACCTTCTGTTCCGTCGTACTTGGTGTACTCGCTGAAGCCTAAAACAGGCTCGTTGTTAACCTGACGGGTAGAAGCTGCTGTAAATACAGATGAGCTGAATACCATTGTTCTTGCGATGAAGTCCTTAGCAGTAATTGCGGAACCATCAGAGAACTTTAAGTCGTCTTTAACTTTGATAGTGAAAGTCTTGGTGCCGTCGGCGTTAACTACTTCATCATGAGAAGCAACAACGGTATCGTTCCACTCATAACCGCCTTCTTTGGTTCTGGATACAGTCTCAAGACCTGTGGTAAGGTACTGGATATCCAAGTCGGAAGAACCGGGTGAGGGCTTACCGAACTGAGCGTAACGGAACTGTCCGGAAAGCTCTGTGGAGCTACCAAGAATAATGTCGTTGTCAGCCTTTTCTGAAGACCAGTCGATTAATGCATCTGAAGGGCTCCAGTAAGGGTTGGTGGGATGCTCTTCAACGCCCTTGATCTGTGCGTTGTAGAGATCATAGTACTCATTAGAGTAAAGCGGAACTTCGGGAAGAAGTGCGTTCCAACGGGTGATGTAGTATTTCCACCATGCAGCGTATACTTCTTCAGCGGTCTTGTACTCGCCTGCGGGCTCAGTGTTGTAAACCATAGCGAATGATAAGAAATCAAGACCTAAGAGCTTCTGCTCTCCGTCTACGGTGATATAAGCAAATCCTGTGTCGGGATCTTCTGTTACATCAGCGATAGTGATGTCCTTACCTACGTGATCGTATAAGGACTCGTAGTCAACACCGTACTCCTTGCCCTCGAGTGCAAGTAACTGGAACTCGGGAACAATGTCGGGATCAACTTCTTCAACAACGGGTTCCTCAACAGATTCAGATACGGAAGCGGATACTTCTGTAGATGAAACTGATTCGGAAACGGGTGCCTTCTTCTCACAACCTGCAAAAGAAAGAACCATTGCAGCAGCGAGAATAACACTTAAAAGTTTCTTTTTCATTATTATCCTCCCTTTTGATAATGTAATGAATTATTTCTTCAACGATGCAATCTGTTAAAGTCAAACTGTATCATGATTTCTACATTTTACACAACTAATCTAAATCTGTCAATCATAAAATACTGATATACATGTATACATTAATATCGCATTGTATTTGCAAATACAGTATTTATCGGCAAAAGCAGGATAAATAGATTGTATTTTTATTCGTGATGTTTCCGATGTCTTTATATTGTTCCCTTTTTAATGCAAATTTGCATATTCTTTTGTATAAATATAAATTTTCGGAATATTTCGTCAAATTTAGCCGGGGTAATACGTTTTTCCAACAATATTTTTTTGCCGGACCGGGGAGGCCTGCGGGCGCGCTTTATAATGATATTTTCGAGAAGGAAAACGAAAGAATTATTAATAGGAAAGTAGTATAAGTACTATACAGGAGGAATATCCTTTATGCGTAAATCCAAGAATAACACGCTCAATATGACCACGGGCAATCCGCTTAAGCTTATAATCAAGTTCGCGATTCCCATGCTTGTGGGTAATATTTTTCAGCAATTATACAATCTTGCGGACTCCATAATCGTGGGCCGTATTATAGGTAAGGACGCTCTCGCGGCGGTAGGTGCCACGGGTTCGGTTACCTTTTTGTTCTTCGCGCTCTGCAACGGTATCGGTAACGGCGGCGGCATCGTAACCTCGCAGTTCTTCGGGCAGGGCGACGATAAGTCGGTTAAGAAGTGTATCACCAACACCGGTTTCATAATGCTGATTGTTCCTATTATAATAGGAGGACTCGGACTCCTTCTTTCACACCCGCTTCTGGTGCTTTTAAAGACTCCCGAGGACATTATGGCCGATTCCCTCATATATTTAAGGATAATGTGCGTCGGTACCATCTTCGTGTCGCTGTATAACTTTATTTCGTCGATACTGCGTGCGCTCGGCGATTCCAGGACACCTTTGTACTTCCTTATCTTTTCCTGTATTTTGAACGTGGGCCTCGACTTTTTCTTTATCCTCGTGCTCAATACGGGAGTGTGGGGCGCCGCGATTGCCACGGTTATCGCTCAGCTTTTGTCAGGCGCGTTGTGTATACTTCACTCGTTCCGCCACAATCCTTACTTTAAGCTGGCCAAAGAAGACTTTGAGTATGATAAGAACATTGTCTACAAGACCATTCGTCTCGGTGTGCCGCTTTCACTGCAGTTTTCGATGATCTCGATTTCATGTATGGCTCTGCAGGCGGTTATCAATTCATTCGGTCCCGTTGCCGTTGCAGCCAGCACTGCTATCAGCCGTATCGAGCAGGTCATCCATCAGCCTTACCAGACTGTCGGCGCAACGCTTTCCACATACACCGGTCAGAACTACGGCGCCCGCGAATTGGAGCGCGTTAAGATTGGTCATCGCCTCGGACTTATTATCGTTGCTGTCTTCTCGGTGCTTATGCTTCCGATTATGCAGTTCTTCGGTTCGAATATCGTAGCCATATTCGTAGACGATGCCGACGTTATTGCAATGGGCGGCCGCGCCATTCAGATATCGAGCCTCTTCTACATATTCCTCGGAGTCATCTATTCCATCCGCGGAGTACTGGGGGGCCTCGGCGATGCATTCTTCTCGCTGCTTAACGGTATAGTTGAGGTAATCGGACGTTTCACCGTTCCCTTTATCTTAACCGCCATCCCAGCCATCGGCCTTTGGGGCATCTGGTGGTCCGTCGGAATCGTGTGGTTCATGGCAGGCTTCACCGCGTGGCTCAGGTATCGGTCGTACGGACTTAAGTTGTTAAAAGAATAAGCAATCAAAAACCGGCGGTGCACATCCGCCGGTTTTCATATGAAAGGGGGGCTGTATTTACAATACACAGCCTTTTTTGAGTATCACATTCGCATACTGGCTCGTCTCCGACGTAGCAATCACCGCATACGCCTTCTCCGCCTCATCGTAAAAAGCAAACCTCTCTAAGGTTCCGATTAACGCTTCTCCCCGTGACTCCGCCTCATTCACAATCTTCTTGTACTTATCCCAGATAGAAATATCCGCATTGTCGCCCTCGCAACGCTCCATGAGTGTTACGGGCTTATCCACATACTGGTCTAACGGCACAAGCTTCAAGATTGCTTCGAGAATCTCGGGCACTCCGTGTCCGTCCATTCGAATCAGGATAGCGTCCCCCGCTATCGATGCCGCCGGAAAGTTGCCGTCGGCAATTACTATCGTATCTCCGTGGCCCATTTCGCAGAGGACTTTAAGCAAATCCGGGCCGATTATTGAAGGTATTCCTTTTAACATATCAATTCTCCTTTAGAGCATATTGTCGATGAAAGGCATCGGCTCCTTGAAATCAAAACCGTAGAAGCGCATCGCATTGCCACCGAGGAACGCCTGCTTCTCAGCCTCCGTAAGCTTATCGGTCTCCTCGATAAAGCGCACCGCCATGATATATGTAATATCCGTCATCGTACGCGGGTAATCGCTTCCCCACATAAGCTTGTCCATTCCGCAGATATCCCGCGCGGTAAGTATAGCATCAACAGCCGACGGATACGGATAAAACTCCTTGTGGAAGAGCCAGGTAAGCCCGCCGCTTTCGATATATACATTCTTATTCTTAGCAAGCGCAATCTGACGCTCCCAGCCCTCGGTTGTAACCATACCGAAATGGCCGATAGCCACGCGAAGATCCGGGCACTCATCAATCACCGCCTGCATCGACTCCACCTGCGCATCTCCGTCAGCCATGTCAATCGACACAAACTTACCGAGACGATCTGCAGTTTTGAACACATCCATATGCTCGCGTAAATCCGGATTCTCAAGCCGTCCCGCACATATCTTAATACCGTCGAAGCCTTCAACCCTGAAATCATCGCGCTCCTCATACAGCGAGCAGATTTTTAAACGGCCGCGATATTTTTCTTTTGACAAAAGAAGATATATATCCTGATTGCCGTCTATATACTCCTGTGTAATAACCGCTCCGTTCACGCGCGCATAGTCCATGTTGGCAATGAGGCGCTCGGCCGAATTACGGTTGTCGTCCATGTACGGTGGCATCATCTGGCGAATCTCGCCGCCGAAATCAGCCTTGCCGTTACCCACAGAGTAAACCGGTCTGCCGCCTGCAATTCCTTGTTGCTTGGCCCACAAATGCACGTGAGCGTCTATCTTGATACAATTCATAATCAACCCCGCCAAAAACTGTTACTTACTAACTTCGATGAGCACCTTCGAAAGGCTTCCGTCATTGTGTGTAAGTGCGTCAAAAGCAGCCGCCGCATCATCAATCGGGTACACCGCGCTCACCATATCCATCACATTAACCTTGCCCGTGGAAATCAAATCGATAACCGCCTTGAAATCCTTCGGGAAAGAGTTACGGCTTCCGAAGACGTTAAGCTCCTTCTTAAGAAGAATCGAATGCAGGAAAGTCGTCTCCTTCTTGCCGTTACCGATAAGAATAATCTTGCCGGCAAAAGCAGCACAATCGATACAATTTAAGAATGTCACCGAACTTCCGCACGCCTCAACGCATACGTCAAAGCCGTCGCCGTCTGTAATGCGCATAGCCTCTTCCACGATGTCAACCTTCGACGAATTGATGGTGCCCTTGGCGCCGAATTTCACAGCCTTCTCAAGTCTACCGTCAAGAATATCCGCCACATATACGGTTGCGCCCTTGGCAACTGCCGAAATCGTTGCGAAAAGTCCGATGGGACCCGCGCCGACCACAAGCACTCTGTCGGTAGGCTTAATCTCCGTACGGCTCAGTGCATGCCAGCCGATGGTGAAAGGCTCTACCAAAGCAAGTTCTTTGGCCGACAAGCCCTTACCTTCGTAAATACGCTCAATCGGCATCACAATATATTCTCTGAAGCTTCCGTCGCGCTGCACGCCCATAGTCTGGTTATCGGTGCAGCAGTTCACGAAACCGCGCTTGCATGAGTAACATTTTCCGCAGTTAAAATAAGGGTTGCAGGTAACAATGTCGCCCGCCTTAAGGCCGCGTGAGTTCTCCGGAATCTCCACAATTCGCGCGCTGAACTCGTGTCCGGGAATTCTCGGGTAAGTGGTAAAAGGCTGGTTGCCCGTAAAGCTCGCCACATCCGCACCGCAGATTCCGCAGTACATCACCTGCAAAAGCGCCTCGCCCTCGCCCGGCACAGGCTTCTCGGTGTCCACAACTCCTATTTCAAAAGGTTTATTTATCTTAACAGTCTTCATTTTATCTCTCCCTGTTCACGTATTTTTCGTTCCAGATGACCGCCGTCTTCATGGGCGCGCTCTTCGAATAAATCTTCTCCTTGTACGCCCTTATCGGGTCCTCCGCGAACTCATCCCTGTCAATAAGCTCCACAATCTCGTCGTAATTGCTCTTTGCAAGCATCTCAATCGCCTGCTCCATGTGGTCCTGTCTGAAGTTGATGGATGCGATAATCAAATGGTTCTCGAATCCAAAGGGCATTGTGTCAAAAGAAATCTTCGGGCCCAGCGAAAAGCTGTTATAAAGTCCGTTACATCCAAGCGCCCTATGCTCAAAAGCAACTCTGTGCTCCACATTCGAGCCGCTAACGCCGATAAAAGTCGTCGCCCTTCCGCCAAGCTTCTCAACAATCGCGTTCGCAAGCTCCTGCTCGCTTTCATACGTATTACGAAGATACTCCGCATGTGAATTCTTCAGCGCGAATTTCACCTTTGTCGAGTCTTCCGCGCTTCTTGCCACGAAAAGAATCTTCGAGTTCGGATACTTCTTGGAAATCAAATCCCCAATGAACATACCCGTGGTGCCGAGGCCGAAGATTACGGTTCTTTTAAAGATTTCTTCTTTGGCAATCTCACGGGCCTTCGCCTCGTCGCACTTATGCTCTCTCATCGCGCGTCTGAAGTTATGGGCGCTTCCCATGTCCTCCATCCTCTCAAGTTGAAACAGCATGCACGCGAAGGGATCCGGGAACACCATCTTCTTGGCAAAAGAAAGGTCCAGCTTTCCGTCATGCACATACCCATCCGGAATCTTTAAAAGCATATCCGGGTTGAAGTACTGCTTGTCCGCAAACAGTCCGTCCGCCTTATCGCAGCCATACTCAAAGTACGTCTCATCCTCCGTATATCTCGTAGGATCCACGCTGTCGCCTCCGCGAATCAGAACTATCGCAAATCTATTCTCCGAAGGCACCCACACGATACCTTCGTGACCGTTAATCAGCCTGCTCTTTCCCTCCGGAAACTTCGGGCCCATCTCGCCCCTCGCTCCCATATTCATAAGCTCATTATCCGTACCGCAAAAGCCCACCATTACAGGCTCACACAGCACGCCATCCTTAACCGGCTCCCCCTTAAGTCTCTGCCTCTTCACATTCTCTATTTCTACATCGCCATACATGAGTGGCTTCTCAGCATCATTCTGAAAATACGTACCCTTTACAATCATCATATCCTCCTGTAACATTTCCCCGCTAGTTATCCTCAACCTCCACGTCTTGAAGGCCGGCGGAAGGTTTGCCCTTTAAATCCTCTCCCGCTTCATTCTCGCGTAGCGGCCGGTCGGACGCTCCGTATAGACTTCGGTCCGCCCTACGCAAAAAGTGGTGCTTGGGGGACAGCACAGCCCTTTTTTGCAACTCAAACAATCGTGTTTTCGTGCATAAGCGGCTTAAAAACAGCCGCTAAGCGCCGACGCTGCGAAAGAATTTAAATGACAAACCTTCCGCCGGCCTTTTGCCGTGCCTCTAGTTATAGAATAAAGCGGAGGTACCTGTTAAACAATGTCGCGAAATGACTGATTGTAACTAGTTGTGACGCATTTTTACAGTTTATGATATAATGAAGTCACAGGTGAGGAATGTTGATATGAAATACAGAGATTTGCGGATATCTTTTGAAATGTCGGGAATTCAATTTACGATTTTGAGCATTGGTGAAGAGACGATACTTACACCCTTCCCGGGGCACAGTCATAGTAAGAATAGCTATGAGCTACACTATATTAAAAGCGGGCGAGGAACTCTTATTGCCGACAACGTTACATATAACATCACTCCCCGAACGTTTTTTGTGACTGGGCCGGGTGTGTTTCATGAGCAGATTTCCGATCCCGATGATGTGATGGTTGAGTATGGAATGTATTTGCAGGTGAGCGTACCGGAAACGGTGAAGCGCAGCAATCCGATGATGCCTTTCATTGATACCGCTTTTCATATCTGTGATGCAGGCGATGCGCCGGCAGGCATTATGGAAGCGATTTTTGGGGAGCTGAATTCCAAGAAATACGGTTATGAATTAATGGTGACTTCCCTGATAGAACAATATCTTCTCACCATAACCAGGCTCTACAAAAAGGGCACCGTCAAGCACGCGCCCGCAGTTCTTACGAACCCCGCCGACATGACCTACCTCACCATCGAGGAGGCCTTCCTTTACGATTACAAAGACCTGACCCTCTCAGAGCTTGCGCGCCGCGTCAATTTGGGCACGCGCCAGACGGAGCGTCTTCTTAACAAGCACTACAACATGACTTTCCAGCAAAAGAAAACGGAAGCGCGCATGTCCGCCGCCCTCCTGCTTCTTAAAGGCACACAAAAAAGCATCGGCGAAATCTCCGAGGAACTTGGATTCTCATCCCCCGAGCATTTCACCAATGCTTTCAAACAATACTATTCCAAAACTCCCGGCGCCTACAGAAAAGCTCCGTAACCACGGCCGCCCGGAAGCTATATTATCGACTCAAGATACTTAAGATCCTCTTCCGTCGTAGACCAGCTCGTGGCAAAGCGCACTACCGTTTCGGTGTCGCTGTACTTTTCCCAGAAGCCAAAAGAAACCTGCTTTTCAAGTTCCTCAAGCTTCTTGTTGTCAAGTATTACAAACTGCTGATTTGTAGGCGACTCAAGGAAGAATCTGTAGCCCTTGTCCGCAAAAATCTTCTTAAGCTTCTCTGCCATATCAATCGCATATCGACCGATTTCCGTATACAAATCATCCGTGAAAAGCGCATCAAACTGCACTCCGAGGAGTCGACCCTTTGCAAGCAACGCGCCACGCTTCTTAATCAGATTCACGAAATGCTTGGGACAGCATCCGCCCGTAAATACCACAGCCTCACCACATAACGCGCCGCACTTGGTGCCGCCGATGTAGAACACATCGCAGAGCGCCGCTATATCGCGAAGATTTACATCCGAAGCCTTACTCTCAAGGCCATACGCGAGTCTCGCGCCGTCGATGAACAGCTTCATATCATGCTTACGGCATACTTCATACAAGTCCGAAAGCTCTTTCTTTGAATAAATCGTGCCGTATTCCGTGGGAAAAGAAATATACACCATCCCCGGGAACACCATGTGCTCGTGGTTGTCATCGCCGTAAAAAGTCTTGCAATACTCATCCACTGCCGCAGCCGTAATCTTGCCGGCCTCGCCCTTCAGAGGAAGCGCCTTCACGCCGAAGTACTCAATCGCGCCCGCCTCGTGAGCATTGATATGCCCCGTATCCGCGCAGATTACGCCTTCGTAACCTTTAAGCATCGTGCTTATCACTATCTGATTGGTCTGCGTGCCGCCGGAAATAAAATACACATCGGCATCCGCTCCCAGTCCGCAGGCCTTCTTAATCTTTTCCGCCGCCGACGCACAATATTCATCGGTGCCGTATCCGGGTAACGTCTCAAGATTGGTCTCCACCAGTCTCTTAAGTACCGCAGGATGCGCCCCCGCTATATAATCACTTGCAAAAGAAACCATAACTAAATCTCCCTATGTACCTTTATTTTTGTAAAATCCACAGCAGTGCATCAAACACCTGCTTGTTACCGAGCACCACCAGCGCCACACGTTCTTTGGCACGGCTGAGCCCGTGGAAAATGTTCTTAACTCTAAAATCGTCGGCTCCCTTCGAAACCTTCGACCGCAAATATCCGTCGTCGCCGTAGATGAAGGAATCATCCATCAGCATGACCACGCGTTCAAATTCCTTGCAGGTCGACTCGCCCGCCTCAACTGCGTCAAAAGCAGCCTGCTCGGCATTAAGCGGATTCACCGCCTCATCGTATATATACACGTAGCCCTCACGGTTAAGCGCCCTGATAAGATTGCCCGCCTCCTCCTCATCGGAAGCGTATCCCACGTACACCGACGGATAGTCTCTGCGATGATTGCCCGAAGCGCGCATTACACAGTGAATGAACGTCGACAGCTCGCTGTTAAGACGAATCTTATTGGTAAGCGTAAATCGCACGAATCCCGGTACCGCCTCTATCAGCCATGCGCCGTACCCCGACCGCTCATAAGGCTCAATCGCGTCCTCGCAGTCGTACGAGAAAATTATCGGCGCCTTCATGCGAATCGACATCTTGCGAATCTCTTCAAGCGCAGTCTTATCAATCCTGTGGCCCTCGTCCACGAAAATCGCCACATAATCACCCACAACTTCGATGCTCCGACCCGCCTCGCAGTAGTAAAAATCCACGCGCTTAAGTCTCTCATCGAGTTCCTCAAGCTCCGCCGCGTGCGACCCAAAGTGCAGTACGCACACTTTGTCGTACTTAGACATCTCTAACGCAATATCATACAAAAGAAGGGTCTTACCCGTGCCCGGAAGTCCCGTGAATCCCTGCACCAGCATGCCTTCTTTGTCCAGATTTTTAAGAATGGCTTTCTTGATATCTCTCTGCTGGAACGTCAGGAAATACTCGCCGCGCAGGAACCTCGCCGGTTCGCTTAGGGGCGAAATAAGATACGTGTCTTCTTTGAACAAATCCTCAATATCGCCCGTATAGCAATCGGTCTGATTAACCAGAAGCTCTGCCAGCTCCTGCCAGTCTGCCTCCACAAGATTGCCACTGTTGGAAAGACGAATCAGCCTGTCGTCGCCACTGATGTAGGTATAGAAGTACGCGTTCTTTTTAAGAGTTGCGAGGTAGTAGCGGTTCTGAATCAGCTGCTTTTTGATGGCCTCGTCGGTGACATTGCCGCTCTTAAGCTCCACATTCACCACCGTCGAATCGTTCACGCGGAGTAAGTCGAATTCTTTGCCGAGTTTGGGCATGGTAAAAGAATAATAAAAATCAAGGCAGTATGCGCTTTCAAGCACGCCCATCAAGCGGTCGCAGAAAGCTTTCAGGCCTTCCGTCTCCCACTCCTTAATCTTCATGGCGCGGCTTCGAAACGACATCTGTCGCTCCAGTCGCTCGAGGCTTTTTGCGTCCGATATTCTGGTAAGTGTGTAGATGTTAATAGGTTTCACTGTTGTCTCCGTAAGGATATGACGTATATATACATAATATCACGGGGCTGCTAACAGCCCCGCGACAGCTTAAAATCCTAAATTGTCGTTAACAAGTATTACGTGAATTCTGCCCTCGTGTCTTGAAAATCTTGTGATTAAGAACTGACAGCAGATAGTATCGGGTGACTTGCAGTCAAAGCAAGTGCCTGCCTTGCTACAGGGAGTCGAAAGCCCGAATCTCTGAGCATTGGTCGGTGCCGCAACGTTTCTTGCGCGCTTCATGGCATGGTCGATATCACTGCACACCTTATTCATACCTACGATAAAAAGAACCTTCTTGGGCCCCTGTGCAATCATCGATACTCTGTTGGAGTTACCGTCAATATTGACCAATACTCCGTCATCCGTCATTGCATTAACACTTGATAAAAAGAAGTCAGCATCGTAGCCCTTCAGCATAATCGCGCGCTTCTCTTCAGGGGTCTTGGCAACATCTCTGTCGATGAAGTTGTAATTGCCCTTCTTGATTGCCTCCACAAGGCCTATTTCATGAGCGCTCATAGCGCCGCCCATGGTAATGCTGCTGCCTTCGGGAATAAGCTCAAGTGCTTTTTTCAAAGCCTCTTCCTTGGTAGCCGCATAGTAACCGGTCATGTTGCGGGACTCAAGCCCTTTAATGACTTTCTGTGCCAAAAGTTCGTTTCTTTTGATGATATTAGCATCCATAATGAAACCTCCGTCCTCAAACATCAAACTATAAACCCATAATAGCAATATATTTCATTGCTCACAATCCAAATATATTTCTGTTCTGTCGTAATATGTCGCAAGCTCGGTTCATGCTGCCATCGCGACTTACTCCAGCAACTCCTTCAAATCATTGATAACCGGGTACTGATTATCCTTCTTCCACAGTTCAACCTTGCTGTAATGGAAGGTATTGACGAGCACCGCGGGCATCTGAAGCTTCTTGGCCATCGCGATGTCGCTGTCCATGTCGTTGCCGACCATTATGCACTTGTCCTTGTTAAGTCCTTCCGCCGAAAGAAGGGACTGCATAAACTTAGGGTCAGGTTTCTTAATGCCCATGTCGGACGAAATGTAAATCTTGTCAAAGTATCCCGCGAGCCCCAGCCTCTCAAGCTCCGGCACCGTGAAGACTCTCTGCGCGTTCGACAGAAGATACACGCCGCACTTACGCTCTTTAAGCGTCTTGAGCACCTTCTCGGCGTTCTTGTAGACCTTAATCTTCTTATAGCTCTCGATTCTGAAAATGTTGGCAACCGCCGCCACCCATTCTTTTTCATCTTTAACGAGTCGCGCCGTGGGGTGCCCCTTGGGTGCTTCTTTTAGGAGACGCAGGAACACGGTCTCGAGGTTAATCTCCGGATAGTCGATTATTCCGTCGCGCTTCATCAGATTCTCTTCTTCTTTGACCATGCGCCTGTATGCGCGCTTAAGTTCCATGGGCTTGTAGTCTACGCCGTAGTGGGAGTAGAAAAGCGCCAGATTCTCCCATAGCTGCTTCTTGTCCTCGTCGGTCCATATGTCGATTAGGGTGCCGTAGAGGTCAAAAATGTAGTTCTTGTATCGTAACATAAGTTTCTACCTATCTTTTGAATTCTTTTACGAATGTGTAGGGACCGTCGCCCTCTGCATTGCCGATGTTGATGTCGCCTTCCACGCGCAAAAGAATGCCTTCTCCGCTTGGCTCAAGCGTAACCTCGGCCTGCTGATTCGTATTGTTTATCTGATGAACACTCAGTGCGTCTCCGTCAATATGTGCGTCGCCGTAAATCAGGCATTCGCCGTCCACGTTGCCAAGGTTAATCGTGTATCCGCCGATTTCCGCGCCGGCCTTGGAAACCGTAATCTCAAACCAGCCCGATTCGACGTCTTCCCAGAAGCCTAAGTATCTGTCGTCGGTCATAGCGTACTTTCCGGGAATTCTTGCATGGAAAGGCGCACCCCCGAGGTTGTCCTGATATTCCTCCATCTTAGATTCATCCGGCGTATTCTCGCTGTCCTTGAAAATCGCCTTATCAACCACATCTCCGTAAGCAAATCCGGCACAGTTTAAAGCGTTATACTCAAAGCTTCCGTCGTAAAGCATCAGACTGTTTACCAAAAGCTCATCTATATCCGTATCCGCAAAGCACAACTCGCCACCAAGATAGCTCCAGTAGCCGTTCATCACTTCGCTTTGGTCTGCGTGGCTTGCAGTGTAGTATCTGAAGCTTCCGTCATCTTTTACGTCAATCACCAGCGGATCCTCCGCATCCTGCTGAATCAGTCGCAGGATAATGTCCTCGGTTCGCTCCGGCATATTTTCGATTACTGCCTCCTGCTTGGGTTCCGGCTCCGACGCGGGTTCCGTCGTGGTTGCGGTCGTGCTCGTCTCCACACTGCTTGTTGTCGTAGCCGACTCCGTTACGCTTGTTGTCGTCGCTTTCTTTTCACATCCCTGCAAAAGAAGGCTTGCGGCAAGAACCGTCACCATTATCGTCTTAATCAATGTATTTCTCTTCATCTTTGTTCCCCTTTTATGAATTACTGTCTTAGTATATTGTGACACAATTTGAGTTTTTTGAAAAGAAAAAGCGGCCGATTCGTTGCTTGGAATCAGTCGCTTTTATTATTTTATGAAATCGTCATGTGGAAGTCCGCCGAAAGCTTCGGAAGCGGAACTCTGTAGCGTTCTTTGAGCTGCGGGCCGCAGGAGTTGGAGCCTACGCCGGCCATGTAAGCGTCGGCGCAGAATACGGTGTAGCCGGATTTCTCAAGTTCGTAGTTGTGGCGCTTGGTTGAGAGCTCTTCCTGAGTGTATTCGGAAGCGTTAAAAGAAAGTCCCTTATCGTGCTTAAATGTAACTTTCGTGGTGCCGTCCGATACGGTAACGTGCTTGCAGCCGTAGTGGGATGAGTTCTCCTGAGGCTTAATGTAGTCTTCGTGCATGTCTGAGACTTTCGCCTCGAAGTTACCGAGGTAGTCGGCGCGATGCTTGTCAATGTAGCTTTCGTAAGGGCCGTAGCCATAGTAGGATACCTTGTCGTAGGTCTTATCAAGGAATAGGCGAAGTCCGAATCTCGGAAGGAAGGTAAGCTTGTTGCCGGCTTCGAGGTCGCAGTGGATGTCGAGGCCGTTCGCGCTGAATGTATATACTACGTCAATTGTCGCGAAGGGTTGGTACATGCTCCAGCCAAAGGATTGCTTTTGTCTGATGACGGCCTTGGTATCGTCGCAGGATACTTCCACGTCATATCCTTTGATGATGTAGTCGTTAAGGTGCGCTCTGTACCAGTCGCCGCGGGGGCTGTCGTTGTCGGTGGGCGCTCTGAAGAAGTTGAATTCCATGGGCTTCTCGAGGAGTTCCTTGCCTGAAGTCTTAATGGATGTTATCTTGCAGAGGCGCTTGCTGAAGGTGTAGGTGGTGGTTCCGACTGTGACAGTGACATCGAGGGGTGCCTCGGATATCTGCACGGAGCCTGCGGTGGGCGCTGTGGTTTCTTTCACCACCTGCTTATCGTTGATTCTTACCTGGTCAAAGCAAGCTTCGTAGCCTTTCTTGCAGAAAGCTGTGTCAACCTTGTACGTAAAAATAAAGCGTACGTAAGCGTCCTTACCGGCAATCTCGGCGAGCTCGGGAAGGTTTATGTGATACTCGCCGAGGGGATTTAATTCAAATTCTATGTCGTGGCCGTCTGCCTTGCCACCGTCATACTCTACTTCGTAGTGACAGTTAAGAAGGTCAGATGCCTTTACATGTTCTAACAAGCTACGGAATACAAATTCGTAATCGCCCGAACCTTTAGCCACGCGCACAGGTCTGTATACCTGCTTGGTCTCAAGGAGGCCGGTGTGAGGCGTTCTGTCAGGGTAAACAAGCGCATCCATACAGAAGTTACCGTCGTTGTGGCGCTCACCAAAGTCACCGCCGTAGCCGTACTTAACCTTGCCGTCGGGCGTAGTGCCCAAAATTACGCCGTGGTCGCACCACTCCCAGATGAAGCCGCCACAGAAACGCTCACTTGAGTGAAAAGCCACATGATAATCTTCAAGATCGCCTGGGCCGTTACCCATAGCGTGGCAGTATTCGCAGAGCATGAAGGGACGCTTCTCGTCCTTGTTTTCAAGGTACTTCTGCATATCTTCGGTAGATGTGTACATCTGCGAGTATACGTCGAGAATTGCGTTTGATGTATCGTCGAGATGGTGGATGCTTTCATAGTGTAAAAGTCTTGTGGAGTCGAGTTCTTTGACCAATTCTCCTGCAGCTTTCATGTTGGTGCCGTAGCCGCTTTCGTTGCCGAGCGACCAGAAAAGTACACAAGGGCGGTTCACGTCACGCTTTACAAGACTCTCGGATCTGTCGAGAATCGCTGTCTTGAATCTGTCATCGGAAGCAATGAGCGCGATACCGTTGTAGCCGTTATTCGCTGACCATTTGAAATCGTTATAAACGTCCACGCAGCCGTGGGCCTCCATGTCGCCTTCATCAATTACATAGAAGCCCATGCGGTCGCAGAGCTGGTAGAACTTGGGCGAATCAGGATAGTGCGAGGTTCTTATTGCATTGATATTGTGCTGCTTCATAAGCACCAGATCCTTGAGCATCTGCTCGTCGGTGCAGTAATAGCCGGTATCGGGATAGCTGTCGTGTCTGTTGACGCCTCTGAATTTCACGGGTACATCGTTGACCTTCACCACACCATTATCTATGGCAATCTTGCGGAAGCCTACGAACTCGCCGATGGTTTCCTCTGCGGTCTCGATTTTGAATTTGTATAATGTCGGGCACTCTGCAGACCAGAACTTCGCGTCGGCTACAGCGATTTCGACTGTCTCGCCTTCCGTCGCGTCAGTTTCTTTGACCACGGTGCCGTCGGGAGCGTACAGTGTCACATGCGCATCAGCGCCTGTAGCTGCAAAAGAAAGCTTTGCCGTATCGTTCTTTGTATCTATAGTCGTGCTGATTCTGTAATCTGTAATCCTCTTCTTCGGTCTGCTCAGCACATAGACATCTCTGAAAATACCGGAAAGCCTAATCTTGTCCTGATCCTCGAGATAAGTTCCGTCGCACCATTTAAGAACTGCAACGGTAATAAGATTCTTGCCGGGCTTAAGGAAAGAAGTAATGTTAAACTCCGAAGTGCAGTGTGACACCTGCGAGTAGCCTACGAACTCATCATTCACGTAGAGATACATACAACTGTCTACGCCCTCAAATACGAGTATTCTGTCCATACCGTCGCACTTGTAGTCATACTCCCTGCTGTACACGCCCACAGGGTTCTCATCCGGCACGTAAGGTGGCTCGAAAGTAATCGGGTAGACTACATTCGTATACTGTGGAATATCATAGCCGTGAAGCTGCCAGTTAGAAGGCACAGGGATAGTAGTGTCGGTTTCGATTTTGGTGAAGTCATCCTCAAGGTCTATAACGCTGTCGAAGTATCTAAACTTCCAGTCGCCGTTAAGCATCTCGAGTCTCCCCGACTGCTCTCTATTTGCAAAAGAATCCTCCTGCGGCGCAAAAGGTATGAAATAGCAGTGCTTGTCCATGGTACCGATGTGAAGTTTTTCCATGTCCTCATGGTATATCATCCTGCTTTTGGCGCTGCCCGCCGCTGCAATTTTACTTAAGTTCATACGTACCGCCTTTCAAATTGTCGTTTATGAATTATCAGCAATTGCAGGTAACAAATTGCTTATAGCCTTATAATACACATTCTTGACTTTCCTGTCATGAAACAATATTCTTTAAATATAACAATATGAAGATGGAGTTTTAGATGGTTTATTTTGATTACCCGATAATCGGAACCGAGAAAGCGTTGCCCTTGTACCTTATCAACATGGGCATGCATGAATGTCAGTCGCCGATAGTAAGAGAAGATGGCTATCCGTCGCCGCAGATATTATATTGTACCAAAGGTAGCGGCATTCTGCTCGCAGACGGCCATAAGTATACTATCGGTCCCGCAATGGCTTTCTTTCTGCCTGCCGATGTTCCTCATGAATACTATCCCAATGAAGATATCTGGGATATCCACTGGGTGGTGGCGGGCGGCCATGCGCTTGACTCTCTTCTTAATCACTTTCAGTTAACCGGCCCCGCGGTTTATAAGCTTAGCGACCTACAGAAGCTCGAATCAATCTTTCGCGCCATGCACGAAGCCCTGCATGCCAACGATATCTATGGCAATTATAAATGTTCCGGCCTTTTGTACGAGTTTCTTCTGGAATTTAATCGTCTGATTTCTCTTAAGGATTCAGGCGACTTCTACAGCCCTGCTCTGCACAAGGCTCTTGACTACATAAGCGCTCACTTTCTTGAAGAAATATCTTTAAGTGACCTCTGCGCCGCCTCCGGTGTGTCGGGGCAACACTTGTGCTTTCTTTTTCGAACTGCTCTCCACATGCGCCCTACGGAATACATCACCCGTAAGCGCCTTCAGTCGGCCAAGGAAATGCTGTCAAACACAGATTACCCCATAGAAAAAATAGCCGACGATACAGGTTTTTGTACCGCCAGCTATTTCTGTAAAATGTTCAAAAGGTTTGAGGGTGTTACCGCAGGAGAGTTTAGGAAAAATAATACGTAGCCTACGCCTTACGACTTGCTAACGAACTCGGTATAAATGTAAATGAAAAACCCGACGTCACGGGTTTTTGCAACGTCGGATTTTTATATAATAAGTCTGCTTTATGCTTAATTGACCGTCGGTACAAATAAATCCATCGGATTCATACCGCCACAGCCATTTGAAATAGCTGTCATCTCCCGCAAGCACAGATTCTTGGCCTTCTCTAAGTAATCCGTCACAATATCCCAGGCCAGTACTTCCAACTCATTCAAGTTGCATTCAGGCGCCTGTAATTGCTCGGCGAAAGTATCTGCCATTTTTAGCAAACTTGCATTGTCAATACTTTCATCAGGTATGTCGGCCACGCTGATAGAATCAGCAGGAATATTGTATTCCTTTAGCAGCAAATGATTAAGTCTCCAATAATCTCTGTACATAGCCTGTATCTTTTCGCTCTTGATTTCTTTAGGAAGATGCCTGATGTACTTATCACATACGTCGTGAAACCACAGCGCATCCATTATAAGGTGGCAGCAATAACCCTTGTAATAATCTTCTTCCATCGCATCCTTGTGCTCATCAGCAAAAGAAACCCAGTTAAAACCCTTTAGAGCTATGTCACCACGTATATCCATATAATGGAGCTTACAATAACTACCATCTTCTTTATTGCCCGTATCCGGCGCTATTACCGCACCTAAAAGAAACATATTGAGATCTTTAACCTCTAATCGATCGGCTATTAAGTGCGATACTATGTAATGAATCATGGATGATGCCATGAGATATTATATTCCTTTCTCTAACTGCAAGAAATACCAGTCTCCCTAATAATTATCTGCATATTGTGATAAAGTCTTTATTCCAAAAAGATTCATCGTAAAATCTTCTCTCTCACTATAGATATTAACTATATAAATACAATCTTTCTTTTTTATACACCCTAGATATGCCCTGAGCACTCTTTACTACATACACCAAATTTGCACCAGCTGAAATGTAAAATCCTTCTGCCCTATTCGTTTTAAGATATTCCGGCCACCCTCATGATCGTCCACTTCTTCGACAGTATACACATTATGCGCTTTGTGTATACTTTTGTGCGATACTATTTGTCACTGTAATGCTGTCTGTGACCGTTCCATAACGCCGTCCTTCATCACAAGAACCTCGTCCGTTTTGGCGGCAAGTTCAAGATCGTGCGTTACGATGATGACACAGCGGTTTTCTTCGTGCGCAAGGCGTAAAAGAATTGACACGACCTGGTCGCCGTTCGTGACATCTAAGTTACCGGTCGGCTCATCGGCAAGAATCAGCTCGTTACCCGCCGCAAGCGCCCGCGCAATGGCCACACGTTGCTGTTCGCCGCCTGACATCTGCGCCGGAAAGCGTGCGAACTGTTTCTCGGTGATTCCTACCGCGAGCAGTTCTGTTTTGGCTCTTTCCCGCGCTGTTTTTCCCTGAATGCCTTTCAATTTCAGTGAATACAGCACGTTTTCCATTGCCGTCAGAAGCGGAAACAGATTATAGCTCTGATAGATTACCGCAGCATGTTCCCTACGATATCGGTCACGGTCGAGTTTCGTCGTCGGCGTACCGTGAAACAGCACAGCGCCGCCGTTCGGCAATTCCAACGCCGCAAGCAGGGAAAGAAGTGTCGTTTTGCCACTTCCGCTTTTACCGACGATTGAATAAGCCTTGCCCGTCTCAAAGACGCACGAAGCGCTCTTCACCGCATCGACCCTTTGATAGCGGTTCACATAGGAAAAAGAAACGTTGTCAGCTTTCAGTATTTCCATATTATCTCACCTTTACGAATTACTCATGTTCACGAAACAGTTTTGTCGGAGAGCCGGTCACCGGACGGATTACGGCGAAGATACACCCGACCAAATAACATAATAGAAAAATCAGCGCCGGCAACGGTTGCAAAAGAACCAAGCCTACGAGCAACGCTGCAAGCACCGACATAAACATCTGCTCAATCAGTACGGAAAAGAACAGACCGAATCCGCTGACGCCGAGCGTTCGCATTAGCGCATACGTTCTGGTTTCTCTGCGCGTTCCGAGCACACCAAGCAAAAATCCGACCGAAAGGCCCATTAATGCCAAAAGAGGGAACAGATATGCCGTGCGGCGGATATTTTGCTCCATAGTGGCAATCGTCGCCTTATACTGTCGGTCGTGAACGTTCAGCGCATAGCTGCCGGTTTGTGTAGAGCTCGGATCAACTTGTTCAAATATACCGGCCGCAGCCGCAAGCATTTCATCAATCTTCGTATTGTCCTTAACCGTAAAGCTGGCGGAATCGGTGCTCGGCGCTTCAGCAAGATGTCCGGCTATGTCCTGTGATGTCGGATACGGGATATAGATATCCGAACCTTCACCCTTGTACCAGCCGACCACAGTGAACGGGAAGTCACCGAATCCGTTCTCAAGCGCATAAGAATCCTTGAGATTCACCATCAGTTCCTGCCCCGCGTATTTTTCGTAATTAACCTCGGAAACCAGGCAGATGCGCTCGCTGCATTCAAAAAAGTTCTCGACTGCAGCATACCATGCACCGCCGGCTTTAGGATTCAGCGTGCTCGCACAGAGTTCGCTTGAAACGCCGATTGCATTACCGACGCCAAACGTCGCATGTAAGTCAAATGATTTTGTCAGCAAAAGATCACGAATGTACGCCCCGAGACCATTCTCCTCATCCTTTAAAAAATCAGTATACCGACGGCTCATAAACAGCCGATCGGTTTTCGTTCCGCGAAGGTCGCTTACGACCACGCGAATCTCATAATTTCCTCGTATCTCCTCAAGATGCGTTTTCTGCCGATCCATATGCACAACGAGCAGACATAGCAACAGGCAGAGCGCACCACTGATTAAAAAACCCGTCAACGAGAGCCACGGTTTTCGCAGCAAACGTTTCAACAATGTTCCATCCATCGTTTAACCCTCCGAAAGTCTGCGAAGCGGCATATGAGACATGACCGCTGCATGAATTAAAATTGCAGCACCCATCACACCGAATTCCGAAATTGCAATCAAACATGTGGTCCTTGTAATCGGAACGCTGTTTCGCACCATTTCTGTAAGCATTTCATCCGATAAGACAAGGGCACTTGATGACGTTTTGTCAATCATAGCAAGCATTTCGGAAAGAACACGTTCCTGAATGACTTCCAATGCAACGCGACTTAACACCGTTCCGATAACAATACCGATAACGGCCACCAGTAGTCCGCTGATTGAAAGATACGCGGCGGCTTTTGATGAAGGCGCACCCAACGAGCGCATAGTACATATATTTTTCTTTTGTGAGGACTGGTACATTAAAAGATACAGAATCAGCAGCAGTATCCAGCCACCGATTGCAATCCACAGAAGGCTCGCCATCGATGCAGTCAATCCGTTTATGTCCTTTTGCACTGCTTCGTAACCCTGGTCATAGACGTAAAACTGTCCCGAATACGGCGATTGTTCGAGTGCAAGCTGGAATTCTTCAATGTTTCCGTTTTCCAGTTCCAGCGAAAGATACATGCCATACATATCAGTCTGACCGTCAGGAGTCTGCGACTCAGGCTGAGTCTCTCTTACGATTGAGCCGAACCCACCTTCAATCTGCGCACTGCGAGGAATAAATACGGTGTTAGGAGTAAACGCGTAGGTTCCCGTCGACCATTCCGCCTGCTGACGGAAGATACCGACGATTTCGAACGGTTCCGCCGCTGAGTACTTTCGGTCCGTTCTGAAGCGATTGACCACAGGATTGTTCAATGGATAGCCATTTTTTAAACGAGTTTCGGCATCATCCGTGCAAAGGCACTGCGACATAGGAACCGTATCACCGACTGACAGTCCTGAGCGGTTTGCCATAACCTCGGAAATCACCATCACCCTCGCGCCTGTCGCATATTCCTCTTCCGTGAAGCCGCGCCCCTCGATTATTGCGGCGTCGCCCTGAAGAAACTCAAACACCGTTTCCAGACGTTCGGTTCCGATTACAGGAAGCGTATGGCTTTGCATCTCCCATGCTTCGCGGAAGGTGCGCCATATGTCGTGCGGTGTTTCTTCGAAAAACGTTTGTGGATCGTAGTCCCAGCGTTCAACTGCCGGAATTTCCGTATCCGCATAAGCACCATCCTTGCTCCCGTGGGACCAAGGCACATCTCTTCCCGAAACGGTAACAAGATATCCATCCTTCTCTGAAAGTCGCCCTCCCTCGATGGCGAAATATCTCGGTACAACCCATTCGTTGCCTTTTGGTTTTACGAATACTCCCCAGCCTGTCTCACTTGCCAGCGGCTCAAAAGTGCCGGATACAACATAATGCTCGCCTTCCTTAAAATATTCGGCTGCACTGGGATTCTCCGAAAGATTGAGTGCGTACGAGAACCCCCCGGCATACTCCATATTCTTAAGAGGCTCACTGAATTCGTCGTTTAACAGCAAAACGTCTTCCAGTTCGAACAATAGAAACAAATCGTTCTCGTCCTGACCGTCAATGACTGTTTTATACATATATTCCGTACGCATGGTTCCCTTGCTTTTTTTGACAAGACGACCGAAAAAGACCGCGTTGTAATACGGTGAAATATCGCCGCTTGCCTGCCAGCTTAATTCTCGGCGAATCTCCGTAATCGGTAAAAACGCGGGCGAACTTCCGCCCGTCAGCGTATGGCTGCGCACGGCTTTCACACCCTTCATCGCAGAAAGTGTCTGTACGTCCTTCTCCGTGAATTGACGGAAATCAACTTTCCATTCGGCGTTACGCTTTCTCGGATGCACCACAATCCCGGGATCTGTACGCACAGCAATCGCTGTATGGCTTTTATTCAGTGTAGCTGCAAGCTGGGCTGTCGAATACCACATCGTCGACGAAGCGGTCAGAAACCCTGTCATCAACGTAACGAACAGCAGCCAGAGTAACATGCTAAACGGCTTTCGAAACAGTCGTTTTTGTATATCCAAAGCGTTCACCTTCCCCAAATTAATATTTTTTCATATCTAAATGTTATATCTTAAAAACTCCAGACTGTATTATCTTATCATAGCATTAAATCGGATTCTATTTCTTTTTTAAAATAGAGCCATTTTATAGCCAATTTCCACTTTTTGCTATCCTTTTGCAAAACAAAGGGGATATCCGATTTTTGGAAAGCTCTTACTTATCGATAATTGCACTCATTAAAGTTTTCACCTTTTATGAGTCACGGCATTCGTAAAATGCTCGTAAGTGCATAATCATCGGATTGCTTAATGATGCAGTCCGAGATTGTATGCGGTCGCCATAAGTCTGCCCGAGCAAGCTCGGCCGCCGCATGGCTCGTCGCTACACAAAAAAAGCCACTTGCAAGCAAGCTTGCAGTGGCTTTCTTTATACGCTTTCGCGCGCTTATCTCATTGCTTTATGCAAATTATTCAATGATAGTAGCAACACGGCCTGAACCTACAGTACGTCCACCTTCTCTGATAGCGAAGGTAAGACCCTGCTCCATAGCGATGGGGTGAATGAGTTCGATGGTCATTTCTACGTTATCACCAGGCATGCACATCT